>OGGC01000001.1_pt1 | contig 329713 bp, 319 predicted proteins | sample 1571181 | NCBI WGS metagenome assembly OGGC01 (sample SAMEA2581930, study PRJEB24529) | metagenome | biome: Human gut stool | place: China | collected 2011 | reverse complement strand
TATTGTATCAAAAAACCACACCTTTGTGGTGCGGTTCAAATTTCAATTTAGGAAACGTTAATGAAAATCATTAACGTTTAAATACTATATGTTTTTTCTTTATCTATATTATTTCCTATTCTTATTTTAAAATTTTCTTTTAAATTTTCTCCATAGTCCTTCATAGTTATTTTATATGAATCTGCTATTAATTTTTCTATATCTTCTCTTGTTTTCATTGAGTTTTTAGCAAAAGCCATAGAATCATTGCTTTTATCTCTTAAAAATTTCATGATACATCCTAATGTATTTTTTATATAATCTAAATAATTTATATTACTACCTAATGAAATTGAATTAAACTGAGTATTTACTTTATTTATTTGTAATTCTAATGTTTTATTTAAATCTTCTTGTTCAGAATTCAATTCATATTTAATATCTGCAACCTTAAATTTCATTTGATCTTTATATTTATCTGTGCCTGGTTTATAGCCATTATTAATTATATCTAACATATAGCCCTTACCTATAACCATGAATGGATATTTTTCCTGTATATAATTTAATATATTTATTTCTAAATTTTCACTATTATTTTCTAATGAACTTTTAAGTGAAATATCAATCATATTATTTAAGTTGTCTAAAAATTCTAAAAATTTTTCTATATCTGTCATGCATACCACCTATTATTAATTTTAGCACATATTTATATCACATAACAACTAATTTTTTTAAATTTACATTGTATTTGCACTTAAAACATCTTGTCTATATTTTTTGGGACATTATCATTTACTACTGCGTTTATAATCTTGTCTTCTTTTTCTTTTGAAATATCTCTACCAGTCATTTTTCCTAGTTCTTGAATTACCTCTCTAAGTGTATTTTCGTTTTTTAAATCATTTTGTTGTAACTTAGTCGCAAGATCTAAAATAGTTTGTTTATTTACATTTGTTTTCTTTTCTATTTTTTTAAAAAAATTATCTGAAAAATTCATATTATTCCTCCTAAAATATAGTATGAAATATATGAATTAGTGTTAAAAAAATGCAACATTGTTGCATTTAATTTAGCACTATACTTTTATAATATTTATTACCATCTTTCAATAAATATTCAACTGTAAATGTACCTTTAGATTCATCGCCGTTTTCCTCTAAGGTAATTGTATAAGTTCCATTTATAGTATATTTAGAATCATCTTTTTCTATGTCTGTTGCTGTTAATACAAATGTGCGACCTGATTCACCCCATGCATTATTCCAACTAACATATCCTTTACCAACATATGTATCATCAGTGGTTGCAACTGCATCAGATACCTCTGAAATATCAGAATCTAAATTATCTGCATTTCCGAATAATTCAGTATACTTTTGTTTAAATGTTGAATATTTAGCATATGGGAATTCTTGAATTTCAGTTCCATTGTAAGTTAAAATTGATTCAGCTGGTAACATTATTTCAACTAATTCCAATCTAAATTCTGAATATGATATTAAGTTTTTGCCTTTTTTATCATTTTCAAAACGTAATGCCAAAATATTTGATAATTTGCCAACTTCTTCTGTAGCATTTTTTAATTCTTCTTCATTATTAGAATCATTCTTTTTAACTTCATTAGCATCATTGTTATTGCTTGTTTTATTATTCAGAACTTTGTCATAAATTATAAAACTGACACTGCTTAACGCTACAATAGTTAATATAATAATAACAACAATTAAAACTGTATTTTTTTTCTCTTCCATATATGTTTCCTCCTATTTTTAATTATAACATAAAAAAAAAGAAATTGCTACATTTCTTCTTCTCCTTTATTTTTAAATTGTATTACAATTGGTGTTCCCTCAAAATCAAATGATTCTCTTATTTTGTTTTCTAAATATCTTTCATACGAAAAATGTACTAATCCTTTACTATTTACATGTATATTAAATGTAGGTGGACATGTACTAACTTGTGAACTAAAATAAATTTTTAATCTCTTACCTTTGTAAGATGGTGGAATATTTAATGTATATGCATCCATTATCACACCATTTAATACACTTGTCTTTACTTCTCTTTTACTATTTTCATATACTTTAATAATTTCAGGAATTAAAGTATGAATTCTTTTCTTTGTAAGTGCTGATAAGAAAACTATTGGAGCATAAGAAATAAATTGGAAATTATTTCTTATTTTAGTTGTAAATTCTTTCATTTGTTTATCTTTATTCTCTATAACATCCCATTTATTTACAACTATAACTATTGGTTTGCCGGCATCTAACGCATAAGATGCAATATGTTTATCATGTTCTATAATGCCTTCTTCTGCATTTATAACAAGAACACACACATCTGATCTATCTATTGCTTTTAAAGCTCTAAGTAAACTATATCTTTCAACATTTTCATAAATTTTACCTTTTTTTCTCATACCTGCGGTATCTATAACAGTAAATTTTTGGTTATGATAAGTAAATGGTGTATCAATAGCATCTCTTGTTGTTCCACTTGTATTTGAAACTATTACTCTTTCTTCATTTAATAAAGCATTAACTAAACTACTTTTTCCTACATTTGGTCTTCCTATTATACTAAATTTTAATGAATCATCGTTTTCTTCTTCAATTTCATTAAAGTCAGCTGTTATAGCATCAAGTAAATCATACATTCCTATATCTTGTTCCCCACTTATATTAATATACTCATCAAATCCAAGTTCATAAAAATCATATATGTTATCTTTTGATAATTTACTATCCACTTTATTAATAGCAATAATAACTTTTTTATTTGATTTTTTTAGCATTTCACTTACTACTTTATCATTTGAAGTTAACCCATCTTTCCCATCTACAACAAAAACTACTACATCAGCTTCATTGATGGCAAGTTCAGCTTGTATTTTTATTTCATCATTAAATGAAACATTGCTTATATCTATTCCACCTGTATCTATTAAATGAAATTTATATTTTCCATAAGCAACACTTCCATATATTCTATCTCTTGTTATTCCTGGAGTATCTTCTATTATTGATATTTTTTTACCAACTAATCTATTAAATAAAGTTGATTTTCCTACATTTGGTCTTCCAACTAATGCGACAACTGGTTTCTTCATTTATATCACCTCATTTTTTTTGAATATTTAATTATTTTATCTGCTTCTTCTCCATATATCACTGTAGTATACTCTAGTATTTGCGCAAATTCAATGTTTTTTACGTTATTATGTGGAATTATGTATATATTTCCCCTAAAACTTCTAACTTCACAATTATCAAATGGTATATTTAAATCATTATTTTCTAATTTATATATAAATTTATCATATGGTGAAGTTACTATTCTCATTTCTACTTGATTATCGAAGTAATCAAAGTATTCAATATCTTCCTTTTTCATTGATAAAATCATTCCATATATTTTATCTTTATACACTATAATATCATAGTATCCACTTACATCAAATTGATATCTAAGTTTTATATCGTTAAATATGCTTTTGAATTGTTGTTCTAAATCATCTTTATCATCTAGACAAAATTTTTTATTGTTTAAAAAAACTATAAAATTGTTTTCATCTTCAATACTAACTTTCACTTGTACCACCTAAAGTATTGTATGAATTTGTTAGTATAATGTAATACAATTAAATAGTTCTTTCAATTTTTTCTCTTATTTCGTTCTTTCCTGATTTTGTTACATTTGAAAACATTACGAAGTCATCACCTACTACTAAATCTAAATCTTCTAAAATAGAACTTCTTTGTTTTTGTTGAAGTGTAACACCTATTTTATCTGTTTTAGTAGCAACTATTGTAACAGGCAATTTATAATATTTTAAATAATTATACATCATTAAATCATCATTTGTAGGTTTATGTCTAAAATCTATCAACATAAATACATTTTTTAAATTCTTTCTTGAAGTTAAATAATCTTCCATCATAAGACCAAATTTTCTTTGTTTTGTTTTATTTAAACTTGCATATCCATATCCTGGTGCATCAACTAGATAAAACTCATTGTTAACTAAATAGAAATTTATTGTTTGAGTTTTTCCAGGTGTTGCAGATGTCCTTGCATAGTTTTTTCTTCCTATTATTGTATTAATAAAACTACTCTTTCCAACATTTGATCTTCCTACTAATAAAAATTCTGGTTTGTTATCTGTTGGATATTGGCTTCTTCTAGTTGCACTTATAACTAATTCTACACTGTTAATTTTCATAAGTAATCACCTTTTTCTAACTAGACAATTATATCATTTTCTATTTTTCTTGTCAAAACTCACTTGACAATAGTTATTTAGTATACCTTCTTCTTTTACATGTTCTTTTAATTCTTCTACTATTTCATACCATTTAGGTTGTCCTTCAGGAATTTCTTCTCCACAGTATACTGAATCCATATTATATGCAAGTGATTTATTTATATCAAAACCTTCTTCATTATTTTGAGCTTTCTCTAATACTTGTTTTTTCACTTTTAAGAAAACATCTGTAAAAGATTCTGCCCCCATGTCAAATGTTTTATATTTTACTGGAACATAATTTCCTTCATTGTCATATTCCATAACTCCTGCACAATTGTTATATTCTAAATACACTTTTGAAGTACCATAACCCGTTTCCAATCTATGGACTGCTATAAGTGTCGCAAGTACATCTTCATCATATTCACAATACACATTAGCAAACTCTAGTATTTTTGCCTCTTTTTCTTTTTCTGTGAGGTTACTTACAATAGGAGTTTTGTCTATATTTGATTGTTCCCAATAATATGTTTTAAAAAGTTGTATTACTCCTATTTCAAAGGTACTATATTTATTTAATTCATTTTTATTTTCAGATATTAAATTTTTAGCAACGTCATTATCTATATAATACATTTTAGCATATTTATCTATTATATTCTGTTGTTCTTTTTTATAATCCTCTATTTGAAACCGTTTAGTTATTATTACTTCATTGTTTTCATATGTTTTATCTTGATATGTATCTTCTACATTTTCTGATATTTTATATGGTTTTATAACTTCAGGTCGTTCTTTTTTTGTTTGTGAATTATTATTTATAGCTATTCCGCATATAGTTGATACTATAATTGTACTAACAACAAAGGTAACTTTTGTTTTAGTATTTGTTTTTTTTAATACATATTTTGCATTATTTTTAAGTTGTTTAATCTTTTTTTCAAATAGTTTTTTATTTAGTTCTATTTTTAATGGTTTAAGAAACTCATTATCAATTAAATTAATATTTTCTAAAACTATAATATTATTTTTAAAATATATACCAAACTCATCATCTTTTATTTTCCACTTTTCTATACCTGTTTTAAGTATCTTTAATAATTCTATTTTCATTTTTTCATAATCAGTTATGTATGAAAATTCATTATTTTCATATTTTCCACAATAAAGATTATCTCGAAAGCTTCCAAAATAGACTATTTTTTTCATAGTACATTTTCCTTTACTATTTTTAAAATTTCACTATTTATTTCTTCTATTGATCTCATTTGTTCTTTTTGTGTACATTCAATCTTCCTAAAATTATATAAATCACATAATTCAAAGTATGAATTTTCAGCTTTAATTAAATAGTCTTTATTTGTTTCATTTCCATCAGGTTTTTCTTCTCTTTTTTCTAAAAGTTTTATAATAACATTGACTGGAGTATGTAAGAAAAAAGTTATGTTTGGTTTTGGTAGTTTTAAAAAATTAAACTCTAAATCATCTATCCATTTATACATTTCACTTCTTTTTTCTTTTTCTTCAAATTTTGCACCTTGAAATGCCATATTTGAATATATGTATCTATCAAGAATAATTATAATTCCGTCATCAAGCATTTTTTTTATTATATCATAATTATATAATCTATCAGCTGCGTAATATAAAGATGATACCTTTGGATCTACATTTACACTTCCTTCTTCAAAATAACTTTTTGAAATATATTCTTTTCCTAAAAATGGTCCGCCTACTATTTTACCAGTTGGAGAATCATAATTTGGAAATGAAAAGTATGCGCTTTTAATTCCATTTTCATTTAGTTTTTTTACCAACAATTTTGATTGTGTCTCTTTTCCAGAACAATCTGTTCCTTCTATTAATATTATTTTACCTTTCATAAGTATCACCTAATCTTCTGATATTTCATTGTTAACAAATTTAACATCTAAAAATTTCTTTGATGATAAGAAATCACACATATGTACAAATTTTTGATATTTATTCTTTGGAACTTGTAATACTGTATTTCCTTTAAAATCTTTATTCCAAGGTCCCATGTGTGTTTCTATACATGAACATAAAAATTCTAATTCTCCTTCTGTTAGTGTTAGCAAATTTTTATTATCCTTAATTAACTTAGATACAATCAATGGATGATTTACAACAGTATATTGTGTTTTTGTTAATCCAGATTTGCAACCATCATGAAGTATTAGCGCAACTAACATTAAATCTTTTTCATCGTTTGTAAAAACATTCCCTATTGATTCATCACTTAATAACTCATAAGCTATTCTTACTGCTACCTTTGTATGTCTAACAAGTCCACCATCTCCTAGTGAAAATTTCGGATGATATTTTCCTGTTGAACTAGCTGGTACTTCAAAAAAATAGTCTGGAAGAATTTCTATTAATTTTTTTGCATTTTCTAAGTATTTTGAATTTAATATATAACTTAATTCTTTTTTAAACGCATCTGTTTTATTCATTTTTTCACCTTACTTCTTATATAAATATTTTATCATATAGATATTTAACTATCAATGAAATTAATTAAAATACTATTTTGTATATACAAATATTTTGGATTAATGTAAATATAGTTTTTATTTTCTATTAGCTTTTTTTTATTTATTAGTTCTTTTAAAATTTTTATATTATTAATATCTCCATATTTTTTTTGAAAATTTTTTTTATTAATTCCTTTTATTTTTCTTAATCCTAATATAAATTCATTTTCTAACATCTCTTTATCTGATACTAGATATTTTTCTTTTATATAAATTCCATTTGTATATTTGTTTAAATTTCTTGTATTTTCATATCTTTCTTTATCTACAAATCCACTTGCTCCTAGGCCAAAACCATAATACTCATTATTATTCCAATAATTTAAGTTGTGCTTTGACTCATATCCTTTTTTTGAGTAATTACTTAATTCATAATGTATGAATTTTTCTTTTTTTAATTTTTTATTTATTAGTTTATACATCTCATAATCAAGATCTTCATCTATATTTTTTACCTTGTCTATATATATTTTAGTGTTTGGTTCTATTATTAATGAATAAGTTGAAATATGATTAACTTGCAAATTCAAAAATTTATCAATATCTTCTTCTAGTTCGTCTTTTGTTTGACCTGGTATTGCATATATTAAATCTACATTTATGTTTTTAAATCCTACATTTTTTATTAATGATATTTTTTTTATTATTTCTTTTTCATCGTATTTTCTATTTAAAAACTCTAAATATTTTTCATTAAATGTTTGAATTCCTACACTTATTCTATTTACTTTATTTTTTAATAATAGTTCTAGTTTTTGTTTTGTAATATTTTCTATATTACATTCAAATGTAAATTCACAATTTTTACTTTTTTTTATTTTTTTTAATATTTTAAATAATTTATTTAATTGTTCTATATTTAAACTACTTGGTGTTCCACCACCTATATATAGTGTTTTAATGGTTTCTTTTTTATATTTATTTTCTATTTCATTTTCTAATGAATTTAAATATTTATCTATAAATTTTTCATTTGTGTATAACTTGCAAAAGTCACAATATGAACAAATGTTATCACAAAAAGGGATATGTATATAAACTGATTTTGCCATTTTATCACCATACTAATTATAGCACAAAAAAACAGAGAATTTATTTTTTCTCTGATTGTTGTCTTTGATATAAAGAAAGTGCAATCTGTTTTGCTTTCATTCTTTTTTGATATTGTTTTATTTGATTAAAATATATTTGTTGGTTATACCAATTTGAGCCTTCTATATTATATTTTCTAAATTTTGTATGAGATAAAATTAATTTATAAAGATTGTTAAACTGACCATTTACATCCATTTCTTTATCAATTTCTACAATAAATTCAACAATCGTTCTTTTTGAATAACCAGTATTTTTTACAATTTCATTTATTGTTTTAAATTCTCCTTTTTCCAAACTTAAATAATAATTTATTAAAGCATCAATTGTATATTGTGATAATTTGACCAATGTAACTGAATTTTTATACATATACTTTTTTCCCCCTTATGTAAGAATGTATTCTATTACATTGAAACATTTTTGTCAATCAAATTTTTAAAGTTTGTTTTTCTTATTTTCATTTAATACTTCACTTACTGGGATATTTCTTTTATTTGCTTGTGATAGAGCGAATAATAATGAAGTTATTTTTTCGTCTTTATTAGTTTTAATTAGTTCATATAATGTAGATTTTGGGATACCTAATTCTTCTGCTGCTTGTCTATATGTTAATTCATTTTCTATTAAGTAACTAGTTATTTCTGATATATCAAGTTCAGACCAACTTAAACTTTTATGTCCTATTGTTCCACCTTTCTTATTTCCTAGTTTTATATTTCCTTGCTTTTTTTCTTTCACTAAAATAAATTTTAATGGATCTATTTCCTCTAATTTTTTCATATGTAATTGAAATGTTCTTTTGCTTATTCCAAATTTTTTACTTGCTTGTGTAATATTTACATCATTTTCTAAATAGTAATCTGCTTCTTTTTTTATATCTTCATTATTTGTCATATTATTCTCCATCCATACTAAGCACACTCATAAATGCTTCTTGTGGTATTTCTACACTACCAACGGTTTTCATTCTTTTTTTACCTTCTTTTTGTTTTTCTAGTAATTTTCTTTTTCTTGAAACATCCCCACCATAACACTTAGCTAAAACATCTTTTCTTACTGCTTTTACTGTTTCACGTGCAATTGCTTTATTACCAATACATGCTTGTATCGGTACTTCAAATTGTTGTCTAGGTATTAGTTTTTTTAGATTTTCAACTATTGCTTTACCTCTTTTGTAAGCAAAATCTTTATGAACTATTACGCTTAACGCATCAATTATTTCTCCATTAAGTAATATATCCATCTTAGTTAATTGACTACTTTTATATCCAATTAAATCATAATCAAATGAGGCATATCCTTTAGTAGCACTTTTTAATTTATCAAAAAAGTCATAAACTATTTCGGATAATGGTATTTCATAATGAATATTTACTCTAGTTTGATCTAAATATTCCATTGATACATAATTACCTCTTTTATCTTGACATAATTCCATTATTGGACCTATGTATTCGCTTGGAACAAATATATTAGTTCTTATATATGGTTCTTTTATATCTTTTATTTTAACTTTTTCTGGCATTTTAACTGGACTATCTATTTTAATATTACTTCCATCTGTTAGTTCTATATCATATATAACCGATGGAGAAGTTGCTATTAACTCTATACCAAATTCTCTTTCTATTCTCTCTTCTATTATTTCCATATGTAGAAGTCCTAAAAAACCACATCTAAATCCAAATCCTAAAGCCTTTGATGTTTCAGGTTCAAATTCTAATGATGCATCATTAAGTTTTAATTTTTCAAGTGCATCTCTCAAGTCTGGATACTTAGATGTTTCTATAGGGTATAATCCACAAAATACCATTGGTTTCATTGGCTTATAACCTACTAATCTTTCATTTGCAGGATTATCTGTATGTGTTATTGTATCTCCAACTTTTACATCACTTATACTTTTCATGCTTGCATAAATAATTCCTACTTCACCTGCTACAAGTTCATTAACCTTTTTTTCATTTGGTGTATGTATATATAGTTCTACAACATCATATGAAACTCCTGTAGACATCATTTCTATTTTATCACCTATTTTTAATGTGCCATTTATAACCCTTATTGAAGTCATTATTCCTCTATATGGATCATAGCAACTATCAAAGATAAGAGCTTGTAGTTTTTCTTTTTTATTACCTTTTGGAGCAGGTACTTTTTTTATTATTGTCTCAACCAACTCTTTTATTCCAATTCCTTTTTTAGCGCTTGTATATATTATTTCATCTTCTTCAAAACCAAATGTATCTATTAATTCATTTTTTACTTTTTCTGGATCTGCATTAGGTAAATCTATTTTATTTATTACTGGTATTATTTTAAGATTATTTTCAAGTGCTAGATATAGATTAGCTAAAGTTTGTGCTTCTATTCCTTGAGCTGCATCAACAACCAGTACAGCACCCTCACATGCTGCTAGGCTTCTACTAACTTCATATGAAAAATCCACATGTCCTGGAGTATCTATTAAATGTAAATAGTATTCTTCATTATCTAATTTATATTTTAATTGAACGGCATTTAATTTTATAGTAATTCCACGTTCTCTTTCAAGTTCCATGTTATCTAATAATTGATCTTTTTTTTCTCTTTCTGTTATCGCACCAGTCAATTCTAATATTCTATCTGCTAGTGTACTTTTTCCATGATCTATATGTGCGATTATTGAAAAGTTTCTTATGTTTTCCTGTTTCATGTCTTTCACCTTTTATAATTATATCAAAATTTTATTAAATTTGGTTGATTTTTTTATCTTTTTCTTATCATTTCATTAACAAAAAAAGATGATTATTCATCTATTTTTTAAATACAAATATTTTACTAAATACGTAATTTAATACTATTACAATTACTTGTACTATTATTTTTGATATCATATCATCTATTTTTACTAATTCCACAAATGAATACATTAATAAAATATCTATTATTAGAGAAAATAATCTATATTTTACAAACTGATATATCTGAATAAATACTTGTTTTTTTTCTTTTTCTTTATTTTTAAATACAAATATTTTATTTGTTATATAAGCAAATGCTACTGAAACTACCCAAGAAATTATGTTACTTATTAAATAATTTATTCCAATTATTTTTGCAAATAATCCATATGTTCCAATAGATACTAAAGTTGTTAAAACACCCACTATTAAATAATTAATTATTTCTTCATATTTTTTATACAGTTTTAAACATTTATCTATCATTTGATTTTTCCGTTTCTTTTACTAAATATACAGGTCTTTTTTTAACTTCTAAATATGCTTTTGATAAATATTGTCCAATTATTCCAAGACAAAATAATTGTATACCACTTACTAAGAATATTATACATATCATGCTTGGCCATCCTGCAACATGATCTCCAAATGCTAATGTTTTAATAATTATTACAAGTATCATTATAAATGAAATTATACAAAAAAGTATTCCTACAATTGATGCGATTGCTAAAGGTGCCGTTGAAAAAGCAACTATACTTTCAAGTGAATATCCAAACAATTTCCAAAATGACCATTTTGTTGTTCCTGCTACTCTTTCAACATTTTCATATTCTAACCATTTTGTTTCATAACCAACCCAACTGAATATACCTTTTGAAAATCTATTGTATTCTTTTAATTCAAGTATTGAATCTACCATTTGTCGAGTCATTAATCTAAAATCTCTTGCTCCATCTACTATTTCTGTTTTTGATATTTTATTAATCAATTTATAATAGCATCTTGCAAAGAAACTTCTGATTTTAGGTTCTCCTTTTCTTGTTACTCTACGTGTTGCTACACAGTCATAATGTTCATTTTTTATATAATTATACATATCTGGTATTAATGCAGGAGGATCTTGTAAATCAACATCCATTATTGCTACATAATCTCCTTTTGCAGCTTCTAGACCAGCTAGCATTGCAGCTTCTTTACCAAAGTTTCTAGAAAATGATACATATCTTACTCTTTTATCTTTTTTACTTAGTTCTCTTGCAACTTGTAAGGTTTTATCTTTAGAGCCATCATTTACAAATATAAATTCAAATTCAACTTTTTTCATTTCTTGTGCTACTTTAATTATTTCTTCATAAAATATAGGCATTGCTTCTTCTTCGTTATAGCAAGGTACTATTATTGATATTTTTTCCATAAAAACCTCCAACTTAATTTATTATACAACACAAAAAAAAAGAAATCAAATTTTCTTTTTTATTCTATTATATTTTATTTTTATCGTAATAAGTATTAACACTAATAATAATGTATATTTAAAATATATAGCAATGTTATATATATATACATCATAAATAGTCGTATTTTTAAATACATAGTTTGATATAAATAAAAGAATGAATGCTATTAAATATGTTATTATTTTATTATTATTTTTTTTAATGGTATTAGTTATAAAATATATTATAAAGCTAACATTTAAAAACAATCCAAATATCCATTGTATAACTATTATATTTTCTATTCTATCTATAAAATTAAACAAATTTATTCTTTTTAATACTACATATTCTGGAAATAGATATAATCTTGATAGTTCTATTCCTAAATTTCCTAGAGTTAAAAATATAGTTAATAAAATAAGTATTATTGAAAATATATAAGATATTATTATACAAATAGATGTTTTTTTATAATCTACTAATGTGTTTTTAGGTATTATTAGAAGTACCACTGATGGTAATATATTTAATAATAATATATACATACTTCCTTTTACTGAATTTTTTAATCCAAATTCCAACATTGGTTTAAGGTTTGATACATCAAATTTTCCTATTAATCCAAACACTGCAATTATAAATAAAAACATACTTATGAAAAATATTACAAGGGCAGTTCTACTAATTGTTTCTATTCCTTTTATATTTATATAAATTATTACTAATGTAAACATAAATCCTATTATAAATATTGGTGTTTCGGGTAAAAATTGTGAACTTATAAATCCCATTAAATCATAAAATAAGCTTACTGCTGTTACAAATAAAATTATTACTAAAATATAATTTATTATTGTTCCAAATGTATTTCCAAATAATTTTTTTGTTTTTTCTGTTAACGTTAAATCTTTTTCATAGTTTGATATATATATAAATATAAATAGTATTCCAAATCCAAGTACTCCTGCTATTAATACACTTATCCAAGAATCTATTCCACTCGCTTTTATTACTGTACTAAATCCTTTACCAAATGTTGCTGATAATATCAATATTATAAACAAACTACATAATTGTACTGTGTTAATTTTCTTCATTTGGAATCACCATTATTATATTTCCCTTTCCTTTTAGTGAAACATTAACATCTACTTGTACATCTAATTTTTGCAAATTTTCGTTGAACCAATTATCTTGTATTTTATATGAATATTTTGGATTTGATTTATATATTTTATCTAAAAAACCAAATGTATCACTTTTATATTCTTTATTTACTTTATTAATAGTTTCTATTATAGATTGTTTTATTTGTTCTTGTGTCATTCTTTCTATATCACTAATTACCTTTGGTTCTGAAATTTTTAAATCGCAGTCAACTTCATTTATATTACCTTCCGCACTTACTTTAATTTTTACTTTTAATTTATCTTTTTCAAATTCAAAATCTGTTTTTGGATTCATTATTTCTGTTGATATATATTTATTTTCATCACATTTAAATGTTATTATTGTATTCGTTATTGTATTGTTTAAAAAGCCTGCTGCTATACTTTCTTTTTCTGTTAAATAACCTTGTAATTTATCTTCCCTAAAAACAGCCAAATTATTTATTTTAAGTTTAGTACTAGGATTGGATTCTTTTAATATATCTGTATTTTTTCCTTCTTCTAAATTTCCTTCTATAATTATTGTAGTTGCAAACATATCTATTTTATTATTTAAATATGTTTTTACTTGATCTTCAAATGTTATTTTTTCGCTTACTCCTAAATATTTTGAATCTGCCTGTATACTATCTAACATATTTTTAGAACTTAATGTTTCTAAGGGGGTTAAAACTTTTAATATGTTATTTGCTGTTGTATCTCGCGCAATTATCATTTGATATTGTTTTCTAGATTCAGGATTTCTCATGAAAAAATCAAATATTTGTGATACTCCTTCTTTAGCAACTTCTTCTCCTACAATTATTAATTGTAAATGATTTGCATATATTCTTTTTGGTGATTCTAAAACAATTTGTCTAAATGCTTCTTGTAATGTATCTCCACTTGTTTCATATAATACAAATTTTGATTGACTTCCTATACTAGTTGAATCACTTCCCATTTTTTGTGTATTTATTACTTGTGTTGTTACATAATATTTACCGTCTTTTTTATCTATTCCAACAGCACTTGTGATTGCTAAATTATTTAATTCTCTATAATTATAACATCCTGTAAATAAAAAAATTAAAAGTATGAATATGATTTTATGTTTCATCTTCATCGCTCCTTTGTTCATATGTATTGTTTGATAAATATTGAGGTCTTTTTTTTATTTTTTTTAGCGGGAATTTAATTATGCCATTTTTAAAACCATTTAAGTTAAATGGAACTACCGGTAATAAGTAAGGTCTTCCAAATGATTTTATATCACATAATCCAATTATAAATATTATTAACACAACTACCACACCTATTATTCCCATAAATACTGCACCTAGCATAAATAATAATCTGTAAATTCTAAGTGTATTAGTAAACTCTAATTCAGTGAATGGAAGTGTGCTAATTGCTGTAATAGCAATTACTATTATCATTATTGGGGAAACTATTCCTGCACTTACAGCAGCATCTCCAAGTATAAGAGCACCTACTATCGATAGTGAGCTTCCTGCTGATGCAGGTACTCTAAAATCACTTTCTCGTAATATTTCAAATGAAATAATCATTATAAATGCTTCTACAAACGCAGGAAATGGTACTCCATCTCTTTGTATTGCAAAGTTAACCAGTAAATCTGGTGGAATCATTTCTTGGTTGTAGGTTATAAGGGATATATATACAGCAGGTGTTATGATAGCAATTATGAATGCTAATAATTTTAATATTCTTGTAAATGTTACATTAATATTTTTTCCATACTGATCTTCCATAGTTTTAAAAAAGTCAGTTAATACAGCTGGTATTATTAACACATATGGGCTATTATCAATTACTATTGCTATTTTTCCTTCAAGTAAACTATATGATACTAAGTCTGGTCGTTCAGTAGTAAGAATTGTTGGAAATTTTACATTTTCATTTGTAATTAGGTTTTTTATAGTACCACTATTTACTACTCCCGATATATTTATTTGGTTTAATCTTTTTTTTACTTCATCTACTAATTCTTTTTTTACTACCCCGTTTATATACACAATACCAATACTAGTAGATGAATATTTTCCTATTTCCATTTTATCTATCCATAAATCATTTGTTTTTATTCTTTTTTTTATTAATCCTATATTAATTTGAAAATCTTCTACAAATGAATCTCTGGCTCCTCTAACTGTATTTTCTGTGCTGGGTTCTGATATAGCTCTATTTAAATTTGCCTTAGTTTCTAAAGCAAATGCTTTTTCTTCATTTTCAATTAATATGATAGTAAATCCTTTGTGCAAATATGAGCATATTTCTTCATAAGTTTTTAGTTCTTTTACTTTAAAATTTGATATATTGTTTTTTATTTTTTTATATAATGAACTTGTAGTTAGTGCTTTTATATTATTTAAACTTCTTATTATAAAATCACTTATTTTATTACTTGAAGTTAGTGGTTCATTATATATGATATATATCTTTTTTTTATCTATATATTTTTCTCTATATATAATATCATCTAAATTATTTGTTTCTTTTTTTAATTTATTTATTATTTCTTCTATATTATTAAGCATTTTATCACATTCTTCCTAATACTATTATGGAAAGAAGTAAAAAAAAAATTACATTTGTTGTAATTTTTCTTCTTTATTTATTTGATTTACAAGTAATCCTGTTATTATGTAAAAAAATGGAGCTACTGTTGTTACACTTATATTAGCAAATGCCTGAATACAATATGCAATAAAACTTGTAAATAATATTATTGTAAGATCATTTTTACATTTTAATCCTTTAAAAAATATTACTCCTAATAATGTAAGATATGTTATGAGTGTAAATATACCTTCTGTTATTAATATTTGTAAATATTCATTATGTGCTTTATCTAAATACATACCAGTATAAAATCTAGTATTATATATATATCCTAATGTATCTATTCCACTTCCAAATAACATATAATCTGGAACCATTGTTAATATATTTTTCCATATTACCATTCTACCTGAGCCATAATTTGTTTTTTGATTTTTATCTAATTTATTTAAAAATAATTTACTTGTATTTTTTAAATCACCTTTTATTGTATAATTTGAATTAACATCATCATGATAACAATTTATAAAAATAGTATCAGATATAAAATCTGTAACTATATATGTTGAAATTAATGTTATTATTAGTATTAAAACTTTTTTCCATACTAATTTCTTTTTTATTTTTAAAAATAATATTAAAAATATTAATGTAATAATTAGAGCAAGAAAAGGTCCTGTTGATGCAGCTAATATTAAAGTTATAAAAAATATTATTGTTAAAAAAAGATATTTTTTTGAATTTTTGTTTAATAAATATGATGATATAGTAATTCCTAATAATAATATCATATAACTGGCCAAAAAATTTGGATTTTTGTTAAAACCAAGTGCCATATATTTTATACCGTCTAGTATTTCTATTTGATATGGTCCCCTTACAAATACTTGCAATATTGACCAAACAAATTGCATTATTCCAACTATCATAAATAGTTTTATTATTTTTTTTGTTTGTTCTTTAGTTACTATATCTTTTGAGTTTAAGAATAATAAATAATATGAAAAAATTGATAAAAAGCCCTCGTTTCTAAGATATGCTCCCCATAATGATGTTTGATAATCTATAGAAAAACTAAGTGATATTATTCCTAGTATTATTAGTAGATATAATAATATATCAAATATTGTTATTTTAGTTTTCTTTCTTATAATATTATATGTATATATAAATATTTCTATTGGAATAATTAAATATAATATATCATATATATTGTATTTAAAATTCTTTAAAAATTCAAAATAATCTGAATAAAAACTTAATATTGTGGATATTGGTAACAATAAAATTAATATATATATTATTATGTAATTAATTTTATTTATTATTTTATCTATCTTATCAAAACTCATATAATTCACCTAGTATATTATAACATTTAAGTAAAAAAAAAACTATTAATTAATAATGTTATTATTAACAAATAGCTTTCTTAGTTATAAATATTATTTGTTATTTGTAGCTTTACCATTTTCGTAAGTATAGTTACCACGTCCATTAACTTTACATCCAGATAATTTAACTTTGTCTTCTGTCGAATCATTTTTTGTACATTCAACTTTATCACCATTATAATCTGCTGTTGTAATTTTGGTATCACTAATAGCTACATTTATACCATTTACCTTATTAATATAGTATTTAGTTTCGATTGCTTTTGCATAAGCTTCTACTGAACGAGCATCTGCACCTTCTTGAGCTTGGTTAATAACATTTATAACTATTGGAGTTGCGATTAAAGCAATGATTGCTAAAATTACGATTACTGCTAATAATTCAACTAATGTAAAACCTTTTTTATCCATTTTATCACCACCTTACTCTACTATGATAATATTAGCATATTTTGTCATATTTAGTCAATACTAATATTGATGAGTTGAAATAAACCTTTACATTTTTATTATAAACAAACGATTTTTTTATATACCATATTTTTTTATTTTAAGGTGCTAAAACAATGCGAAATGAAACACCAGCACTTAATATTCCTGTAGCCCAACCAAAAGAAGTTATACCACTTGTATCTCTAGAATTATAAGCTCCTCCTCTATAAATTAAGGGATTCATTGTAGTAGGGTAATATGCATAATCATTAAACCATAAGGTTTTTGATCCAGATGAAGAGTTAGATTTGGAAATTGACATTTCTTTCATTGCATCTCCTAAATAACTATTAGTATATACATACCAAGTACCGTCATTTAATTCAGTTGAATTTGGGGTGTATAAATCATAATATCTTTTATCAGTTGGAAAAGCTACTCCATTCGTAAGACTTGTTAATCCAGAAGTATCACTATTACAAGTAGGGCATCCAAATGTTCCATTAAAACCACTATTTCTAGTTGAATTTTGACCACTAATTGGATTACCATTTGAATCCATTATGGCAAACATCATATATTCATAATCTCCACCACTCATGTCATATATTCCACTTATATTTCCATTAGTGGAAGATTTATTATTTTTACCATTCCATGCATAACCTGCAGCACAACTACTTTGATTACTGCTTACACTTGCTGATGTTGAACTGGCGCTACAGCCTGTTATAGTTGATCCATATTCCAATTGTCCTGTAAATTTAGCAGTTTCAGTTAAATAACCTGTATTTACATTGTTTGGATATACTTCTTCACAAGAACTACTTGTACAATTACCATATACTGAATAAGTTAAATAAGTTACTGCTCCCCATTCTGTATTTTTCATCATATGTGAGTTTAAATTCTTATTAGTATTTATACTTAATTCATAAAATTGGCTTACATTTTTATTAGTTAAACTTCTTACATTGGGTTTTATTATTATATTTGATCCTTGTGTAGCTTGTGAATAATTAGCATTTTTAGTCAAAAAAGTACTACTATTTGTATAAGAATCTTCATTATAACTTGTTTCAAATTTTCCTACCCATATTCCATTTGAATTAAAAGAAATAAAAGCCGGATGTGTTAACCATTCTCCATTATTAGAACCAGTAGATCTGACTTCTTTTTTATTTTCAAAAACAATATTTATAGGTTGTTCTGCTCCTTCAGATAATTCACTATTTACATTCCATAATTTATATCTATATCTTGGAATCCATACATAGTATTGTTTAATTTCTTCTTCTTTAATTGTATCTCCTGCATTATAAATATCAGCACCAGTTAAAATAACTGCATTTGCCCATATTTTATTTTCATAACTATACCACATTTTTGTTGTATCTGCTTTTTTTACAGTTCCATCGTTATCTATTGTAACTGGTACTAATCCTTTGTATAACTCTGGATATGCACCATTTAAAAGTGTTTCTTTATATAATTTTGCATCTTCTTCTGTCCCATTAATACTATTTATTATTCCTGTTTTTTGTTTATCTAATATAACTTTTCTTGTACTTAACATTAAAAGAATTAAAAGCATTAACATTAAAAATAAAATTACCATGGAATAAATAATTGTTGAGATTGCAAAACCTTTATTATTTTTCATGACAAAGTCACCTTCTTATTCTATTTAAATTATATAAAAACTTTCTAAATAAATCAAGCATAACAAAAACAAGATTTTCATCTTGTTTTAAACTATAATCCATACAAATGTGATTAAAATACATATATTATACTAGGTGATTTACATGCGAAATAATTGGTGGTGTGGTAAAGGAAAATGGTATATTTGTTCTTTTGTATGTGTTGTTATAATCTTTTATCAATTTATATTAACAATATTTATACTTACTAGATTTAATTTATTTTTAATATTTTTCTTTATTTTATTATTATTCTTTTCATTTTTTAGAATTTTTTGGTGAAACTAATATTTCAGTTTTATATAAAGAATTTATTACCTTACTAACTTCTAATGTATTTTCATATTCTGTTTTATTAAGCTCTATTTTATCAGGCAATACTATTAAAATAAATAAAAGTTTTTTTTCATGTGGTAAAAGTGGATATTTACTTTCATATCTATTTAATATTTCTGAAAAGTCAAAATCTAGACAATGTTTTTTATATAATTTATAAAGATCAAATATAGGTAACCCTATTTTAGATTTATTCCAACTTATTAAATATGGATTTTCATTTTCTATAAAGTGTTCTAATTTTAAATTATTGTGTAAAACAACTAAACGTTGTTTTTTTATTTCTTTTGCATCATCATACCAACTATCAAGTTCTTCTTTAGCATAAGTAAGCGAAGCAAATAATTTCGAAATATTTGAAGCAATTAAATATTCACTAGGGCTCATATATACTTTTGTTTCTATTAATGTTATTAAATCTATATAATAACTATATAAATAATTTATATTATTATCTATATCTTCATATATTTGTTTATAATCATCTTCTGTTACTTCTTTATAATGAGTTGTTTTGTAATGTAATAGACTTACTAAATTAATCATATCAAGTATTTTTTGTTCTTTTGGTATGTCTATGTCTTCTATATATTCTGTTATTAAATATTTATCATTTTGATTATTTAATATTTTAGGGTAGTAATTAAAACTTCTTGTTTTTAAATAATTATATATATCTATATTGTGATAATTTTCTTTTAAAACAAATTTTCCATCTCGTGTATCAACAAAATAAACATTATTGTTTTTTTCATATCTAGTTGCTACTAAAGAGTTTTTTTTAAGTATTTCATCTATCTTATACATTTGATGGAATTATTAATTTATCACCTATTTTTAATTCTTTTAAGTCATTATATTCTTGCAATTTTTCTTTATCAATAGAATACTTATTTATTATTGAATCTACAGTATCTCCTTCTCTTACAATATAAACACTATAACTTGAATATACTTCTTCTGTATTTACTTCTTTAAATAATGTTTCATCTTCAATACATCTTTCTTCTTTTACAGGTTCTTCTTTCATAGTATCTTTTTCCATTTCTATATTTTCCTCTTTTTTATTTTCTATTTTTTTATCATTAATATCTGTTCTTTCTATTTTTACTTCTTTTAGATCATTTTCTTTTCTTACTTCTTCAATTATAGGAATTTCTTCCATTTTATCTATTGTTACTTCTATATTTACATTTAATGTATTATTATTTATTATTTCATAGTAAAAATCACTTACTTCTACTGTTGATTTATTTAAATTATATTTTTCATCTATATTTATTTCTACAGGAATGTCATAATTAAATGGTTCTGTATTAATACTTGAATCATTCATTTTATACTCTCCACTAACCACGAAATTTCCAAGTACTATATTATTATCAAATTTCAAATTATCCTCTAATGAAATACTTGTTATTTCTGATAAATTTGTTTTAAATAAAATATTTTTCTTAAAAGGTATTACTTTTTTCATATTTTTCCTCCTAATTGATTATATTAAAAAAAAAACTAATTATTCTTAGTTTTTATTTTTGAAGTACCTTTTTCTAAATCAATATTTTTTATTTTTTCCAATTTTTTCATTAAATACATAGTTTTTTTTAAAATTAAATTAGCATCTTGTTTATTTAATTTAAATTCAAAGTAATTTTCACATACATATAAATTTGTATTCATTACATATAGCAAATTAATAAAAAAGCAATCATCATCAAGTATATCACTATTTTCTTCTATTATAGCATTTATACATGTTAAAAATCTGTTACTCAAACAAAGTCTAAGAACATTAGGTGATTTTTCTTCTGAAAGTATTTTTATAACTGTATTATCAATTGCTATTAGTTCAAGTATTTCAACCGTACTAAAAATTAATTTAATTTTATAATTACTTTCAAATTCATATGAAAATCTTTTTTTACATTCATTTGTAAAAAAATCTAGTTTTTTTTCTTCAGTAATTTCTATTGTATTTAATTTAGAAATTATTTCATTACATAGGTTATATACTTCTTCTTTTTCTAATTTACTTTTAAATTCTATATCATTTCTAATATATGAAGTTAATAAATACATTTTTTCTCTTATTTTTGAATCTATAAAACCACTATTATATTCTTTTGATATAAATAAATTTAAATCATTTGTTACATATTTAACATTTTTTTTAGTAATTGTTTTTAAGTTTTCATATTCAGCTTCATCTATAAAAGCAGATTGATAAAATTTATATGTAGTATATTCCACTATTTCCACACTTCTTTCGATACTTCTTCATAGTTTTTAACAGTCACAAATTTAATTTTTTCTTTGATTTCTTTAGGGATTTCATCTAAATCTGATTCATTATCATATGGTATTATTATTTTTTCTATATTATTTCTATATGCACCTATGCATTTTTCTTTTAAACCACCTATTTTTAAAACTTCTCCTCTAAGTGTTATCTCACCTGTAAAGGCAAGTTTACTTGACACCAATTTGTCTGTAAATGCACTAATAAGTGCGGTAGTTAAAGCTATTCCAGCACTTGGTCCATCTTTTGGAATTGCCCCTTCTGGTACATGAATATGAATATCATTTTGTGCTAATTTGTCATAATTTATATCAAATTTTTTTGCATTTGATTTTATATAATCTAAAGCTATAAGTGCACTTTCTTTCATTACATTTCCTAATGACCCAGTTAATTTAAGTTCACCATTTCCTTTAAAGTACGTAACTTCTATTGGAAGCACATCTCCACCATAATTAGTATATGCAAGTCCATTTACAACACCCACTTTGGAATCATTATTAATGTTTGAAACGTGATACTTTTCTTTTCCTAAATATTGTTCTAAATTATCTAGTGTTATATTTAATTCATTAACCTTTATATTATTAACAACTATTGATGTTACTATTTTTCTAATTACTGTATCTATTTGACGAGTTAATTCTCTAACACCAGCTTCTTTTGTATAATTTCTTATTATTTTTAAAATAACTTCATCCGAAAAATTAATTAATTCTTTTGTTAATCCATGTTCTTTTAATGATTTTTTTATTATATGTTTTTTACATATATCTAATTTTTCATATTCAGTATATCCATTTATATTTATTATTTCTAACCTATCACGTAATTCTTCTGGAATGTTTTCTAAATAATTTGCTGTTAATATAAACATAACTTTTGATAAATCAAATTCTTCTTCTATATAGTTATCACTAAAAGTTTTATTTTGTTCTGGATCTAATACTTCTAATAAAGCACTTGCTGGATCTCCTTTTATATCTTTAGTCATTTTATCTACTTCATCTATTAAGAATACAGGATTTGAACTTTTAGCTTTTTTCATCATTTGAATTATTCTACCTGGGCTTGATCCTAAATAAGTTTTTCTATGGCCTATTATTTCTGCTTCATCATTTATCCCTCCAACTGATATTTTAACAAAATTTCTATTTATAGCTTTTGCTATAGAGTTTGCAAGTGAAGTTTTTCCAACTCCTGGAGGGCCTACTAGACAAATTATTGGGCTTTTTATGTCTGATGACATTTGCTTTACAGCAAGATGTTCTATTATTCTTTTTTTTATTTTTTCTAACCCATAATGTGTTTTATCTAGTTTTTCTTTTACTTCTTTTAAATTTTTATTATCTTCTGTATATGTATTCCAAGGTAATGATACTAACCAATCAATATAATTTTTGACAACACTAGTTTCTGGTGATAGTGATGAAAGTAATTCGTATTTTTTTAATTCATTTTCTATTCTTTCTTCTACTTTTTGTGGAATGTTTAAATTACTTATTTTTTCTCTTATTATATCTATTTCAATATCTTTAGAATTAGTATCCCCTAACTCTTCTTTTATTGTTTTAATTTTTTCTCTTAAAATAAATTCTTTTTGGCTCTCATCTATACCCTGTTTTACTTTCAAATCTATTTCTTTTTCTATTTCATACATTTGTGTTTCTCTATATATATCGCTTAATAAATATTCACATCTTTTTTTACTATCATTTTCTAGTAAATATTCGTTTAATCTATTTAATGAAAGTGGTAGAAAGGGTGCGACTATATCTGTTAGTTTTGATAAGTTATTTATTGTCGATATAGTTGCAAGTAAACTATTACTCATAGTTGGAACAACTTTTACAAATTTTTCTAATTCTCTACATAATTTTTTAACTAATATGTTTTCTTCATTTGGATCTATTTTGATGTTTTCTATATTTGAAACTATAGATTCCATTATATCAAATTGTTTATTTGTATTTAATAGTTCATGAACTCTAGCTCTTCTTATACCTGAAATAACAACTCTAGTTTTTCCATTTGGAAGATCCATTCTATTATTAATTTTGGCTATTACTCCCAACTTTGGTAATTTTTTTAAGTCTGGTTCTTCTTCAATTAAATCTGGATTACTTATTACAAGTATATTACTATCATGAAACATTTCTGAAACATCTATTATATTTTTACTTGTTGAATTATCAAATTCTAAACGTATATCATTGTTTGGAAGTAAAACTATTCCTCGGAGTATTAAAACAGGCAAGTTAATTTTCATAATTTACACCTCCAACAAAATTAGTTTTTATTATAATACAAAAAAAAATAAAAGTCTATTAATTTTTAAAACTTTTATTCTTTTACTAAGTCATTTAAATTGGAAATTTCATATCCCTTTGATTTTAAATAGTTTATAACAGTGGGTATTTCATATTTTGTTTTATCATTTATTTTTACGAGTATAATTAAACCTGATGTTGCATTATTTTTTATATCTTTATATAGTTCATCTTTTATAGTAATTTGTGGTTGAACTGAAAAGTATTTATTTGAAACGCAATAGTTTAAAAATGATTTTTCTTTGTTTTCGTTATAGCAAAATACTTTTTTTTCTATATTTTTATAATTGTTTTTTTCTGTTACTATTAAATCATATCTATTATTTATATATTTAGATATTTCTGTATATTTTTTATCTTCTAATAGAAATGTAGCTTTTATTTCATCATTATTAAGTATTCTATATACTTCTCTTATTTGATTTATATTACCTGCAAAAATTAAATATATATTTCTTTTTTTTGTATTACCACTTACTATATATTTATCATAATTATCATTTATTGTTATTGTTGGTGAAACGTTATTATATATATATAATGACGGATTATAAGCTCCTAATCGTTTCATTTTTTCATAACTTTTTTCTTCGTTTACTATATTTCCACTTAATCCTGGTATAATTGTATCTTTTATTATTATTGAATCTGTTGATTTTGTATTATATTTTTCTTTTTCTTCATTTATTTTTATCATTATATCGTCATTATTTTTTATAACAAATATTGTTCGTTCTGTACAAAAAAAACTAAACCAGATGAGTGTTAGCACACCTATTATTTGAAATTGTTTTTTCATGTAATCACCTAATTAATTATATGAATAAATATGAGTTTTTTCACTAATTTATCATTCATACATAATATAAAGTAGGAGGAGTAAAAATGAATAACAATATTTATTATCAAAATCCTAGTTATAATCAAAGTGGTGATAGATTTGTTGGTGGTTTTGCATTCCCATTTTTGTTAGGTGGAGTAACTGGAGCTGCTATAGCACCTGCATTTTGGAGACCTAGTCCTTATGGAAGACCATACTACCAACCATATTATCAGCCATACTACTATGGACCTTATTATAGATAACAAGTGTTAAAGCGCTTGTTTTTTTAGAACAAAATCAAAATAAATTTTGATATAACTTACTTCACAGTAAGTTTTTTTCTACTTCATTGAAACGTTAGTTTCTCCATAGACCAATATCGGATGGTCGCCACCCTACTTATTTTTATTTACCTTAACTTTGTTATATTATTTTCATATATTGTTTTATTCCTTCAAACATTATGTTTATACTTGCATTTAAATCTCTTTCTAATTCATTATGACATTTTGGACATTCATAGTTCCTTATTTTTAAATCTTTTGTTTGTTCATTTTTATAACCACATACATTGCATTCTTGACTACTTGGATAATATCTATCTATTTGTATTAGTCTTTTATTTTTCCATTCTGTTTTATATTTTAATACTCTTACGAGTTCATTTAACGGATTTAATGTTAGTTGTTTTGCTATTCTATGATTTTGATACATTTTCTTTATGTCCAAGTCTTCTATTGCTATTATGTCATTTTCTTCTATTATTTTATTCGTTATTTGATATATTAAATGTTTTCTTGCATTTTTTATTTTCTGCCACATTCTTTGTATTTTTTGTATTATTTTATTTCTATTTTTACTTCCTTTTTGACTTCTTGATAAGGCTTTTTGTAGTCCTTTTATTCTTTTTTCATTTATTTTTATTGTGTTTTTTATTTTTTCATTATTTGATGTTACTATTAAGTCTTTTATGCCTAAATCTATTCCTACTATTTTGTTTGGTACAAATGATGGTCTTACTAATTCTTCTTCTACTAATATACTTACGTAGTATTTTTTTGATTCCTTTTTTATTACAGCACTTTTAATGTTTCCTTTTATTTCTTTTAGATTTCGATATCCTCTTATTTTTATGGTTTTTATTTTTGGTAGTTTTATTGTTTTTTCTTCTAGATTTATTTCTATACTATTATATTCTTTCTCTTTATATGTACTTTTTATATTGTTTGTTTTATAGCTTTCTTTTATTCCTTTTATTTTATATTTTGGAAATCCTGATTTATTAAAGAAATTTTTATAGGCATCTTCTAGATTAAATGATGCTGTTCTTAAGGCACAACTATCTACTTCTTTTAAGAATTGATATTGTTCTAATAGGTTTGGTATCATTTTATTTTGATCATACATTGTTTTTGATTTTTTTGTTTCTTTGTAATAGTTAATCCTATCATTTAACAAGTAGTTATATATAAATCTTGATGATCCAATTGTTTTATTTATTAATGTTTCTTGTTCTTTATTTGGATATAATCTAAATACATATCCTCTTAGTATTTTCATAGATAGTCACCTTCTTTCTATAATAACTTTATCACGCAAACATATGTTTGTAAATACATTTTGATAATTTGGAAGAACTTTCCTAATAGATAAAAAAATATAAGTGAATTAACACTTATATTATTTAGCTTCTTCAATAGCTCTAGTTTCTCTGATAACTGTTACCTTTATTGTACCAGGATACTGTAATTCTTGTTCTATTCTATTTTTAATATCACGAGCTACTTTATAACTTCCTAAATCGTCAATTTTTTCTGGTTGAACAATTACTCTAAGTTCACGTCCAGCTTGTACTGCAAATGTTTTATCTACTCCATCAATTGATTTAGCAATTCCCTCTAATTCTTGTAAACGTTTAATGTAGTTTTCAGAAGAATCATTTCTAGCGCCAGGGCGAGATGCTGATAATGTATCTGCAATTGCAACTAATTCTGATATTATGCTTGTTGGTTCTTTATCACCGTGATGTGATTCTATTGCATTTATTACTACTTCGTTTTCTTTGTATTTTTTAGCTAATTGTGCACCTAACTCAACATGACTTCCTTCTATTTCATGATCGATTGATTTTCCTATATCATGTAATAATCCTGCTCTTCTAGCAAGTGAAACATTTTCTCCTATTTCGGATGCAAGTATACCTGCTAAATGAGCAACTTCGATTGAATGTTGTAATGCATTTTGTCCAAAGCTAGTTCTAAAGTGTAGTTTTCCTAATATTTCTATCAATTCTGGATCCATCTTAGTTATTCCAAGTTCAAATAATGCAGATTCACCATATTCAAGAATTTGAGCATTTATATCTTTTGTTACTTTGTCATAAATTTCTTCTATTCGTGCTGGATGTATTCTGCCATCCTTTATTAAATCTTCCAATGTTAATCTAGCGATTTCTCTTCTAAGTGGATCAAAACTTGAAAGAACTATTGCTTCTGGTGTATCATCAATTATCAAATCAACACCTGTTACTGCTTCTATAGTACGTATATTTCTTCCTTCACGTCCTATTATTCTACCTTTCATTTCATCATTTGGTAGTGTTACTACTGTTACAGTTTGTTCGCTTGCAACATCTCCTGCGTATTTCTGCATACTTGATGTAAGCATAGCTTTTGCTTTTCTATCAACTTCTAATTTAGCTTCTGCCTCTCTATCCTTTATATATGCGGCAATTTCTAAATTCATCATTTCTTCTACTTTTTTTAATACCATTTCTCTTGCTTGATTTTTTGAATATCCGGCTATACTTTCAAGTAATTTAATTTGTTCTTGTTTAATATCTTCCAATTCTACTTGCTCTTTTTGGAGTTCCTTTTGCTTATTAATTATATTATTTTCTTTTTCTTCTAGCATCTGTTCACGATTTTGAAGTGTCTGATCTCTTCTTTCAATATTTCCCTCACGTATTAATAGTTTTTCTTCTAAATCGCCAAGTTCTGCTTTTTTATTTTTTATCTCCTTATCTATTTCTATTTTTAATTTATGTTCTTCTTCTTTTGCTTCTAATAAAAAATCTTTTTTAATTTTTTCTGCTTCTTTTTTTGCTTTTTCTAATAATTTTTCTGCTTTTTTTGAAGCTGAATTTCCTTTAATATAATTAATTATAACTAATGTGATTATTCCTAAAAAAATCCCAATAAGTATAAGTAAAATGGAGAAAATTATATTATTATCCATATATTACCTCCATTATATGTTCGAGTATTTAACTCTATATTTATTTTAATGTTTAATTAAAGATAAGTCAAGAAAAAATAAAATATCACCAAAGTTGGATTCTTTATTTTTTATTTTAAAATTTATGTTGCAAAATAAAAAATGCACAATATTTTCAAATTATTGTGCATTTTTACCTTTTTAAACATATAAAATGCACAGTCATTGTGCATGTTTTAACTTTTAACTATTCACTTTTAGTTTTTTATAATGTTTTTTAACCCATTATATCATTTCCTACAAATACATTATAGATTTCGCTATGGTTATATAGAACTATAATTAAATTAATAATCGTTTTAATTATTTTCATAAACAAACATAATCAACTGACTTTTACAAAATTAAATAAGAATCCTTAACCTTTTGTAAAAAAAGTTAAGGATTAATTGACTTAAGGCTTCGAAAGTTTCTTAAATACCAATCATTATTATTATATTCAAAAAAAACATAGTTTATTCTTTTGGAAAGCCCATTATATTCAAAATATCATTAATGCTTATTGATTTTAATTTTTTACTTAATTTATTTATTTCACTATTTACTTGCTTAACAAATTTATTGAAATCTTTATCATTCAGTAGTTTACCCATACAATTTATTAACATGTATAAATTTGTAGAATCATCTTCAATTTTATAGAACCTATCAATATTTTTATAACTAATAAAAAATTTACTATGGAATGTATAAAGCCTATCATTATGAGCCGAATCATTTCTGGCTAAAGTTAAATTTTTTAAAATTTGTTTGAGTAACTTATCTGACAATTTGAAATATCGACTTATTTTTTGTCTATCTTCTTGTTTCAAAATTCCATAATATCGACTTACTTCGCCAAGTGTTATAACTTTTACAATTACGTATGGCGGGATAAAACCATATTTATCTTTATAATGTGTTATTGCAGAATGTTTTTTGTAATTTTTTGATATTTCTTGATTAATTTGAGTTTTTAAATTATCAATTAGAGATTTATCCACATTACTATCAAAGCAATTATATTCTAAATATTCTTCTATACCGTACTTTTTTGATATAGTATTAGATAAAAGAGATTTTATAATTGTCTCTATTTCCAAAGCATATTTTAAAAAAATTATTTTTAATTCTTTATCAAATTTATATAATGCAAAAATCTCCTCGTAAGTAACACCCTTTATATAATTACCATTTTTTTTAAATACATCCTTGTAAGTATTAATAATAGAATAATATGTATATTTTTCGAAATGTTCTAACGCTTTTTTTCTATTTTTTACTTTAACACCTTTGGATTGTATATATTCTAACAATTCTTGGTTGCTTTTATGTTCTTTCATTTTGCCTCCAAAAAAAAATTGACCCAGAGCTTCGAAAGTTTTCTGGATACCAATCATTTAATATTATACACAAATAAGATTAAATGTCAACCACTTTCGTAAATATTGTTTAATATATTTTTTTGATACTTAATCTATATTTTAATGTAATAATATTATTAATATGTTTTAAAAGAAAGATACCTACTTTCTTTTAATTTTTAACTATTCACTTTTAGTTTCTTTAGTTTTTACAAGTCCATAATGTTCTCTTACTTTTTTCATTATTTCATCTTTTAGTTTTTTATCTTTTTTTAATAATTCTTTAACATTTTCTTTACCTTGTCCAATTTTTTCTCCATTATATGAATACCATGCGCCACTTTTTTCTACTATTGCAGCTTCTGAAGCTAAATCTACTAATTCACCTTCTGCAGATATACCTTCACCATACATAATATCAACAGAGCAAGTTTTAAATGGTGGAGCCATTTTATTTTTTACTACTTTAATACTTGTTTTATTACCAATAACATCTGAACCTGATTTTAATTGTTCTGATCTTCTAATTTCAAGTCTTATTGAAGAATAAAATTTAAGTGCTCTTCCACCTGGAGTTACTTCAGGATTACCAAACATAACACCAACTTTTTCTCTTAATTGATTTATAAAAATCGCTACTGTATTTGTTTTGTTTATAATTCCTGATAATTTTCTTAATGCTTGACTCATTAGTCTTGCTTGTAATCCAACATGTGAATCTCCCATTTCGCCTTCTATTTCAGCTTGTGGTACTAACGCCGCAACTGAATCGATAACTATTATTCCAATTGCACCACTTCTTACTAGAGCTTCACAAATTTCTAATGCTTGTTCTCCATTGTCTGGTTGTGATAATAATAACTCATTTATATTTACTCCCAACTTTGAAGCATAGTTTGGATCTAAAGAGTGTTCAGCATCTATAAAAGCAGCTTTTCCGCCTTGTTTTTGTATTTCAGCTATTGCATGAAGTGCAAATGTTGTTTTACCACTTGATTCAGGTCCATATATTTCAATAATTCTTCCCTTTGGATACCCTCCTATTCCAAGAGCAACATCTAGTGAAATTGAACCACTAGGTACAACATCTATTTCTCTATGTTCATTACTTCCAAGTTTCATTATAGAGCCTTTTCCAAATTGTTTTTCTATATCTAATAATACTTGATCTAATGTTTTATCATTAGTTGTTTTAGTCATTTTGTTTCCTCCTAACTTACAGTATCATTGTATAATAGTTTTTTTGTTTTGTCAATAGTTTTTTCAAACATTTGTTCGTGAAAAATTCAAATATATTTTTATCTATTTTTTAAATTTATATAAGTGTTTTTTTAAATTCTAAATAGATTTGTATAAAAAAAATTGAACAAATTCAATTTTCTTTTATATATTTTTTATTTAAATTATAATATTGTACTGCAGAAATCACTGACATGATACATGCTAAAGTAAGTAGTATGTTTGAAACTTTTATATTTATTAATTCAAATGGTAAATTATAAAATAGTGTTAGTGTAATTCCACACATCATTAATATTGTTTTTATTTTTCCAAGTATGCTTGCTCCTACAACATTTCCTTTACTACCTGCTACCATTTTTATTATGTCTACGATTGTATCTCTTGATACTATTACAACAGGTATTATAGGATGAATAAAACCACTAGTTGCTAATAAGATTAATACTCCATTTACTAATATTTTATCTGCTATTGCATCAAGCATTTTTCCTAAGTCAGTAACCATATTATATTTACGTGCTATGTATCCATCTAAAAAATCAGAAACGGAAGCTATTATAAATAAACCACCTGCAATGAAATATTTAATATCTACTACTAATGTTTCATTTATAAATAGTTTTGGTAATGTTACACCTATGGTGTCAAAAGGAAATATTAGCAATACTATTAATATAAAAGATAAAACTAATCTTGAAATTGTTATTTTATTAGGTAAATTCATTTAATCACCTCATAACTTACACTATTCATTGTAATTATTGTTGAATCTTTTGGTTTATCACCTTTAATTAAATTATATATAACATAAGTAAGTAGTATTATTACTATACTTGCTAATATGTATATTGTTATTTGTGGTATTAATATTTTATTTTTTCTTTCTATTGTATATGGTGATTGTATTTTATCTAGTTCATCTTTTTGGATTTCTTTTTTTGCTTGTTTTATATCTTCTAATGATATTTTTGAAGTATAATCAAATAAAAATTCATTAAATTCGTCTACCAAATCATCTTTATCTAAACCTAAATATTTTGCGTAATCTCTTATTAGATATTTAAGTGATAATATATCCGGGAATGCTTGCATATCGCCTTCTTCTAGTTGATCAAGTTGTTTCATATCTAATTTTAAGTCTTCACATACTTCTTCTTTGCTAATTCCTATTTCTTCTCTTGTTGCTTTTAACTTTTCTCCTATTTCTTTCATTTGTTCACCTTCTAAAAAAAAATAAATCTTATAAGCCATGTTCTGTACCTATTATATAGGCGACAAACATTTATCTACTGTTACCAGTCCTTGACTTAATTCATTTATCTCATCAAAGCTCCCCTACCATATTTTGGGTTTCTCGCTTGTGGGGTTTACCGCGTTCCACTCTTACTATTTCTAGCAAGTATCGTCACTATGGCACTTTATACCTACCCGTGACCATATCATAAAGACTTAGGTCAGTTCGGTGCCGTTAGCAAAATGCTACCACAGGTTATTTTTTCCCTGTGCACAATCACTACTGTCATCTCAGAACAGTGCGAGCATGGACTTTCCTCTATATCATATTAGATACAGCGTTTGTCAAGATTTATTTTCCATAAATAATTTCTTCTAATTTTGATATTCTTCTAAGTAAATCTGAATTATTTACTGGTTTTGAATAAATATCATTGTCTTTTATAACTTCAAGTTTTGAATTTAACATTCTTATTTCTTGTTTAAGTTTTATATTGTCATCTGTAAGTTTTTCTTTTTCACGTTCTAGCCCTCTTATTATGTTAGTCATTTCATCGTAATCACGCATTATAACATCTAAGAATTTATCTACTTCTTGTGGCCTGTAACCCCTAGTATCCATTTTAAATTCTTTTTCTAGTATATCTTGTGGTGTTAACAAAATTCTATCTTCATACATAATTACACCTCACTTTTATTCACGTATATTTTCTCAAAAAAAAATGTATTTGTCAATGCATACAAAAGTTTGTGTTTTGGTGTTCTTTTATAAAAAAAATACATTTTGAATGTATTTTATATTATATTTAACTTTCTTAACAAAGCTTCTATCTCTGGGTTTTGTATTCTTTCATCAAGTAGTGGTAAATTAAAGAATATATTTATATTTGCTTCGTAAGCAAGTTCTTTTATGTCTTTTGGATTTAAAGGGCTTTTTACTAGAACAACATTTTTATTTTTTAAGTCTCTTAATGCACTTGGTTTTAGTGTTATAAGTTTGTTTAATTTTATCGTTGAAGGTTCTAGTAAGTAAATTACTTTATCACATAATCCTTCTGCAACACTACTGTTATTTATATCAACAATAATTACTGGTTTATTATTATGTTCTCTTACAACATTTCCTATGTTATTGCTGGTAGCTGATATTAATGACTTATCATTGAAATATCTAAATTCTGTTTTATCTACTTCGATACAAACAACATCTTTATATTTTTCTATTACTTTTTTCATCATATATGCAAGTGTTGTTGAACCTGCTCCTTGTGTAACTGATTTAATTCCAAGTACTATTGATCCCATTTGAACTGGTTGTTGTTGTACATATTGTACAGGGCCAGCTACTGCTACTGGAACTTCTACTGTTTTAACAACTGTTTTTACTTCTGGTTCTACTATGTGATGGTATTGAGCAACATCACGATAAGTATTTGGATTATTATATAAATACATTATTCCTTCTTGATTTGTTGTAAAATTATATATTCCAATTGAAATTAATTTAGATAGGAAAGATGGTGAGGTTACTTCATTTCCTTCTTCTAATAATAATATAAGTTTATCCATTTCAAGTGACATTGATAATTTTTGGATTGTATTTATATCTGTGTAATTTTTAAGTGCTGTTATATCTAATATCATTTTGTTATAAAATATATTTTTAAATGAAGATATTATTTCATTTACATCGAATTCTCCATCTAATCTTTTTATAACTTCGATATTTAAATTATTTAATTTATCCTTTTGTCTATTAGCAATTATTACGTTCATGCTATCACCTTTCCCATTTTTATTCTTTTACGTCTTTGAAAAAAGATCTCGTTTCTCCACTTACTGGTATTTTGATCATATCACCAATTATTGGAAAATCAAAATACATATATACTACTACTTTATAGTATGGCCCATGATAAGTAGAACTATTATTATTTTTTTTAATTATACATATATCATATGAAGATGTTGTAGCAATTAAAGATTCACCTTTTGAACTATTTACATATTTACTACAATCACCTTTTGCTGTAGCACTTGTTGTTCTATAACCTGTTTGTCCTAGGAACTGATTAATCTCACTTGTTATTACACTTTCTTTGTTACTTGTTTTATTAAAATCTCCATCATATTTCTCAATGATATCAATTATTTTTGTTTTAACTTTAAATGCTTTACTATATGAAATTGAACTAACTAAAAAAGCAGTTGTTAAAATTATAAAAGTAATTACTATATTCATAACCATTGCATTTCCAATTGCGCCTCTCATTTTAACACCTCTTTTAATTAAATTTATATATTCTATCAGTTCTTGAATATACTGGTATTTTTAATATATCGCCTATTACAGGTATATCTATATACATATATGTTAAAACTCCATATGAATAGTGTTTACTATCATCGTCAAATTTATATATGCAATATCCATTTTTAAGTGTACCTGCTTTATTACTTTTTTTAGGACATGAAGTTATTCTTTTTTGATATCCATAATTATTTATAATTCTATTTATTTCAGCTTGTGAACAACTATTATCACCTTCACATATTTCAATAGCATTAGCTATTTTACTATTAACTCTAAAAGCTTTTGTATAACTTAATGTTCCCATTAATACCATAAAGGCAACTAAAATAAATATGATTATTATGTTTAACAAATATGTATAGCTAACGCTTTGATTCATATGATATCAACCTCGTATTCTATTTAATTTTAGCATATTTTATATTTAAAGTAAATGAGTATTTAAAATTATATATTATTAAATGTAAAGAAAAAAGTCATATACATGACTTTAAATAATTATTGACTCCTAGCCAACTTATTCTTTACATTTTTTATAAGCTTTATCCCAGTAAGTACCCTCAGCTATAGGTACATCTCCTCCATCTGTATTTTTTCCAACACATCCATTATTTTTCCATGTACCACCATATGAAGAACAACACGCTTTTTTTGACATTGAATTTAATAAATTTGGTATTATAATTGCTCCTGCTGCTGCAACCAACCCAATTAAAACGATAGTGATTACAGTCATATTTGCTTCTCCTGCTGATTCTTTCATCCTATCACCACCTTCCGTACTTTAAGTAAATTATAACATACACATAATTTCATTTCAATAGAAATACACCTATTTTACACTTTTTTGTGTAAAAGTGAACATTATTATTATTTGTAACAATATTTATTTAATTCATAAATATTGTTTTTTACATAAATTATTGTATAATAAATCTAATTTTGGAGGTGCATAATGAAACTATTAGTTAGTGATTATGATGGTACATTAAAACCTGATATAAAGAATTTAATGATAAATATTGAAGCAATTAATGATTTTAGAAAAAAAGGAAATCATTTCTCAATTGCTACTGGAAGAGATTATTATTCTATAAAAAAAGAAATTGATAAATATAATATAAAATATGATTATTTAATAACTAATGATGGTGCTTTAACACTAGATGGTAATGATAATGTATTAAGTGCTGAAATAATTGAAGAAGAAATAATTAAAGAATTACATAAAATATTAAATAATAAATATAAAAATTTTAATGAATTTAAAATACCAAATACTGATACAATTATTGAATTACAATTAATAACTAATTTATTTGATTCTCTAGATGAAATTAAAAGTTTAGTTAGTAGTGATTCTTCAATGAAAATAAGTAAATTATATAAATTATTTTTAAAATTTATTTTTATAAAAAAACATTGTAATAAAAGTACTGCAATAAAAAAAATTGAAAATAATTATAGTGAAATTATTACTGTTGGTGACAATCTTAATGATTTAGAAATGCTTAGAGATTATAACGGATATAAGATGTTATACAGTTATCCTATTATGTATACTAAAAATATAAAAACTACTACTAATGTACATTCTTTAATAAAAAAATTATAATTTGTAGTTATAATTTTTTTAGTTTTGGAAATATTTTTCCAAAACCTGCGAGACTTCATAAGAATTGGAAATATTTTTCCACTTCTCATAAATAACTTTTTTTATTTAATATCTATAAAAAAAGATTTTACACATATAAGCGAAAATCTTCTATCTAAAATATTACATACCTACTGTCATCATACTCATTAAAGAAAGCAATAATAACGCTATTATACCTGCTCCTGTACCCATTAACATTGTCATTGTTTTCTTTTCCATAGTTTCTAGACGATTTTTATATTTCTCTTCACGTGCTTTATTTTGAAGTGAAGAAATAGTTCTAGAAAACATTAATAATTGTTCTTGTTTATTTTCTTGTGAACCTAAACTTAAACGATATAACAAACGCATCATTCTCATTGAATCTCTAACTGGATAATCTTTTGCAAAATCCATATATGGATCAACACTAGAATCACCAGCTTCGATTTTAGAAACTAGTTTCTCAAGTCCTGATTTAAATATATCAGGTGCTACTGCTATACTCTTTCTAAGAGCAACTGGTACAGTATAATGTTGAATTAAAATTTCCAAACTCTTTAAATAATATGGAAGCATTAAGTCAATTTTATATAAATGTTTTTTATAAAATCCTTTCAATTGATTATATTGAATTTTATAAACAAAGAATGCACCAATGAATGCTACTATTATAAATAATATATTCATTTTAGGTAAAAATACAATTATTAAAGCTACAAGTATGAATAATGCACTCATTATTCTTTCATTGAATTTTTTCTTTAAATCATATTTATTTCCATATCTTACGCTTAATAAAAATTCATAATCATCTTCCATTAAAAATTTAAAATATGGTTCTACTTCACTTATAAATTTTTTACCATCTAAGAATCTATTTACCATCAAAATGGCGATTAATATTACTCCAATTAATATAAATAAAAATCCCATTATTCAGCACCTACATTCTCATTATAGTATTTTTCACCATTTAATATAAAGTAAGTATTAACAAGTATTATTGCGTGTAACAAAATATTTGTTGTTATATCACTTAACATTGATATATATGTATCTATTCCAAGTAAGAATTGAACTAACATAACCATTAAATATAACATTATACCAAATTGTAAGAATTTCCTATGGAAGTTTGCTCTATCAATTCTATCTCTATAAACACCTTCAACAAGCATATCTATGTCAAGTGACATATTTTCAAGTGATTGTCCAGCATCTTTTGAACCTTCATTAGTAATTTGTAAGAACAATTGATGCATATTTTTTATTACATAATAATCATATTTATTATTTAAATATTCAATTGATTGTTCAATTGTACCGTTTTCATAAGCCATATCTATCATTACTTTTACATCACTTTTAAAAGGATCTTCTAGTACTCCTGAACTGTAAACACCCTCTATTGCTTTTACGAAGCTTTGAGTGGTTGCAAATTCCATTATTGTATTTGTACAATACACTTGAACTTGTTCAAATATGAATTCACTATATACTCTTTTACATCTTAAATAAGTTAAATAAGGTACTACCATTATTGAAGCTATCGCATAGATTATTGAAATAATTATATTATAAAAATATAAATAAGTAAGAATTCCTGCCGCTGCTGCAAATACTGTTATTTGTAAAGTATATTGTTTAACTGTATATTCTTGACCTAGTTCTTTAACTTTTTGTCTAACTTCTTTAAATGAATATGGCGCATATTTGTTATATACACTACCTACCTGTTTTGCAAAAAATTTATATACATTTTCGCCAGACTTTTTTCTATAGGTTACAATAAAAACTGCTATTACACCTACTAGAATAAATATTATTTTTTCCATTATTTAACCTCCTTTTAGAATAAAATTTCTATATTTTCTTCATTTGAATTTTGAGATATTGGAACGTTTAAATTTGGTTGAATAGAAGTTTTACTAGCGTCCATATTATTGCTTTGAACAGCATTTTCAACACTACCATCTTTAAATGGTGATGGTGGACAAATGCAATAAGGATCTAATATTACACCTTGTGCTGATAAATAATCCAACAAATATTTTGTAGGGTTATTTTTTGTTACTTTTCCATCTATACCTTTTAAATAAATATTATTGAATTTTGCATTGTTGTTTTCATCAACATAAAACTCTGTTACTCCAGCAATTTCACGAACGAATCTCTTACTTACTTTATCTTGGTAACCTCTTATATATACACCTATTTGTACATATCTATAAATTGATTTTAAAAATTGTTCAATATCTTGATTTGTTTCTAGCAAGCTATACATACGGTTTGGAATTGATTCTGCTTTATCAGCATGTATTGTTGATAAAATATAGTGTCCTGATGATATTGAGTTACGTATTGCCATTACTGCTTCTGCACTTCTGACTTCGGAAAGTAATATCCATTTAGGGTTTTGTCTCATACAAGTTACTAAAACATCAGAATATGAAGCAATATTGTTTGTTTTCATTGCAACAATATCTCTAGTTGGAAATATACGATCTAGATGAAGTTCTAGTGTATCTTCAACTGTTATAATTTTTTCATTTTCTTTTATTTTTGAACCTAAATATTTTACAAATTCTGTTTTACCACTACCAGTTTCACCACAAACTATTATATTTGCATGACCTTCAACACATTTCACTAAAAAATCATGTATTTCAATTGAAATGTATTTATCTTTTATTATTTTATCTTTTTCCAAACGAATTTTGGCAGGTGTTTTACGTATAACACATGCGATTCCATTTTTTGCAATCGAATCATGTACAAAGTTTAAACGAAGTTCAGCACCCTCAGCATCTAGGAAGGGGTGAGCGGCATTAAACGCTTTCCCCATTACATTCGCACATTGGAATGCTAATTTTTCCATTAACGCATTATTTATCTGAGGTCTATCTACCCTAAATATTCCTTTTGATAATGTTTTTATCCAAACTTGTCCACCATTACTATATGAAATATCTGTAACGTCATCGTCATTTAGATATTCTGTAATAGGGCCAAAATCAATTTGGGAAAACATATTGTTATCCATTTTGTTCCTCTGTGTTATTATCTGTATTTGTATTATTTTCAGTTTGTTGTAATTGTGAATCAGATAGCATTACAGTTTTCTCATTGATATAATTCTTTAATTCTTCTGAGCTTACTTGAATTTGTCCTTCAGTTCCTACCCATGCGCCATGTGGAACAGGGAAAACTTCTACTTCTGTTAAATATTTTGCTTTTAATAATAATATATTTACGTCATATTTTACACCAAATATTATATATGCAGGTGTTCTATTTTCAGCACTGTTTTCAAAAACGTGTTGTCCTGATGCATCTTTTACAGCTAAAACTTTTACGTTTTCTAAGAATTTTCCTACCATGATTTCGCCTTTATCATTAGTTGCTTTCATATATAAGTCTATTTGATTTCCTGGAAAAATTGAGTTTCCATAAGTCGTTTCCATATTAACAGCAAATTGATATGGGATATCTCCTTCTTCTACATCAACGAAAGCTGAATCTGGCATTTGTTCTTTTGTTGTAAGTACGTCTGTATAAAACATACTTCCTTCTGGTATAACTGTATTATAATTTGAATATAATTTTGTTATTTCGTCAGTATTTAACATTACGTTTGAAGATAAAGTATCCCCTGGGACTTCTATATACTTAATCATTTCTGTTGTTATTTTTGTTCTTGGTTGAATAGTTGTATTAGCAACTGGAACTCTTGTTGGTTTTACTTGTTTGTTTATTTGATATGTGTAACCAAAGTATAGGATTGCAACTATAGCAATAACTCCTAATATGGTTACTGTGTTTTTGTTTGTAAAAAATTTTTTTAAATTTCTCATAAAATTATTCATATTATTCTCTCCTTTTTATTACTTATTTTCATCCATTTCTAATATTGCGTCTAACCTATTTGTTATGTCAAATTCTACATTCTGATTAGAAACAACGCCACCTTGTTTAGATTTTACTTCTAGACTTACTTTTGGAGGTGTTTCTACTATGTCATAGAAATTTATTTCATAGGTATTTGATAATTGAGCATTTTCAGCAAATCTTCTAATAAAATTTTCAACAAATTTTTCTCTGTTAATTTTTACTGTACCTGTTGCTCTATATTCAGCAAGGTCGAAAGCATCTAACATTGCATTTTCAGTTGTTTCTTTTATTAATGTATAATTATGCTCATCAGTATTTGTTACATTTTGGAAGAAATATATAAAACCTATCAGTATTACACCAACAGATATTATAAATACCCCCCAGAAAGATTCTCTCACTATTTAACACCTACTTTCTGTTTTCATAGACAACGCAACTATCAAATGCAGAGGATGTCATATTATCTTTATTATAACACAATGATTTATTAATGTTTACTATTTTTTCAAAATTATTTCTTAAAAATGTACTATAACAAGAATTTCCAGTATCATCACACTGTAATGTTGATACATTTCCATAATCATTATTTTTATTATATTTTCTTATTTCTTTAATTATTGAAGGTGTTAATGTTACTGAATATAATGGTGTTTTATTATACGCATCTTGTCTTGAGGTTATGTATTTACCCACTAATTCACTTGTCCAATTTTTTCCTGGAGTTCTTCCTTCACCAGTCATACCAGGAAATGGATTTGATAAATCGATTGGTCTAAATACTAAATCATATATTTTATCTTCATCTGTAACATTTACATTCACTGGACATTTATAGGTGCTATTTCCATAAAAACTATTTGTGTTATAAAAAGTTATTTTTTTATTATTAATTGTTTTATTAACAGTATTTTGCCATCCTAACTGTTTTAAATAATTACTTAATGTATTAGAACTTAAATCAAGTGTTATATTTACTTCATTTTCTCCAATTATTAATTTATTAAATGGTACTTCAAAGTTAATATCTCTTTTATTTATAGAATACTCATTTGTACTAATTGGTTTTGTTATACTGTTTCCAGAACCTTTTCCACTTTCTTTATCTACCCATTTATTTAAATATTTAGATTCATAATTATATCCATAGCGTATTGTCTTAGTTACTTTATAGTAGTTATCATTATAATCTGTTTTATCTTCTGTATTTGATTCATATAAAGTATTAATTGTAGTATTTTTATATGTATAATTGATTCCCAAAAAGCTATATTTTATATCTGGCATTTTGTTTTCATTTAATGATTTTATGATTGTATTTCTTTCTTCTTCTGTTTTGGAAAAACACTGCCATACAGCAAGAACTGATGGTTTTGAGGTTACACCTACAAATTGACCTAATTTTACACTATTTAATTTATTTAAAACATTTGACATTGTTGTGGACATTTTTATTGTACAGTATGAGTTAGTACCTGGATATTGATATTTAGTATTATTGTATATGCAATTATCGTCTGATATTTCGTCTGACACTTTAGCTGAATTTCTCGCGAATACTATACCATCCATCTGAATTTCACTATTATTTAAACATGCTTTTTGTAGGCTTGTACAAATATAATAGTTTGATGAATCACTTGGTGGATTGTCTGGATCTGGTATATCTATGTTTAAATCCCCAACATAGTATATAAGCATTCCGTATGCATTATTAGAAGCTTGCATAATGTTTGCTGTTTCTTGTGTCCATTCTGTAATAACCTTTCTTGAAGCAGAGTTTAAATTTTTCTTAAAGTCTTTAGTTTTGATATAGTCAAGTTCTTTAGATGAATATATATCTAAGCCTTTACCCATTAATTCTAATGTACCACCATAATGTATATTATATAGATATGTACCTTTATCTTTTAGTGTATATAAGTATTTTATTATTTCTGATGATGTTCCTGTTACATATTTTGAACCATCATATATTTGAAAAACTGGTTCTATAATTAAGAAAAGATTTTTATTTTTTATAGCATTTGTTACTTCACTTTCTGATATATTTAAATCATTTTTGAAAAATTCTAACATTTCTTTATTAGTTTTTGTTTCTAATGTTGATTTTATTTTTGAAGCAACATCACCATTTGTATATGTATCTGTTGTACTAAGATCAAAGAATGATGCAATTTCTTTCTTTAATTTTAATGAAGTTGTAGTTCTATTATCATTTGTTTTATACCCAGTATAATATTTATCTGAGCTTAATTTCTTTGTATAATAATCAACTGAATATGAGTTTTTGTATTTTTCACCTTTTTTATCAACAGCAGTAACTCTTATCGTAGGTGATTCATCAAAGTTTATTATTAATCCTTTTTCTTTGTTTACTGTTGTTGTACCATTTACATTCGAATCTGAGCCACCAATAACACCTGAATCATAAGCTAAAGCTGAAAAAGATGGTGTAATGTTTATTAAAAGAATTAATAAAATTAATAGTAATTTCCTTTTTATATTAATCACTTCCAATCCATTTTTATTTTTTTATGTATTAAAATCAAAGCTATTTTTCTTATTTATAACAATTATAAGCGTTAAAGAGATAACTATAATTCCACCAAACAAGATATAGTAATATTTAACAAATAATTCTGTTATTATGCTTGGTTTTGTACTTTTTTGGTCATCTTCTGATGTTTTTGTATCTGTGCCTTTTTTTTCTTCTAATGCTTTTTTAAATTGTTCATATGTAATAGAACTTGTATTAGTCCATTTTTGACATACTGTTTTTGTTTCATTTCCTTTACATAATTCATCTGAAGAATATGAATTATAATATGGAATAGTGTAATATTTTTTTAACATTAATTCGTTTTTGCAATTTTGTAATTTTGAAACGATATTAACATAATAAGTACCACTAAAGTTTAGATTATCTATTTTCACATCAGAAAATTCTTCATTTGATGAATATTCTTTATTAGTAACATCTATTAACTTTAAATCTTTATGAACATTATGAAATGTAGCTGAAAAAGAAATATAACCATTCTTTTCCGTATAATCATAAGTTATTGATATTTTAGAAGCTAATGATTTTAATCTTATTACTTCATCAGTACTACATTCAGCTTTTACAATTAATGGAGCAAATAATAAAACAAACATAAATATTATTTTTTTCATTATAGATATCATTCCTTTCGTAGTATACTCTTGTATTATTCTTTATTATTATAGCCTATTTTATATTTAAAAAAAAGTTGTTTAATAAAAAAAAGGTAATTTTTACACAAATTTACCTTTTATTGTCTTTTACTATAATCTGCACATGAATTAAAACTTTTTTCACTTTGATCATTCGTATTAGCACATACAGACTTATTAGTGTTTAAATATGTTCTTATAAAATCACTATAACAAGCTGTTCCTGTTTTTGAACCAACACATTTTAAATTAAAATCATCATATTTATGGTTTTTATTATATTTTCTTATATTTTTTATTTGACTAGAAGTTAATGTTACTGAGTATAATGGTTTTTTTGTATATGCATCTTTTCTAGAACTTATATAACGACCTATTTTCTCACTAGTCCATACTTTACTATTAGGTGTTCTACCTTTTCCATTTGATCCTGGAAATGGATCAGATAAACTTATCGGTCTAAATACTAATTCATAATCTTTTACTTCTATGTCAAAATTACAAGCTTCACCAATTGTTGAATTTGACGTTTTATTATCAAAAATAATTTTTGTGTAATCTTCAGTATTAATAAAATTTGTCTTTATATTTGCACCAGTAATTTTGTTACATTCTTTCTCAGAAATATTAAATATTACAGAAAAAGTACAAGTTCCATTTTTTGAACTTTGTGTAGTAGTCGCCGATGAGCCTGTATATTTGATATTATAAGCTTTTAAATTATTTTTATTAGATTTATTTAGAATATTTGTATAAGCATTTGTACAAGTCGTTGCACTTACAGACTTCTTTGAATATGAGATTTTACAATAATTTGATGTAGATGCATTCTTTGAAAAACTCTTACTATATGTTTTAGAATCAGTAATTTTTGATAGCAAATCATCATTTGGAATATTTAAATTAATTGTGTTAGTATATGTATTACTTGTCGTTTCAGTTGGTATTCCTATATTTATATTTGAAGTAAGTGTTTTATAAGTATTATTTTTATAATTTGAAGCATCTTTGAATCCTTTTGCATTAAGTATATTAACATACTTAAAGTTTGAATTACCATTGTTTTTATTTAACGATTCTGCCTTATATGTAATTTCTGCCGAAAAACTATTATATTTTTTTCCATAAATAGTTTTTTGATCTTTTTTAATTAAATTTACTGTTTTTGATGAAATTTTAAAATCGGAAAATACATATTTTATATTTTTTAACATTTCTAAATTCAAATCAACTGTAATTGATGAATTTTCAGTTTTGAGTTTTTCTCTATAATTACTCAACGAATCATAATTATCAGAATAACATAGTATAGTTTTTGTTATATTTGGAGTTGAAGTTATTGGAATAAATCTTCCACTATAAGTTTGTTTAGGTAAATTATTAACGAAATTACTAAAATTAGTTTCTAATTTATTATAGCAATAAACATCTTGTGTTCCATTTAATAAATATTTTTGATTATATAATATATATTCTACTCTTCCAGCATTCGTTATTGCTTTATTATTCAAAGTAGCTTTAGAATTATTCAATAAAAAATTATATATTGTACTATCGACTTTTGTTTTATTATTGCTGTCACTATTATTTTTAGAACACATATTAATAGAAACATTAGGAGTAAATTTATATGTTGTTACTTTCCCTTGTTTTGGGGTAAAATCTAATGATGCCACGCATTTTTTTGCTACTGTATTATATATTTCACCCGATTTACAACAAACCTTACCTGTCCAACTTTTATTTTGAGCATTGGCATCTCTTGCCGAAGTACATTCAGGTTCAGTATCAAATCCATATATTTCTAATATTCTTAAATTATAGCCTTTTAATGGGTCATTAAACTCAGATAAATAAGGGGTTCCTTCTGCACTTTTAATTTGAGTTTTATTATTATTGCCAATTTTAAATTTCCACTTAGTAAGATTGGATACATCTGAATTATTAACGTAAATTCCTTGTCCAAAATCTTTAGGGTCAACTAAATTTGAAACTGAGCTTTTCTCTAAACGCATACCATTTTCATTATATGTTATATCATATGCTCTATAACCACCTGTATTAGGTATCTCATGTTTTTCGTAGCGAATCTTATATATTAAATAACCAATTTCAGCACCAGACCCTCTGATATATGTGGTTAATGGTTTATATATTTTTTTTCCCTTTGTACATTCATTTATTGCCGTTCCATTATTACCGTTGTTTGCAGTGCACCACTGTTCAATAGCAGCTTTAACCGTTGTTCCATCTTCTAACACATCCTCAGATTTGTATTCTGTCATGGTATAGTCAATAGCTATCGTAAATACTTTTTCGATGCTTATAAACAATCCATCCTTTTTATTTATTTTAGATATGTCTATTCCTGCATTTTTCAACAATTCTTTGGTAAATTTTGTTAACTCGCCATTATTCAAAAGATGTGATTTCCAATTATCATAATCTCCATCTTTAAAAGCGTTCGCTATTATAGGATTATATCCTTGATTTATTTTATTCTTATTTGCTTCACTAAAAGTACCATTAAATTCTAATTTTGGAGTCGTATAGTATGTACTTATTTTATGATTACATTCTACTGCTAAATCATAATCTTTTACTTCACCAACACGAGTTCCATCTGCTTTATAAAAGGTAACCCTGTAAGATTTACAGTGATCATTTACCCAACGAGCTGATTCATCTGGAGTATACTGCGCAGTTACTCTTTGACCACCAACAGTTGTCCTAACTAAATATTCAGCTGCACTAACTTTATCTATTATAAAAAAGCTTGATATTAAAAATAGTGCAAAAAAAGATATTTTTTTCTTAATATTCATTTTTCACACCTCCTTTATTTTTATATTACTATATAAAATATATATCACATTTGATTTATTATATCAATATGTAATAACTTAATTTTATATTTTATTTGCTACATTATTGACATAAAAAAAAAACAATGTTATATTCACAATTAAAGGGGTTAACTTTTTATAGAAAGAGGTTAATTATGAAAAACTTTAATTTATTCATGAATGAAAAAAAAGAAAAATTAAAAATTGCTGGTAGTATTGTTGGTGGAGTTACCATTATAGCTCTATCTAGTTGTAATGTTTCTAATGTAAAAAATGATAATTCTTCAGTTGAAACATCTATATTAAGTAGTGTTTCTACTACAACTATGCAAAACAACAATACTTCTAGTTATTCTACTACTTCAAATAAGACTCAAACTACCACAAAAGAAACTACAACACAAACTACTACATCTACAACTACAAAAGCACCTGAAACAATTACAACTACTACAAGTGAAGTTATTATTACACCTAATCCTGTTACAACTAACATTCCTGCCACTGAAAAACCTGTTGAATCAACAACAAAAGTTACTACTAAAGTAACTCAAACTACTACAAAAACAAATACTACTAAAAAAGAAGAACCAATTGAATATGAAACAAGAACTGATGAAATTAAAGGATATTATGATAATGTTAAATTAAATAATGTAACAAAGCTAACAAAACAAAACATAAATAATTATGACGACTTTATGAACATAGTTAGTAGTCTTTACTACAAAACATCTGCAAAGCATGAGAATAATAGCCTAAGTTTCCTCTATTATCATGTTTATTACAATTTAGATAATGGTAGAAATGAAAAAAGTCTTTCAGACAGCTATATTGAAAAAATAATATTCCTTACAATGTTAAATGAAAATGAATTAAATAATGAAAATATAAAAAAAATCTTAAAACCATATACTATTGATGAATTAAAAGGGCTTTGTGACAACATGATGATAATTTTTGACCATGATATTCAAGGCGAAAGATATTATGAATATTCTAATATAATTGCTGATGAAAAATTAGCCTCAATTTTAACAAATGTTCAAAACTCATTTATAAAAAAAGATTATAACCTTTTACAAAAACTTTGTAATGATAATTATGGAAAATATAATATGTTTATTGATGCAATATTAATAGAATATGAATCTTTAACAAATTATATTACAGACTTTCCTTGTGGTGAAATGGATTTCGATTTGGCTCGAAAATCAATTGAACAAACTGGTATATATGATAGAGCCCACCAAAAAGTTTTAGTAAAACAATAAAAAGTAATGTTGATAAACTTGTCAACACTACTTTTTTTATGTTCTTTTATTATAATCTGCACATGAATTAAAACTTTTTTCACTTTGATCATTTGTGTTAGCACATATAGATTTATTGGTGTTTAAATATGTTCTTATGAAACTACTATAACAAGCTGTTCCTGTTTTTGAACCAACACATTTTAAATCAAAATTATCATATTTATGTGTTCTATTATATTCTCTTATATTTTGTATTTGACTAGGAGTTAAGGTTACTGAGTATAATGGTTTTTTTGTATATGTATCCTGTCTATTCTTTATATAAGTATCAATTTTATCTGTATCCCAAACTTTAGAGTTTGGAGTTCTTCCTTTACCGTTAGATCCTGGAAATGGATTAGACAAACTTATTGGTCTAAATACCAATTCATAGTCTTTTATCTCAATATCAAAATGACACGCGGCAGCTGTTGCAGTTGCACTTGATTTATTATTAACAAAATTTAAAACAGTTTTATCTTCTGAAGATACATACTCAGTCGAAGAATTGGAATCATTTCTACCTAAATAATATTCACAGTATCCTAATGAAGAACTTTTATATAATATATCAAAATTACACCATCCACCTTCCCATTTACCTGAATATCCAATAGTGTTGTCTCCACCTCTATTTATTAACTCTCTATATTTAGAACTACAATCTGAAATTCCAGAAGGCATTTGGTAATTTAATTTACAATATCCTGTACCACTATCTTTTGTAAGTGTTTTTCTCGTGGAATAAGAAACATTCATTTTACTCAACAAACCATCCAAGTTTTTTAAATAAATAGTATTATTATAGTGTCCAGATACTGCTGATGTTGGTACACCAATGCTAGAAGTATCTATTGTCTTATATTTTTTAGAATCATTTATTAAATTAGTATTCGTAGCTGTACTTATATCTATGTATTTATTTTCAATATTCAATCCAGCAAAAGTATATTTTAATTTTGCTTTAACTAAAGTATATTTAACACCATAAGTAGTATTTCCATTAGTAACAGAAACATTTTCTGTTTTGATTCTTGGGTTTGTAAATGAATAATTTGTACCCTTACTAGTGTAGTTTGGGCCTTTATAACCATTCATAAAATATAAAATTACATTTATATTTGAACTTTGATTAGTTACAAAACTAGCTCCTTCATTAACTCTACTATCTTTAGTACCCGCGTTTTGATCAACTAAATAACAGCTTATTTCTTTTGTTAGAGTAGGTTGTTTTTTTATTGGAACATAGACTCCACTAAATAGATCATTAAAATTGTTTTTTACGTCATCAAAAGAAGTAGTTAAAGTCTCTTTACAATATATATCTGTTTTATTGGCAACTTTATACTTACTATTATATATTACCAAATCTGCTTCCCTCGCATTAAAATTTGTACCTGAAGTTTCTACACGAGCTTTGGACTTTTCTACATCAAGGTTTGATAATACACTATTTAATGTTCCATTCATACACTCATTTATGCTAGGATATGTAGTAAATTTATATGTAACAGTTTTACCTACTGATTGAGTTGCCTTTTTTGTAGTACAATCAGTTCCATTAAATAATTCCCCTACCTTACAACAAACATTTTTTTTAGAATTCCAGTCTCTATTTTTTTGAACATGGTTATCTTTTGTACAATTTGTTTGTGGTACACATGCCTTTTTTACAGAATCATATATTTCATTCTTATTTTTACAACATAAACCTTCATAAACAGCTTTCCCAGCAGAGTTCTTATATGCTATACCTCTATAATAAGTACCTTTACCACAGCATTGATTTGTTGCTTTATTCCAATCACGTCCACCATCAAAAATGCTATGATTATCATATGTACATTTTGGATCTTCAAAATCTTTATAAGTAAATATATTAACACCATATGAGGTATTTTTATCTAAAGTATCTGATATGTCGCCAGAGACCGTATCTCTACCTTTATAATCTTTATAATGAGTAACATATGTTAATTTTTTAAAGCCATCTACTTCATCACCAACATATATATTTAAACCTGTAAAGTTAGTTACTGAACGATTGTTTTTTATAAAATATATTCCATCAAGGGAATTTGATGGCCCTGGAACAATCTTACCATTAATTTTACTTCCTGGATATGTATCATTTAATTTTTTCAATACTTCCAGTCCTGTACCATTATAAACATTACTATACACATTAATCAAAGGAACAAATGTAGGATTTTTTGAATCTATTCCAGAGCAATCATCTGATGAAAGATTTAACTCACCATAGTCGCCCCGGCAAACTTCATAAAGCGGAACCATTGTTCCAGCATCTGTTGTTCGTATATCTATTGTATACAATTTTTCTACGACCAAAAATTCTCCATCATCAAATGTTTTGTTTCCAGTTAAACTTAATAATTGTTTTTTAAAACCATTGGTATTATTTTTATAATATTTTATTATATTATTCATATAGCACTCGTCTGTTGAACAAGAAGACATGCTAATTGCCTTACTAGAAATATTATAGGAAGTATTACTAAACTTATATCTATTACCAAGGTTATCTGATAATACACTTCCCGTAAAATATATATCCGCAGGTTTAGTCCCGCTCACTATAGATCCATTCGATTTTACAAAAGTAAATCTATATGCAAAATAATTATCTATCCAAGCAGATTGAGTAGTACTAGATGAATTAGAAACTTTTGCATCATTTGCACTACCATATCGATAATAATCACCTTTTACTTCACCCACTATAAAAAAACTTGATATTAAAAATAGTGCAAAAAAAGATATTTTTTTCTTAATATTCATTTTTCACACCTCCTTTATTTTTATATTACTATATAAAATATATATCACATTTGATTTATTATATCAATATGTAATAACTTAATTTTATATTTTATTTGCTACATTATTGACATAAAAAAAAAACAATGTTATATTCACAATTAAAGGGGTTAACTTTTTATAGAAAGAGGTTAATTATGAAAAACTTTAATTTATTCATGAATGAAAAAAAAGAAAAATTAAAAATTGCTGGTAGTATTGTTGGTGGAGTTACCATTATAGCTCTATCTAGTTGTAATGTTTCTAATGTAAAAAATGATAATTCTTCAGTTGAAACATCTATATTAAGTAGTGTTTCTACTACAACTATGCAAAACAACAATACTTCTAGTTATTCTACTACTTCAAATAAGACTCAAACTACCACAAAAGAAACTACAACACAAACTACTACATCTACAACTACAAAAGCACCTGAAACAATTACAACTACTACAAGTGAAGTTATTATTACACCTAATCCTGTTACAACTAACATTCCTGCCACTGAAAAACCTGTTGAATCAACAACAAAAGTTACTACTAAAGTAACTCAAACTACTACAAAAACAACTACTACTAAAAAAGAAGAACCAATAGAATATGAAACAAAAACTGATGAAATCACTGGATATTACAATAATTTTGAATCAAATAACACAATCGAATTAACAAAGCAAAATATAAATAATTATAATGATTTTATGAGTTCTACTGAAAACTTTTATTTTTCTATTGCTGGTCCTTTTGTACAATATCATACATATGCTAATTTAGATACAGGAAAATATGAAAATTACGAAACAGATTCATATATCGAAAGAATACTATTAGTTACATTACTTAATGAAAAATATATAAATGATAATTCACTAAAAAAAATATTAAAACCTTATACAAAAAATGACTTAGACATTACTGCAGTAAATATAACTTTTATATTTCAAACAGATATTGATAATAAAATATATTATGATTACTCAAAAATAATGGCAGATAAAGATTTAGCTAAAACATTAAATAATATGCAAAATGCATATAAAAAAGGTGATTATAAAACTGTGGAAAAATTATGTAATCAAAGTTGGGGCAAAAATGATATGGCTGATATATTAATGTTAGTATATGAACATAATATGCCTGAAATAGAAGCATTCCCTATAGAATCGCCTTCAGTAGATCTTGCACTTAAAATTATAGATAAGACTGGCATATATGATAGAGCTCATCAAAAAGTTTTAGTAAAACAATAAAGCAAATAGGTAAAATAACTATTTGCTTTTTTATCTATAATGATTTTTTTGTAGTATTATTTAAATTATTAGATTTATTTGCCAGTGTTTTTAATGATTCCATAATTAATACATCATCTAAATTACCATCATTTTCCATTACAGCTTGATTTAATTTAATAGCTAAGTTAGAATCTATATACCCAAGTTTTTCTAAATATTTTATTTCATTAATTGAATCTTCTGATTTTAAAACATTTTGTTTCTTTAATTGATTAAAAATATCATATAAATTATCATTGTTAACTAAATTATTGTTTTCAATAATCTCTAATATTTTAATAAACTTTTTTAATCCTTTATAAAAAAACAAATAGAATTAAATCTACTTGTTAATTTATTTCTTTAAATTATAAACATATTTATTATTTCTTATATTAAGAACAATATCTATTTTTGTTGCATCTTTTAATTTTTTAGAAACTTCCATATAATAGTTTTGATTATCTTTTTTTATTTCAAAGTTTGTTGCTGTAATATTATTTGATGTATATGTTTTATCACATATCGTATATACAATTTGACCATACTTAGAAATTAAAGATATTAAATCATCATTAATACTTGAAGATCCATCATAATTTAAAGTTGCGTTAATTCTTAATATTGTTTTATCTTCATATCCAGTAAATGATGGTTGCAAATACTCATTTAAGTCGTAGCATTCTGTTTTAGTTATACAAGCGTTATATTTTTTAGTAAATAAATCATTTAATTCATAATTCATTATAGTTAAGTTTCCTTTAATAAAATCATTATTAAATTCTAAATTATTTTCAAGTTCTGTTTCTTTTGTAGTTATATTTTCATCTATATTTGTAGATTTTAAATTTATTTTATATTCTGTATATTTTTCTCCAAACAATGTTCTAGTATAATTATCTAGATATACAAATGACATTTCTTTATCTTTTAGGGCTACAGGAATTTCATATATCAATACAAACTTATTTGAATCATTCTCTAGTTTTTGTGAATCATATACTGTACCTAGATCAGATAATGCTTCTTTATATTTTGAATCTATTGGATAATATATTCCTTTTCCAACTCTTAATTGAGTTTTTGAAGTATTTATTTTATTATTAGATTTTTTTGTTTCTAATAAAACAGCTACTAAATAGTTATCTGAAATATTTTTTTGTTTATAATTTTTTTGTGTTATATATGAATTTGTTATTTTCATTGAAAAATCAGATGTTGTAAAAAATGAATTAGTGTTTACTTTTTTAGAAAATTTCCAAAAATTAAGATAAATAAATGAGAATACTACCATTATAAATATAGATGTAAAAATAATTATCATTTTTTTATTTTCTAGAAGGAAATATTTAAATTCTCTTATATTTTTTCTTATATTTCTCTTAAATTCATTTTTATCAAAGTTAAATTGTACTTCGTATTCTTCATAATCTTCAGAACTAATATTTAATTCTTGCAAATCTTTACTAAAATTGAATTTTTTTATGTCAAAGCCTATTGCTCTTACAAATGTAACAATCAAAAAAACTGCTTGAACCATAAATAAAATATTTCCTATATCCCTAAGGGCTCTTAAAACCTGAACAGATACAAGTTCTGATTGCAATCTATAAACTATTACTCTTGAATAAGTTAAAAATACTAATGTAGAAATAACTAATAATATGTTTAATCCATAAAATAGAACCGGTTTTTCTTTCTTGTTCATTACAACAAAAACTATAATTGAAAATAAGATGACGATTACTCCCCAGATGTAAGTCGTATTTGTAAACATAGAACTTGCAATATTTTCTGGGATTATATATGCTACAGCATTCAAATATTCATTAAAAAATGTTCTTACTATATTTGTTCTATATACAATTAATCCTAAAAAAATAAGCATAACAAAGTGAAAAAATCTAAAATGTTTAATAAAAAATGCATATGGTTTTCTTAAAATCATATTATCTAGCCCCTATTCTATTATTTAGTATACAATAAAAAGAGTAAAAAAAAAAGTAGTTAATAAATTTTATTTTTAAGTGTTTAGTTTAGCTCAGTTAGTTTGCTCGTTAACCTATTTGTTAGTTCATTAATCAGTTTGATGTTTAAATGCTAGACACTATTATTAACTATTTTTTAATTTTCAATTTTTGGTCTGTTAATTCATTTCGGATGTAATAATCCCTTTGTAATAACACGTTGCATTCTTTTATTACTTTTAAGGCGTTATGTGGCATGATAAACTTTTTTTGGTCTAAATCAACATATGGTTCTAATTCACTCAATCCAGATAGTTTACTCAGTTCAACTTGATCTTGATATGGCCCTAAATATTTTTCTAAATACATATCTGAATACATTCCTAGATGTGTTTCTAGTTTTATAACTTTGTAATTTTTTTCCACAGTATTATTTTCACTATTTTCAAAAAAGTATTTAGGAGAAGCATTTTCTTCTAAAGAAACACTTGTTTTATTTTCTAACTCTTCATTTTTTTGTGAACTTTTATTTTGAGCATCAATAAATGTAGAAAAACAACTTGCCACAAATGTAATTCCTAACGCTGTCATTACAGTACATTCTCTAACCAAAACATATTTAGTCTTCTTATTTAAAATAGATTTATTTATTTTTAATTTTTTCATATTTAAATCCTTTCACAAGTTTTACTTATATTAAATTTATATCAGATTATTGTTGACCTATTGTTTATTTCCATAATTGGAATAAGAAATATACGAAGGTTATGATATTTGAAATTTTTAAATCAATTAATATAATCATCATTATATAGTCAATAGTAATTCAATATAAGCAAATTTGATGAAGTTATAGTAACACTTTAATTACCTCATGTCAACACTAACTATTTTATCAACAATTTTGAATATATAATGTGTATACTTAAATAATAGAGTACAAAATATAAATTTTTCCAGATAGGAATTTTAAATTTTTGATATATATTTTTTTAATTTTATATTTTTGTATTATTGATATATTTAATTTTATGTGATAAGATTTATTTGATTAATAAAAGTAAGAGGTTGTGTTATATGTTTGATATAAAAAAAGAGGAATTAAAAAAAAATAAACTTTTCTTTTTGATTAGTTTTTTGGTTATAATTTTGTTTATACTATTAAGCTTGTTCATAAGTAAAAATAATAAGTTAGAAACTAAAGACTTAGAAGAAAATGGAAATAATACTATTTCAAAACTATTGATTAATGAAATAGTAACCTCAAATGATGGAGTATATTCTTCTGAAGATGGTAGTGTATGTGACTTTATAGAATTATATAATGGCACAGCTAATGATATTAATTTAAAAAACTATGGATTAAGCGATGAAAAGAAAAAATCTAAATGGGCATTTCCTGAAGTTACAATTAAAAGCAATGAATACTTAATTGTTAATCTATGCGGAACTCAAAAAAATGGATTATATGCACCTTTTAAACTCAAAAGTGGTGGCGGAGAAACAATAGCACTAACAAATGCAAACAGAAAGGTAATTGATGCAGTCGAAACAACAAATTTAGATAAAAATACTTCTATGGGAAGAGATTTGAATGGAAATTGGCACACTTTTGAACAAGTTACTCCTGGATTTGCTAATACAATTGAAGGATATAATAAATATATTGAAAGTCTTAATGGAGAAGAAGATATATTAAAAATAACGGAGTTTTTACCTAAAAATAACGGGAATTTCAAAATTAATGATCAATTTTTAGGATATATTGAACTTACCAACACCGGTGATGAGGAAATAAATTTAAAAAATTATACATTGTCATCATCTGATGATACTAATAATATGAATTCAATATTTAAATATAATCTTCCTGATAAAATATTAAAGCCTAATGAAGTTGTAGTTTTATACACGTCTGGCAAAAACAAGAACAATGATATAATAGAAACAAATTTTAAATTAAACTCAAAAAATGGGGTTATTATACTAGGAAAAAATGGTAAAATTATCGAAAAACAAGAATATAAAAACCTGGAAAATGGAATAGCTATGATAAAAGTTAACAATCAATTTGTAGAGTCAAATGTTATAAGTCCAGGTTATTCTAACGATAACAATGGGGTCGAAAAATTTAATGAGAAAATTAGTACACCTGATGATTTAATAATTAATGAGGTTATGAATAATAATTACTCATATATGCCACAAAACGGTAATAACTATTATAGTTGGGTTGAATTAAAAAATAATTCAAATCATGAAATAAATTTAAAAAATTACAATTTATCTAGTAAAGACACAAAAATGTTTAATTTACCTGATAAAACACTTAAGTCTGGTGAATATTATATTGTAATGTTATCTGGAGATTCAAATCTCACAAATGATTCATATATACATGCTAACTTTAAACTTTCAAAGATAGAATCATTATATTTGTTTAAAGATAATAATATTATTGATTCTGTAATGATTTCTAATATACCAAATGGATATAGTTATGGCAGAGGTCAGCACGGATTCTACTATATTAGTTCACCTACTCCTAACAAATCAAATAATACTGGAACTAGAGAAATTTCTGCAACACCTCTTGTAAGTATTTCTTCTGGAATTTATAACAACGTTGATTCTGTAGAAATAACCATAAATGCTCCTGGGACTATTTACTATACATTAGATGGAAGTAAACCTACAACATCTTCGAATGTATATAAAAGTCCTCTTTTTATAAAAAAAACTAGTGTATTAAAAGTAATATCAAAGGAGGATGGAAAGGTACAAAGTAATGTTGTTACTAAAAGTTATATAGTGAATGAAAATCATACACTTCCTGTCATGTCTGTTTCGCTAAATCCAAACGAATTTAGGGCTTTAGAAGCTAATACTAATTCGAACATAGAATATAGTGCATACGCAGAACTCTATGAAAATGGCAAGAGTTTCAGTATTCCTTGTGGAATAAAACTATTTGGTGGTTCGACTAGATCATTGCCTAAAAAAAGTTATGCTTTAAAATTTAAAAAAAAATATGGAAAGGCCAAACTTAACTATAAAGTATTTGATAACAGAGATTTTTCGTCATTTGATACATTAGTTTTAAGATCTGGTTCTCAGGATTATAAAACAACGTTTCTACGAGACATCCTAGGCACTTCAATGGTTGATGAGTATACATCTGTAGATGTACAAGCCTACAAATCGGTAATTCTTTACATAAACGGTGAATATCACGGTATATATAATATAAGAGAAAAAGTTGATGAAACTTTTATATCAAATCATTATAATGTAAATGAAGAAGATGCTAATATAATGAGAATTGATAATGCAATTACTGTCGGAACATCTAAATTTTATACTTCCATACTTAATTATGTTAACAATAACAATATGGCATTGCAAAAAAATTATGACTACATTAAGGAAAAAATAAACATTGAGAACATGGCAGATTATTGGATAGCAGAACTTTATGTAACTAACAATGATATAATAAATTGTAGGTTTTTTTCACATAAAGATGTTGATAATGGAAAATTACACTTCATATTTTATGATTTAGATTATGCATGGTATAACTACAGAAACAACTATTATTCCTTCATTTTAAACCCAAATGGAATGCAAGAAGGATATAATTTAGATACTTCGCTTATGAGAAATATGATGAAAAATGATACATTCAAAAAGATTTTTTTAGAACGACTAAGCTATAACATGAAAAACACATGGAAAAAAGAAAATATATTAAAAAAGTTAGACGAGATATACAATAAATTAGCTCCCGAAATGGAAAGAGATATGAAAAGATGGGGTTCATCAATAGAGGAATGGAACGAAAATATTGATAAATTAAAAGAATACATCGATAAAAGAGAAGATTATTTATTATCACAAACTAAAACACAGTTTGGCTTGTCAAACGCACAAATGAAAGAATACTTTGGTGATTAGATATATGAATACAAGAAAATATAGACATGAAATAAAATTCATAATAAGTAAACAAATGAGTTTGATTTTAAAGCAAAGACTAGCGCTTGCTATGGATGTAGATAAAAATTCTGTAAATTTAGATAACACTTACTTTATAAGAAGTTTGTATTTCGATGATATCAATTCAACAGCTTATTATGAAAAAATTGATGGGGTTCTATACAGAAAAAAATATAGAATAAGAATATATAACAATGATTCCTCTTTTATCCGATTAGAAAGAAAATGGAAACATAATAATATGACCTCAAAGGATCAACTAAAAATAAGTAAAGAAAATTGCATCAATTTATTAACAAATCAATTTGATAATATTGATAAAGAATTACTTAATAACAGTTTAATGAAAGAATTTATCACTGATATCAAAGTTTTTGGATTAAAACCTTCTGTAATTGTTGATTATAAACGCCTTGCTTATACATATCCCATTTCCGAAGTACGAATAACTTTCGATGAAAGAATAAAATCAGGACTATATAATTGTAATTTATTTAATATGAATAGAATTACATACGATGTTATTGATAATAATGAAGTAGTTTTAGAAGTTAAATTTAATGAAGTTTTACCAGAACATATTTCTATAATTTTGCAAACAATTCCGATGTATAGACAAGCAGTATCAAAATTTGCACTTTGTAGAAGTATAAAATAAATATTTATTAAAATTCGTAAAAATCATTGATTTATATAATAAAATAATAGATAATTATATTAGATATATAAAAAAATAATAAAACATTTGAAAAGGAGATTTAAAGATTTATGAATTTTGTTGATTTAGTAAAAAAAAGTGTTATAAATGAATTTACAGGAACAATATCAATAGATAAAATAGTGTTGTCACTTATAACTGCATTTATAATTGGAGTTTTTATAATTTATATTTATAAAAAAACTTATAATGGTGTTGTTTACTCAAAATCATTTTCCTTATGTATAATACTACTTGCAATGGTTACAGCGCTTATAATTAGAACAATTAACTCTAATTTAGCACTCTCACTTGGAATGGTTGGTGCCTTATCAATCGTTAGATTTAGAACCGCTGTTAAAGAACCTGTCGACACTGGATTTATGTTTTGGGGAATAACAGCCGGTATAATGGCTGGAGCCGGATTATATTTAATAGCCATAATAAGTTCTATTGCTTTAGGTTTATTATATTATGTTAGTTATATTTTGGGATTTAAAGCAAATTCGCAATACTTAATGATACTTAGATATGACTCTAGGATAGATGCTAAAATAGAAAAGATGATAGAAAAAATTCCAAAACATAAAATTAAAAGCAAATCAATCACAAAAGATAAGGTTGAATTGTCTTTTGAAATATCAGATAAAAATTATTTAAAACTTATGGATATATTCAAAGAAGTCGAAGGCATTGATAGCGTAAATTTAATAAGTTATCAAAATGATTTTGGAGCATAGAAACAAAAAATTACTTTGCATTTAAAAAGTAATTTTTTTTATAGCTCTTCTGTTTTCAATTAGCTAACTTTAAATTTAATAAAAGGAAATTATATAAAAACAAAGTATATTATTAGTAGTAACAAAAGAAAGGATGATATATTGAAAACATTTTTTGAATTAAATAAAAAATTCAACAAAATCAAAAATAACGGTTGGATTTTGAGTCAAGGAAATGGAAATGGAGCAGGAGGAATAACTTTTGAAAAATTATTAAATATACAAACTAACAATTTCGAAATTCCTGATTTTAAAGATATAGAATTAAAAGTAAAATATAGCAACAAAGAAAAGTACATTTCACTTTTTAATGCAACTCCAGATAGTTTTTTATATGAAATAAAGCGAATAAACGATGAATACGGATATTCAGATAAAGATTTTCCAAACTATAATATATTCCAAACCTCAGTATATTCAAAATTAAAAATAAATAAATTTAATAACTTATATTTTAATTTATACATCAACTATAAAGAAAATGTGATTGAATTAAATGTATATGATTCTAACTTAAATTTAATTGATAACAAAACAAGCTGGAGCTTTAATATGTTAAAAGAAAAATTAGAAAGAAAATTAAATAAAATTGCAATTATATATGCAGAAAAAACAATTATTAACGGTAAATTATATTTTAAATATAACACTATAAAATATTATAAACTAAAAAGTTTTAATAATTTTTTAGAATTAATAAATAAAAATAAAATTAGAGTATGTTTTTCAATTGGAATATATAAGTCTGGCAAAAAATTTGGTCAATTATACGATCACGGAACAAAATTTTGTATTAATAAATATGAAATAGAAAAATTATTTAAAGAAATATCCATAGACTGATATTGCTTTTTAATATAAAAAATCAAAAAAAATTCCTATTTTCATAAGAATTTAAAATCAACGTGGTCGGGAAAACAGGATTTGAACCTGCAACCCCTTGGTCCCAAACCAAGTGCTCTACCAAGTTGAGCCATTTCCCGTTAAAATGGTGCGCCCGAAGGGATTCGAACCCCTGACCTTTTGGTTCGTAGCCAAATACTCTATCCAGCTGAGCTACGAGCGCATCTTAACTATTGGGTACACACCTAATATAATCTTATATGGTGGCTTCAATTGGAATCGAACCAATGACACAAGGATTTTCAGTCCTTTGCTCTACCGACTGAGCTATGAAGCCAAATAAATGGCGGTTCCGACGAGAATCGAACTCGCGATCTTCTGCGTGACAGGCAGACGTGATAACCGCTACACCACGGAACCATTATGGTTGCGGAGGCAAGATTTGAACTTACGACCTTTGGGTTATGAGCCCAACGAGCTACCAGGCTGCTCCACTCCGCGATATTATAATAAAAACTATGAATGGCGGAGAAAGAGGGATTCGAACCCCCGCGCCGTTTCCGACCTCCCGGTTTTCAAGACCGGTCCCTTCAACCAGACTTGGGTATTTCTCCAAAACCTAAACATTCAATAAAAAAATAAATGGTGCCTAAGGCCGGACTTGAACCGGCATGAAGTATGACCTTCGCAGGATTTTAAGTCCTGTGCGTCTACCAATTCCGCCACTCAGGCATCGTTCAATTCTTACATATAAATATAAGACTATTTAATTATATTACATCTTATTCATTTTGGCAATAGTTTTTTACTATTTTTTTCAAAAAAAGCTTTTTTTATTGAAAAAAAAACTTCAATACTAATTATTGAAGGTAAACTTACAAAATGGTGTCCCGTACAGAACTCGAATCTGTGACCCTTTGATTAAAAGTCAAATGCTCTACCAACTGAGCTAACGGGACATAATATAGTGGCTGCCTCGGCTAGATTCGAACTAGCGCATGCCACAGTCAAAGTGTGGTGCCTTACCGCTTGGCTACGAGGCAATCTAACCTAAGAAATGGTGGAGGGAAATGGATTTGAACCATTGAACCCGAAGGAACAGATTTACAGTCTGCCGCGTTTGACCACTTCGCTATCCCTCCATTAAAGTGGTGCCGGAAATAGGACTTGAACCCACAACCTACTGATTACAAGTCAGTTGCTCTACCAATTGAGCTATTCCGGCATTAATGGTGGGCGATATAGGACTCGAACCTATGACCCCTTGCTTGTAAGGCAAGTGCTCTAACCAACTGAGCTAATCGCCCAAAACATTGACGTAATTAAATATACCATTTATATAATAATTTGTCAATAGTATTATAATATTTTATTTATTTTTTTAAACTTTTTTTTATCCATTCAGGTAATTTACTCTTCAAAGTAGTAAATCCAAGGTTTGTTTCATTTATTTTTCTCTTACGTTGAAAACCAGTATTCCTATAATTTATATCTTTTATACTTAAAGATAAATGGTTCATTTTTTCATCTATATCTATTATTTTAACATATATAGTATCACCAACTCTGACTATATTATGTATGTTTTTAACAAAATCGTTGGATATTTCGGAAATATGTATCATCCCACTATAAAGCTGATCAAACGAAACAAAAATTCCATAATTTTCAATCCCACTCACAGTTCCTTTTATTATTTTTCCAATTTTATATTTCATATAAAATCACACTCCGTTTAAATTATAACACGTATGATTTAATATGTAAATTATAGTAAAAAAGAAGCACACTATAAAAATATGAAAAAAATAATAACATATAAATAACATATAATAATATAATTGAAATAATAATTACTCTTTGCTAATTTAATATTTTGATGTATAATTAGAGTGAAATCTTTCAGAAAAAAGGTGATAATATTATGGAAAAAGAGAAAATAATCGATGTAATTGACAAAATACGCCCCTTCTTAATAAATGATGGTGGGGATATAGAATTTGTAAAATATGAAGACAATATAGTATATATTAAAATGATGGGTGCATGTTCAAATTGTCATTTGATTGATTTTACTGTAAAAGACGTAATCGAAGACGCTATAAAAGAAGAGGTTCCACAGGTCAAGCAGGTCATAAACATCAATAACATGGATTAACAACTGTAATACATGTTTTATTTTTTTGTAATTATCCATTCTACTAATTCTATGTTGTAAACCTGGCTAAAGTATTCAAAAATATTTTTTAAATATGCTTCATATTCATCAACCCTCGAAACATATTTTCTAATACATTCCCATAAATCATTTTCTTGCTTCTTATTGTCAATGCAATCTTGAATCATATCAAAATAATATGTAGGATACAAAAATCTTGCCAGTAACAATATAATCTCATCATAATTAAAACCTGCATTTTTTATATATTCGTATACCATATATGATTTTTCTTTATTATCAAAAAACACATTTTTAGCATATTCACAAACGTCTCTGACAGAATAATCAACAATAAAATTAATTGGATTATATAAATCATACAAAGTCGAATTTATGCTTAATCTTCTATGAGCAATGTAATATGTTAATTCTTCATTTAACTTATTATTAACCAAATATGATATAGCATTTTCCGCCATACCTATATAATAACTTGCACCCTCACTGATTATTGGATACTTTATTCCAAATTGATTAATTTGATATTCAATATAGTCTGTCTTTACACTCCATAAATCTATCCAACTTTTTTTTGCCATATTATTATTTTTTTGAAAAACGTATGATTTAGAAAAGTAAATAATATCATCTAGATCAATTTTTTTGCTTACCTGTTCGCTATTTGCTAAAACTTTCAGTAAAATATAGTTTTTTTCATTCAATTTAGTAAATGGCATATTTTCTATATTTAAAATAATCTGATGGCAGTACAAACCTGTTTGCAAAACGTTTACATGCATATTATAAATTTCATTTATTTTTTCTATATTATCTTCATATAATGTTAAAACATATAAGTATCCATTGTAATAAAATCTGTAATTTTTATTATTTTGGTGAATATCATCTACATTCATGTTGTAGTAATATCTAATTGCATTCTTCATATATTCACCTCTATAAAATTCTATGAAAAAAGAGTTAAACTTATGTGTTAACCCTTTAATATATTTTCAATAGCAGATAATTTATTTTTCAAACTATTTATTTCTTGCATTAAGGTTTCAATGTTTTTTGTTTGCTCTTCATATAATACCTTATAATCTAACTCTTGTGAGACCTGATTTTGATTCAAATTATTTTGGCTACTTGGAATTTGTCCTGTTGAAACTTGTGTTGCCTCTACATTTAAGTTTGTTTGAGTTTCCATAGATGGAACTACCATATTTGAAGCATTTATTGTTTGTTCAGATTGAGCAGATTGAACAGGTTGAACAGATTGAGCAGATTGAACAGGTTGATTAGAATTACTAGTAGTTTGTTGTTGTAAAGTTGAATTTTTTACAATCAAATCTGCCATATCTTTATTAATTTTGAAAATTCTTTTTGAAATCAAATCAACAGAAGTCAAATTTCTTGAATCTAAATCTATAAAATTATTGTTTGTTCTTTCCTGTAGTGGTTTAACCATTTCTTTTATTAAAGAAACAATACTTCCCCATACAGAATCATCTATCATAGAAGCAGATATTTGATTTGTTGATGGATTCATTGTCAATTTTACTCCATATAATTTTATATAATTTGATGGATCTATTTCATTTAATGTGTACAACATATATATTTCATCATTATATTTAAAAATTTTCAAAACCTTTGCTGTCACACTTTCTCCTAACTCATTTTTTAATAAGATATCATTCATATTATTATTCACAAATATACCCTCCTTTTATTCTGCTATAATTATAAAACAAAAATTTTATTTTTACAATAGAAAATATTAATAAAAATAGGTTTTTAATTCACACTCATTTATCTTTAATGAATATGTTATATTAGAAACAAAATGGAGGGGTGGATTATATGTGTAATAATGATAATTCTAACGAATGTCAATGCATAAATGAAATATTAAAAGTAATTTTAATTCTTCAAAAAAATGCTGATTGTGGAAGTTGCTGTTTAGATACTTGTGATAGAGGATTTCTAGGATGTTCCGTTTCAACAGTTAGTTGCAATACTAGACCAGTAATGTTATACACTTGTTGTGGTAATGGTACACCATGGAGTATGCCTATAGAAAAAGAAGAAACTGCCACAACATCTAGTGTATTTAGAATTGAAAAACTTGACGGATGTTGTGCTACTTTTAGAGTATTAGCTCCTAATCCTGATAGTTCTCAAACAAATATACCATACATAACAACTAATTCTTTCTTTACAATGAATTTAAACTGTTGCTGTGCATTAAGATGCTTATCTGATACATTTGTAGAATGCATTTAAACATTTTAAAAAGCGGGTCTCCTCGCTTTTTATTTTAGTCATTTTTATTTTTTATATCTGTTATTTCTTCTATTGGGATAAGTTCATTATCCATTGTGATTAAATATTTACCATTTTTTCCTATTAATCTTTTCGTCATTTTAGTATCTTTTGTCGTGATTTCCACATCTGCTTTGTATATATAAGTATTAGAATCAAAGATTTCTTTAATTTTTTGTTCTATTGTTTTTGATGGCAGTTCAAAATTAGTTGTATTTTTTTGCTCCTCCTTTTCTATTTTTTCTCCCTGCGAAAAATACACATTCTCATTATTATGTATCACCTTATTTATTTTATTAACAAATACATTTGGCTTTTTTTCCATTATTCGTGTCACCTCTATATATGATATGTTATTTAATTATTTTTCTTGATAAAAAATATCCAATTACAAGTAAAAATATTGAAAATATAATCTCAATTATATTTTTACTCATACCAATTGTGTCTTTTAAAAGCATAAATATTGTTGAAACACTTATCCCTAATATGAAAATACTTGTTTGCTTTGAATATTTTTTGAATAAATATGTTATGATTTTAGAAAACATTATTATTCCAATTAACATTCCACTTCCATATGAAGTTAATACAAATAAATTAAATACAATCAATCCGGGTTGTAATACATTACTAATCGCCATCATTATTGTGTTATAGCATCCATACAACATTAAAAGTGCTGTCCCACTTATTCCTGGAAAAACTGTTGCAAATGCATCTAATATACCTGCAAATATCAATTTTATATATGTATGTAGATTCATTTGAAGTATTACATTATTTTGTGGACTTTTTTCTAATGTACTAATTAAATACATTAAAATTATTGATATTAAAAGTATAACAATATCGATTTTTCTATCAAATTTGATATTTTTTTTTAGCTCAAAAGTACCACCTATTATAAGACCTATAAATAGCAACATCGTTGGTAGATAATAATTATTCATAAAATATAATATTAACTTGCTAAATAATATTATTGATATTACAATTCCACTTCCTATATTTATCAAAAATTTTATATTTTCTTTATTAATTTTAGTTATTGCTTCTAAACCCTTTTCGTATACACCTAAACTAATTGCTATAACTGCGCCACTTACTCCAGGAATTATCTTTCCAATTCCTATCACTATACCCTTTAATAAATTTACAATTATATTTTTCATATATTCTCCCTATCACAAATCTTAACAAATCATAGATTTTTAAAAATCCAAATTCGTAAAAATCTGAACTTATAAAGATTTGATTTTTCAAAATTAAAAGTTTTAAATGCAAATAAAAAAGTATTATATTAAATAATATCTATAATACTTTTATAATACTTTTTTACTTTATTTTATTCATAATAGTCTATTTTCATATCTTTTTTTATTTCTTTTATTGTTTGTTGCGCTTCTTCTTGTGCTTTTTTTGTTCCATTTTTTAATATGTTATCTACTTCATTCATATTATTTTCATAATATTTTCGTTTTTCCCTAAATGGATTTAAAAACTCATTCATTTTTTGAATTAATTCTTTTTTGCAATTTACACAGCCTCTTGCACCTTTTTTACATTCCTCACAAACTGTGTTAACATTTTGTTTATTTACTAGTTTATGATAATAATAAACCATACATACATCTGGATTTGCTGGATCATTTGCTTTTATTTTTTGAGTATCTGTTAAAGCAGACATTATTTTTTTTGTTATTGTTTGTTCATCATCTATAAGGTATATTGCATTTCCAAGGCTTTTTCCCATTTTTTCGTTTCCGTCTAATCCTTTTATTCTACTTTCCTTTGTAAGTAATGCTTCTGGTTCTACTAACGAAGAATTGTAAATTGAATTAAATTTTCTAACTATTTCACGTGTTTGTTCTATCAAAGGCAATTGATCTTCTCCAACAGGTATATATCTTCCTTTAAAGCATGTTATATCTGCTGCTTGGCTGATTGGATAACCCACAAATCCATATGTAACACTTTCACCTTGGTTTCCAAATAATTCTTTTTTTTGGGCTATTTCTGTTTTAACAGTTGGGTTTCTATATAATCTAGACATAGTTACTAGGTTTGAATAAAATACTGTTAATTCTGCAATTTGTGGTATCATTGATTGTATAAAAATAGTTACTTTACTTGGATCTATTCCTACTGATAATAAATCTATTGTTAATTCTTTTAAACTTTTTCTTATTTTTTCTGGATTATTAAAGTTATCGGTAAGGGCTTGGACATCGGCTATTTCAATAAACATTTCATATTCATCTTGTAGTTTTATCCAATTTTGAACAGCTCCAAAATAATGTCCTATATGTAGATTTCCTGTCGGTCTTATTCCTGTTAATATTCTTTTTTTCATATGTTTCTCCTTTTGTTATAAAATTGTGTATAAATAAAGTGCTGAGATAAATTCTTTTGGTGTTTCATTTATTGATTTTTTTATTACTTTTTCATCTTGATTATATATAGATTGAGTAATATATTTAACATACTCTTTATTTTGTATGTTTTTCCTAGTTTTAAATTTATCTTTTATATTAAATTCTTTTGTTTGTGTTTCATTTAACTTTTTTATAAGTAGTTTATTAAATTTTTTTATACTATATATTTTAGTTTCTTCTATAGAAAAAGTTGTCCCAAGATATTCAATTATATCAAGTAATTGACTACTTACTAAAAGTTCATATATTGTTTTTTGATGTTTTAACGGATAATATAATAGTATCTTATCTATATTATTTTTACTTGTTTTTTTATTTTTATATTTTTCAAATGATTTCTTTTTATATGTGAATTTTTTACCAACATATTTTCCAAAAACTTTCATTGTATCATTATATCCAAATTTCATTGTTTTTACAGCTAAATCTGAGTCAAAAACAAATGTAGGTGTTATTTTATTATTAGGTGTTATTATTGTTATATCTAAATTTTTATTTTTAGTTTTTCTTTTAATTCCTATTGCTTTCATATCAACAGCAATTATTTTTGTTGCACCTAGTGTAGCACATAAGTTTATTGGCATATTATCATAATATCCACCATCTATATAATTCATTCCTTCAATATTTTTCATTTTAAATGTTGGAAAACAACTTGCTGATGCTAAAACATAGTCTTTAATATTTTCGTTTGTTAGCATATTTTTTGTTAACATTTCTGGTTTTAATTTAGTAAGATTATATACTACTATTCCGTAGTCCACTGGCGAAGAATAGAATTTTTTTTCATCATATGCAATTTCAATTTGTTTTTCTAATTGTTTTACTTCCATACCGCCATGTTTAAAAAATTCACTAATATATGTTTTATATATATGTTCAGTAGTTATATTCAATTTTTCAGCATCGTCAAATAAAAAATCATAACCTATATTTTTCCATATTTTATAAGCTTTTTTATAATCTTTTTGAACAAATAATAGTCCATTTAATGCTCCAACGCTTGTTCCAGTGACAATATCATATTTAATCTTTAGTTTGTTCAATGCTTTCCAAACCCCAATTTGATATGATCCTCTGGCTCCACCGCCTGACAAAACAATACCAACCTTTTCCATATATTTCCTCCTTTTTTAATATAGCACAAAAAGTTTACTTATTCAATTATTCGTGGTATAATTTTTATCATTGGGAGGATTTATGAAAGAAGTTTTATTTTATTTCGCATTATTTTTTATTTATTCATTTATAGGATGGATCATTGAAATGTTTTGTGTTAATGTTATTCTTAAACAAAAATTTGCAAATAGAGGTTTCTTAATTGGTCCTTATTGTCCTATTTATGGTTCTGCTTCTTTAATTATGATATTTCTGTTATCACGTTATAAGGAAGATATTTTAGTTTTATTTTTTATGTCAATAATAATTTGTTCTATAACTGAATATTTGACAAGTTATATCATGGAAAAAATTTTTAAAGCTCGTTGGTGGGATTATACTAATGAGCCCTTCAATTTAAACGGGAGAATTTGTTTAATTAATTCTATTGCATTTGGTATGTTAGGTGTTTTATTAATAAAATTCATAAATCCATTTTTTAGTAATTTATTATTAAAGATCAATCCTTTATTATTTAATATTATAAGTTGTACTTTATTTGTTTTATTTATTTTAGATGTTATTTTATCTTGTAATATTATCAAAAAGATTAAAATTTCAGCTTCAAATTTAAGAAAGGATTCTACTAATGAAGTTGCAAAAAAAGTAAAATCAGAAATTATGTCAAAAGGCTATTTTTTTAAAAGAATAGTAAAAGCATTTCCTGATTTAAGATTTGATTTATTTAAAAAGAGCAAAAAATAATTTTTAGCTCTTTTTGTATACTCCGAATTTTATTGTATTATTAAATTCCAATTCTTTAAATGAAACAATTACTTCTGTTCCATTTGTGTCTGAATACTTTTTTAGTTCATCATTATCTATATAATATACTTCAGCTTTATAATATTTTATTTGATTTATTGTTTTTGTTTCAAATAAATATATTTTATCTTCCGTATTATCTATTGTTGATCTATAAATTTTATATGTTTCATCCTCTAATTTATAAAAATAATAATAACCTAATTCTGTACCTAACTTTTCTATTTTTTCATAAGTATTATCTTTCATATTTGTATAATATTTATTCTCAAATAATATTTCATTATTTGAACAATTTGAACTCTTTTCTATGGTCCATTCATTATTTTTATATATTTTTATTCCTTTTTCGTAGTTACCGATTTCTTCTATACTTAGTTTATTAGGATTAATCTTATATTGTTTTTTATTTTTTTTATCATATAAATATAATTCATTATTTACTTCACCTTGTATATATGAATCAAATGATATTTTAGGATAACAGATAATTTCTTTTTGTTTTCCTGTTGTCATATCAACTATAATTAATTTATCAAATTCATATGTTTGATTATAATCAGCAACTATATAATATTTATCTAGAAAATAATTTAATGTTTGATTGTATATATCTTTTTTAAATAATTGAACATTTTTTTTGTTTTTTAAATCATAAAATCCTTTATAATTTGACATGAATCCGAACATGTCAAATTTTTTTGTTATTTTTACATTATCAATTTCTTCTAATTCTTTTATATTATCATATTGATTTTCATTATATTCTTTAATGTTTTTAGCAAATTCTTGTAAGGTTTCACTTTTATCATTTATATTGTGATAATAATTATATTCTTTAGAATCTGTACAAATTATATCTATATATTGCTTTTTGTTTTTAAAAATAGGATATATACATTTATAATCTGAATTATCATAATAATATATTTTTTTTATATTCTTTTCTTGTTTATATAAATTATCAAATATTTGAAAATTATATTCTGCATTATCAACTAGTATTTTATAATTATAAGCATCTAAATTATCTGTTTTTGATTTTTCATATTTTTCTTCTACTTTAATTAAATAATCATTATATTTTAATTCATATTTATTTTCTATTTTATTTCTTAAAAATAAGTATGAGATTCTTATAAATATTAATATAAATAGTATTGAAATTATGTATTTGCTTATTTTTGTTTTCATTTTTTACCTCTTTACAATTAAAACGTATAAATATTATACGTTTTTTTCTACTTCTCGTTTAGCATATTTCTTTTTTTCTTCTATTATATATTCTGATATTGCACTTTCTATTTCGCTAAGTGCAGCTTTTTGTATATTTGATAGAGTTACAAATTCTTTTACTGTATCAATATATATTTTTCCCCATACTAGTCCCATTTTTACTTTTAAGTCATTAAACATGTCTGGTGTAATTGATGTGAAGAAATAACCAAACAATAATCTTTTTTGACCTAATACGATTCTTTTATTAGTAATTGCGATAACATTTGTTGTAATTATATCTATAGGATTATCATTTTTTTGAGCAGCAAAAGCATATAAAACCTTTTCATCGCTATTTAAGTGTTCTTCTACAACTTTTGCATGTTTTTTTAACCTCCATGATATTGTCATTGGGTATTTGTTTTTGAACTCTTTTACTTTTTGATATACTAAACTTTCCATATTAATCTCCTATTAAACCATATTCTTTAAATATTGATACAAATTTACTATCTGTTTGAAGTCCTGATATATAATCAACTAATTTTCCATTTTCAACTATTAGGAATATTGGTGTTCCCCATTCTTCTGTTGTAAAGAATTCTAATGAATTATATAATGAATTTAATTGTTCTTCTTTTAATGAATCTAAATTTAAATAATTTATAGTGATTCCATATTGTTTGATGATTCTATTTAATACTGGTTTAGACATTTTACAATATATACATGTTGTTTTTCCTATTCCAATTATTTGTTTAGTAGAACTTTTTAGTAATTCATCATATTTATTGTAATCAATATAATTTATTAATAATTTAGCGTCTTTTCCTACAAAGTTATATTTTTTTAGGAAGTCTAATAATTCTGATTCTTCTACTGCACCAGCTAATGAATCGATTTTTTTACCATTTTCTACAACAACTGTATATGGTGTTCCAAAATCTGATGAACTTACTTCTATTATATCAAGTAATTTCTTGTAATCGCTTGAATTTAATTTGTCCATTGCAATATATTCATATTTAAAATTATATTGTTCTGCCATAAAATCAAGTTCTGGTTGGAATGCTTCGCAATAAGAACATCCTTCTTTTCCAAGCATAACTAATGTTGTTTCTTGTGAATTATAATATTTCATAAATTTGTCTAATTCTTTTTTTGAATTAACGTTATCTATTATTATAAGTGCTACTACTAAAGCTACAAATAATAGAAGAACAGCTAATACAATTATACCTTTTTTCTTTTCGTTCATATTCTACCTCTTTCTTATAAATAGTGTCTTACTCACTGATCTAATTATATCATATTATTGTTAATCATACAAAGTTTTTTAATCTTTAAATATCTTATCTAATTTTTCTTTTATTTGATCTCTTGAGAAGGGTTTTGCTATATAATCTGCAAAGCCTTCTTGCATATATTTTTCTTTAGCACCTGACAATGCATCTGCAGTTAACGCTATAACTGGTGTATTAAAGTTTTTGTTTTCTTTTAGTTTTTTTATTGTTTCTTCTCCGCTCATGTTTGGCATCATTATATCCATTAGTATTAGATCATACTCATTTCCTGCATTTATTTTATCTAAACATACTTGTCCATCCTCTGCCTCATCTATCTCAAATTCAAAGTTTTGTAATGCACGTCTTGCTACCTTTATATTTAATTTATTATCATCTACAACAAGTATTTTTTTACCTTTATATTTTTCAAACGAAATATTTGTTTCTTCTTGTAAGTTATTTTCTTTTCTTCCAAATAAATTGCTTGCAGTATCCATGATTTCTTTTTCTGTCATAGGGGCAGATATTTTACTTATTTTTTGTGGAATATTAACCATAAATATTGAACCTTGTCCAAATCTTGATTCAACATTTATTTTGCCACCCATCATTTCTATTAATGATTTTGTAATTGCAAGTCCAAGTCCTGTTCCTTCTGCAGTTGTATTTTTTTCTATATCTAGTCTTTCAAATTTTGTAAATAATTTGTTTATATATTCCGCTTTTATTCCTCTTCCTGTATCCTGACAAGTTATTATTAGGTTTGTCATTTTTTTATTTAAATCATTTACGCATTTTACTTTTAAATTTATTTCTCCTTGTTCTGTATATTTTATTGCATTTGTAAGTAGGTTATTTATTATTTCTTTTACTTTTCCTCTATCTCCAATTAATTCATATGGAATATCTTCTGCTATGTTTAATTTAAAGCTTATTGGTTTTTCTCCAATACGTGTTGATGTTACTCTGCACATTTTAGTTATTGTTTCTTTAAAATTATAAGGTCCTTCTATAATTTCCATTTTATTACTTTCTATTTTATTTATATCAAGTATGTTACCAACTATTTCAAGTAATGTTTGTGAAGCATTTATTATATCATCTGAATCTTCTACTACTTCTTTTGGAACTTCATTTTTATATTGTGCGATATCTTCAGATAATCCTACTATTGCATTTAATGGTGTTCTTATTTCATGGCTCATACTTGATAGGAAATCTGATTTTGCTCTATTTGCTTTTTCTGCTTGGTTTTTAGCCATTATTACTTCTTCTAATAGTTTTACGTCTGGATTTTCTATTGTATGATACATAATAAAAATTATTAAAAATTCCATTACTGTAACTATTGTAATATTTGGATATAGTTTTTGTATGAATGCAATTACTGACATAAATATTACAAATAGTAATATAGGAAGTATTTTTCTTTTATCGATTATTTTAAAGTTTTTTATAAGTGGTATTACCCAAATTATAAGTACTATTGTTGAACATATATATAACCAATTTACAGCTAATCCTGTTGCATAACCACTTTCTGTTGTTATTGGTAACAAAATTTCTATAATAGCGCAAATAAACCAAATAATATATGATAATATTTTTAACTTTTTATAGCGTTTTTTATTTTCTCTTTTGCTTTCAACATAACATATAACGTAAATATAAAGTGTCATATATAATAAAAATGTCATTAAACAGATTAAATATATTTTTGTCATTACATGTGTATATATTGTATTTTCTAAAAATGTATATCCTATATATGAACAAGCAAGTTCGCTTGCTAAACTTATTAGGTTCACAATTAATAAGATAGAAAATATTTTTGTTTCACCTGTTTTTACGTGTTTTTTAGAAAAATATATTATATTTAAAAAACAAGAAAAAATAAATCCACATAATATAAAGTAAAAAAAATCGCTCATAACATACACCTCTATTGTAGATTTTACCACTCATTCAAAAAAAAGGAAAGACTATTTCTTTCCTAGGATTTTTACTTTTTCTTTTTCCACAGTATATTTTTTCTTCCATTGTTCAAATGAAAATGTTTTTTCGTCTATACCTATTTTACTTAATGTACTTATACTTCTTTTTCCACTTGGATCTAAAGGAAATGATTCTACATTATCCCTAAATCTAAAGTATAGCTTTTGTGTTACTTCTTCTTCATATTTTGCTTCTAATCTATTGATTATGCCTTTGATTATTTCTGTTTTTGATTTTTGAGCAAAAGGTTGAAATTCTATATGACATATTAAAATCCCATTATTAGAAACTACTGAACAAGACATTATATTTTTTGTGTCTGATAAAATCGTATCTTCTATATAGTAATATGGTATTTTATGGTTATTTTTTAAAATTAGGTCACTGCCCATTCTACCCTTCATTTTTATTCCACCGGTTTTATCTTTGTATGCATATGTTCCAAGACTTAACCAACTAACTCCTTTTGAATCAACTACATGTGTATTTTGATTTAATTTTTCTTCTGTATACCCAGTCATTTCACAAGGGTTTTTAGCAACTAATAATCCTGGTTTTTCTATATCACAATAGTTTCCAAATTCATCTAGTACTTCAATTTCTGCAAATTTATATGGTCTTAATCCTAAACGTTCTTTTTTTATTAAATGATTTAATTTTTTTTCTTGTAATGATTTATATAGTGTTACAAAAATTCCACTACTTTCTGTTGTTCCACCACCTATCGAGAAAGTGACTGGTGAAAGTGGGAAAGGTAATTTTGCTGTTCCAAATTTATGCTTTCTTGCTGTAAGGTTAAAAAATTTTTCTTCACCAACTGAGCATCCTTCTCCTGTTACTGTTGGAATCATTAGATAAGGCATATTAACGTGTTTCCATGATTCATCAAAGTTTAATAGTTTACATAAATTGCCCCAGAAACCTGTACTTGCACATACAAAGTTTGGTTTATTTATTACAAGTGAACATGGAAAAAAGTCTTTATCATAAAAAGGTTCTAGAGCTATTGTACACCCACAATATAATGTATCTGATATTGCACATGATAATTCCATATGTGTATATGTTGGAATTTGAGCAAGTACTGTTAGATTTTTCATAGTCGGCATTCCAGAAACATCTGACTCTTTAAATCTTGATAGTGTAATGTAACTTCTATTTGATTGAATAACACCTTTAGGACGTCCTGGTGATGTTGTTCCACTTGTATATGTTATAGTAGAAATATCATTTAAATCAACATTTTCTATTACTTGTTGTTTATAATTTTCTCCCATTTTTATAAAGGTTTCTTCATTAAATGTTATTCCATTATAATCATTTTTTATATATTCAAAGTTATCTGTTATTATGTGAAATTTGTTTTCTATTTCAGCATATGGATTTATTTTTTCATTACCCTGTTTTAAAGAATTTGTTAATGAAAAACAAACAATTTTTTTTATGTTACTTTCACATATTGAATTTTTTATAGACTCATATGATATATCATCAATAAATATAATTTCACTATTTGTTTTATTTAATATTTCTTTTAAATAATCTTTATCAAACCATTCTCCAACTGTATGTGTGTGCGCACCTATAAAACTAATAGCTAAAAGCATATATATAAACTCAGGAGTATTAGTAATGCAAATTGGAATTTGATCATCTTTCTTGTATCCTAGTGCTTTTAATGATTTAGCATACATAAATGCTTTTTCAAACATTTCTTTATATGTTATTTTATTTCCACGATAAAATAAAGCTACTGCACTCATATTTTTTTCATTTCTGTTATACATTTCAACAGCCCATGAATGATTTCTATTTTGATCAATTTCTTCTAAAACTTTTTGAATTTTTTTTGTTATTTTATTTCCACATTTATATGGTTTAGAACATTGTTTTTCATTTTCTCTTTCAATTTTTATATTTTCTAATAATTCATTAAAAACATCCATAAAATCCCCTCTTTTTGTTGAGTATTCTATCAAAAACATATTCAATTGTCAAATTGTATTAATTAACCTAAAAAAGCAAACTTTTAAAGCTTGCCATTCACTATTTTTTTATTTTTAAACGTTTTATTTTATGACTTAATACATCCAACATTTCTTCTTTTGATAATACTTTGTTTTCATCCATTATATTTAAATATGATCTTACTCTGTTTAACATTTCTATTTGTTTTCTAAATTAATACACTTTAATAACTCCATTAGTTATCTCTTCCTAATTTTTTTAAATAAACAATTGTATCAATATTATCAAATCCTATAAGATTGTTAAAAGTTTGTTACCAGGTTTAATATTCCCTGATGTTATATATTTTTTTTATTTTCTACTAACTGAATATAGATAGGAATATTATTATCAAACTTGAAATTCAAATTTTTATCTTCTTTCTAATTGTATTACATACATAACAACAAAAAACTTACATTTGATATGTAAGTTTCACGTATTTCATCATAAATTTTAAAGTGTCTTTTTATCGGTTAATTGCTTCACTATTTTATCACTCAATACTATTTTTGATATAAGACTGCTTGATAAATCTAAACCTTCAAGACTTTCAACAGATGTTAAGTATATATTTCCACCTATTTCTGTTGGTAGTTTTAAACCTTCGGCACTTATTAGACTACTTAAATTTAAATCACCTTCTATTTCATCTGGCAATTCTAATCCTTTGGCACTTGTTAGACTTCTTAAATATAAATCACCACCTATTTTATCTGGAAATTTTAGGCCTTCGGCATTTGTTAGGTTGTTTAACCATAAACTACCATAATGATATATTATATTTCCGCTTAATGCTTCTTCTTCTGTTAAAGATATATTTTTTTCTTTACAATCTAATACTAGAGTTAAATCCTTTCTTACATTTCTTTCCTGTAACAATTCTTCTATTCTTGGATCTCTTGCATATCCAAAGCCAGTTATTTTATCATCTATTTCATATAGAAATCTTAAATCGGTTTTTGTTAATTCTCCTTTATTTTGATATTTTGTATAGATATATGTAAGCATTTCCATATCTTTTACTTTTTTCTTATATTCATCTCTATCCGGAAATTCTTCTAATTTTTTATCTATTACTTTTTCCATATTGGCTTCTATATTTTGATTTTCACTAATTCCTCTTATTTCAGCTATTTGATTACCATTCATCCTAATTGCTATTCGAGGTTTTGTATAATTTCTTTCTCTATCTTTTGTATAATATACATGAAAATCTCCACCATTTATATGAGTTCTAGCTGTTTCTATTCCACCTGCTGTACACCATCCTGTTCCTTTTCCATTTATATCATTAAATAATATCTCTGGATTACTTTCTTTATTATATTTTTTCCATATTCCATCATTACTTTTGAATCCATCATCTTTTACAGAATCTAGTTTTAAAACTGCATAAGAATATAATTTCGAAAAACTACCATTATTTATTAACTCATTTAATTTCTTATCATCTATATTTTCTTTATTTAAAACTTTTATTAATTCAGAATATATTATTGACAATGCTTCTCTATTTAATTCTATAAATGGTTTTACAGTACTTTCTGATCTCTTGGTATAACTATTTTTTTCTTTATCAAAAAACCCTAGTTTTAACATTCCTTGAAAAACATAATATTTAAACCACGTTGGATACATATCTGTATCTTTACTAAATAAATAATCGAGCCACATATCTAAAGATGTTTTTTGTTCATTTATTATATGTTCTATTTCTTGCTTTTTAGTTTTTTCATCATATTTTACATGCCCATAACCTCTATCTAACGCAATTTTTTCTTGCTTTTTAAAATAAGATTCTGGTACATTTTGTTCTTTTATTACATATTTTTTATAATAATATTTTTTAATTAGGTTTATTTTATCATGTTCACATGCTTTCTTTGTTACATCTTCTAAACGTTGCATATATTTTTTTATCTTTTGATATTTATCGTCTGATTTATTTGCTGTATGCATTACTATTTATGATAAGTGTAAGTCTTTGTATACTTTATCCAAAAATTTTTCTCCTTGATAATTGTACATGTAATCACCCAAGCTAATTATACAACAAAAGTATATAAATACTAAATTTTATATACTTTTATTTACAATATATTGTCATGCATTAATAAATCATAATAACTCTGACAAATATTTTTTAATAATTTTTTTTATACAATGATAATTATGTTATACCAAAATCTAGTTATTAAGTTCTTTAATTTTGAAGAATTTTCATAGTATATAAAACTGATAAATTAACAAGAAAAAATGTTTTTATTACTTCGATTAAAATGTTTAAATAATTATTTCACATAAAATACTGTACAAAATATGTATTGTATAATAATTTAAATAATTATCAAAAAAATTAGTAAGCATTAAACTTACTAATTAATTTCATTTGTTATTTTTTTATTTTTAAACATTTTATTTTATTGTTTAATACATCCATCATTCCTTGATTAATTTCTTTTTTTGATAATACTTCGCTTTCATCTAGTGTATTTAAATATGTTCTTACTCTATTTAACATTTCTATTTGTTTTCTTTTACTATTTTTTTCTGTTATTATTTCTTCCTGATTTTTTTTATCAGTTCCAATTTTTAAAAACCATTTCATTCTTATTTCTTCTAATAGTTTAATTTGAATTTCTGTTATTTTATTAGTACTCTGTCCTTTATATGCTTGACGTTGGGTTATTATCCACACACCTAAAGCTATTCCTTCTTCAGAATATTCATATCCATTTAATGTTTTATAACTTTGTGGAATTTCTAAATTTCCATGATGTTCAAAATAAGCCTTAGCTAGTTCATATTTTTTATTCCATTCTTCATTATTATCACGTGTTTCAAAGTGCATTCCTATTTCTTCTAATAATTTGATTTGTTCTTCTGTTATCTTATAAATACCTTGACTTTTATATGCTTGACGTTGAGTATTTAGCCATGTCCCTAAAGCTATTCCGCCTTCTGCATATTCATATCCATTTAATGTTTTATAACTTTGCGGAATTTCTAAATTTCTGTTGTGCTCAAAATAAGTTTTAGCTAATTCATATTTTTTATTCCATTCTTTTTCTTTATAATTAGTTTCAAAGCGCATTCCTATTTCTTCTAACAAATTTATCTGTTCTTCCGTTATTTTACAATTTCCCATTCCTTTATATGCTTGGCGTTGATTTGTTATCCATGTTCCTAGCGCTATTCCTTCTTCAGAATATTCATATCCATTAAGTGTTTTATAACTTTGTGAAATTTCTAAATTTCCATGATATTCAAAATAAGCTTTAGCTAAACTATATTTATGCATCCAACTTTCTTTTATATTATTTTTCATAGTATCCCCTCTTTGAATGCTATGTATTATATCATAATTTAAATAATTGTCAAAAAAATTAGTAAGCATTAAACTTACTAATTGATATTATTTATTATCTATATTTACTTTATTTTTCTTATTTTTATTTTTCAAATCAGGGTTAATTTTTTTTAATTTGTTTTTCATTAAATAACATCCTGTTGCACTTAAAATTGTTGTTAAAGGTAAAAATATATAAATAATGATATTTATAAAATTAGATTTATATTTAGTTAACGTATAAACTCCAATATCACCAGATTGTGATTTTACAATAATAATTGATTTATCTTTTCTATTTATTATATTAACTGTACTTTTATCATCTTCAGGAACAGCTTCAATTTCACTTCCAGTATAAGTATAATCAAATACTTCTTTGTTAAAATTCTCTTTTAATGAACCTTTTTTTACTGTAATACTTTTTAAATATACATTGTTACTTAAAGATTCTTCAGTCATATTCAATCCTCTTGATACAACAACAGTGTATGTTTTAGTAGAGCCATCCTCTGCTGTTACAATTATTTTGTAATTATTGTTTCCTGTGGATAACTTTTCTGTTCCTTCAATTTTTATAGTTGCATATTTAGTATCTTCTACGGTTGCATCAATTTTAATTGAATCGGCTTCATATGGAAGATACACGATATATTTATCTTGTTCCTTTTTAAATGCTGGACTTAATATTCCTTGAGAAACTTTTAAACTTGACAAATTATTATTTTTAGAAAGAACTTTATTTGGATCTTTACCCCTAGTAGCACGTATTACATATGTATTTGTACTACCATTTTCTGCGGTTACAGTTATATTAATATCCTTTGTTTCCTCTGCATTTATACTTGTATTAGAAATACTTACTTTTGATTTTGAATCCTCTGCTTTTGCATTTATTTTTAAACTTGAAATACTAAACGGAACAGATACAGTATAACTTTTTGTATTTGAATTAAATTTAGGACTTAATTCAGCGCCATCAACACTTAAGCTTGATAATTTATTATTGCTACTACGGTTATCTTTTCTATTTACCGTAATTGTATATGTTTTTTTATCTCCAGATGGAGCTGTTACAATTATACTAAATTTATTATTACCATAACCTAAATTCTTTGTACCAGTACCAGAAACACTAGCACCTTTATCTTCGGCAGTAGCAGATATTTTTATACTTGTAACATTTGCATCTACAGATATATTATAATTTGTTGTATTTTTATTAAAATTAATACTTCCATTACTTACAGATAAACTACTTAAATTATTATTTGTACTAGGTGGATTGGTAATGCTAATGGTTTTACTTGAAGATGAAATATTAACATATTTAGCATCTGCATCAGGTTGTTTACTTCCAGAATAAGATATTGTAGCATTACCAGTTGCTTTTGCTTTAAATGTAAATTTCATTACATTTTGTCTACCCTTTATAGTATTAGCTCCAAATCCACCTAATTTGTTACCTGCTAACTCAACAGTAAAAGGTGCTAAAGAAGTTGTTTTAACTAGTTCTAACTTATCAGTAGAATAACTAATATTTCCACCAAATGCAGCTAAACCACCATTTGCTCCACTTACGCTATTAACGTATAATACTACATCTATTGTTTTTCCAACATATACACTACTATTTCCACTTATTCCTGTTGTTGCAGTTCCATCTGCTTTAGCAGTTAGTACTGGAAACAAAAAAAGAAAGAAGGAAAGAATAAGAAAATTGATTTTTTTATTTAATATATTTTTCATATTCCTTACCTCCATTCATCATCGATTTGTTCTTTAGTTTCCTCTGAATTTAATTCATTATTTTGATTCATTTCTTCTTTTTGCTTTAGTTCTTTTTTTGCTTGATTCAAAGCATCTTGTTGTAATAACATCTTTAATTTTGAAGGATCTTTTGTTTTCATCGCTTCATGTATGGCATCAATTACTTCTCTTTTTGTAACTATTTCATCATATGGATCATATGGAAGATTATCCTCATAATCAGCGTCATACACATTAATTTTTGGCTCCGGTATAGATTTTGGGGTTGTATCCTTATTATCTATATCACTATTTTGATTATAATCACCATGGATTACATCATCGTCTGAATTTTTAGAGCCAAAGTTAAATTCTGGTTTAACTTCTATAACTGGTGCGATTTTTGATTCTTGCTCTTTCTTTTTACGAGATAAAACTATTATTAGAATTATTAATAGTAATATTAAACTTAATAATCCTAACATAAATCCAAATTGTAGTGGAGTTAATCCAAACAATGTTGAATTAGAAGTTGCTGTTTTAGAAGCTTCTTTTACGACATCAATTGTATAATATTTAACAAAACCTTCTTTATCTGTAACTTTAATCAATACTGTATTGTGTCCTTCTTTTAAGTTTTCGTTTCCTATTATTTCTACTTTGCTATCACTGTTACTTGGTGTTGCTTTAATATCTATTTTATCTGTTTTTGAATCAACATTTGTAGTATATTCTAAAGTATTTGAATCAAATTTAGGATTTATTGAAGCAGCATCTATTTCAATATCTTTTAAATCTGTTTCACTTGTTACAGTACTACGTGTTACATTTAATGAATAAATTCTTACACTACCATCTTCGGCTGTTACTTTAATTTCAACTACATTTACTTTTCCAACTTTAAAATCTTCATTTCCTGTTATTTCTACTTTTGATTTTGTATTATTTAAAATAGCTTTAATATCTAATTTTTCTACTTCATTTGGTACAGTTATATTATAATTATTTATATTTTTATCAAATTCTTGATCAGATTCATATGGTGAATTAATTATTAGTTTTTTTAAATAATTATCACTAGATTTAGTAGCTACAACTGTACTACTACTAGATACTTCTCTTTCTACATTTACAATATATGTATTAACACTACCATCCTCAGCAGTTACACGAATTGTAATTGTGTTATTTCCTTCTTTCCAATTTTTATTTCCAGAAATTGAAACAGTAGCATTTTTATCATTAGCAATAGCTGTTACATTTAGTGCTGTAATATTGTTTTTTACTTTCATTGAATAAGTTGTTACATTTTTTGAAAATGTAGGAGTTAGTGTATATCCACTTACATCCAATTTTTTTAATGTTGCATCACTACTTTTTTCAACCGTAGATTTACTTTCTTTTTCTATTTTAACTGTATAAGTTTTAATTGTTCCATCTTCTGCTGTTACTTTTATAGTAGCAGTTGTTGTATTCCCAGTTAAACTTATATTACCAAGCCCACTTACTTTAGCATTACTATTATTTACACTACCATCTAATTTTACAGTACTTACATCATTTGGTACCTTTATAGTATAACTAGTAGTATTTGGATTAAATGATGGGCTTAATGTATAACCGCTTGCTGATAAACTTTTTAATGTTGCATCACTACTTTTAGTATTACCTGGATCTACAATTGTACTAGAATCATTTATAGTTATTTTTTTTGGAACAACTGTTGTTGAAAGTTTTGATGAAACATCGCTAAGTTTTGCATTAGTAAGACTTACCTGCGTTGTTCCTTTTTTCTTTGCCTTAAATGTTATAGTAAGCACTTGTGTTTTCGAAGTTATTCCATTTGATAATGTAGTATCTAAGCCGGCTATAATGTAATTTGCATTTGTGTTAATTTGAAATGCATATGGAGTTTGAATACCTTTTGCAGATACATATTCTAAATAATTTGAATCAAATGTTAAATTACCACCTACACTTACTATTCCACCATCTATATTACTACCTCCTGTAACATACATTTTTATAGTAATATTGCTACCAACACTTACTGTTGAATTTCCATCGAATCCAACAGTAGCTGTTGCAGCTTTTGCGATTGACGTATAAAAGAATGTTGAAAGACTGATAATTAACGTCATTAATATTTTTGTACTTTTTTTATTTTTCATTCTTTACCTCCTAGTGTAATGATATTCTTCCTAAATAATGATTTAAAATCATTACTGAGTCAAATAAATCTATTTCTGTATCATCGTTTACATATGCTGCTTCTTTATATGCACCATCTAATAATGTACGAACTAAATAATGATTTAAGATTTTTACTGCATCAAATAAGTCTATTTCACCATCACCAGATGTATCACCTTTAATTACAATATATTTTCTATCTTTTTCTTCATTATCTATTATTAATTTAACTATCATTCCTGTAGCTAAGGTATCATTGTCATTTATTTTTCTTGTTTCATCAGAAGACCAAATCTCAAGATATTTATTTTCATTATCTAATTGATTTTTTAAGTCTAATCCAGTTATTCCAAGTTTAACAGTTTTTATATAACCATTAGCTATTTTATGACCAAAAACATTTGATGTTATTGTACTTGCAGGATCTGCTTCTTTTATGATAGTTACTTTATATGTTAGTACAGTACCATTTTGAGCTGTATTCAAAATTATTAATTCAGTTGTACCAGCATCAAGTGGAGAAATAGTTATTGTATGTGGAGATGTATATGTCACTCCATTTATTTTCATGATAGCTGTACTATCTGCAGTCATTGCAGTTACATCTATTGAAGAAACTGTTCTATCAACATTTACAGTATAAGCAAAAGTATTTTTGTTGAATGATAAATTTCCTTTACTTACTATTATGTTACTTAAATATGCATTTGTTGAAGCTGTTTTTGTATAAGTTATTTTATAATTTTTTACTGTTTTTCCATCTTCTGCTGTTACTTGAACAACTATAGCTGATGTACCCTCTATTTTTGGAATTGTTACAACATTGCTATCTTGTTTAATTCCATTTACTAAATAACTTATTTTTGATGTTCCCATATTAGCTGTTGCATTTACTGTAAGTTTATCTGTTTCAAACGGAATTTGTCCAATTGAATATTCTTCTTGATTCATTGTAAATTCCTTATCAAATTCATAACCATCTACACTTAATGAACTTAAATATGCATCATTTGAAGCTTGTTTATCTAATCTTTTAATTACTAAATTATAAGTTCTTGTTGTTGCGTTTTGAGCAGTTACTAATATACTAATTGAATTATTTCCTATATTTAAATCTGAAATAGTAACTGTTTTTGGAGTAAATGATGTAGTTCCATTAACTGTTACTGTTGCATTTTTATCTTCAGTTTCTAATGTTAAATCAACACTAGTTATTTCATTATCAACAGTAATACTATAATTTGGATTTGTTTTTATAAAGTCAATTGTACCAACTGATGAAACTAGTTTACTTAAATATGAGTTATCAGAAGCTACAATGTTATAACTAATATTATAAGTTTGTATTGTAACTTTATCATTAGCTAGAACTTTAACTGAAATAGTTTTTGAGCCTAGAATTTCAGGTATATTAACTATATTACTTTCTTGTTTTACACCATCTACGTAATATTCAATAGTAGACAATGCGTTATTAGGTGTTGCATTAATTCTTAGTTGTGTTGTTCCATAAGGTAAATCTCCTATTGAGTAATTAAGTGTTGTTGAATAGAATGTTTTATCCAAAGGATATCCACTAACATTTAAATCACTTAACGTTGCATCATTACTTAGTGCTTCTACTATTGTGAAATTATATACCAATACAGTTCCATCTTCTGCTTGTGAAGTTATTATTACTTTTCCATCAGACAATTTATAATTTCCATTTCCTGTAATAGTAGTTGTTTTAACATTAGCAATTGCTTCTACCCTAAAATCTGTTTTTCCATAAGGGACAGTTAATACATAATCTTTATTATTTGGAGTAAATGCTGGAGATATTGTAGCATCAGTTTTAACTTCTTTAATAGTTGCATCACTAGATTTTGGTCTAATTACTTTAATTGTATATGTTTTAACATTTCTATTTTCTGCAGTTACTTTAATTATATAATAATTATCATTAGTTGTTGATAAAGAAATTTCTTCTGGTTTTTCTACTGTTGCATTGCTATCCTCTGGTTCTGCTGTTACCTCAGATGCAAGTAATTTTTCTTTTATTGCATCAACGGTTACTTCATAGTCATAAATTTCACTATCAAATGTTGGAACTAAAACATATCCACTTACCGCTAGTAAACTTAAATTAGCATTATCATTTTTAGCTCTATTTATTTTAATTGTATATGTTTTCTTATCACCATTTTGTGCAGTTACAACTATATTAAATTCATTTAAACCTGTTTTTAATCCTTTTGTTCCTACACCTTCAATTGTAGCATCTTCATCTTCAGCAGTGGCAGATATATCAATACTAGTTTTTGAATATAATACATCATCTAATGTATATTCAAGTGTATCTTTATCAAAGTCTTTAACACTTATTCCATCTACTTTTAAGGTTGCTAAATTATTATTTAGTTTTTTAGCTCTAATAACATTTATTGTATAGTTTTGTTTTGCTCCAGATTCACTTTCAACTTCTATAGTAATTGTATTACTGCCTACATTTAATTGATGTGTACCTGTTCCAGATAATATTTTAGCTCTACTATCTGTTAAAGTAGCACCTATTTCTATTGAATCTATATCTCCTGCTACATTTACAGTATATGATGTTTTGTTAGAAGCAAAAGTAGGTGTTAATGTTCCTTCACTTACAGTAATATCTGAAAGTGTATTCACACTTGATTTTGTTCTAGTAATATTTAATATATATGTATTTGTTACTGATAAATCTTCACTTACAACTACTACTTCAACTCTTGTACTACTTTCAGTCATTGTATAATGACCAACGCCTGATGTTATATTAGCATGGCTTTCTGTTGTTACTCCGGAAACATTAAATTCAGTAGTTTCAACAGGTACGGTTACTGAATATTCAAGTGTATCTTTTGAAAAACTTGGATTAAATGAACCATTTGTTACTGTTAAACTATCTAATGTTGCAATATTTGATTTAGTTCTTGTTACTGACAAAATATAGTCTTTAACTGTTCCATCCTCTGCTTTTACTTTAATTGTTATATCATTTGTTGATGTAGTTAAAATAGGTGTTGTATCAAATGCTACAGTTGCTTTTTTATCACTAGATGTTATTGGATCATTTACATTAACAATTAAATTACTTGCATTAACTTCTTCTATATTGTTTGGTACTGTTACTTCATATTTTTTAGTTAAACTATTATATGTTGCTTTATTTCCAGATAAACTTATTTCTTTAATTCCTGCATCATCATTAAGTTTACGACTAACATGTATCACATAATCATGATATATGCTTGTATCATGTGCATAAACTGTAATGGTTATATCGTTATTTCCAGTATTAATTCTTACTAGTCCATCACCTGTTTTTGTAGCCAATTCATCATTTGGAGTTGCTACTATGTTAAGTTGATGTGTGTTATAAGGTAATTCAGATAAAGTGTATTCATCTTTTGTTGAAGTAAAATCTGATATAGTTACACCATTAATTGTTAAGTCTTTTAAAGTAATATCTTGTCTATGGTTTCTGGTAATATAAATTGTATAAGTTTTTACTGTTTTATTTTCAGCTTGAACTGATATTTCAATTTTATTTTGTTTATCAAATTCTAAATCAAATTGATTTGATAAATCTGTAGTTATTACTGCTTTATCTGTATCTTCAACAGTTGCTTCTATAAGAGCCTTATCTATAGTTCCAGGGACTGATATTTCATATGTTTGCTTTGATGAATTAAACCCTTCTATTGTTTGTCCATTAACTTTTAAGTCTGATAAATTTGCATTTGATGATTTTTGTCTTTCAACATTGACTGTATAAACAGTAGTTGTTCCGTCTTCTGCTGTTATAGTCAAAGTAATACTTTTTGATGATTCATTTGCTGGCATTGAGTGAACAGTATCATTTGATGGTACAACAGATGCTGTACTTGCTATATCTGCTTCTAAATTAAATTGTAATGTATCTACAGGTACTTCAATACGGCAAGTATTATCACTATTCATTAAGCAATATCTGCTATCATCGTTTCCTATAATTAAAGTAACTTTATTTAAAGATGAATCATTTGAAGCTGTTCTAGTTACTTTTATTGAATATTCTTGTTCTGTACTATCTTCTGCAATAACTTTAAAGCGATAGTCATTAACTTCAGTAGTTAATAGAGTTAATGTTTGACTTTTTACTATTGTTGCATCACTTGGATAATCAAAGATTACATCGCTTGGGGTAAGGATAGTAACATCGTTTGGTACTGTTACTTCATAAATGCCAACATCTGTATTTTTTGCTTCTATGCCTTTAACTTTTAAATTTGATATCGAAGTATCATTATTTTTTTCTCTATATAAATTTAATACATATTCTGATTTATCTATACCATTTTGAGCAGTTACTGTAATAACTATTTTGTTATTACCTGTTTTAAGTGACACTAATCCGTCACCTGATACTGTTGCATAGCTATTACTTTTTGTTGTTTCAATGTTAATACTATCTTTTTCAAAATTTACTGTTTTTAAATCATATTCTTCAGTATCTTTATTAAAGTTTTCTATGCTTACACCATCTATTTTTATATCATCTAGTGTTGAAATATCATATTGTTTTCTTGTTACATTAATAATATAAGATGCTGTATTTCCATTTTCTGCTTCTACTATAATTTCTATTTGGTTATTACCAAAATTCAAATTAGTATTACCAGTTATACTCTTAATTTTTCCATATAATGAATTAGGTATTGCATTAACATTAATTGAAGTTATATTACCCTCTACTTCTGCTGTATATGTTCTTGTTGCTGAATTAAATGAAGGTGTTAATGTTCCATTATCTATTATTAAAGATTTTAAACTATTATCTGATGATTTTGTTCTAGTTAAATCTATTGTATAAGTATTTACTGTTCCATCTTCAGATGTTACTACTACATAAACATTTTTAGTTTCTATTCCAAAGGTTTTTGATTGTGTATTAAGTGTTGCTGAAGAAGATGACTCACCTTTTTCTAAATCATAAATTGATACCCTTGCTTTTCCTGTATCAAGTACAGTGGCACTTACTGTAATATCTGTAACAGTGGCATCATAATTATATGTATAAGCACCATTAAATGTTGAAGTAAATGCTGGAGACATTGTAGCTTGAGGAGAAGATGTTATAGTTAAACTAGATAATTTATTTTCATTTGATAATCTATATACTTTAATTTTATATTCTCTTGTTGATTTATCTTCTGCTGTTACTGTAATTGTGAAATTGTTTTCTCCAATATTTAAATTTACTGTTCCAATACCTGAAACACTTGCTTTTCCTGTGTCATCAACTAAAGCATTTAATAACATTGATGATTTATTATTTGCTACTGTTCCTAAATCATATTCTGGTTTAGTTTTGTTAAAATTACTAACACTTACACCATCAACAGTTAAACTTTTTAAATAACTATTATCTGATGCTGCTTGTCGATTAATTGCTAAATTATAATTTTGAGATGTACAACTATTTCCTGGTACACTTGAGTATTTGCTTAAACAGTTTTCTGCTTTTACAACTAAAACTTTATTATTTGATAATGTTCCAGAATTAGATAGATTCCATGTTCCAAGTCCACTATCAACATAAGCATTGGCATGAGTAGGAGTTGCAGAAACTGATGTAGAAGTTATAGCATAAGGTATTGTTGTTGAATAACTATAAGTTCCACTAATTAAATTTCCAAAACTTATACCATTAGTTAAATTAATTGAAGAAAGTGTTGCATCATTTGATAATCTGTATACGTTTAATGTATAAACTTCAGTATTACCAAACTCGCTTGTTACTGTGATTGTAAAACTATTTTCTCCAACATTAATATTATTTTTTCCTAAAATGCCACTTAATATTGAAGCCTTGCTATGATTTGCTGTTGCATTTAAGTTAATATATTCTATATCATTTGGAACTACAGCAGTATATGATTTATTATCCACACTTCCTGATACAAACGCAGGAGAAAGTGGATAAGTTGTAGAGCCATTTGTTACTGTTAATGTTCCAAGTGAAGCATCATGTGATAATGATTCGCCTGGTATTTTTACATTCGCATCAGTAGTTGTAAATTCATATTGATTTCCATCAAAATCAGTCATATCATTATCTCCTGGTTTCTTTGAAAATTCAATAGGGATTGTTCCTGTAGCAGAATCATTTATTTTTAAGAAAAAATATAATAGTTCTGTTTCTGATGTCAAAGGAACATCTTCACTATCAACAAATGAACCGCCTATTATTCCTGAAGTCGAATTATAGTTAAAACTTGTAGAGTAATTTGAATCCTCTGGCCAATAAGTAGTTTGATAATATAAAAGACTTCTATTTGCTTTTACTATTGGTGTTAGAACACCGGTATCAATATTTATACGAGTATTAATACTTGTTATTACTTTAGGACTACCTGGCGTATAATTTAAGATTGTTAAAATTACAGTTCCAGTATCTACTTCGTCACCTGTATTAATTACATATGATGAAAGTTTTCCTGAAACATAATCATTGTAGCAACTTTTATAATCACTTTGTGTTGCAAATGAATTATATTTTGATCCATCACATTTAATCATTTTAATATTTAAGTTATGAGCCGTATCTGCCTTTGCATTTGTAAAACAAATTGTAATAAATAAAATAAAAAATGAACAGATATATTTAAAATACTTTTTATTATTTTTCATACCACGACAATCCTACCTTTACTATTCTATACAAGTATATCAATTTTTTCGTTTTTTTTCTACAAAATTCGCAAAAAAAATATAGAATTTTCATTATAAAATTAAACAAAATATTTAATTTATAAAAAAGACTATTATTAATACATTGGTAAAAAATTATTAATATCTAAACTATATATATCACAAATTAAACAAAAAAGAATTTTAATCATCTAAAATTAAAATTCCTTTTATTTTTTGTTATAGAAATCATATAATTCTGTATTCAACGAACTAATTTTTCCTGATATATAGTTTTTAATTTTATTTATATCTGCAACAGTATTATATGTATCCATATTAATATCTGCAGCAGCTTTATCTATTTCATCAAACTCTATTTTAGCTGATATTTGATTTTTAGATTTATTTATATCTGCAACAGTAACATATCCGTCACCACTTATATCACCTTTAATTACTAATACAAGTTGATCATATACTGTTCCATTAATTGATAATTTAACTATATATCTTGTTTTAATATTAACATCATCAGAAATTATATCTGTTTCTGTACTATCATAAACTTGAAGATTACTTCGTTCATTCTTTAAATTATTTAAGAATTCATCGACAGTTGTATGTGGTTCCATACCTGTAATATATTCATAACCTTCTGTATCACGATTTATAATATAAGTATCAGTTTCTATCATTGGATTAATTACATGAACAGTTATAGTTTTAGTAAGTGCGGGATTTCTAGTTGAAGTAACTTTAATAGTTGTATCCCCTACTTTATTTGGTGTAATTAAACCATCTTTTGAAACACTTAATATAGATGTATCTTGTGGTACATAAGTCATTTCTTTATAATCAGTATTTTCAGGATTATACTTTATATCAATTTGATAATCATTTCCTATTGGTACATTGATTTCTAAATCAGTTTCAAATGAATTAATATCTGTTTTTTTATAAACTTCTATATTAACACTTTGTTGAGTAATTCCATCTTCTGCTATAACAGTTATAGTAATTATATTTTTACCTGGGAATAATTCAGTAACTCCATCTCCTATTACAACTGCGTCTGTTGATGCTGTCGTAACATCAAATGAAATGTTCTTAACATCCCCTTCAACTTCTATTTTATAATCACCAATTTCAGAAGAGAATTTAGGATTAAGTGTACTTACTGATGGCTTTATATCAGTAATTGTAGCATCATGGCTTGCTTGTCTTACAATAGTAACCTCATAAGTATTAACTAATCCACTTTGTGATGTAACGTTAATAAACTTTGTAACACTTCCTACTGATAATTGATATGTTTCTAAGCCAGTTACTGTAGCTCCATCGGATATTGTTCCTGATAAAGTTACATATTTTGTACCAATTGGTACATTTAACGTATAACTATTTACTTCAGGATCAAACTTAGGACTTATTTCACCAATATTTGTATTTAAAGTCAACAATTTATTTTCATCACTATTTGCACGTGTAATTGTAAGTTTATATACTCTTTCTGATTTTGTTGAACTAATAACTTTAATATATATGTCATTTGTTCCAGGTTTTAAATTAATTTGTGTTATATCTTTATATTCAACGTAAGAAGAATCAGATTTTATATATACCACGCTGGTAGAAAGTTCAGGTGTCGCTTTTAAATTAACAAAAGAAACTTCATTACCTACATCTAATGTATAATTTTGAATTGTTTTATCAAATTCTGGAACTATTTCATTTTTGCTTACAGATAATACACTCAAATATGTATTACTTGCTTCTTGTCTAATTGCGTCTATAGTATATGTAGTCCCTTCACCATTATAAGAAACTTTTACTATAATAATATTGTGACCCACTTCTAAATTATCATTTCCATATATATCAACTGTAGCATCTTCATTATGTTTAACATAATTAATAGTTGCACTTTCATATTCATTTGGTATGTTTACAACATAATTAAATGTATTAGGATTGAATTTTGGATTTAATTCACCTTCTAAAACAGTTAAGTTTTCTAATAAAGTTTGTTGTAATTCATTTTCTTTTCTAGTAACATTTACAAAATATGTTTTTATTGTTCCATCTTCTGCTGTTACAGTAACTGATAATTTATTTGTACCTTCAACCAAATCATAAGTTTGATTTCCACTAACAGTAGCTTTTTCTGACTCCGCTATTCCATTTAATGTAATAGAATCAACATAATTTTCAACTTCTACTGTATATGAAGTAGTGTCTTTATCAAATGGTGGTACCAACTCACCATTATTTATTGTTAAACTTTGTAAGTTAGCATTACTATCTTTTTTCTTAGTTACAACAACAGTATAAACTTTTGTTGTTCCATCTTCTGCTGTTACAGTAAGTTTAACAGCTAAATCATTGTCGGTAAGTTTATAAATTCCATTTCCTGTAATTTTGGCTGTTGTATCTTCTCTAACACCAATAATTTGTATTGTATTAACATTGTTTTCTACGTGATAAATATAATTATATTTATCTTTATCAAATTCAAAATCTTTTTCTGGGAATGTTACAATATCGCTTAAATAAGCATTGCTGGAAGCTTTTTTTGTAACAATTATCGTATACTCTAAACTCGTTTTTCCATCTTGAGCAACCGTAGTTATTGTTACAGTATTTTCACCTATTTTTAAGTTTTTATTACCTGTAATTGTATATGTTGCTTTTTCATCCATCATAACAACAGACTCATTAATAGATGTTACTTTACTATCAACTTCCATTGCATATGCATTTTTATTTTTATCAAATGTTGGTGAAAGTGTTCCATAATCAAATGATAATGACTTAATTCTTGCTTCATTTGGACCAGCTTTATAAACATCTAATTGATAATTTCTAATATTTCCTTCATAATTTGTTACTCTAATAACAAATGGATTTTTACCAGAATCTACGTTTAACATTATTTTAGGATCACTTACAGTCATATCAACTGTTGTTGTTGATGTAGAACCTAACTTGTAAACTTCTACTTTGGTATATAAAGGTTCTTCAGCCTTCAAATGAAGGTTTATTCTTTTTACATCTTTTCCTACTTCAGTTGTATAATTCATCATTCCTATATTAAATATTGGATCTAATGTTCCTTCATCCATATACATATCTGTTAAACGATTGCTTGCAACAGGTTTTTGCATTCTTGTTGCATGAATAATATAAGTTTTCTTATCCCCATTTTCAGCTGTAACTATTACTTCTATATCTTTTGTTATTTCAACCTCAAGATTAGTATTATTTTTTATTTCTACAGTTGCTTCCTTAGAATTTGTTTCATAAATTATTGTTGCACTTTCATATTCAAAAGGAATATTTACACTATATTCTAAAGTGTTGGGATCAAATATTGGCGTTATTACTCCTTCGGCAACTTGTAAGTTTTTAAGTAAATTATCAGAAGATTTTTCTCTATTTATATGTATTACATAATTAATACTTCCTTTATCTAAATAACTTACCGTAAGAGTTATATCATTGTTTCCAGTATTAAGTTCATATTCTCCTAACCCAGAAATATCGTTTAATGTTTCTTTTAAAGTGGCGCTAACTAACACATCTTTTACTTCATTTCCAACAGAAACATTATATTCAAATACATCATTACTATAATTTGGAGTGATTGGATAAATCGTACCATCATGACTAACAGTTAAATCTAATAATTCGAAATCGAACTCTCGATTAATAGTTACTTGATAAGTATTAATACTTCCATTTTCACTTGTAACAATTATAGGTATTATATTTTCACCATACTCTAATATATAACTTCCGTTACCTGTAATATTTTGCATTACTTGTCCTTTTACCGTTGATATAGTAACTTCACTTATTGTTGATGAAACATTAACTGTATAATTATTTACTAAACTATCAAATGACGGTGTTACAGCATGAATTGTTTCTACTCCATTTTTTGTAGATTTTACAGTTATTCCATTTAATAAATTATTTTCACTTGGTTTTCTAGTAGCATGAATATTATATGTTTTACCACGTGTTTTATCACCTGATAATACTACTACTTTGACTATATTTTCACCTGTTACGAAGTTAGAATTTCCTGATATATATACAGTTTGTTCTGGAGATTCTTTTTCATAAATAATATCTAATGAATTAACCGTGCTATCAATTTCAATATAATAATCTAAAACATTTTTTGAGAAACTTGGAGTTAACTCATAGCCCTTAACCTTTAAATTTGCAAGATTAACATTATCGCTTTGTTTTCTTATAATACTTAAAGTATAAGTTGCAGAATCACCAGTTTCTGGAGTAACAATTATATTAAATGTATTCAACCCTTGTTCAATGTCAAATTCACCATTTCCAGTTACTGTTGTATGAGTTGTATCAAATGCAGTTCCCTCAATTTTGATTTTACTGACTTCACTATCTACTTCTAAGACATAATCAAATTTATATTTATTAAATACTTGTAATAAATCTGCAGTATTCCCTGATGAAACTGTTAAGCTTGCAAGTAGATTACTATAAGCTTCATTCCTATATGCATGTATAATATAGTCTCTTTCATTACATCCTTTTCTTGTTTTAACTGTACTTGAACAACTTTCTGATTCTGTATGAACAATTATATCGTTTCTTCCAAAGTATAATACTTTTGCACCTTTTATTGTGATATTTTGATTTTCATTTTTCTTCTCAAATTCTAATTCATATTTACCACTTTCTATAGCATTGAATTCAACATTGTATTCATATAAATTTTCATCAAATTCAGTTATATCATACTCTGGTGTTTTAAATGAAATTCCTGCTATGTTAGGATCAGAATTTGCTTCTCTATATACTGTTAAAGTATAATCAAAAATTTCATCCAATGAATTTTTAACCCTAATTATTATTTTATTTTCACCAACTTTTAAATCTTCATTTCCTATTATTTCATAGTTTTGAAGATCATTTTTTGGTGTAACAATAATATTTTCTAAACTAGTTAATTCATTTGGAATATATATTTCATAATCTGTTACATCTTCATTAAATACTTTATCTAGTGTACAAATATCTGTACAATCATCATCTTCATTAAATTTAACTTCTATATTTGATAATTTTAATTCACGTGTTTTTCTACGAGCTAATTGAACTGTGTATAAAGCAACATCTCCATTTTCTGCTGTTACAATAAATTTATATGGATTATCATAAGAAATCTTTTGTGGCAATATTACATTATGAGTAGCATATTCATTACTCAAAGTAATACTCTCTAATGTTGCACTTGTATCTGTATCAAAGATATCATATGTAAATATATTATCTTTGTGTTTAAGTTCAGTTTGATTTACAACTACACTTTCAACATTATTATTTGTAGATAATTCAGGTAGTACTGATATGTGGTAGTATTTTTGAACTACACCATCACCTGCTGTTACTGTTATTGTGTAAATATTATTGGGTTTTGTAAAGTCAATATCTAACTTGTTATCTAGCGAAATAATTGCATTTTTATCAGATAAAGTATATAAAATTTCTTCTCTTGTTAATGTCTTCTTTGTTCTTGGAACACGAATTGTATAGTCAGTTTCTTCTGGATCATAAGTTTCTTCAAATGGATAATTCTTTACACTTAAAGAACTTAATGTAGCATCAGCACTATCACTACGAGTGATATTTATAGTATAAGTTTTTTCTTCTTTATTTTGTGCTCTAACTACAACATCTATCTTATTACTACCATATTCCAAATTAAATGGTTGACTTAAATCAGTTATAATAGTAGCTTTTTTATCTGCAAGTGTAGCTGAGATCATTACTTGATTCATTGTACCTAATACAGTTTTATCATATTCTAAAACTTGTGATGAAAAATTTGGTAATGAAACATAATTAACTTTTAGATCCAATAAATCATTATTTGATGATTCAGCTCTGTTTACATTTACAGTATATGTATCTTCAGTTTCATCTTCTGCTGTTACTATTAATGATATTGTCTTACCATTATCTTCTTCATCAAAAATATGACTAGAAGGGTTAGAAGGATTTACAGTTGCACCTTCTGGTAATGTAGCATTCAAAGTAAAGTTTGATGTATTACTAGGAAGAGTTACATTACATGATTTCGTTGTTTGATCCATAACACATTTATATGTATTTCCTAAAGTGTCAATATTTACTTCTGTTATGATAGTATTACTTGATTTTTCTCTTGTTACATTTAATGTATATTTTGACTCAGTTGTTCCATCTTCTGATTTAGAAGTTATTACATACTGTGTTACATTTCCTGAATTTAAATTAATTTCTGGGAATGTTACTACACTATCCGGATCAATAGTTGTATAAGTAAATGACGCTTTATTAAGTTTGCTAATATTATTTGGAACTGTTACTGAATATTCAAGTGTGTCACTATCAAATAAAGGAGTTAATATATTTCCAATCAAATCTAAGTTTGATAATCTTGATTCATTAGACAATGGTTTCCTGATTTTTACATTATAAACTCTTTTTTCTCCTCTACTAGATGTAACAGTTATAGGAACAAGTAAATATTTTGCATTTGCATCAAAATTATAATCACCATTTCCCTCAACTGTCGATATAGAAACTTCTGGTGTTGATAGAACATTGCATGAAGTAGTTGAACTATCTGTAAATACAATATACTCATTTATTGTTCTATCAAATGCAGGTTCTAAATTACCACAACTTACATTTAAAGTTGATAGATAATTGTTTATTAGATCTTCACTGCTAATAGTTAAAGTATAAGTTTTTTCATCTCCATTTTCTGCTTCTACTATAACTGTAATAGTTGGACTAGAAGAAACATCAGGAATTGAAACACTATTTTCAAAACTATTTATTTCACTAACAACTTGTTCTGAATTATTTATCATAATACTTTTGATTTTTGAAGTATTTTTTAATGTTTTTAATTTTAAACTAGCTTGTTGTAAACCATTTGGAACAAATACTTCATATTCTGTTTTATCTTTATCAAAAACAGGATTAAAATCATAATTATTTAATTCAAATGTACTTAACCTAGGATCAGTAGAAACTATTTTTGTTACAACAATTGTATATGTATTTGTAACTTTTAAATCTTCGCTTGTTACCTTTATTGTTACTGTTGATGTACTATCATTACTAAAATTACTATTACCAGAAATTGTATAAGTTGAGTATGGATCAGTTAAAACTATATTTTCTAAATTCAAACTTGTTTCATCTGTTGTAATTGTATAATCAAAATTATTTTTATTAAATATTGGAGTTACATCTATACCTAAACTATCAATAGTAGCAATATCTTTAGCACTTCTATCAACTACAAGATTGTATGTTGTAGTTGTACCATTTTCTGCTTCTACTATTATCATATATATATTTTGTCCGGTTGTAAGTTCAACCTCATTTGATACTACATCACCATTTATATCATAAATTTTATATGAAGAATATTTACTGCTTAAAGTTGGTGTAATAGTAATCTTATGTTCTTTAGTACTTAAAGTATATTGATAACTGTCTGATGAAAAAGTTTCATTAATTCCTTCACTTGTTGTTAAATTAGATAATTTCGAATCACTATTTTTGTTATTTGTAATAGTTATTTTATATGTTCTAACATTACCATTTTGAGCAGTTACATTTATGAAAAAAACATTTTCTCCTAGTTTAAGATTTTGTGGAAAACTAGTAATAATATTTCCATCTACATCGGTAATACTATAAACTGCATTTTTACTTTCCAATGTTGCATTTATAGAAATTTGCTTATCTTCTGTAGTTTTTGTATATTCTAATGTTTCTTTATCAAATGTTTCATTAAATCCTACATTTGTTGTTATACTAGCTAAATAATTATTATCATCTAAAACACGATTAGCATGAATTGTATATTCTCTAGTATTACCAGACTCACTAGTAACCAAAATTTTGATATCATTTATTCCTTCTTTTAAATTAAGATCTCCCTCTATTTTTACAGTTGCATATTTATTATTAGCAATTGCAGTTATATCAATTTTTTTATCAAATGTATCTAAATTATATTCTAATTGTTCTGGATCAAAACTTGGTGTTAAAGTATTATCTTTTACTTCTAATGTTTTTAATGTGTTATCATTACTTAATTCTCTTGTTACATTTAATGTATATATTCTTTCATTTCCTGTTTCACTTGTTACTTTTATTGTTACTACATTTAAACCAGCTACAAGTGATTTAGCATTTTCGCTTATTTCAACTTTTGCATATTTGTTTGTTGGAATTGCAGTTATATCAAGAGTACGATCGTTTGTTGTAAAACTATAATCTAGTGTATCAGAATTAAAATTTGGTATTAGGTTATTGTCTTTTACAATTAGTGTACTAAGAGAATTATCATCAGATTTTTCCCTAGTTATAATAAGAGTGTACGTTCTAACAGTACCATCCTCTGCTGTTACAGTTATAACATTATTAGAAGGATTTTCTGTCAATAAATTTATATTTTTAACATATACACTACTATTTCCTATTTTAGCACGTTTGTTTCCATCAGCTGTTGCTGTTAGCAATACATTTGGAACTTCATTTGGAAGAGTTAATGTGTAATTGTCGTATAATGGATCGAAATTTGGAGTCAATTTATAAATTTCGCTTCCATTTGTTACTAATAATGATTGTAAATAATTATCTGTATATCCTGCACGATTTACTATAATTTTGTAATCACAAGTTGAACCATCTTCTGCTGTTACGCGAACTATAATTTCATTTTTTCCAGCTTGTAAATTATTATAATTTCCAATTATTGTATATTTTGATGTATCAGCTGATGGAACTGCATTGATTGTTAATTTTTCTGTTTCACCTGTTATATACATGTAATATACAAATTTTGTTGATTCAAAAGGTTCTGTTAAATTTGCTTCATCTACAGTTAAACTAGATAATAATGTATTTGCATTTGCTTTTCTATTTATTATAAAAGTATAAGTCAACTTACTTCCATCTTGTGCGGTTACAACTACATTAATTGTATTAGCACCTACATTTAAGTTATATTCGTCTAATCCAGTTACTGTTGCAAGTAATGGATCTTCTAAAATACCTGACAATGATATTTTTGAAACTGAATTCTCAACTACCATGTTATATTTCAAATTCATCTTATTAAAAGTTGAGGTAATTTCTAGTTCTTTAATATTTTCTGAATCTGTAATATCATTTATTGTAAGTTCTTTTAAGAAAGCATTATTACTTTCTAATCTGTTAACATGAACATTATATTGCTTTTGATTTCCATTTGCAGCAGTTACAGTTATTGTAATTGTATTTTCACCATACTGTAAATCGGATGAATCTATTTTTACAGTTGCATTTTCATCATCCGCAATTGCTTCTAATTCTACACGCTCTGTTTCATTTGGAACAGTTACATAATAATCAGTTATATTATATGAATAGTTTATTTCATATTCTGGTGAAATCATTCTTAAAACTTTTAAATCTGCATTTCCATCCATATCACGGTAAATGTTGTAATTCCATGACGTTATATGATTTTTATCTTCACTTGTAACGTCTACTTGGAATTTATTATTTCCACCAGACAATTCATACAAACCATCACCATTTACAGTTTGAAAATAGTGAGCTTTATCAACAACCATAACAATTTCTCTAATTGTATATGGAACTTTAACATTATATGCATTAATTTCAGGATCAAATTTATAATCACATGCACCATCTAAAGTTGCACAATACTCTTCTATTAATCCATTTATGAAAATATTTTTTGGAGTTGCATTTGTATCTGCATCTCTTGTAACAATAACTTTATATGTCTTTGTATATCCATTTTCTGCTGTTACTACTAAAGGAATTTCTGTTGTTCCACTTTCTATTGTATAATTTCCATTTCCTACAACACTTGCTTTACTATCAGCAGGAACACCTTCAATATTAATTTCAACTTCATCTGAATTTAGTTTTAAATAATATGTATCAACATTATAATCCCATTCTGGTGTCATAACACCTTTATTAGATATAATTCCGTCTAAGAAATTATTTTCACTTTGTTGATATGGAATAGTTACTTTAACATAACCATTTCCAGAATGTCCTGTTTCCATTGTACCAGTTGGTGATTTAAAATAATTTGAACCACTAACTGTATTAGCATTTGTTAAATAATACTTGCTATCAAGTAACCATTCCTTTGCGTTTTCAATTACATAGGCAGTTTCAGAAGTATATATAAATCCTGATCCACCTCCACCACCATTTGACCAACCACTTGTTGCTCCAGAGCCACCGCCGTACCAGCCGCCGCCGCCTCCACCTCCAAAGTAGTTTCCGCCACTAGTTGGTGCATTTGCGCCTATACCAAATTTTCCTATTGTACCAATTGCTTTATTATATTTTCCGTATGTTCCTCCGTCTGTTTGAGTACCTCCACCAGCTTGAGTTCCACAAGATCCACTTGCACTTGAACCTCCACCGTTAAGTCCTCCTCCAACAGCTCCAGCAGCACAGCCATCTGAACCATGACCGCCTCCACCTCCGGCTACAATTACACGACTATATAATGAATCAGTTCCAATACGTATATCGGATGCTCCTCCACCTTTTCCTACACGTGAAGAACCACCACCATTAAATCCTCCATTTGCTCCACTACCACCAGCGTAAGCATAAAGGATTGTTCCTTTTTCTAAATAGACTGTTCCATATGAGTAACCTCCACGGCCACCTCCGGCTCCTCCTTGAGCTCCCCATACTTCTAATAAATATTCATGGTCATATGGAATTATTATTGTTTGAACGTTACCATTATATCCTAGATTTTTTTCATATCCACTTACAGTAACTCTTTTTGCATGTAAAGTATAAGTTGTAGGATCAACATGTGGTTCTGTTACTGTAATAATGATATCAAATTTATCTGATTGAATATATCCATCACCAGACACAGTAGCTTTTGCTTCTCCATCGTAAAGTTCAACTAGTGTATCAATTGAAGCTATATGACTCTCAAATTCAATATCAAATTCTGTTTTATCATCAGTTATTGGGAAATCTATTACTGACCCACCACTACTATTAAATGTTAATTTTTTTATTTTGCTAGAATGAGGTAAGTTAATATTTAATGTATAAATTTTTGTACTTGTACCTGTTTCATTTGTTACTGAAATAGGTATGCTGTAATAATTATTTTTATTAGATATATGTCCAATATTTGTGATGATTTGATCTGATGATCCTTTGTCAACAGTTAAATTATATTCGTCCATATAGTATGGTAAATTAACATTATATGTATATGTGTTCTTATCAAACGAAACATCTGAAAATTCAGATATAGAATGTTCATCAAAATATATATTATTTAAATAATCTATATCATTTGCTTCACGATAAATGTGATAACTAAATACTTCAACAGCACCATTTATATATGTAATTGTTATATTAAATGTGTTATCACCGACATGAATTTCTCTAGTTCCATCACCTTCTACACTTAAAATTGAATCACTGTCTGTAACTTTAAAAGTTACTAAAGATGAATCGTTACTATCCAATGTACCAGTGTAATCTTTTACATCATAATCAAATTTTTTATCCAAAGTGACATTGTCACTAACAATAATATCAAAATCGTATGATAATGAGAAAGATATTTTTACAAATCCATTTCCTTCATGTCCTGTTTCTGTTCCACCTGTTGTATTTGGGAACGAAGTATTTCCAGCTTTTGTTGAAGCTTCCATTAAATATTGGCTAGGTAATAATAGGTATTCACTTGGAACGGTTGTAGAACTAGCACTAGTCCAGACAAATCCTGAACCACCACCGCCACCTTTATCATCATCAACAGAGCCATCTACACCAGCTCCTCCACCGCCGTACCAGCCACCGCCGCCACCGCCGCCGTAGCCTCCATTTGCAGCTATACCTGAGCCACCTTGTCCAAATGTTCCATAATTATTTCCAGCTTTTATTTGCGATGCACCTTCAGCTCCTGATCCATAGCTTCCAGCTCCAACACCACCAGTTGAGCCTCCACCGACTCCACCAGTATTTTGTGGTGCTCCTACTGAACCACCACCACCAGCGACTATTAAACGGTTATATAAAGATTGACCACCTATACGTATATCAGATGCTCCTCCACCATAGATAGTTCCGTACCCAGCTTTGCCACCGCCATTCCATCCACCAGCATTACCGGAGCTTCCAACATATACATAAAGTATTTGCCCTTTATTTAAAAATATTTGTCCTGTAGAATATCCACCTTTTCCACCGTTATTATTTCCACGATGTCCACCTTGTGCTCCCCATGCTTCTAATGTATAAATACCTGCCGCTGGGGCAACAAACTTTTGTGGAAGACCATTGTATACATAACCATATGAACCAGTTGTCCCACTCATTAAATAATCACTTTGTTTATGAAATGTTATTTTATAATTAACTGTTAAACCTGTAATATCATTTTTTACATCTACACTATAAACATATTGTTTTTCATTTGTAATATCATAACTTCCAGTGTAGCTTTCAACCATTGAATAACCTTCATTTAGTTGAAAATTAACATTTATTTTTTTTACACTATCCAAAACTGAAATATGATATTCATATATTGTATAATCAAAATCTATTGGAATTTCACCATCATTAATAGTTATACCGCTTACACCATTAATTAATTTTGGGCTGATTCTAACGTATCCATTTCCTGTATGACCAGTTTCTGTTACTCCACTCGGATTTTTAAAGCTTACATTACCATTGGATAAAATGGCGTTGCTTAAATAATTTTTATCTGTTACTAAATATCCTTCTGGCACATATTTACTATTCTCACTAGTAAAGGCAAAGTTGGATCCTCCACCCCCACCTTTATCATCATCAGCAGAGCTATCTGGATTAGCTCCTCCACCGCCATACCAGCCGCCTCCACCGGCACCGCCATAGCCACCGCTTCCAAAAGCGCCGTTTCCGCCATACCCAAAGCCAGCTCTATAAGAACCTGCAGCATTAATTGCACCAGCAGTACCTCCAGTACCACAACCATTATCAGCACTTAGCCCTGCAGCAGCACCAGATATATTACTAGCACCTACTGAGCCACCACCACCAGCCACTAATATTCTATTATAAAGTGAATTTCCACCAAAGCGAATGTCTGTAGCTCCTCCACCATACATGTTAGTAGTTTCACTCCATACACCACCTGTTGAGTAATATCCGTTAGTGTGTCCTCCACCATTCCAGCCTTTTGTTTTTCCATCTTGTGAAAGAGTAGAGCCGCTTCCACCAACGTATATATAAAGAACTTCTCCTTTTACTAGGTACATATCTGCTTTAGCGTACCCACCTTTTCCACCATTATTAGATCCTCTGTGTCCCCCTTGGGCTCCCCATGTTTCTAATGTATAAATGCCAGTTGCTGGAACATAGAATTTTTCATAGTTTCCAGTGTAAGAATATCCATAAGATACTACATCACGATTTTCTAAATACGCATTTTGCTTTTTTACATTTACAGTATAGACTTGAACGACTCCTGTTTCTTCATCAGTTAAAGTTATTGTATTTGTTACTGATAAATTATTAGTCATATCAGTGCTTCTATTTGATTGTGTTAAAGTATAACCATCTTCTGTTGAAATATTAAATCTAATATTTTCAATATCATTATCTACTGTTAAATTATATTCATATAAATTGTATTTATAATCAATTGGTACATTTCCACGATTGATTTCAAAATTAGTTATTCCATCAAGTTCTAAAGCAGTTATTTTGGCATATCCATCTCCTGCTCTTGAACCTGTTGAATAATTAACATTTGTCATATAATAATCGGGGGAAACTGAATAACCAGTTGGAACATATTGTTTAGTTTGAGTGTTCCAAGTAAAACTTGAACCGCCTCCACCTCCACGATCATCATCAGCAGAGCCATCAGGAGTAGATCCACCTCCACCATACCAGCCACCTCCACCGGCACCAGCATGGCCTCCTGAACCTGATGTTCCACTTCCGCCAAAGCCAAACCCTGCACGAAGAGAACCAGCACCAGACAATGTTGCTCCTACACCACCAGTTCCACATCCAGAAGAAGAGCCCCCAGTTAATCCGCCAGCACCACCAACTTTATCGTTAGCACCTACGGTTCCTCCTCCACCGGCTACTATTAATCTTGATTTTAAACTAGCTTCATTATTCCAAGCACCATTTACAAATCTAATGTCTGTAGCTCCTCCACCATACGTTTTTAAAGTTGGCTGAGCTCCTCCACCATTATATCCTCCATGTGTTTTTCCTGAACCACCGACATATATATATAAAATATCTCCACGTTTTAAATATACTTCACCAGTTGTATATCCACCTTTTCCACCATTATTAGCACCACGGTCGCCTCCTTGTGCTCCCCATGTTTCTAATTTATATATACCACTTCGTGGTACAACAAATGTTTGATAATCCCCACTATATTCAAATTCATATGTTGGACCTGCAGCATTTACTTTAGTTATCATAAATGGACATGCAAAAAAGAATATTAACGCAAGCGCTAATATAAACTTTATAGTAAATTTTTTTTCATTTTTTTTAGTTTCTACCATACTATCATCGTCCATCTTACTATCATAATAATTATATAATATTTTTTAAATTTTGTCATCATGCAATAGATATATTTTTAAAAAAAAAGTACTTTTTCAAGCACCTATTTTTCACTTTCAAAACCACAATCTAATATTACATCAATACTATAATCTGTTTTTCCATATGGTTCTTTTGGATAAATTACTACCATTGAAGTATTTTTATTACATTCTTCATTAGTTTCTTTATTAATAAAAGGGTTATTTTCATCCGTAGTTTCTGTTTTTTTAGAACGAAGCATATTGTCTAAACTTACTTTTATTCCAATATCTTTGTATTTTTCTAAAAAGACTTTTCTCTCAGTTTCATTTTTCCCTATTTGATTGTAATAAAAATCTTCATAGAATTGAACTCCCATTTCTTTAAGTGATTTGGTTAATTGTTCTGAATTGCTTATTGTTTTTTTCTTAAGTGTGAATATTAAAAATATTGATAGAACAACAACTATTATTATTACACCTGAAATTATACAATTTTTAATTAATTTTGAATTGTTTTTGTCTTTCATACAACATTACCTACCTTGGATTTAATTATACCACAAATAAAAATTATTAGATAGATTTTTTATAAATAAAAATAAATTTAATCTCAAAATAAAATGTTTTTATATTTATAAGGTTTTCCACAGCAAAAAAAGTGCACAGCACTTTATTCTACAAATTCAACAGGTTTTTGATCTAATCTATCTAAATAAAAATCGTTTAAATATTTCTTGCTTCTATTTGTCATTACATCATTTATTGGAATCAATGTATAATCCTTTAAAACTACATAATCATAAGTAAAAGTTAAAACATCATCATAAAACTTGGTCAATAAATCTATTTTCATAGTAGTTGTATATACATTTCCATTATCTGAATAATCAATTAATTCATAAAATCCTTTATCTGTTTTTACTATTCTGTCATTATAAATATGTAATATTTTTTCTTCTTCATAATTGCCATTTACTTTATAAGTAGTTGCAGGAACTGTTCTTTTCTCGGTAAAATGATAATATTCTTCTACTATTTTATAGATTATATTATCTTTTACATAAAATAGATTGCATCGCATATCATAATTTCTAGTAAGATTATGCGCCACCGAATATAAATCAGTATTTGTATCTTTGAATTTATATATAGAATTTTCAAACATTTCATATCCTTCTTTTACTTTATTATCTACATTATCATCATAAATTACATATTTTTTACCTGTATCGTCATAAAAGTATATATCTGAGCCATATGGAATGCCTATATTTGTTACTTTAATATTTTCTGGAATATCATACACCTTTTTGTAACTAACTTCATCTATTTTTAGTTTTTCTGGATCGTAAATGTAAGCTTTGTTATTAGATATAAATGCATAATTTATAAAATAAGAGTCTTCATTTAAAACTTCTCCACCTGCAAAAGTATAATAATTTGCTTCTTGCTTTGTTTTACCATTTTTCTTAAGTACAGCTTCAAGCAAGTTGACTGGTTCTGTATCTGTTTTATCAGTTAATTCAGGTGTTTCTGTTGTTTTTGTATTATTTTTATTAAATAACACAAAACATAAAATACCAACTAATAATATAAATATGATAATACAAATTAAAATAATTTTTTTATTTTTCATATTTCACCTATTTTTCAATATATCCACTTGTTTTTTCTGTATACATATTATCAGTTATTGATTTATATCTTTCGCCTTTATAATCATCGGTAAAACCATTGTAGGCTTTATATATATCACCATTTTCAGTATCATAAACTCTTTCATAACCTAATGTTGCATCACTTTGTTTTTGACTCATTATATCATAAGTTTTACTTCTGTTTTCCCAGGCATTCATATATGAATCAAAAGCTTTTTGTACACTAGCGCTTAATTCTAATGCTTGTTTAGTTTGGGCATTACCATCATCTATAGTTTTTTGAACATAAGAACTATTAAAGTCTATTGAATTAATTGATTGTAATAAAATATCTTTATAATCTATAAATTTATCTTTTTCAGATGTAATGGCCATTATGTCATATACCATATAATAAGATGTATCTACACCACTCATATAATTATTGCCAAAATTAACAACGGAAGCTAAAAACATACCTTCTGCTTCTTTATTATTTTTATCATTAAATGTAGCTCTTAAAACTTTGCTGTCCAAAGCAACACTTTTCATAGACGCACTCGATTCAAATTCTTCTAATTTGTTAAAGTTGTTAATAGTTGGAAAATTTATTGTTGAAAAACTTGGATCAATTGATTTAATAAACGTAAAAATTTCATTAAATTTTTGGTAAAAACCTTCTGTCGTTGGATTATCTAAAACTACTGCATCGGCAAATAATTTATATTGAGAATTATATCCACTCATACTATAATAATTTTGCCAAGATGATTTTGACGCATTATTTTTTAGTAATGGTTGTACCTTCAACATTAAAAATATTTGATTTCTATCATCATTAGGATCATATACTCTTATTGCGTAATATATACCACTACCACCTGTTTCAACTACCCATCCTTTAGGTTTTTTCATAGTAAACGCATTATTTGTGTATTCCTCTAAAGTTATTTCACTTACTTCATTTTTAACTATTTTCACTTTTTCTTTTTTATCAGTTTTATCAGAAGGATTTAAACCTCCCATACTTACACCAGCTTTCTTAGTAAGTTTAATAGTAATGAATGCAGAAATAATTAATACTACAAATATTACTATAATGATTATTATTTTTGTTTTACTTTTCATGATATCTCCCTCCATATTTATATTATTATAATTAAAATATATTTTTATAACAACTCACTTGTCACTTAAATCAATGTTTTTGCAGACAACTTTTTTGTTATTTTTAAATATATAGTATAATATATATGAGGTGTCAAAAATGTTTTTTAAAGATTTACTTAATAATTACTTAAGAGAATTAAACTGTACTTCAAAAGAATTATCTATTGAATCAAATATATCAGAAGCTGTTATAAGTAGATATCGCAGTGGTCAAAGAATTCCTAAAGAAAACAGTATACAAATAAATAATCTAATAAATGCTCTATACAATATTTCGTTAAAAAAAAATATTAAACTTAATAAAAAAGAAATTAAAGAGAAACTTATAAATTCTATTAATGAATATAATTATTTTAATTACGAAAATTTTAATAATTTAATATCTACAATGAATATCAATATAAACGAAATGTCAAAATATATCGCATTTGATTCTTCACATATTTCAAGAATTAGATATGGAAAAACAAAACCATCGGATTCAGAAGATTTCAGTAAAAGAATTTGTAACTATATATTTGAAAAATATAACAACAAAGATAGCGTTCAAAAATTATCAATAATACTTGAATGTGATGCAACAGATTTAAAAGAAATATGTAATTCATTATATAATTGGCTTACAAAACAATCAAAAGGCAACACTCAAATAAATGATTTTTTGAATAAACTTGATAGTTTCGATTTAAATGATTATATTAAAGTTATAAAATTTGACAAATTAAAAGTTCCAAATATACCTTTTTATAGATCAAAAACAAGAAATTATTATGGTATTGAAGAAATGAAAAATGGGGAATTAGATTTCTTTAAAGCTACTGTTTTATCTAAGTCTAAGGAAGATATCTTTATGTGTAGTGACATGCCTATGGAAGATATGGCTAAGGATATAAATTTTGGTAAAAAATGGATGTTTGCAATTGCTATGAGTTTAAAAAAAGGATTACATTTAAATATAATTCATAATTTAGATAGACCATTTAATGAAATGATGCTAGGACTTGAAAGTTGGATTCCAATTTATATGACTGGTCAAATATCACCATTCTATTTAAAAGATACCAAAAATAATATATATAGTCATCTAAATTATACTTCTGGTACAGTTGCACTTTATGGTGAATGTATAAATGGATTTCACAATAAAGGTAAATATTATTTAACTAATAAGAAAGAAGAAGTAAACTATTATAAAGAAAAAGCAAATTTGTTATTGAAAAAAGCATCTCCTCTTATGGAAATATATAACGAATTTGATAAAAATACATTTAAAGCATTTTTATTAAATGATGCAAAATTAAATGGAGAAAGGAGAAGATTTTTACATTCTTTACCTTTATTTACTATTGACGATAAATTATTAAAAAAAATATTAAATGATAATAAAATTCCTAAGGAAGATATAAATGTTATTTTAAAATATAAAAAAGATGAAGAAGTAAATATCAATTTAATTTTAAAAAGTAATATAATTACTGATAATATATTTGTAAAAACAAAAGAAGAATTTAGTAATTCAAATATTTATTTGTCACTTGAAAATATTTTTTATAATAAAAAAATAAAATATAATTATTCTGAATATTTAGAACATATAAAAAGTACTAAAGATTATTGTAAAAAAAATAAAAATTATAAACTAAATATTAAAAAAAATAAAACTTTTTCTAATATTTCATTAATAATGCTAGAAAACAATTATGTTATAATTTCTAAAACTGAAAATCCTAATATTCATTTTGTTATTAAACATCCTAAATTAGTCGATGCAATAAAAAACTTTACTCCTTTAGTAACAGAGTAAAGCTTTTTATTTTTTTATTTTATCAAAGTACACATCATAATTTTTATCTTTTTCTTCTTCTATTGTTTTTATTATACTTTGTTTATAATCATCAGTATCATTAAAACCCTTAAATGTTTTTGATCCTATAATTGTATATGGAACTCCAGTAACTTTTTCTCCCATACTACTTGCAAATGCATTTAATATGTTCAAATTCTCTTCATTATACCAAACTTCAAATGTATATAAATTATAATATTTACCATATTTAGTTTTTATTGATTCAAAAAATTCTTTTTCTTTTTTACAATGTGGACAACCATCACCCCAGAATAAGTAAATATTAACTTTGTTTTTTTCACGTACTACATTATCTAAATTTATATCATATGAGGTGTCTAATGTAGTATCATTTGTCACATTATTTTCTTCTTTTTTACTTGGCAATTTTATATAAGTAGATAACCACGTTTTAAAAGCCTCTTCTGAATTGTAAATATCAATATCTTCATCGTTATCTGCTTCTAAGTAATCAATTATTTTACCATCTTTAAAAATTACAAATGAAGGATAAAATTTTATATATTTTTCAAGGTTTGTATTTTTTATTGATGTAAATTTTATTTTATAAAAGCTTATAGGTGTTGTTTCTTGAAATTTTTTTAAAATACTTTCAAATTTAGATGAAGTATCACATAATGGTTGATATATAAATAACGCAAATGATTTTTTTTCATCTATTAATTCGTTTAAATCTTTTGTTTCAATTTCATTTAATGTATTTGTTCCATAATACCTTTCATCTAAAGAAAATATTTCATTTTTATTTTCTTTTTTTATTAATAAGAAAGTTAATAATACAAATATAACTATACATAGTATTATTGAAAATATAAGTATTTTATTTTTCATTTAATTCCTCAAAGTTTATATCATGATATGAAACTTTCCAAAAGTCATATATTATTTTTCCATCTTTAATATTTTTAACTTCAACATTATTTTTTCCTTTATAATACCAATAGCCACCTACGTTATAAATTTTATCTTTATCCCATCCTAATGAAACAAGTAAATTTTTGGTCATTCCTGCATAACCTCCTCCACCGCACATTAGAAATATGTTTTTATCTTTTGGAAATAGATATTCTAATATATCTAAAGATTCTTCATAGTTTGCTTTATAAGTACCATCTGAAACTTGTGTGAATAATGTTTTACCAGTATAGCTACTTCCTACTTCTTCTGGAAGACCTGTTACATTAACTAAGTATGGATATGGAACCACTTCAAATCCTCTTACAAAACCAGATAAATATGAATCGCCTCCTATTGCCTCATAATTGCCTGGATCTTTTAGCATTCTCATATCTCTATATACTGAATCAGTTCTATCTAAATAATTATCTATTGTCTCTTCATTTATATTTTTATCTATTCCGAATTGACCTCTAATTCCACTTGATACTTCTGGTTTTGGAAGGTTATTACCACGGTTTAAAAATATTAAACCTGATGATAATACTACAAGTATTATTACTGTTATGGTGATTTCTATTTTTTTATTTTTCATAATTAACTAGCATTCCTTTCTTTCGTCCTTTCAATAATAATTTTATAGTAATATATAATTACTTTTCAATAACGTAAAAGTTGAACTTCTCAACTTTTAGTTGAAATATTATTTATTACAATTTTCTTCTATTTTTAATGGAACTTTATATGTCGTAGTCTTATCAGACTTATCTGTTGCATTTATTAGTAAATATAATGAATTATCACTATATTCCTTGCAAACTTTTTCATAGTTATTAACAACTAAAGTAATTTGTTTTAAAAAAGTTTCTAATTTAATATTTTGGTTTTTATCAGAGTTATATGTTTTTATTTTTCTTTCTATATTTCCAGATGTTTCATATAATGTACACTCTATTTTTTTATATTCAATATTATTATCTCCACCACAATATTCAATGTTTGAAATATAAATAGCAGATTTATTATTATTATAAGCAATGTTACCCGAAATATTAAAGTCATTACAAGTTGTGGATATTGTTTTAAAATTAAAATCTTTATTTTTTAACAAGCAAGAAATAATACAAATAATTATTAGTAAAAAAACTACTGATAATATTATATATACTATAAAGTTATTTTTCTTTTTATTTATATTGCGTTCTCCATTATATATTTCTTCTAAGCTTATATTAAAATCTTTGCTTATTTGTTTGATTAAAGCAACATCTGGCATATTTTTTCCATTTTCCCATTTACTAACTGCTTGATATGTTACATTATATTTATCGGCAAATTGTTTTTGTGTTAAATTATTTTTTGTTCTTATTTCTTTTATAAAATTTCCTATTTTTTCTTGATCCATAAGTTTTTACTCCCTTTACAAAATTATAACTTAATATATATTTTTTAACAATATTTTTTATTTATAATATTATAATCTTACTAAATAAAGCTGGTGTAAAGTTTTAAATGCTAAATTATTTGTTGATTTTTGAAAATATTACTTTTTCTAGTTTAAAATTAATACTTTATTAACTTTTATAAATAATTTAATTATAAAAAAGTGTAAAGAAAAAACAAACTTTTTAAGTTTATTTTAACATTCTAATATCCATTCTTGTAAATATTTTATTTCTGTATGACAATATTTGCAAACTTTATCAATTGCATTTATAGAGGCTCCACAGTTTTGACATTTTATCATATTAACTTTGTTATTTAATTCTAAAACTCCATTTTCATTATGTCTCATAATATAGTTATCTTTAACAATTTTAGATTTTATTTTATTGTTTTCAAAATATATGATTCTTACATCTGCACACACTTCTACATAATTTATATTATTTTTAACGTAATTTTTAAACTTAATGTAATCTAAGATATCATAATCAATTACATTGCTTTTATTATAATAATACTTTCTTACTTCATAATTTAAGTTATTAAAAAATTTCTTTTTATCTATTTTTGTTTTATTCCAAAATTTAATTTGCTTTTCATTTTGTTTATTTTTATATATTTTTATTGGAGTTAAAATAATATATGCATCTATAATGTAAAAAAGATAGTATAAAATTAAGGATATTATTAAACTAGATACAACTATTTTTGATATATCATAATTATTAAATGTTCTAGATGTTGTTTTTATGTATATGTAACTAATAATAATGCTTGTTATTAAATCAACTATTCCAGTTACTATTCTATAAATATTGCTTCTTAAAACTTTATCATAATGATATTTGCTTCCTAAATCTTTATCTATATAATCAATATTATAATAAGTTCTACAATATGGGCACCCATTTTCAAACTCTTTTATGCTTGATTCAAATCCACAGTTTTTACATTTGTAGTTTGTAGTTTCAAGTTCTTTAGAAATGAATGTATATTCTATTCTTGAGTCAAATAAATTTTCTTTATGGATTAATTTATTTTTTAAATAATATTGTTTTTCGCATCTTATACCATTTATAATATCATCATTTATAGAATTATCTGTGTTTCGTTCTAATATTTTATTTCCTACTATATATTTTGTTTTTATATTTATTCCATAATCTTTTAATTTTTTGTTATGAAAGTTATCAGATATCAATGACATATTTTTCTCCTATTAATTATTATTGTTATTATTATTGTTATTATTGTTATTATTAGATGAAGATCCTCCGCTTGAATAAGAACTAGATGATGGTACATAATGATCAATCGTCCTAAAAAAATCATTGCTCATAACTAATCCATCTATTGCAGAATTGGTAATATATGATGGAATAACTTCTAGTACTTTTAATCCTATTTTTAAAGTTATATTGTTTTTTCCACCTATTACTTTTCCTTTGGGATTTTGTTCTAAAAAGGAATAAACTTTTTCTAAATTATCATCAGTTAAAGAATAATATTTAGCTAAATCTATGCATCTTTTTTTTCTAATTAGTTCTTCATATGTGTCTGGTTCTTTGTTCATTTTTTATTTCCTCCTTATCAATATAATAAAATTCTATATTTTGGAATGGCAAATTTATTGCTTGAATGTGGTAATACGCATTGTTTTTTTGTTTTATATAATGGTAATCTCTTAGTGAAGACGTTGTAAAAAATATATTGTTAGGCATATCAAATGTTAAAGAATGTTTATATTCATTTATTAATGAAGTTATATCATATTCATAATAATCTTCTTTATATGTTTTTGTATTATCTAAAACACCTTTATATACTTGATGGGTAAATACATGTCTTTGTTTTGTTCTTTGTTCATCTCCATATGTTACTAAGTCACCACTTAATAACATTATATATAATGAGTTATTTTCCGGATAATCACATTCTTCATTAATCATATGTTTTTTCATATATATTTTAATTTTGCTTTCTGGTGTTATATATATAAAGTCTCTTACTTTTTTTATTATTTGTGATGATAGCTTGTATTCTATATCATCTACTTTTAAAATAAATACATTGTCATCGTATATATATTTTAATTTTTTATCTTGTTTAATAATTTCTTCTAATTGATTACAATCATTATTTCTTTTAGGTATATATTTACTATTATCTTGTGCTCTCATTTTAATCAAATATTGGTATACAAATTCATCATTGTATTCATCTATATTATAGTTTCTATCCTTATATAATTGTTGTTGTAATTTACAAGTATAACTTTTATTTGTATTGTATGTATTTTTTACAAATGGACAACCAGTTTTACATAGGTACAAATATCCACATTTTGTGCATTCTTCTGCTAATGGCATTTTATTATGGTTTGAAAATATTTTCTTTTGGGCAGTATTTAATATTTCTTCTACACTATTTTCATATATATTTCCATAATAGTAATCTTTATTTTTTTGACCTCTTACACATGAATATATATCCCCATTTTTTTCAAGCAAGAAAAATTTTTCTCCGCAATTATCACAATTAGTACAGTAGCCTGGTCCAAATTCATCAAACCATGGGCCGTTTACACCAACTGTTAAATCGGTTCCATTAAATTCTTTGTGCATTCTTTTATAAAATTCAACTTGTTCTTCTTCTGTTATATGATGTAATATTCCATTTGAATTATAATCAAATCCTATCATAAAATTGAAATCATTCATATCTAAACATGTGTTTTTATTTAAATATTTGATATCTTTTATTATTTCTTCAATATGATTATAATGTTCTTTAAAAATAGTAGAAGAAACTTTTTTCTTATTTGGAATATTTTTCATCAGTTCTATGTTTTTAAATATTTTATCTAATGTTTTTTTATTACCTTTTGTAACTCTATATTTATCATGAAGAGAGAGTGGTAAATCTAAACTTCCTGATATAGATACATTAAATTCTTTTATTGTATCTATATGTTTTTCTAAATCATATAGATTCGTTTTTATGTGTGGTGTTCCAACTTTAAATCCTGCGTTTGTTATGATATTTCTATTTTTATTATAGTAATTACTAATATACTCTATAATATCATGAAAATCTTTTTTTGAAAGGGTTGTTACTTCTCCACCATGAAGTGAGATATTAAAGGGAATAACATTATTTTGTCTAAATTTTTCTATTGCATATTCTAAAGTTTCAAGTGGTTTATATTTTGTTTTTTCATCTTTGGTATTCTCTTCTAAATAACAGTATTTGCACCCCATATTACAAGCCATTGTTGGAACATATAATAAATGTATATACTTATTTTCCATGTTTTAACCTCTAATTATAATATACATTTAAAGAAACACTATCTGCTCTATTAAAAATATAACTTGAAGGTATTTCAACGGCTACATTTTCATTAATTTCTTGATAAGGTGCATCTTTTGTTAACATAAAATTAACAGTTCCATCAGTGTCTTTATATATTAAATTAAAAGAATTTGAATTTCCTTGTTCTAAAACATTAACAAGTTTTATACTAAAACTAGATGATTTGGAATCTGATTGATATGGGGTTATTGTGATTTCTTGATTTAACTTTATATATCTATATGTATCATATTTATATTTATTATTTGATGTATTGGTTAAAGTATTTTCTCCAAATCTCTTTACTACAGTAGGACTTTCTTTAAATGCTCGACTATTTACAGAAGTTTCTTTAGGAAGTGTTATTTCATCCAAATTTAAACACATTCTAAATGCAGAAGATCCTATTTCTTTTAACTTGCTATTTTCTGTTAAAGTAACAGTTTTAAGTGATGTATTTCCATAAAATGCATGGCCACCAATTCTAGTAACACTATCTGGAATTGTTATTGATTCTAATGAACTACATTCTTCAAATGTGTTTCCTCTTATTTCAGTTAAATTATTTGATAATTTAATGCTTTCTAAGGATGTTGCATTATAAAAAGTTTCTCCGCCCATATATGTTAAAGTGTCTGGTAATTCTATAGTTTTTAGTGAAGTACAGTTATAGAATGCTCCTCCACCTAGATATTCTAAGTTTTTTGGAATATTAATTTTAGTTAATTTTTTATCATTTTTGAATGCACGACCTCTTATTTCTGTAATTGTATCTGGAAGTGTTACTTCTTCTAAAAATGGCATATTTGAAAATGTATTTCCTCTTAAAGCTACAACATTTTCACCCTTATATGTACTTGGTATAATAACAGTTTTAAAATTAGTTAATCCAAAAGTATAAAACCTTACTGCATAGCCATTGTCCATTTTTTCATAAAATACTCTTGGATTCATGAAAATAATAAGTGGAATTATAAGAGCTAAAAACATGCCTGAAAGTGTAATATATTTAGTATTGTTTTCTACTAATTGAGATTTAGTATTCATAACTATATTTGATACTTTTTCACTAGGTCTTGATTTTAGTTGCTTTTTTAAATATGCCATTAAATTATATTTTCTTGAAACTTTAAAAAATATAAATAATATAATTGCTCCTATTATATATATAACCATTGTTAAATGAAAGAATATTAATGAAATATAAATAAACAACAATATAGAAAATATAACATTTAAGATTTTTTTCTTTTTTAATACTTCCCTTGGAATTAATTTTGTGTTTCTATCTATATTTGCTTTTTTTAATTCTCTATCAATAAATTCTTCTACCATGGCATTTTCATTTAAATCAAAGATACTATCATATTGTGGTTTTACACTTTGAATTAAAACTTCTTCTATTTTTGTTCCACAACTTGCACAAAACTTATTATCTGCATTTAATGTAGCTCCACAATTTTGACATTTTTTTATTACATTAACAGGATTTTGTACAGGTTTAGTTTTTAATTTAAATGGGGATTTTTTTGTTATTACTGAACATATAGGCACAGCTATAAATGCTCCAATAAAGATTGCAAAAAAATCAATTGCTGTCATAACTTCAGGTATAAATAAATCAAAAACTAATAATATTATTGCTCTAGTTACAAATAATTTAATAAATAAACTTTTTAATTCACCTTCTTCACTTAACACATTAGCAATTGGGAAGAAAACAAATATTGACATATGTATTGTAGTAAACAACTGTGTCATTATTGCTTCAGATACAGAGCCTGTACTTGCAAAAACTTGAAGTGGTAACATTAATAATGTTAATAATAAAATTTTTTTCATAAATACGACCTCTCAAACTATTCTTATTTTAATTATATCATCTTTTTTTAAATTTCCAACCAATAAAGATGAATTAGGATCATGTAACTTGTAGTTTTCTATAACTTGATTTTCATCATAATTTGCATAACAATATTTACAAAAATGTTTGCAGGTATTATATGCACCGATATCAACCATTTTTACACAATTACATTTTTTTCCTTTTCTAGCAGTCCAATTTTTATAAGTTTTTCCTGTTAATTTATATGCAAGTTCATGTGAAATACATTCTCCTTTAGCAAATCCATATTCTACTAAATTTCTATCTTCAAAACATGTTTGTACTATCATTCCGTTTTTTTTGGCGCTCTTACTAAAGTTTTTTCCTATCATTTCATAATCATATTCTGTTAGAGGTTTATAATTAATTGTTTTCATATTTTTTCTTACATTTTTATAATTATCTAAAAAAGAAACTATTATTTTATTTACATATCCTTTTAATAATGTACAAAGATTATCAAATGCTTTTATATGATATTCTAAATTATATTTTTCACTTGTAAATATTGGATCATATCTAACTTGTAAATTATCTATTCCAATTATGCTTGATAATTTTTTTATTGCTTCTATTATTTTTCCCTTAGGAAGTATGTTAGGCTCTATATCCTTTTTATAAGGAGTTATTGTTACATGAAACAATATTTTTTTGTCTATTTTTTCTATTTCGTTTAAAATAGGAATAGGATTTTTTGTACAAAACATTATTAAATCTACATCTTTAAAATATATTCTGCTTACTAATTTTTCATTAAAAGGATTTCTCACATCAACAAATCCTTCTTTGTATCTATTCATGAACCACTTTGAATAAAGTGCGACTATATCTGTTCTTCCACTTACATTTAAAACCATTTCGTACTCCTCTATATTTCCATTTAATAATTAAATTTTAAATAATTTTATCATTATAATTATATCATATATATAAAAAAACTACTTTAATTAGTAGTTTAGAATTCAACTTTAAAGCAAAGAAAAACTTCATTTGGAATTGATAATTTAAATATAAAATTGTTTTCACAAATTTTAAAGACATATAAATTAGAGATGTGATTATACATATCATCTATTGTATTTTTAGACCTATAAAAGTCCAAAAAATCAAATAAATCTTCTGGTGGTTCTTTTACAATTAACTCACCTTCTACTAAATAATTTGTAATATCAATAGGTTTATTGGTATATTTATTTAATTCTTTTAAATTAGTTTTTATTAAAAAAGATAAATAAGCTTCCTTATTATTTTCATCTATTCCACTTATTTGAAAATTAATTGAGTCTATAAGATTTGTATTTATCTTCTTACCATCTTTAAAATTACTACATTGTATTTTATCGAATGAATATTCTAAATATGCATTATGAATATTATTCTGTTTTATTTCAAATATATATTCATTTATTTTTAATTTTTGTTGCATTTTTATAAAACCTCTTTTTAATTAAGCATTTTTAAATATTTAGATAATTTATCTAACATTGCATATTCTGGTGTATATTTTTCTATAGTTAAAAGATTGTTTAATATATTAGTTGAAAATCCACTAACTATTATAACATTATCATCCAAATTTGTTACAGGAACACCTTTTGTTTCACATCCAGCATTCCAAAATATGATTGTTGGTAATTTATAACCAAATTCTTTAAAAGCTTGTTTCCAACCTTCAAAATTTGTACTATTTTTAGAATACACGCCTTTATTAAAATCCATGTCTGTAATTATTAAAATTTTTGTTGGTAAATCTGATTGCTTTAGTTTATTTTCTTTTGATATTGTTAAAATCAATTCAAATACCTTATCAATATCGGTAGTTGTAGCATTAATAGTTTCAATATTCTGTATTTTTTCCACTAAAGTATTACCTTTAATTTGTTGTAATATTGGTTTTCTTGAAAATGATATAAAATTATTTTTAAAAAAGCCCTTATTTCTTTCTGAAATGTATATAGCAAGTCCTATAGATGTACAATAGGGAATACAATCGTACTGAAACATTGATTCTGATGTATCGGCTACAACTATCAAGTTTTCACTATTATTTTCAAGTATTTCTTTTTGATTTTTCCACATTAAATCATATATCTCATTATCATAATCTTTTTCTGATAATATTTTTTTTACTATTTCATATGAAAATAATCCAGATGTGTTAATATTTGATTTTTTGTTTTTAACATCATCTTTATACTTACTATATCTTTCTTTAATATTTTTTACATAAGCTTGATTATACTTAAGTAAGGCTTTTGCCGGAATTTTATCAAATTCAATTTTGTCATATTCTTTATTTGTTAAATTTTTTTCTATTATATTTAGTTTTGATCTAAGTCGCGCTAAAAGTTTTCTATATTCTTTTTCACTTATATTTAGTAGCTTAACTAATTTTTTTGCAAGTAAATTATTTTTTTTATGAGTACGAATTGAAGGTAGCCATTTAGCTAATAGTGATGGTGTATCACTAGTTTTATCACTATTTAATTGATTTTTAATTGCTTCAATTGTTTCTTTTTCTATCTTTGTATTTATTCCAACAAGAAGATAATCATAACGACCAAGTTCACTTATAAATGGAAGAATGCGTAATGCTTGATTAGGATATTCATTACATAGAAATTTATAAATTATTTTGAAAAGACGTCTTTCTCCTTTTCCTTCTCTTATATCTAATATATATAATAAATTAGCAAGTGCTAATTCTTCATTTTCTATTAATGCATTGTTAAACAAATTAATTACATTAGGTTCATAATTAAATCTTGTAATCATTGTAAAAACATCTAAATTACTATTATATGATGTATCATAGTATTTTGAACCGTTAATACTAACACTTGTGTTATTCTTTTTTATTCCATCTAATAAATTCATAAGATTTCTCCTTATTTAAAATAAGATGTTAAGCCACAAAGGTCACTTTAATTTTTATAAGTGGCTATACAAGACTCAAATATACGCGTGACCCAACGTATTAAGATTCACATTACCTTTAAAATTTGCTGTACGAGTCTTTCAAATATATTATACACCATAAAAATTAAAAATGTAACTATACAAACGATAAATCGTAATTACAGAATATCCTTTGTCATTTACTGTCGAATTCACGATTATTTTCTTTTCTTCTATACATTTTATATTTAAACTTATATTTTGCTTAGACATATTATACAAAATTGGCTTTTATTGATGCAATAAAACTATGGTTCATATTCATTTTTGATAAGGCATATAAAAAGAAACAAGTCTTATAAAAAATTGTTTCTTTATTAATTATCTTCAAGTATTATTTGACCATCCGTAATTGGTATATTTGGGAAACTTGCATCCATTAATGTGAAGTTTCTAACTGGTGCTGTTGGATTTATTATTTGTACTGTTTCAGAAGCTTCAGTCATCACTATTGATTTAACAGTATCTTCAAATGTGTGTCCTCCATCACTTGATATTTGTTTGTAATATATTGCAGTACTTCCTGATTCAGCAAATGGAACATTATTAAATACAGCGTTTCCATCATCATTAGTTGTTATTTCATTTCCAACTATTGTTCCTGTACTATCCGTTCTTATAAATTTGGCACCAACAATTTGTATTCCAGTATTAGGATCTCCTGTATCTGTAACATGAAGTGTTAAAGTTCCTTTGGCACTTATTGTAAATGCATATGTAGTCGTTCCATCTGCAATGGTAACACTTTTTGGCTCAAGTGTTGATGCATCATATCCACCAGCAACAGCTTGGGCATTATATGTTCCTGTAACAAGTTCAATACTTCCTTTACCATTTGTTATTGGGATTGTATGTCTTGCCATAATATCATCTCCCCTCCTTCTATTTTTATATTTGGATAATATTTGTCCTTTAATAAAAATGTAACAAAATGTTCTTTTCTTTTATTATCACTAATATTTATACAATAAAGCTTATTCTTTCTTGCAATTAAAGGAATTTTAATAATTGATAAATTAGAATATATGACTAATTTATATACCTCATTATTGCATATTGATATTTTTACTTTTCCAAACCTATCTGTTATTCCATCAAAAACAATCTCATTACATTTATCTTCTAGTTTTATTTTTAAATTACTTAAGCTTATACTTTTATTACTGCAGAGTTTAATATAAATATGATCATTTGTCATAATTCACCTCATTACAATATATTTTATGAATCAATTTTCTTTTTTGTAAAGGCATTATGCCTCAATACTCCAGATTATTAATGTAGAATAATCTTCATTTTCAAGCAAATCTTTACTAGGTTTTAGAAACAAACCTTTATCAGTCGAAAATGTAATATTACTAATACTTACATTCCCACCATTATCATTTGATTCATATATCAAATTTTTATTTGTTTTTAAAAGAATTTCTTCATTATTAAATTTTTTAAAAAGTAGTGAATCAATTAATACTTTACCAGTATTCTCCATCATTGGATTTATATATTTTATATAAAGTTTCCAATTGGTACTATTTAACCTACTATCAACTACAGTTACCACTGTTCTATTTTTTTTAGGTAAAATAATTGGATTAGTTGAAGATGGCATTATACTAAACGGAATATTTTCTGTTACTTTTAAAAGAGTTAACTCCCCCATAAAAGGTGTTGTTACCTTTCTTTCAGAAAAACAACTATTTAAACAAGCTGTTATTTTCACTCTTGTATTATCTGATATAGTAGAATTAATGTTTGCTTCAAACAAACCATTTTCATCTGAAACTACTGTTAAACTTTTATTATCATATTCTATTTTAATATTTGCATGTGGTACGGTATGACCTGCAATAACATCTGTAGAATTTATAATTGGATGAACATTTATTTTAAGCATTCCAATAGTCAATATTTTTATATTTTGCAAGGTAAAACTATTTATATCTGTTAATGAACTTAATTCAGTTTCTGTAAAGTTATGGGATATAATTACTGTACTATCTTTATTTAGCACACCTGTTATTTTAGCTGGTGTATTTTCTTTGTACCAATAAAATGCTGGTATATCATCAAGACCACAAGCAGAAGTGTAATCAAGAGCATATATCCACATATTAATTCTACTAAAATTAAATACAAAATTAACAGGATTATTGGTATAAACTACATTTGCATTTTTAGTATAAATATTTACATATTTGGGATTATCTAGTATAAAATTTTGATTTGTTCCTTTAAAATAAATATTATAATTATCAGATGGTGTAGTCATATATGTATTTATTACTGATATACTTGCACCTTCTTTAACCATAAAATCTCCAAATACATTCCACATAGGAACTCTTTGATGACTTTTCTCTATAAATGTAAAATTAGCCATTTCTTCTATTACAACATTTCTAGCACCATGAGTTGTCGTTATTGCAAAACCATTACCTGTTGTTAAGAGAAATTCAGCTCCATGTCCTACTATCAAATCTAACCTATTAGTTCCGTTCATAAGTTCCCTATTAGTTGTGATATTTACATTACTATTAGGAACTATTTTAATATAAGATGGTATAACATCATTAAAAAAGAACACTGTATTTGTATTTGAACTGCTTGTAATAGTTGTATTTCCACCAATTATAAGTCTATTAGAATCACACACTTTTTTTACTTCTACATTATTAGTGTCCTTTGCGTTTATAAGAGAATCAATAATTTTAGTTGTTCCATAATAATTACAAGAAAGCTCTACTCCACTAAAACTTATATTATTATATTCTATTACCACATCAGAATAATTTGGATGAGATGGAACATATATAACTCCATAACCATGAGAGGATATGATATTCATATTTTTTAATGTAATTTTTTTATTAGTTGTACTTACCTTTATAACATCTTTTTCTAAACTTAGATTATTGGTATAAGTATATTTAGTATTATTATAAGTTCCATCAATAATAATACTGTTTTTATTATTGTTTATAATAAAACCACTTGTCATTGTAATATCATTTCCTAAATAAACATAATTATAATTGTTTTCTTCACTCAATACCTGTTTTAATTCTTCACTATTATTTATTACAACAGTAGTATCATTTATTATTTGCATATCATCACTTTCCTTTACTATATTTTATGGTTTAAATTAATTTTGAAATAATTAATTCATAACAAAAAGAGTAGAATTTTCTACTCTTAATGTATTTTAGTAACACTTAACACTGCATTAGTGCTTCCATTAAATATTATATTAACTGTCATTGAAGGCTTTACATTTAATGTAACAAGATCATCTTTATTAAGAGATACAATAGTTGAACCGCTTATACAATTAATTATTTGTGCTTGAAACTCACTAGTTGTATTTGTAGCCGGTTGTAGTATATCATTTGCTCTTACAGACATAGTTAAAGCACAATCTTCATTTGTCGCTCCACATAATGAATATGAAATAAGATAAACACCATTCTCTTTTATTTTAATTGAATTATTATCTGGATATTCTGTAAGAAAAGCAGCTCCTTTTTCATATAATGGAATTGTAGTATCAGTTCCTTGTGGTAAATTAAGTTGCGTGTCAGTCATTAAATATCTAATCCCATAAGAAGATACGAATTCTGTTCCCGGAGGCCCTGCTGGACCTTGTGGACCTCTATCTCCAGTATCACCTTTTTCTCCTTTTGGAATTAAAAAAGCTAAATGATGTACCCAGTTTTCAAAAGTATCCATAACTTGTGCTGGTTCTCCAGGCTCTAAAGTTTCGGTTTCATCTATGGCAATATGTTCTGTTCTTCCTATTTCTCCTGGCAATCCCCTTGGTCCTCTATCTCCGGTATCACCTTTTTCTCCTTTTGGGATTTTAAAATCTAAAACTACATCTACTGGTGTTCCGATATTTATAACTTCGGCTTCTTCAGTCGGTTCTATTGTTTCTACATTTCCAATTTGAATAGTAGATGGTCCTTGATCGCCTCTTTCTCCTTTTATTCCTTGTGGACCAATATCACCTTTTTCTCCCTTTGGTCCTGGAATTCCCTGTGGTCCAATTTTCCCTTCTACGCCTTGTTGTCCCCTAGGTATTTTAAAGTTCAAAATGACATCTTCATTCGTTCCAGAATTTTCTACTTTAGCAACTTCAAATGGTTCTACCGTTTCTGTAATTCCAACATCAATACTTGAAGGTCCTGGAATTCCTCTATCTCCTTTTTCTCCCCTTGGACCAGTTGGCCCTTGCACATAACAAATTTGATATTTTTTTCTTTCTTCTTCGATTCTTTTCCTTATTCGTTCATAATCATCACAACTATTCATTATACCCCTCCTTTAATTTTTTAGAATTAACTTTCTTATTTCAATTCTTCTATTTAATTTATGAAAATATTTTTAAAATGTATAATGAATATGTAATAAAATATTAGTATTAAAAAATATTACTTGTTCTCATAAAAACTTCCTAAAAATTATATTTAGATGTATAAATTATGCCTACAATAATTAACATTTACAAGGAAATATCATTATAATACAATATTATTTGTTTTAATATTCTATAATATTTTTAATAGTTTCTGAATTTATTTGTTTTTCAAGGAGTTCTGTTGCTTCCTTTCTACTTTCTTTATAATTAGATATATAATAATTTTCTGTTGTTTCTATTCTAGAATGCCCTAGTATCTCGGCGACATCTATTTCTACTCCACTTCTTAACGTTTTTGCCTCAACCCTCTCTCAAATCACAGAATCTACATTGAATATCATTCCAAGTTAAAGCAAATACTTCACAAGTTCTCATCCAGTAAAGCATGCTGTTAAAAATGCACATACAAAAGCTTTGTTATTCTTAAATCTATTTAAAATTATTTCAATTTCTTCTTTGATATATATATGACCTATATCTTTTTTTAATTCGAATGATGATACTCTTGGAATTTCTAAAAAACTTGCTATATTATTTTGAATAAATCCAAAATAATACATTACATCTCTTGATGAACTTTTAATAATTTCTTAATATCACTTTTGTACTTGAAGCTTGTTATAACTTTAATAATGCTTGATTTAAAACATATGGTGTTAAAATTGATAGTTTATAATTGCCTAATTCTTTTTTTATATTTCTAAAAGATTCTTTGTATCTTTTGGCTGTAGAATATTTATAATTTAGTTCAAAATATTCTTTCATCCAATAATCTAAATAATCACTATAAGACATTTTGCTTGACTCTATACAGTGTCCCACATTTATATATTCATTGTATGCTTTTACTCCTGCCTCAATAGCTTCTGATTTGGTTTTAAATCTTGACTTGTTTTTATATTTTCTTTTACCATTAATAGATGCAATAGCAAATTGATATTGATATACCTTCCCCTTTTTCTTATACTGATCATTTTATCATCGCTCTTTCTTTTGATTATTATAATTTTACATCTAAAAAGTATCAACGAATATGCTGATACTTTTTTAATTAGTTATTAAATTATTTTCTTCATTAACTTGTTTTTGTAATAACTCTAAATCTTTTATATTTTTATTATCTTTCAATACTTTCATTTGTCTTCTTGCTGAATGATTAAGTCTTACTAATCTTTCACCTTGTGGTATTTTTTCTTCAATTAGTTCTGCATTTGTGTTTTGCAGATTGTTTAATATCACTAAATGAAGCAAATCAGTGTAATCTCTTATATTTCCATTTTCAGCAAGTTTTGGATTTATTTCTCTCCATTCTTTTGCTGTCATTCCGAATAAAGCAACATTTAAAACATCAGCTTCTTCAGCATAAACAAATTTCTTTTGCGCTTCTGTAAGTGTTGGAACAATATAGGTTTTTACTGCATCAGTGTGAACCATATAGTTTAATTTAGATAAAATTCTATTTGCTTGCCAATCTATTTTTTCTTGATAAGCTTCATTAGTTTTTAATCTCTCAAATTCAGTTATTAAATATAATTTAAACTCCGGAGATAGCCAACTTGCAAATTCAAATGCAATATCTGGATGGGCATATGTTCCAATACTATATCTTCCACCTTTTGAAATTATTCCTATTGCTTTAGTTCTTTTTACCCATTGTGTTGGTGACATTGCAAATGAGTTTCTACCGTATTCAGTTTTAATTTGGTCGAATTCGACCAAATTAAAATCTTGATTATGAATTTCTTCCCATAGTCCAATATAATCAATAGTATTTATTCTTCTTAACCAGTTTTTAACTGTAAAAGATGGATCACTTGAATTTTGATACTTTGCTAAATCAGTTAAAGAAATGTAATTAACATTTCCAACTCTTAGTATTCCCACCTTATTTTCTTTAACTATTATTTCTGCTGTTACTAAATCTTTTTTCAATATTTTTTTCTCCTTTCTATTTAGATTTTAAAAGGTGTCAACAAATATAATCATTGTTCACACCTTTATTTTACTACATATTTTTAATATTTTGTGGACAAGTTATAAAACTCGAACCAATTTATAATTTTTATAATTATTAGTTTTCCGTTATTTTATACTACTTTCCACAGCAATTCTTATATTTTTTTCCCGAACCACATGGCCTTTTGTATTGAGAATTTCGACAGATTCTGGGAGCACTCGGCTCGTTAATTCGGCACTTGGTTGCACTTGGGAGCACTCTGCAGCACTCGGCAAACCTAGCAGAACTTATCTAAAAACTTATCTAAAAAATAACGAATTTTAAGATTTTACAATTTTCAAATACTTATGTTTAAGGAGGGATATGCATATTCCCTCATCTCTTTTGACCCAGTGGGTGTGTAGATGCAAGATTTTTCCATCTCATCAGCAATTGTATTATATCATATTATTTAATTTTTTCTTTTAATTTTTCTTTTTTTTCTGCAATAGTAATTTTACCTAAATATTTTACTATCCCATAATTAACTGCTATATCACATAATTTAATAGCTTCATCATATCTTTTTTCCTTTTCATAAAAAGATATTAATTTTCTAAATATTGGATAATCTTTACTTGATTTATCTTGATATTCTATTTTATATCCAAATCCTATAGAATTTAATTTCTTGTAATATTCCATAATTTTAGGATAAATGTTTATATCTGATAAACAACTTGTGTTATACTCATCTTTTATTTCATCAATATTTTCTGGGGAATCTTTCATTTTAAATTCACACAGGTCAATACTTTCCAAAAACCCTCTATGATAGTCAAAATATTTTTTATACTTTTCCCTAAGTTGCATTCCTTTTTTTTCTAACTCTGGATAGTATTTATCACCAATAAAAGCAGATTGATATGTATCATAACCAATAAATACATGTTTACTAATACCCTGTTCTTTTTTTTCTAATTCTTTTAGATATCTTTCGATTGGTTCTCTATATGATTTATTAATAATATATAGGAATTTTCCTTTTTCATTTTTTAAAATTAAAATTGCCTTTTCTCTCTGACCACGCTTTTCATAATATTTTGCTAATTTCACACACACATTAGGTGTTATTATTCTTAGCTTGTATATTTTTAAATATGTCTCCTCTTCTTTTTCATAATACTTTAAATGACAATAAGCATCTGCTAGATATTGAAGCATTGTTTCTATGTGCAACTTCTTTCCATAATTTAATCCTTTATCAATGGAAACTCCATAATTTGAATATGCTGGTGTATATAGTGCCTTGCTTAAATAATTGTTAATTGCCTCAATTCTTTGTTCTGAATACTGTACACTATTATATGACCATGCTAGCGCTCTAATATATCTCATTTTTGGTGTATCTATATCACCGCATAATTCAACTATTACTTTTAAAATTTCTGAACGATTATTATTACATTCATCACTTATTTTCTTGCACATTTCGTAATCAGTTTCAGATAATTCTCCGCCTGGACCATAATCAAACATTAATACTCCTGCCAAATGAGGATTGGTTTCATAATTAGCTTCACTTGCTTCTGTAATATTCTTTTTCTTCTTTAAATACCAATCATATGCTTTACAAAAAGTATTCCAAGCATCCTCTTTTGATACTACATTTAACAAAAATTTTCTTGCTCTTGTTAAAAACTTTTTCTTTAAATCTTCTAAAGAATATTGATATACATTTAGATAATCTACTACATACTCTATCCCAAAACAAACATCTGCATAAAATTTAATTTCTGATACACTTCTTTCTTCATAATGTAAATAATACAAATGTGCTAATTCAATATTTCTATACATTAAAGAAAGTAATAACTCTTCAGCCGAATCATCTTGATTATTATATATAGCAATATCCATCATATACTTATGTATTAAACTTGCTTTTTGCAACTCTGATACATCGTTATCACATGATTTGATTTTATCATTACCATTTAGATTCAAATGTTGCTTATAACTATTAACGTATTTAACATCTAAAGTATTTAATAGCCAATTTTCAAACACCCATGCATAATCTCTATTACTCAAGAATGGTTTTTCTTTCTTCATATTCCAAAAATAATACATATATTCCGGGTATTTTTTTTTCAATTCTTCCATTTGTTCTTCATATAAATAAATTTTGTCTAATTTCTCTTCTAATTTATTGAACTCTTTTAAATCATCAAATGCTATAAGGAAATTGTTATAGTTATGAATATTTTGTTTTAAAATTATTGATTTTTTACATTCTGGACATTGTTGTGTATCTTCTATTTTTCTATCTAAGACAGTTCCACACTCTGGGCAGCAATTATTTAAGTAATAAGCCATATTGTTATGAAAACGTTCGTCAATTCTATTAGACAATCCGGTTATTTCATTTTCAAATATTAACTTATTATTTTGAGAATCGTTATTAGACATTATACCACCTACTTTATTAAGAATATTATACCATATAATTCTACCATTATTTTCACTATTATAACTTTTGAGTAATAGATTACAATTCAGATAATTTTTAGATAAGTTTTGTATCCAATTCGAAACCGTCGTTCTAATATGCGTTTTAGCCTTATTTTATAAGAATTTGCAAAGATTTAATTGCTTATCTAAAACTTATCTAGAATAAAAGACATACTTAAAATTACCTAAATATTGTAATCATAGAAAAACCCGCAGTCCCTTATTTTATGCGGGTTTGCGGGTTTATTTACCACAGCATTGTTTATATTTCTTCCCTGAGCCACATGGACAAGGTTCATTTCTACCAATTTTTTCTGCTTTCTTTGGAGTCTGCTTTTTAACTTTTGAATTATCTTCAGCAGCATTACCTTTAACAACTTCTTTTCTCTCAGTATTTTGTCTAACTTCAGCTTTCATTAAGAAAGTTACAACTTCTTTATCAATTACATCTAACAAATTATCAAATAATTCATACCCTTCAGTTGTATAAGCTCTTAACGGATCTTCTTGTGCATATCCTCTTAAATGGATTCCTTCTCTAAGAACAGACATAGTATTAATGTGTTCCATCCAATGAGTATCAATAACTCTTAAAGCAATTGCACGTTCAAATTCTTGGTGAATATGAGCAGGAATATTTTTTATTTTGTTTTCATATTCAGTTACAAACTTATCATAAATAAATGAATTAATTTCATCAATTGATTTATTCTCAATATCTTTAAACTCTATTTTATTTCTTAAAAGTTCGTTTACTGCCTCTAATAACTCACTTAATTCATTAGAAGCCAATTTATTTTCATCATTCAAATGAGATTCAACTTGAAGTTCACAATAATTTTTTATAGTATCAAGTATCATTTCATGAATATTTTCATTATCTAAAATTTCATTTCTTCTTTCGTATATAATTTCTCTTTGTTGATTAATTACATCATCATATTGAAGTAATGTTTTACGTATATCATAGTTATTACCTTCTATACGTTTTTGTGCACTTTCAACAGATTTAGATAACATACCGTTTCTAATTGAAAGGTCTCCTGAAAATCCTACTCTTTCAAGCATAATTTTAGCCCTATCAGTACCAAATCTAACCATTAAATCATCTTCGAAAGATACACAGAATTGTGAAAATCCTGGATCACCTTGTCTACCTGATCTACCTCTTAATTGATTATCAATTCTTCTTGATTCATGACGTTCTGTACCAATTACACATAAACCACCAAGTTCTTTTACTTCATCTGTTAATTTTATATCGGTTCCACGTCCAGCCATATTAGTTGCGATTGTAACCGCACCTTTATTACCAGCTTTGGCAATTATTTCTGCTTCTCTTGCGTTATTTTTCGCATTTAAAACTTCATGTGGAATATGTTCTTTTTTTAACATTGAACTTATTAATTCACTTGTTTCTACAGCTATTGTACCAACTAAAACTGGTTGTCCTTTAGCATGTCTTTCTTTTATTTCATTTATTATTGCTTTATATTTACCTTGTTTAGTTGCGAATATCAAATCTTTAAAATCTTCTCTTATTACTGGTTTATTTGTTGGAATACAAATAACATACATATTATAAATATCCCTAAATTCTTCTTCTTCTGTCTTTGCTGTACCTGTCATACCAGAAAGTTTTTTATACATTCTAAATAAATTCTGGAATGTAATAGTTGCTAAAGTTTTTGTTTCTTCTTGAATCTTTACTCCTTCTTTTGCTTCTATTGCTTGATGTAATCCATCAGAGTAATTTCTTCCTTTCATTAAACGTCCAGTAAATGGATCTACTATTACAACTTCTCCATCTTCTACAACATAATCAAAATCCCTTTTCATAGCAAAATTAGCTTTTAGGGCTTGATTAATAAAATGTACTAAAGTTGAATTGTTAATATCATATAAATTAGAAACTCCAAACTTCTTTTCTGCTTTATCTATACCCTCTTTATCTAAACTTACTGCTTTTGTTTGTTCATCATATATATATCCTTTATTTTCTTTTAATGTTTTAGCAAATTTGTCAGCTTGAATATATAAATTAGCAGAATTCATGCTTCCACCTGAAATAATAAGTGGAGTTCTTGCTTCATCTATAAGAACTGAGTCTACTTCATCGACAATTGCAAAGTTAAATGGGCGTGCAACTCTATCTTGAGCTTTTACAACCATGTTATCTCTTAGATAATCAAATCCAATTTCATTATTTGTGGAATACATTATATCACAATTATATGCGTTCTTTTTTTCTTCTGAAGTAAGTTCTCTATAGTTAACCCCAACTGTAAGACCTAAAAATCTATATATAGAACCCATCCATTCTGCATCTCTTCCAGCAAGGTATTCGTTTACAGTAATTATATGAACACCTTCACCTGTTAGTGCATTTAAATAAGCAGGCATTGTAGAAGTTAATGTTTTTCCTTCACCTGTTTTCATTTCTGCAATGTTACCATAATGAATAGCAAAACCGCCAATTACTTGAACTTTAAATGGTTTTTCTTTTATTACACGATATGCAGCTTCTCTCACTACTGCAAAGGCTTCAACTTTTATGTCTTCTAGTGTTTCACCATTTTTTAATCTGTCTTTAAATTCTTGTGTTTTATTTTTTAATTCTTCATCACTTAGTTTTTGCATTTCTTCGTCAAGTTCAATTACCTGGTCAGCTAATGCATCAAATTTATTTAATTCTTTATATTCATGATCAAATAGTTTTTTTAATAAATTCATGTTTGTATCTCCTTCTATATGTCTCTATATCATTTTATCAAAAATAGCAAAAAAAATAAACAAAAAAAACTGTTTTTAAACAGTTTTCATAATTATTTTATTTCAATTATTCCGTAATTTCCATCTTTTCTTTTGTAAACTACTTTTGTAAAACCATCTTCTACTGCTTTAAATACGAAAAACGTATGACCCAACAAATCCATTTGAAGCATGGCTTCCTCTTCACTCATTGGTTTTACTTCTAATTGTTTTCTTTTTACTATATTTGATGATTCTTCTTCATCTAAAGATATATCAAGTTCTTTTATCTCAATATATTTTTCTTTATTTTTTTTCATTTTGGTTTTATTTTTTCTTATTTGTCTTTCTAATTTATCTACTGCAAAATCTATTGATGCATATAAATCACCATTTGATTCTTCACATCTTAAAATTGCTTTTTTAATAGGTATAGTAATCTCTACTATTTGCTCTTTTCCTCTTACTTTTAGAGATATTGTTGCCGTCAATTCTTCAGGTTTCTCAAAATACTTATCTAACTTTCCTAGTTTTTCAATAATATAACTTTTTATTGATTCTGTTATTTCTAATTTGTTTCCATGAATATTTGTTTTCATTTATATCCCTCCTACTATGATTATAACATGTATTTATTTTTTTGTCATTAAGAGATGTGAATTAACACAAAAATTTCATCTTTATATTATTCTCTTTGTTTACCCAAATATTCTATAATTATTGTTACTAGAGAATTTGTAAAATATGATTTTGATTTAATGTTTTTTAAGTCTGGGGTATCCAAATATATAGTTTGACTTCCTATATTTACAAGTTCATATAATTCACTAGTATCTGGAACAGATATCATTCCATGCATATATAACTGCTTTGCTTTTTCATCATAAGACCATTCGCTCGCTCCAACGTATATATTATCTGTTCCTACCGTTCTAAATCCTATAGATACAAAATCAGTTGCTGGATTAAATTGTGTATCTGTTTTCAACGAATACGCAGATACTATAACAGATATCTTATAATGACCTATTACATTGAAACTGATTGTTTCATTTTCTGTGTCTAATGTAATTAACGAAGTTGGGTCAAGTTCTTTACGATCTATTGGCAATCTCGCTTCGCTTACAATCGGTCTTCCATTTTGATGTGTTCCATCATTATATGTAACTAAATATGCAGTTCTTAGAAGACTTGTTCCAGCAGGTCCTGTTGGACCTATTGGACCTATTGGCCCAGTCGGGCCTGTCTTCCCAATTGGTCCCATCATTCCTCTTGGCCCTGTTGGGCCAACACAACAACTGGGTTTACATTTTTGATCATATTTTATTTTTTCAAGGGCCTTTGAATAGCTATCCATAATATTCTTTCTCCTTTCAAATTTATTATATGAAAACTTTAATTATATGAAATTATAGTTGCCTGAATATTTATTAAATACTTAAATTCTTTTTTGCATATCTTGTAATAAAGGAGCGAATTATGAAAAAATTAAAAATATGTGTATATGCAATATGTAAAAACGAAGAAAAATTCGTAGATAGATGGGCAGAATCAATGAAAGAAGCTGATAGTATATATGTTCTTGATACTGGTTCAAACGATAATACTGTGGAAAAGTTAAAAAAACATAACATTATTGTAAAAGAAGAAATTATAAATCCTTGGAGATTTGATGTTGCCAGAAATAGGTCACTTGAAATGGTACCTGATGATATAGATATATGTGTGTGTACTGATTTAGATGAAGTACTAGAAAAAGGGTGGAGAAATAAATTAGAAAAGCTGTGGAAAAAGAATACTGATAGATTACACTATCATTATAATTGGAGTTTTGATGAAAACGGAATTCCTGCTATAAGTTTTTATACTGATAAAATACATAAAAGACATGGATATTCTTGGATGCATCCAGTACACGAAGTATTAACTTATAAAGAAGCATATGAAAATATTATAACAACTGATGATATTGTTTTAAATCATTATCCAGATCACACTAAATCCAGAAGTTCCTATCTTAATCTTTTAGAACTTTCTGTTGAAGAATGTCCTAATGATGATAGAAATATGCATTATTTAGGTAGGGAATATATGTTTCATAGTAAATGGAATGAAGCAATTGATACTTTAATTAAGCATTTAAGTTTAAAAACAGCAAAATGGAAAGATGAAAGATGTGCTTCTATGAGATTTATTGGTAGATGTTATAAAAATCTTAATAGATTTGATGAGGCAAAATTATGGTATGAAAAAGCAATACTAGAAGCGCCTTATTTAAGGGATGCATATATTGAATATGCAATGATGTGCTATAACCTTAATGATTTTAAAAAGGTATATGATTTATGTAAAAAAGCATTTTTAATAAAGAAACATGAAAAAAATTATATTAATGAAACATTCAGCTGGAATGAAACTATATATGATTTATTAACTATTAGTTCTTTTAAACTGGGTTATATTGAAGAATCTTTAATATATATAAACATGGCTTTAAATATTAATCCTAATGATAAAAGATTAATTAATAATAAAAAAATAATTGAAGAAATTATAAAAAAAAATAATACCTTATGATATTATTTTTTATACTAAAGTTGCTTTAATTTCAACAACGTTTTTTGCTTGAAGTCCTTTATCTGTTTGAACTAAATCAAATTCAACATATTGTCCTTCAACTAAAGTTTTATACCCTTCTGAAAGTATCGCAGAATAATGAACAAATATATCCTCGCCTTCTTTATATTCTATAAATCCAAACCCCTTTTCATTATTAAACCATTTTACTTTTCCTTTCATTCTTAAATCTCCCTTCTAGTAAAATTGCTTACAATACTAATATACAATCTACATACTCCAAATTCAATTAAAACGAATCCCAAAAATTCGACAAATTTTGCGTAATTATGTGATTGATAAAACGTATAAATCACATTGTACTATCCAAATTTAATTTATATCTTTTTTTGCATTAAACCCTATTATATATGAATGAATTGGTAAAAAAATAAGTTTTCATAATTTAAAAAAAATTTAATTCATAAGCTTTATACTCTAAAGCTTTTTTTACATTTTTCGACTTTTAAAATTGTATACTCATCGCAGGAGTAGGGATATGAGAAAAAAAATTATTAATTGGTGTTTAAAGAAAGTTCAAGAAAATAGAAGTTATTCTAATGAAGAATTAGAAATATTGGAATATGGATTAGTTTCTATATACTTATTAATAACTAAATTAGTAATAATTTTGGCTCTATGTTTTATTTTAGGGATACTAAAAGAAGCTGTTATATTTATGATTTTTTATAACATTATTAGACTACCATCTTTTGGATTTCATGCTCCTAAAAGTTGGATATGTTTGGTAATGTCGTCTATCATTTTTATATGTATTCCGTTTTTAATAAAATTTATAAATTTATCACTTTTATTAAAATCCATAATAGGAATATTAGGTATCATCTTTATGTATTTATTTAGTCCAGCAGATACAGTTAAAAGGCCTATTATTAATAAAGGAAGAAGAGAAATATATAAATTATTATCTATATTAATTACAATTTTATATAGTTTTATATCAGTATTTATAAATAATAATTTTTTAGCAAATTGTTTATGTTTTTCAATATTATTACAATGTTTTATAATTTCACCATTAATATATAAATTATTTAACATGCCATATAACAATTATAAAAATTATTTGTTAAATGAGGTTTAAAGAAATTTAAACATAAAAGAATAGAAAGAGAGGAATCGTATGTTTTCAGCTATATTATCATTCTTTGGATTTAAAGCTGCTGTTGTTGGAAGTCAAGCATGTGCTTGCGCAATACTTGATGAACCTGAATGTCCAAAAAGTTTAATTAAATAAATTATTTAATTAAAAAAATGTAAGATTAAATTTTCTTACATTTTTATTTTTAATATTTGTTTAAATATATTGTCTTTAATTTCTCTTTCACTTGATAATCTATCATTACTTTCAATTATTTCATGAGCTAGTGACAATCCATATCCATGCCCATTTTCTTTTGTTGTATATCCAGGATTATCCATTTTTTCAAAATCAATTTCACCTTCAAAATTGTTTGAAATAGCTATACATAAAGTTTTCTTCTCTGCATAAAATTCTATATTAATTATTTTTTCATCATATTTTGAAACTTCTTCTAAAGCATTATCTAAATATACTCCTATTATTTTACAAACTTCAACTGCAAGTTCATCTGGTATATCTGACAAATATAAATCTTTAATATCCCTACTTATAATTAAAGCTGCATCTACATCGTTTTCTTTCATAGTAAGCATTTTAGAATAAACTATAGAACTTATCATACTATTTGTAATCGTAGAAGTTTGAAGCATTAGAGTTTCATCATCTTTAATTTTTGTATTAACTATATTTTCGATATGCTTTATAAGACTCTTGCTATCTTCACCTTTCTTAATCATATTTCTTATAGTTAATAATTGATTCTTATTTTCATGATTAGTAATTTTTAATCTCGAAACATTTTGTTCTAGTTCTTTCAATGTTGTATTTGTCATATTATATTTATTATTCATTTTGATATATCTACTTTTTTCTTGAAGAATTTTGAAAACAATAAAAGTATATATTATTATTGTTAATGTATTAAAAATAATAATATAAGTAGTTTTTATTTTATAATATGGTATTGCCATTAAAAAATTTACAATTATTATTAATACACCAAAAATTGATAATACTATATTCTTGTTTATGTTTTCCAAAACTATATTCATTTTTTTAAATAAATTTTGAAAAAATTTAAAGTTTATCAAAAATACAGAGATAGATCCTACCAATAAGTTAATTAATATTGTGCCTGCATAATTTGATAATATATCTGCTGCATTTATATTTGATAAAAAGGCTATCAGCAAACTAGCAATTGCTTCAGATAAAATAATTATAAATTCGCCTATAACTGGAGCAATTATATTTTCATTTTTGTCTTTGGGAAACAACAAATAGTTAAACAAAATCATAATAATTACTAAAGTCAAAATCTTAAGATAGTTGTTAACAAAACTAAAATTTAAGATAATTAAAACTGATAATAATATACCAACTAAATATACTTTATAATTCTTAAAATCAATTTTCTCATTATGTAGTTTATTCCACATATAAATATTAGTCACTGCCATTATAACTCCACAGAGAAAACCTACTAAAATATTATCCACACTTCATCAATCCTTTCTTATAACTATCAGATAATAAATCTATTTTCATTCCATTGTCGAAAATAATTATATTTTTGTTTTTATTTATCTTCTCTATTCTTTCTTTGTTAACAATACATGATCTATGAGATTGTACAAACATTGGAGAAAGTTTTTTTAATAATTCAGATATTGTCATATAAGTTTTATGTGTATTATTATCAGTAACAATAACAGATTTTCTATTAACAGTATCTTTTGTTATATATAAAATGTTACTTACAGTTATATTATAAGTAACATTATGTTCTACAAATGTTAATGTTTTTTTAACGTTTAAGAATTTAAATGCTTCCTTTATAGCAATTCCTAATCTTTTTTCATAATCATCGAATTTAGAAATAAAAGTTAAGAAATTTATACAACTTTTTAAGACTGTATATCCACATTCATCATGAGCTGTTAAAAATATAATTGCACTTTCTTTATCTTTTTGTCTAATGATTCTTGCAATATCTATACCAGATTTTGTTGGAGCTTCTATATCCAATATATATATCTTTTGTCTATTAAAACTATCTATTTCTTTCATAAATTTCTCATTATAATCTGAATACAATTTTATTTTGTATGCATAATTATTTTTCATCATAAAAGAATCAATAATATTACTTACACTTCTTCTTAACCCCTCATTATCATCGCAAACAACAAAATCCAACACCAAAAATCACTCCTTACGTTCGCACTTTGCTATTGTAAATTTTACCATAAATTGCCAATTATAACAATAAAAATTAAAAAAAAATTGTAATTTAAAAACATTACAATCTCTCTTTATACCCCGCCTATTATTCCTTTTTTTCTCAAAAAAATCTTTCTTAACCAGTCTATAGGAATAACAGTAATTGATAATAAAATCATAATAATTAATTCTTTGAAATTGAGTGGAACTGTTCTAAATAAAATTCCACCATAATATATTAATATTATTTGAACAATAATAATTAATAAAATTATTGTTATAAATACTTTATTTTTATATAAATTACTAAATAAATTTAATCTATGTGTTCTAGCATTAAAGCAATTAAAAATACCTATAAATATAAATAACCCAAAGAAAGCACTCATAATATCAGGTATATTATAACCATATAATTTTTTAAATAAGGGTAATTTTAAAAATAAAATACATATTAAAAATGAATAAAGTCCTGTAAAAAATATTTCATGAAACATATATTTATTTATTATTGATTCATTTTTTTTCTTTGGTTTTTCTTCCATATATTCTATTAATGGAGGTTCAAATGAAAAAGCTAAACCAGCTAACGTATCCATAACCATATTTATCCACAGCATTTGTATAACTGTTACAGGTGTATCTACACCTATAAAAGGGCCTATTATTGATAAACCTACGGCACAAATATTTACTGTTAATTGAAATATTATAAATTTTCTAATACTTTTGAAAATAGTCCTACCATATAATATTGCTTTTGATATAGATAAAAAGTTATCATCTAGTATTACTATGTCACTTGCTTCCTTAGCTACTTCAGTTCCACTACCCATAGCAAATCCTACGTCAGCTTTCTTTAAGGCAGGAGCATCATTTACTCCATCACCTGTCATTCCTACTACCAATCCCATTTCTTGTGATATTCTAACTAACCTACTTTTATCTTGTGGAAGTGCACGTGCTATTATTTTTATATTAGGTAATAAACTTTTTAACTCTGTGTCACTTTTTTGTTCAAGTTCTTTACTTGTAAATACTAAATCATTGTTATTTTGCAATAATTTTACCTCTTTACCAATTGAAACAGCCGTTTTTTTATTATCTCCTGTTATCATTATAGTTTTAATTCCTGCGTTTTTTACTAACTTTACACCTTCTATTGCTTCTTTTCTAACTTCATCTTTTATTGATACTAGTCCAATAAATGTCAAATTTTCTAAACGTTCTGTTCTACTTGTTGCAAGCGCAATAACTCTCATTCCTGACTCTGTTTTTTTATCTATTATATCTTCTATTTGTTTTTTATTAATAGCTTTAATATTTCCAGTTTCATCATATGAATTTATACAACTTGGAATTATTTTTTCAGGAGCACCTTTAACTAATATAATTGACTTATCATTATATATTTTTACCATTGAATATTTATTTTTACTATCAAATGGTACAGTTGATAAAATTTTATATTTTTTTTCTTTATTTGTTTTTATAAATTCTAATAATGCTCTATCTGTTATATTTCCACCAATAGCAATCTGTTTTTTATCATCAAATGTACTGGCATTGTTATATATACTAGAGGTTTTAATTAATTCATGAAATTTTGGATATTTTAATAATTGTGATTCGGATGTATATTCATTTAAATTGCTTGATGTTATACTTGTAACTTCTAATTTACCTTTTGTTAGAGTTCCTGTTTTATCTGTAAATAATATATTTATACTACCTGCAGTTTCAATTCCCATCATTTTTCTTACCATTACATTGTTTTTTAACATTCTTTTCATATTAGATGATAATACTAATGTTATCATCATTGGTAAACCTTCTGGAACTGCAACAACTATAATTGTAACTGAAAGTGTTAAAGCATTTAATATATATTTAAACATAATACTTATATTTGTAACTGTTTTAATTATTAGATCTATATTAAAATTATTGTCTATTATTATTTTTGAGAAAAGATATGAAAATGATACTAAAATAGCTCCAATATATCCAATTCTGCTTATTATGGTGGCTAAATGTCTTAATCTAATTTTTAATGGACTATCTGGTTGTTTTTCTTGAAGCTCTTTTGCAAGTATACCATAATATGTATTGTCTCCTATTTTTTCTACTTTCATAATAGCTTGTTTAGAATAGACTACTGTTCCTCTATATACTAAACTTTCTTTAGTTTCATTTATTATAGAAGGTTTTTTATGTATTTCTTTTGCTTCACCATTTAATGATGATTCATCTACATATATATCCCCTTCTATTATTATTCCATCAGCTGGTATTTTATCTCCGGCTTCAAGAATTACTATATCTCCTACTACTACATCCTCTATAAATATTTCCTCAATTTTTCCATTTCTTTTAACTCTACATTTAATTTTTGATGACTCTTCTTGTAGTTTTATAAATGCTTTTTCACTTCCATACTCAGATATAGACGATATAAAAGAAGCAATAAAAATAGCTATTACAATACCTATTGTTTCATACCAATCAAAATCTTTTAATAAAAACACTATTTTTATTCCTAAAGCAATTATTAATATTTTTATTATAGGATCTCCTAAACTTTCTAATAATAATTTTATAAAACTATTATTTTTTTTTGCAGCTATTATGTTTGTTCCATATTTCTTTTTGCTTTCGATTACTTCTTTTGTAGTTAGACCATTAGTATTCATAGTATTCCTCCTAATAAATACTATTAGGTTTATTTTTTTTTATAATAAAAAGTATTCGACAATTTTTCAAAAAAAGAAGTTGAAATTCAACTTCTAAGCTTTTTCTAATTTAAAATTATATGAATCAATAACATCTAAGTTAATTGTTGATCTTATTTCAACTGTTTCATTAGGAGTCATAGATTTTATAAATACTGTAACTTTACCTTTTTCTTGACCAGATTTATCAGTAAAAATCAGATTATATACTCCTTCTTCTGTTGTTTTTGAAGAAACATTTTCTATAGTTGCAGTTAATGTATTTGCACCTGCTTCTGTTTTTAAGGATATTGATGATACTTTATAATCACCAAAAGTTTTTTCTTTATTTAAATCCTCACTTGTATTTACTTTTTCTCCTGTTTCGTCCTCTTTTGTATATTTTTGATCATTTTCTTTATTATTTTTTCCACAACTTGTTAATACAAAAATTGTAGAAGTAGCTAAAATAATTCCTAATACTTTTTTCATTTTTTTCTCCTTTTTAATATTTTCTAATTATCATTATTTGATGTTACATCATCTAATAATGATCCTTTAATTGCAGTTCCATCTAACGTTACAAATTCAAATCCATTATATCCTGAACTATAATTATATGAACTACTTGTTATTCCATTTCTTGTGCTTGATATATATCCTTCCTCTGGACATGGTATTAATTTTATATATAGTAATTTTGATTCTGTTGTATAATTTCTACTATCTGTTTTTAATAATCCCATATGAATTGCCGCTGTTGTTATATATCCCCCTGAATAATACTTATCTGTACCTTTTATTCCTGTAGTTTGAGCATAGCTTCCTTCTTTGATATATACTGGATATATTCCTCCCATATTATATTTATAATAATTACTTGGTACTCCATTTGTTGTATTTGGGTTTGGCATTATATTTATTTTCTTTTCTACTACTTTACTTTCTCTTCCCGCTTTATCTTGTATTTTTACTCTATATGTATAACTTTCTTTTAATGTAATAATTTTTGTCTTACTACTTCCACTATAACCCCATTTTTCTTCTGCTTCACTTGATACATTTACTGGTTGATAATATCCTGTCAAATTTGTCATATCTTCTGAATAATTAAGCGTTATTATAGTTCCAGAAGGATACCAAATTTCTCCATTATATTCTATTCCTTCTGCATTTACCGTTATTGACGGAGTTGGTATTGCTTTTGTTGTTTGTGCCCCTACTTCTTTTTCTTCTGTTATTGTTCCATCATTTGCTCTTGCATATACCTTTATTTTATGGGTTACATATGGTGTTTGTTCTTTAAATGTATAATATGGTTTATCGCTTTCTATATATCCATTATCATCTATATTGTAATAATATTTACTAATACTTGCTCCATTATATGCTGTTGTCGTAGCTGTTACTGTTATTTCATTTTCTCCACTTGTTGTTGTTACTCCATCTAATGATGGTGCCTTTATTTCTTTTCCATCTAGCGTTACAAATTCAAATCCGTAATATCCTGAACTATAGCTATACGAACCACTTGTTATTCCATTTCTTGTACTTGATATATAACCTTCTTCTGAACATGGTATTAATTTTATATATAATAATTTTGATTCTGTTGTATAGCTTCTATCATCCATATTAATTAATCCCATATGAACTGCAGAAGTTGTTATATATCCCCCTGAATAATACTTATCTGTACCTTTTATTCCTGTAGTTTGAGCATAGCTTCCTTCTTTGATATATACTGGATATATTCCTCCCATATTATATTTATAATAATTACTTGGTACTCCATTTGTTGTATTTGGGTTTGGCATTATATTTATTTTCTTTTCTAATACTTTACTTTCGGTATTGTCACTATTAATGATTTTAATTCTATAAATATAACTTTCAGATAGTTTAATATTCCTTGTTCTATTAGCTGCATTTGATTGCCAAGTACTTTCAGTTCCTGTTGATACATTTACTGATTGATAATATCCTTTTTTACCCGTCATATCTGGTGAATAATTAAGCGTTATTATAGTTCCAGAAGGATACCAAATTTCTCCATTGTATTCATATCCAGGATTATTAACAACAATTGTAAGTTCTGGAACTGCAGTAGCTGTTACAGCAGTTATTGAAAGAGTATTTGATTTTACCCCCATACTGTCTATAACATAAACACTAAATCTATGTGTAATATTATCTGTTATTTCTGAAAATTTATAATAAGTTGCGGTTGTTTCAATACAAGGTTCATTATCTATGCTATAACAATATTTTGTAATAGTTGCATTGTCATGAACTGATACAGTTGGAGTAATTGTTATATCAGTATCACCAATTGTAGTAGATATTGCATCAACAGATGGAGATGTATGAGATTTTGTAGTTTTTCCTTTACTGCTAACAATTTCGGATTCTCTTTTTTCATCATCCTTGACATAAACTTTAATTGTGTGTTCCACAAAAGGTTCTACATCTTTAAAATAATAGTTGGGTTCTGTACTAGATACGTAAGCTTTATCATCAATACTATAATAATAATTTGTTATTTTACTTCCACCATAGGCTTTTGCATTTACAGTAGCTACAATTAAATCAGTACCTTGTGATAATGATAATGATATAATTTCAGGATTTTTATCCTCATATAATGTTTTTGCTGTTGCACTTGTTACTTGTGATACTCTCCCCATACTATCTTCTACATATACATCGATAAGATGTTCAATACCTGGTTCTAAATTAGTAAATTTATACATGGAAGTTTCTTGACTTATATAATCTTTGCCATCTATTCTAAAATAAAATTTTTCTATTTTACTTCCTGTATATGCTTTTGCATTAACTAATGCAGTTATATCATTTTTATCACTTGTTAAAGATAAACTGTTAATTATTGGATTTTTATCAACATAATTTGTTTTACCAGTGGTACTTTTTTCATCAGATTTATATCCATTACTATCTAAAACATAAACTGTTATAACATGATTGACGGTTGGAGTTAAATCTTTAAAAGTATAATAAGGTAAATCAGATTTTATATAATCATTATTATCTATTTTAAAATAATATTTTTTTATTTTAGCACTATTGAAAGCTTCTGCAGTTATTGTTGCAGTGATATCATTTTCACCGATTGTAAGACTTAGTGAGTTAATAACAGGTTTTTTTAGTTCTATTCCTATACTAGATACTGTTTTTTTTGCAATTAATTCTTTATCATTATTCGATTCTTTAGCATATATTATTGCTTCTTTATCTATTTCAAATTCTACTTTACTTGTATCAACAGATATAAAATTAGAACAAGGTTCCCCATTTATATCACCAATACAATATTCATTTTTATTCTTATTATTGATAAAATTAATTACAATTTTTTTAGTTGGCGTTAATTCATTTTCGTTTTCTACTTCTATTATTGGAGTATATATTCCACCTATAACATCAACATCACATTTTTTAATATCTACTATTTCTGGTTTCAAATCACCATAGTTTTTATATGCACAGTATTTTTTATCTTTAATCATTAAAAAATAAGAATTGTTACTTAAATCAAAATTTATAATACCATTGTAATCAACTTTTTCGTTATTTAATAAAGTATTTCCATTAACTTTACCATTTGTAATTAAAAACTCTGTAATAGAATTTTTTTGATTTAAAGAATCAATTATATACTCAGTCCTTACTGCTCTTGTATATGAATCTACCGAACTTAAAAAAGCACCTTTTTCTGCTTCAGCTATTGTATTTATAACAATTGGTACAGTTATTACAGCTAATATAGCTAGAACAACTATTACCGCAAGTAATTCTACTAATGTAAATGCTTTCTTTTGATTCATATTATACACTCCTATTATCATCGTATAAAGTATATCAAAGGTAGTAAAAAAAAACAACCAATTACATTAATTTTGGTTATCATTTTTTATTGCTTTTTCATAATTTTTAATCGTATTATATATACATGAATAACTTCTACTATTATAAAATTTACAAAACTTTCTTATACTAACACTTGATTTTTTATATAAATTTATAATCTTATTTTTTTCTGTTTCTGATAAAGCATTAATTGGCTTTCTATTTTTATTTCCATGTATTATATTAACTTTATTATCTAAAACTTCTTTTTTTAATTTTAATATATATTTTGGATGATATTCGGTTATTTGTGCGATTTCTTTATAAGTTAAAAATGAATTGCCTGATAACTTCTTTTTGATAAGATTAATTGCTTCTTCTTTTCTATTCATTTTATATCACCTTGAATATTGTAGCATTTAAGTAATTTTTTTACAAGATAATTTATTTATAAAAGACATTTTTTAAATATAATCCCTCTGGATGTGCAGTTTTACAAGCATAAACTCTATTTTCTTTTTCAAACATTTCTGGTATTTCATTAATACTTGTTTTTTCTTCACCAACAGATATAAGAGTTCCAACTATATTTCTTACCATATATCTTAAAAAACCATTTCCATTAAATATAAGTTTTAATATTCCGTTACTATAAGTTATTGTTATCTTATTTATTGTTCTTACATAATCTTTTGGTTCATTAGATGTTTTGGTAAATGTTTTAAAATTATGTGTTCCTTCAAATAATAATGAAGCCTTTTTAATTAGTTCTATGTTTAAACTTCTATTATATTGATAAACATAATTTCTTTGTAATGGATTATATTTTTTTAAATTAATTAAATATTCATATTCCTTTGAAACAACATTATATCTAGCATGAAAGTCTTGTTTAACATGATTGATTTTTTTTACATATATATCATTTGGAAGTAAACTATTCATAGCTTTTGTTAAGGAATTTAAATTCATTTTTTTTAAACAATCAAAATGAGCTTTTTGATTTATTGCATGTACTTTAGAATCAGTTCTTCCAGAAGCTGATATAGTTATATTAGTATTAAAAATTTTAGAAAGAACATTTTCTATTTCTTGTTGTACAGTTCTTTCATTTTTTTGTTTTTGGTATCCATTAAAGTTTGTTCCATCATATGAAAAAGTCATTAAATATCTCATATAATACCTCATTTTACATATCTATATATGTCTTTCATTAGATCTTTTATATCATCTCTATAACCTATTTTTATATTTCTTAACTCATAAACTCTTTTTGAAAATTCTATAGTTTTTGGAATTTTAAATTGATTATAATTTTCATTAGTAAAAACATCATATTTATTTCCTTGATTTATTATGCTATCCTTTAAAATAATTACATTATCTGATATTTTGTGTATAAATTCTATATCTTTTGATATTATCAAAATTGTATTATTTTCTTTTTTTAATTCTTTTAAAATAAACAACATTTTTTGTTTATTTTTATAATCTAAATCTTCTGTTGGATTATTTAAAATAATTAATTCATTATTAAATAATATATTTATAAATATATAGCACATTCTTAATTGCCCAGAACTCATTTCATATATATTTTTATTATATAATTCACTTTCTAAATCAAATAACTCTTTTATTTTATTTAATTTACTTTCTGAAACATTATTTTTATATAAATTTATTTCATCATTTAATGTATTTGTTTTAAATGAAAAAATTATATTATTTAATAATATATACTTGCTATCATTAACTATTAAATTACTTAAATTACCATAATCTATTAATGAGTTAATTTGATTATCAATCAATTTTATAGTATTAATACATTGTTTTTTATTATTACTTATTCCAATTATTTCCATAAAGTTTCCACCATTTCATTAATATCTAATATATTATTTTCTAGTAATCCATAAAATTTTAGTTTATTTGATAAATCAACCATAAATGGTAATTCAATATTATTTTCTTTTAATAATTTTTCATTTTTTAAAATCGTAGATGGTTTTGAATTAGATATTATTTTCCCATTGTTTAATATAATTATTTTATCAGAATCTAAACTTTGTTCTATATCATTTGTAATATTTATTAAAGTAATTTTTTTTTGTTTTATATAATCAAGTATTTGTTTTTTATTATTTATTTTATCTAATACTCTATCAAGTATTAATACTACTGGTTTTAAAGATATAGCGTATGCAATATTTACTAATTGTTGTATTTCGTATAAAGATACATTTGATATATCTGTTATATCTAAGTTAAAATCACTATATACTTTTGTTTTTTGTAATTTCTTTAGTTTATTTCTGTTTAACTTTATATTTTTATCTAAATATATTATATACTTTGTTGGATCAATAAGTGTTCCATCAAAATATATGTTTTTTGTTTTGATTTGTCCGGATATTATTTTCCCTAATGTTGTTTTTCCACTTCCATTTGGACCAATTAGCATATTAATAGTATTGAGTTTAATACTTAAATTAAGATCATTAAAAAGTTCATCTCTGTATTTAAAATTAAGTCCTATAATATTTAATTCCTTCATAAAATTTCCCCCACTAATAATACTAGATAATATTAAACATAAATCTATTAACGTTATACATCTAATTAGTTATTCTATTATATTTTGACTTTTTTTACAATCTTTTTTATACAAAAAAACATAAAAATTAATTTATGCTTTAATATACTTTTTAAATTCTTCTGGATAAGGAATTTCAAATTTATATTTTGAGTTGTTTTTAAACTCTACATTGTATGCACATAACATAAGTCTTTTAGCTCTTATTTTACTTCCATATTTTTTATCACCAACAATTGGATGATTTATATCACTAAGATGAACTCTTATTTGATTTTTTTTACCAGTTTTTATGTTAACTTTTAATAATGAATATAAATCATTAGTTTTAATTACTTCATAATTAGTTATTGCAAGTTCACCATTATTTGAAGAATAAGTTTTATGAAATGAATTTTCTTTTAAATAAGATTTAATTTTTCCTGATTTTTTTTCTAAAATTCCTTCTACTACCGCATAATAATTTCTTATTACTTCATCATTCCAATTTTGTTGTAATTTATTTTTAAAATCTTGATTTTTTGAGAATATTACTATACCAGATGTATCCTTATCTAATCTATGCACTACAAATATTTTTGCATTTTTATTACTTCTTTTTACATAATCTGATATATATTTATATAAAGTTTTTTCTGTTTCCTTTTCAGTAGATATTGAAAGTAACCCTGATGGTTTATTTACAACTATAATATTGTTATCCTCATATATTATATCTATATCATTAATCTTTTTTATTATTTCCACAGTATAATTTTTTTTAAGTAAATAATTATATTTAGTTATTACTTTTTTATTAACCAAAACCATTTCATGTGAAAGTAATGATTTAATCGTGTTTTTCGACTTATTTTTTATTTTTTCTAATAAAAACTCTAATAATTCTTGTTCTTTTTCCACAGTAAAATTCATTTTATCACCATTATTTATACAAATTTTTTATTGCCTCTATAACACCTAACTTACCATATTCATATGTCACTGAACCTTGTTGGTAAGCTATGAATGGAGGTTTTAATGGACCATCACAGGAAAGTTCAATTGAAGAACCTTGTGTAAATGTTCCTGCTGCCATAATTATTTTATCACTATATCCGGGCATATCCCATGGTTGAGGCAAAACATATGAATCAATTGGGGATCCCATTTGAATACCTTGACAATATTTTATTAGTTTTTCAGCATCATTAAATTCAATATTTTGTACTATGTCTGCCCTCTCATCACAGTATCTTGGTTCTACCTTATATCCTAATTTTTCCATAACATAGCTTGTAAATACTGCAGTTTTTAAACTTGATGATACTATATATGGTGCCATAAAAAGTCCTTGATATAATGATTTATTTATTCCAAGAGTTGGACCTACTTCCTTACCTTCACCTGGCAGTGTTAATCTTTCGCTAACAAGTTTTATTAGATTTTTTTTACCTGTTATATATCCACCATTTGGAGCAAGTGCACCACCTAAATTTTTTATAAGCGAACCTACTACTATATCTGCTCCAATTTCTATAGGTTCTTTTGTAGAAACTAATTCGCAATAGCAGTTATCTATCATAATTATTACTTTATCATCAATATTTTTAATATATTTTATTATTTTTTCTAATGAAGATATTGTTATGCTTTTTCTTGTTGAATAACCTTTAGATCTTTGTATTTCTATAAGTTTAATATTATTATTTTGTAAAGTTTCTTTGATTTTTTCATAGTCAAATTCATTATCAATTAAATCGATTTGTTTATAATTTATCCCAAATGATTTTAAAGAACTTTCATTTTCTTTTATCCCTATTACTTCATCCAAAGTATCATATGGTTTACCTGTTATACTTAACATTGTATCGCCTGGTCTTAAAAGACCAAATAGTGTTACAGTTAGTGCATGACTTCCAGATATAATTTGGGATCTTACTAATGAATCCTCTGATTTAAATATATCACTATATACATTTTCTAAAGTATCTCTTCCTGTATCACCATAACCATAACCTGTTGTTTGCGAAAAATGTGTTTCAGAAACTTTATTTTTTTTAAATGCATTTAATACTTTGTTACTGTTAAATTCACAAATTTTATCTATTTTTTTATATTCTTCTTCTAATTCTTTTTCGGATTTTTTAATTATCTCATCTAAATTATTCATATATTTCACCCCAATTAATTATTGCTCCAGTTTTTATATTATTTTTTGTTACTAAATCATATATTTTCTCTGCAACCTCGTTTGGTTCAATTAATCTTTTTTGACTTGTTCTTTTTAATTCATTTTCTAAATAAATTGGATCCATTTCCTTTATTGCTTCTGTATTTACCCAAGGTAACATAAGAGAAACTATAGTTATATTAGGAATAGCTAAAGAAAGCGTTTTAGTAACTGAATTTAAAGCTGATTTTGATGCACAGTAATCAATGCTTAGCTCATTATAGGTATCAACTGCATCTGTTGATGAAATGTTTATAACTGTTTTAACATCATTTCTAAATATTTTTGTTATTAAAAATGGTGCGACAACATTTGTATCTAAAACTTTCATAAATTCTTCTTTTGTTTTATCAATTAAATAATTATCAATAGCTAAAGCAGCATTATTTACAATAATATCTATTTTTTTATATTTTTTAATTACCTTGTTGTACATATCAACTATTTCTGATTCATTTGTCAAATCAGCTTTTACAAGCATAACTCCAACATTGTAATTATTTTTAATTAATTTTTCTAATTTGAAAGCATTTTCTTCACTTTTATTATAATTTATTATTACATCATATTTATTTTGCGCAAATGTTTTTACTATTTCCGCACCTATACCTTTTGCTGCACCTGTTACTAATATTACTTTGTTTTCCATTTAATTCACCACCATATGTCATAAAATCATTATTAATTATACTATATTTTTGTTTAAATTTCATTATTAATTAAAATATTATTTATAATCACAAAATTCCAGCATAAAAAAGCAATTTTATCACAAAATTCCGACATTTTTTTATAAATTTATCACATTTTTCCAATTATAAATAAAAAAAAGTGAATTTAATCACTTTATTTTGATTTTATTTCATTAATATATCTATTAATTTTTTTTGACCAATTTGGATCTGATGCATACCTTTTATTTATTTGTTCTGGTGTAGTTAATCCTTTAGATATATAGTTATCATACAAATTAGTTATGTAACTTTTTATTCCTTCTTCTTGTGTATCAAATTTTTTATATGAACCACCATTACAACCAGGTGCTCCTTTTTGTCCACCATAATTGTTACATTTAGAAGCTAAATAACTGCAGTTCCATTTACAACCTGTTTCTTGTAACATTACTGCAACAGCTAAGTATGGGTCAATTCCTGTTTCAATTGAATATTTTGCGAAAATATAACCTTGTCCTTTTACATCAGAATTAAGGGACTTATCAAGCTTTTCAGCAAGTTCATCCAATGTCATATTATCATATACAATTTTTGTAGAATCCATTGATTCTGCTTTGTTTTCGCATACTACATAACCACTAGCAACCACTTTTTCATCACTATATTTTAAGTATGTTATATTAGTTCCAATAAGTATTAATAGAACTACTAAAACACCAAATTCTTTCGTTTTCAAAAAATTCACCTCATTACGTGATAAATATGATTTTACCATTTTATGTGATTACTGTCAAATTGAGCAAGCTATAAATAATTAAAACAAGTATTAATTAATTTTCTTAAATTCCTGTTTTAATATTGAATATAAATAAATATTTACTTTTTTATTTGATATCATTTCTATATATTTTTTATAGCCATTTAATTGATCAATATATTTTTCATCATCAATATTTGATAATTTATAGTCTATTATATCTATATAGTTTTCATATACTAACATTAAATCAATAATTCCTTTATATAAAATATGATTATCTTCATATTCAAATTCATACTCTTTAAATATTTTTGAATTATTTATATTATCAAATATAGGATTTGAAATAAAATTCATAACTGTTTTCTTTTCTATATTATTTAGCAGAGAATAATCTATATTTTTTAGATCTAACATTTCAAATAATTTATGGATTTTCTTACCATACTCCATGTTATAGTATTGTTCTTTTGTAATTAATATTTTGCTTTTTTTAGAAAAAGTATTTTTTTCTACTATGTCTTTTTCTATATTTATTTCATTAACATTTAAAGTTTCATTACTATCATTTAATAAAATATTCTTTTGTTTTATAAATTTGTAATCTTTATTAATTACAATATCTGAAAAATCTATTTTGTTTATATATTTTTCTAAAACATAATCTATAGAATTCAGTATGTCATAAAATGATCTATATTTTAGTTTTAATGATTCATCTAGTTTACTATCATTATTAAAATATGGAGATACTATAATCATTTTTTCCCTTGCCCTTGTTAGTGCGACATATAAAAGTCTAATTTGCTCTGAAATTTCTTCTTTTATATATCTTTGTTTAAGCATTGTCTTATATATTGTTTCTCCTATACCTTCATTATAATAAGGTAATATAATTCCATATTGATTATCATATAATATTTTTTCTTTTAAATCACTTATATTAAATTTTTTATAAATCATTGAATAATAGCATACTGGAAATTCTAATCCTTTTGATTTATGAATAGTCATTATTTTAACACTATTAGAGCTTTCTATGTTAGTTTTATATTTTATTTCAAAGTTATAATCTTTTAGACTATTTAAAAATTTAATAAAATCATATATATCATAACCCATACGAGATGTTGAAACACACAAATTATTAATATATTCGATTACTACTTGAAGTGCGACTATATCCCCAACTTTTTCAGCTTTTTCATAAAAATTAAATTCTTCTATAATTTTATCTATTAAGATTTCAGAAGTAATATCATCTATATCTAAAAGCGAATTAATCTTTTTCATTACTTCACTTTCTTGAATATTGTTGTTCAAATATTTAAAAATATTTTCATCTGTTTCTTCTATTAAAAAACTTCTAGAGATACTCATAAATAAATATTTAAATTCGTTGTCAAATTGTTTATTTTTGGTTTTAACTATTAAATTTAATATATTTCTTATAAGTATAATTATTATATTTTTAGTAACTATTTCATCTCTTACTAAAGTAAGTGGAATTTCCATGTATTCAAATATTTTTTTGTATAAATCAAAACTTGTTGATCTATCTACTAATATAACAAAATCTTTATATTCAATGTTTCTAAGTTCAAATGTTGATTTTTCTGTAACTTTATAGTTATTTTTTATTTTATTTTTTATATCATTAGCTATAAAAAATATTTCTTTTTCTTCTTTTGAATATTCTTTATCATCTGCATCATATGTAAATATATCTAAATCTGTATTATAATCTAATTCTTTATATGAATTATTTCCAAATACCATAGCATGTCCATTATTATAATCTGCTCCGCCTATGTCATCATTCATTATTTCTTCAAAAATTTCATTTATATTATAAAGTACTTGTTTTCTAGAACGGAAATTTTTATTCAAGTCTATTTTAATTCCATTTTTATTTTCATTATATAGATCATACTTTGATTTAAATAAATATGGATTTGCATTTCTAAATTTATATATTGATTGTTTAATATCTCCAACCATATAAACATTATTATTTGATATTAAACTTATAAATTCTTCTTGTAGATCATTTGTATCTTGATATTCATCTATCAATATTTCTTTAAATGAGTTTTTTACCTCTTCTCTAACATAATCATATTTTTTCATTATGTTACAAGCCATAAGTGCGATATCTGTAAATTCATATGCGCAAATGATGTTTTTATAATTTTTAATTTGTTCATCTATTTCTTCAATTATCTCAATAATTATTTCTGCATAATTTTTTGTCAATAAAATTGAATTTTTTATTTCATCTAATGAGTCATATATACAAATCGATTTTATTTCTTTAATTGTATTTGAAATATTTTCTTTTAATTTTTTTAATTGTTCATCACTATTTTTTGGTGCATTTGGAAGTCTAACATTTAGTGTTGACACTAGATTGTCATAATCTTTACTATTTATAATTGGATTTAACACATTTTCTAAATCTAAATAAAATTTATTATAATCCATGTAACTTATTTTATTTAAATCGTCTGATATAAAGGTAATTTTTTTAAAAATTATACTTAAAAAATCATTTATATCTTTGTTAATGTTTTCCTCTGAGTATTTTGTACTTATGTATGATTTTAAATACTCTTTTTTGTCAATTTTTAAGTTTAATTTATTATTTATGTTAAGTATTGCGTTTTTTATTTCTAAATCATCTTTAATACAAAAATCATTTATTAATTTAAGAAATTTTTCATTTTTATTTTTATATAAGTTTTCAAAAATTTCATCTATTATTTCTCTTTCTTTTATTCTTATTATATTTGAATCAACTATAGAAATTGATTTATTTATATTAAGTAGATAATGATATTTTTTTACAATTGAAAGTGCATAGCTATCAAATGTTGTTATATAACTAGAATCTATTTTTTCTAAGTTTTTTTTATCATCTATACTTAAAAGAGCTTTTTTTATTCTATCTTTCATTTCACGAGCTGCTAAATTAGTAAAAGTTAAAATAAGAAGTTCATCTATATTTATTCCTTTTGATAATTTAGTTATAACACGTTGAGTTAGTACAGCTGTTTTTCCACTTCCTGCGCCTGCACTTACTATAATATTTGTACCATCTTTATTTATTGCATCTTTTTGTTCTTTTGTCCAACTAGGCATTTTTTTCACCTTCTTTTAAATAAACAAAATCTTTTTCATTTCTATAACATATTTCATTATAAATACATTTATCACATGAAGAAAATTTATCTGATTTTTTTGGATTAATTTCAAAATCTGCATTTGTTATACTATTTATTGCCTCATCTATTTTTTGTTCTACAAGTTCAAGCATCTCATTTATTTTTTTGTTATTTAATAATTTTGTATATGGATAAAATCCGTTTTTACCTTTTTTCATACCTTTTATAACTGTGCTATCTTCATATGATGAATCTATTTTGCTTATTAATTCTTCTGAATCTATTGTGTATCCTATTAATTTTAAGTTTTCTAAAGGTTCTTTATCATTTATATTTGGTTTTTTATGTAATAGTTTTTGATAATATAATCCTATTACCTCTGTATTTTTAAATTCTTTGTTTATTAAATATAAATATATAGGTAACTGCATATTAATTCCATAATTAATTTTATCTAATGATGTATCCGGAGTACCCGTTTTATAATCTATAATAACTGCATATGTTTTATCATTTGATTTTTCATAAAGTATTTTATCTACTATTCCCATAAATGTTATTTTCATGGTATTAGATTTATCAACATATATTTTTTTCTCATATAATGCATCTTTTAATGTTGTATATTTATATTGTTTTTTTATAGTTGTTATTATATCGTTCAAGTTATGAATAAGTTTATCTATAAAAAATTGTTCTTTATATGTAAAAGTTTTATTTAACGTGTTTAAATATTCATTTGAGCAATTATATAAATCAAAGTTTTCTTCAAATGCATGTGATAAAACATAATGGAATAGATTTCCTATTGTTAACTGTAATGTATCATTATTTATATTTATTTTAAGTAAATCATTTAGGTAATATTTAAATTTACAATTGTAATAATCATTTAAACTTGTATATGAAAGTAACAATGAATTATTTAAATATTTATTTAAGTCATCTTTTTTTATACTTGTATATTTATTATTATAATCTAAATATTTTATATTGTATTTATTATAAAGTGAATTTAAATTCTTGTTTATATGACCATATTTGGTATAAAAATCTAAATATTTTATTAAATTATATTTGTTTAGTTTATTTGAATATTTTGAATTAAATTCCTCAATTTTTTCAGTTTTTAGTCCCAATTCATTTACTAAGTTTGATTCATAATATTCATTTGTAGTTGATTTAATTGAATATGTTATCATTAAATTATCAATCTGTTTTAAAGTGTTTATTATCTGTTTTTTATTTATAGTATTTAATTCATATGAAACATTTAAATCAAGTATTTTTTTTATTTCATCGCTTAAATATTCATCATCATGACAGGTAATTGGATAATTATTATTAAATCCTAGTAAAAAAACATATTTATTTAATTCATTAATTTTTATACAATCTTTATATTTTTTATCTAATATTTTTGTATTTTTAAATTCATTTTCCAACAATTTAATTAATAACTCATCATTACACCATACAAATTTATTACATATATTAACAAATTCGTTGTATAAAGTAGAATTCTCTATATATTTTAATGACTCTTCTATACTTTTTGTTTCATTATATTTTTTAATAAAATTTTTACACGTTGTTGTCCCATATAAATAATTGTCATTTTGTATATCTACAGGTATGCTATAAAAATCTGACATTAATTTTATTGCATTTTTATAATCATCAGTTACATTTATTATTGAAACATCATTAATATTGACTTTTTCATTTATTAGTTTTGAAATAGTTTCAAATATGTACTCAACTTCATCAAATATGTTATTAAATTGATAGCAATTTTCTATTTGTTTTTCTTCTATTGGATATATTATATCAACATTTGTTATTTCTTTTAGTTCATTTATAATTTTTTGTTCAAATTTGGTAAAATTACTATAGTTTTCTATTACAATGTTTTTTGTTTTTAAAAATGACTTATATAATTTATTTTTAACCAACAATTTGTTATTTTCTAGATCTTGTTTCAATGATACTAAATTATCTAATTTAGATATATTATATTTTTTATTTTCTATATAATACATATTTTCTATATATATTCTAGCTAATTCATAATTTACTCCACATTTTTTCATTATAAAATGAATTGATTCTTCATTATATTTAAAATATAATTCTTCTTTTACTTCTTTAAATGTTGTTACTTTTATATTACTTAATAAATTATTATTTATTTTTTTAATTTTTTTAAAATTTGATGGAATTATTAATAATTTTTCTTTTTCATGCACTTATATCACATCCTATAAATAATTATATCATATTGACTTTAAATTTCTTTTAATTTAAATAAAAACTATTGATTTTTAAGATCAATAGTTAATAATTTATTTTATTACAATTATTTTTATAATCCTCAAATACTTTTATAGTAATATCTCTATCAATATTTTGAAAATTAATTATATTGTTTTTTCCTTTTATAAATTCATATATCTGATTATCTCTAAATCCTATATCTTCTGCATCTTCTTTAGTATTACCATAATAAACTGTTTTAATGTTTGACCAAACTATAGCGCCTAAGCACATTGGACAAGGATAACAACTTGTATATAAGATATAGTTTGATAAATCATGTGTTTTTAATTTTTTACAAGCCGTTCTAATTGCATTTACTTCTGCATGAGCAGTTGGATCACAATCTGACAAAACACTATTTTTAGCTTCACTTATTATTTTTCCATCTGGTGAAGTTATTAGTGCTCCAAAGGGACCACCAAATTTATAATCATTTGTACTATTTTCTAAAGATAATTCAGCAACTCTTTTCATCAAATTGCTTTGTTGCATCTTCCCAACTCCAATTTCTAATTTCTTCCATATCTATTCCATTTTTATAAATATATTCTTTATGCTCTATTAATTTATTTTTGCACCATTCTGATAAAAGTGCTCCACGATTTCCTAATTTATCTAAATATTTAAGTGCATCGATTACTAAATGATATCTATCTAATTTATTTAAAACTCTCATATCAAATGGGGTTGTAATGGTACCTTCTTCTTGGTATCCATGTACATGAAGATTTTGATTAGTTCTTTTGTAAGTTAATTGATGAACTAAAGGTGCATATCCATGGAATGCAAATATTATTGGTTTATCTTTTGTAAAGATTAAATCATAATCTTCTTCTTCAAGGCCATGAGGATGATTTGAAGCTGATTCTAATTTCATTAAATCTACTACGTTTACAAATCTAATTTTTAATTCAGGAAAATTTTGTCTTAAGATTGCTGTTGCAGCTAATGCTTCTAATGTTGGTGTATCTCCACAAGATGCCATTACTAAATCAGGTTCACTACCACCATCATTACTAGCAAAATCCCATATTCCTATACCTTTCGTACAATGTTTGATTGCTTCATCCATTGTTAACCATTGTCTGCTTGGATGTTTTGATGCAATTATAACATTTATATAATTTTTTGTTTTTACGCAATGATCAAAACATGATAATAAACAATTAGCGTCTGGCGGCAAATACATTCTAACAATATCTGCTTTTTTAGTAACTAAATGATTTAAAAATCCTGGATCTTGATGTGTATAACCATTATGATCTTGTTGCCAAATATGTGATGATAAAACATAATTTAATGACGAAATTTCTTCTCTCCAAGGAATTTCATTACAAACTTTTAACCATTTTGCATGTTGATTTACCATGCTATCTATTACTCTTACAAATGCTTCATAGCTGTGGAAGAAACCATGTCTTCCAGTTAATAAATATCCTTCTAACCAACCTTGACATAGATTTTCAGATAACATTGAATCCATTACTCTACCATCATTAGATAGAAATTCATCTGTTTTTAGTCGTTTTTCCATCCATACTCTATTAGTTTTTTCAAACATTGCATTAAGTCTATTAGATAGTGCTTCATCTGGGCCAAATACTCTAAAATTTCTTTTATCCTTATTTAAGTCAATTAAATCTCTTACATATTTTCCAAGCTCTATCATATCTTGAGCATACACACTTCCTGGAAAAGAAACATCAATTTTATAATTTCTAAAATCTGGATATCTTAATTCTTTTAATAATTTTCCACCATTAGCATTTGGGTTAGATCCCATTCTTCTATCAACTTGTGGAACAAAATCAACTATTTCAGATTTAATTTTTCCATTTTCATCAAATAGTTCTTCAGGTTTATAGCTTTTCATCCAATTTTCAAGCATTTTGATATCGGAATCATCTTTTATCATTATAGGTACTTGATGAGCTCTAAAACTATTTTCAATCATTTTTCCATGTACTAATTTAGGTCCTGTCCATCCTTTAGGTGTTTTTAAAATAATCATAGGCCATACTGGTCTTTTAGTACCATTATTTTTTTTAGCTTCTTCTTTTATTTTTGATATTTCTTTTATTACTAAATCTAAGGTTTTATACATATTTTGATGAATCATTTTTGTATTGCTACCTTCAACTATATATGGTTTCCAACCACATCCTTTAAAAAAGCTTTTAATTTCGTCTTTCGTCATGCGAGCAAATACTGTAGGATTAGCAATTTTATACCCATTTAAATGTAATATAGGAAGTACTACACCATCGGTAAGTGGATTTAAAAATTTATTTGATTGCCATGAAGTTGCAAGTGTAGCTGTTTCTGCTTCGCCATCTCCTACTATACATGCAGTAATTAAAGTTGGGTTATCAAATACTGAGCCAAAAGCATGAGCTAAACTATAACCAAGTTCTCCTCCTTCACTTATTGAACCTGGAGTTTCTGGAGCTACATGACTTGGAATTCCACCTGGAAAACTAAATCTTTTGAATAATTTTTGCATTCCTATTTCATCTTGAGTTATTTCAGGATATATTTCACTATATGTACCTTCTAAGTATGTGTTAGCAACTAAAGCGTTTCCTCCATGTCCTGGACCTGATATATAAATCATATTTAAATCGTATTGTTTTATAATTCTATTTAAATGTGTATATATAAAATTTTGTCCCGGTACTGTTCCCCAGTGTCCAACCACTACTTTTTTTATATCATCTTGTTTAAGTGGTCTTTTTAATAAAGGATTGTCTAAAAGATAAAGTTGTCCAACTGATAAATAATTTGCTGCTCTAAAATACGCATCTAATTTATCTAATATATTTTCACTTTTTGATTTCATTTTATCTACCTCACTATTTTTATTATATAATAAAATTTAATAATCTTACTAAAAAGAGAAAAAAAATGTATTATGTTATACACTTTTTTACTATCAAATCGTATTAAATCTTTCTATTACACTTTTTTCTTTTCTTATTTCTGTTATGAATTCTGATGGATTGTTTTTAGGTGATATTATATAAACTTTATTTTTTGTTCGTGTAAGCGCTACATAAAATAATCTTCTTTCTTCTGGAAAATTAATTTTATTATTTTTATCTTTACTATCAAAAATACTTATTATAGGGTCATTTTCTTTTTTACTTGGAAATCCTTTTTTACAATTTAGTGCGTTAATTATTATTACTTCATCAAATCCTAACCCTTTTGAAGCATGAGTAGTTAAAAATGTTATAAAAATATCTTTATTTTTTTTTAAAACTATTTTATTATTTTCTGTTTTTATAAATTTATTACTTTCTATAAGAAAATTAATATCATCATTATATCTTCCCATTAATAATATTTTTGATTTATTATTTCTAATATAAATTTCTTTTAATATTTCTATAATTAAATCAACTTTTTCATTTATATTTTCATCAGTATAATAATGTATTTCTATTGGATTTTCTATATGTTTATTTGATTTTAATTGTTTTTGAATTTGATTTTTATTTTTTAAAATAAAATTTCCTGCTACATCTATGAGTTCTTGACTATTTCTATATGTATTAGTTATTTTTAATATTTCACCATAGCCCATCATATTAAAAAAATTTGTAAATATTGAAACTTCAGAACCGGAGAATTCAAATATTGATTGCCAATCATCACCTACGGCAAGTATTTTAGCGTCATATAAATCTGAAAGCTTTTTAATAAATTTGTATTTTTGCTTGGAAACATCTTGGTATTCATCTATTATAATGTAATCATAATTTACATTTTTGTTGATTTTTTTATAGTTTTCCATGGTATCATATGCATGATTTATCATATCTTCAAAATCAAGCAAATTATTTTTTTTTAAATAATCATTATAATAATTTATTACTAATTTTATATATTCAAGTTGTTTTTTCAAATTTGTATCTTTTATTTTTTTATATATTGTATCTATATCATTTATTGTGTAGTTTTTTTCTTTGAACCTTGTTATAAAGTTAATTGAAAGTGATACAAATCTTGAAAATAAGTCTTCCTTTTTATAATTCATAAGTTCTGTAAAAATTTCTTTCTCTGTTTTTTCTTTAAAACTACAACTTTTTATTAATTTTTTTTCAAATTTATTATATACTTTCGTGTTGTCAAATATTTCTCTTATATTCTTTTTAAAAGAATCACTTATTTTTTTTATTTCTTCATAGTATAATTCATCATTTAATATAAAAAAACTAGTATTATTTTTATTTTCTATTGTCATGAATTTATTTTTATGTGGAAAACTTTTTTTGTCGTAATAAGGGATATTTAGTTTAAATAAAAAATTGGAAATTAATATCTTGGTTCTTTCATTATAATCTTGATTATTTATTGTAGTATGATTTAACATTTTTTCTTTAATTATTCTTTCATTATATTCATTTATATTTGTCTTATTTTGTTTATATATTTTTTTTATATAATATATATAATAATCATCAAATGTTTTGTATTTTTTTACTTTTCTATCAAATAACAAATAGTTACAAAAAGCGTCATTTATTTTTTTTAAAAGCTTTTTATCATAAAATAAGTTTTCCACAATAAAATCTTTTAGTATTTGTTGTTTTTGCTCTTCTGTTATAACTTTTATATACTTTTTATAACTTTTTTTAATTATCTCCATTCCTAATTTGTGAAATGTCGTTACTTTTGCACCTAATTTAAATTGTTTATTAATTCTATCTTCCAATTCTTCAGTTGCTTTTTTTGTAAATGACATAATTATTATGTTATTAGGATTTACATTTTGTTTTTCTATTAAATATTTAACTTTTGCAGACATGGTAGTCGTTTTTCCACTTCCTGCGCCTGCTACTACAAGACAATAATCCTGATCGATTAATATTGTTTTAATTTGTTCTTCATCTAATTTTATATTTGGATCAACTTCATCAAATATATGTTCAAAATAATTTTTATATTCTTTTTGTTTTTTTATTATAAATTTGTCATTATGATACTTAACCATAGTTAATAATTTTTCATTATCTAAAATTATTCCCTTAAGTTTTAAATTGTTTACTAATTTTGTTAATTCTTTTCTAGATATATATTTATCTTTACTTAGTATTTTTTTTGTATAATCCATATTTTCACCTCACAAAAAAACTAGTACATGTACTAGTTCTATAATATATATATCTTTTATTTTTAAGCTATCCTATTTTTTGTAAGCATTTTTTACCTATTTCTAATGAAGTATTTAATTCTTCTAATCTTTGTTCTCTTATTTCGTCATATGTATAATTTTTTCCGATTTTTAAATTTGTATACCAATCTAAATTTAGTTTTGAATATATTCCTGATATTATTTCGTCATTTTCATTAATTTCAAATATAAAGGTATCGTTTAATGACTCTGTTTCTATTTCTGGATTATTTACTTCTTCTGTTTTTGATTTTATTTTATCTATTACTAAATATCTATAATCACCATCGAATCTTGGCTCTAAAGATTCAATTTTTGTATATTTTCTTGTGATATATTTACCCAACTTCGCACTATATAACTGATTATCACATATAAATACTTCTGGATTAAATGTTTTTGTTACTACAGGTAAATTTTTATTAATATAAGTAGCTATTTTATTTTTTATTCTTATATGATTTGAGTATTTGTGGTAACCATCATAATCGTTGTATTCCCTTATTGAAATAAAGTTTTCAGCATCTACTCTAATTAGTTCTTTATTTTTATTTAAAAACATTAAATTTTGACCTATCTCTGTTGAATCATTAAATATTTCTTTAAAATTTTCATCTATTATTCCAGCACAACTATATGTACAATTTTCATCAAAACTTAAAGCAAGAATTCTAATTTTAATTGCAGCTATTCCATTTTCAAATTTTATGTCTTCATTTGATTCATCAATCATAAATGAAACAACTCTTGGTCTTAATTTTGTTTTTTCATTTAAATTTAGTTTATCCATAATATCCCCCTTTAAAATATTGCCTCATATTCTATCAGCATATATGCTATTTGTCAAATTTCAACAAAAAAACAGACTATAAATAGTCTGAATTAATTTCAAAATATGGGGCGAGTATAGGGATTCGAACCCTAGCATAACGGAACCACAATCCGCCGTGTTAACCCCTTCACCATACTCGCCATACTCATACTCGTACAATTCAACTTGTACAGACACTATTTTAACAATTTTTTTTACTTTTTACAAGGGTTTTATAAAAAAAATATTAATTAGACAATAACCTATACATTAAATAACCAATTCCATACAATAAATTGAAGGAGGAAATAATGAATACATACAATATGACTAAAGATTATTATAATTATGCAAATAATAATTATAATCAACCTTTGTATAATCAAAATATTCAAAATAAACAAATTTATGATCCATATAATGGATTTATAAGAGGAAACATGTTTCCTGAACTATATAATAGTTACAAACTAAATAAACCACTTGAAATAACTCCAATGAATGAACAAGCAGAATTGTTAACTTATGTAGATGCACTAACATTTGCTATGATTGATTTAAATCTTTATTTAGATGTTTATCCAAATGATAGAGAGGCATTAGAACTTTTCAATCAATATAGAATGCAAGCTGATGAATACACAAAAAAATATGAAAGCAAATATGGTCCATTAGAATTAACTAGTAATTCATTAAATACATTTCCTTGGGCTTGGGATAATGCACCTTGGCCATGGGAAAAGAAATAGGAGGTAAAATATGTGGAAATATGAAAAAAAGTTAGAATATCCTATAAATATAAGAAATAAGGATTTAAAACTTGCGAAATATTTATTAGCTCAATATGGAGGGCCATATGGTGAACTATCTGCTGCATTACAATATTTAAATCAAAGATATACAATGCCAGATGAAAAAGGTAAAGCACTTTTAACTGATATTGGTACCGAAGAACTTGGACACGTAGAAATGATATCTACAATGGCATTTCAATTAATGGAAGGTGCGACTATCGAAGAATTGGATAAAGCAGGGCTTGGAGGACACTTTACTCAATTTAACCATGCATTATTTCCAGCAGATCCAAATGGAATACCATTTACAAGTGCTTACATAGCAACGACTGGAGATTATATTGCTGACTTAGAGTCAGATATGGCATCTGAACAAAGAGCTAGAGCTACATACGAACATTTAATGGATTTAACTAATGATCCAGATGTATTAGGTCCTTTATCTTTCTTACGTCAAAGAGAAATAATTCATTATCAAAGATTTAAAGAACTAAGAAATTACTACTTAGAAAACAAAATTTAAATGCTTGGTATTCCAAGTATTTTTTTTATTTTTTTTACTCATAATATATACGGGTGATAATATGAAATATGTATTTATAATAATGTTTTTATTAACAATGACTGGATGTTCTAATAAAAAGCTTGAATTAGATAATATAAATTTAATTAAATATAATGATACTGTATTTATAAATGAAGATTACAATATAATCAAGAATGATTTATTAAAACTAAATTTCAAATGTCATAAAAATAAATCAGTTGAAGGAAAAAACTTACAAATCATAACTAATAATAACTTATATAATATATATATTTCTAATAATTATTATATGGAATTTTTTGATAATAATATGTACTGTTCTACTAATAACAAAAAAGTAGAAGACATACTAAATAATCTAGAAGATTTAGAAAAAAAATATAATAATAAATTTTATAGTATTACAAATATACAAAATTATAATGTAAATGAAAATGATGAAATAATTAAAATTGATAAATCTGATAATTATTTAATAATAAATATAAATGATGAAATTTATAATTTTACAATAAATGAAATTGAAACAGATAATAACAAATATAGCGAAATTAATTTAATATACTTTAATGAAAAAATTGATAAAAGAAATATTGTTATTAGAAACAATAATTTTTCAAATATTAAAATAACTTTTTCAAACAAATATAATTATGTTGTTGAAATAATTCCTTATTATGAAAACGAAGTACTTAAGTTTAAAGAAAAAATTTATCAAAAAAAATAGGATAAAAATCCTATTTAGACATTTTTTCTGCTTTTCTTTTATCTCTGCATTCTTTACATCTTACTGGTTCATTAGTAAAACCTTTTTCTTTATAAAATTCTTGTTCACCAACAGTAAAAATAAATTCTTTTCCACAATCTTTGCAAACTTTAGTTTTATCTTGCATATTTTTCTCCTCCTTTACACATCATTGATTTAATAGTTATAAAGGAGTTCTTATATAGAATACACTTAATAATTTTTAAACCAAATTAACTATATCATACAATTAAATAATATGCAAATGTTTAAGAAGAATTAACATTTTTTTTGTTTAAAAACATATTGTTTAATGAGGTGTATATTGTGAAAAAAGTATTAATTCTTTTTGGTGGAGACTCTAATGAACATTACGTTTCTTGTAAATCAGCTAGAACTATATTAGAAAACATTGATAAAAATAAATATGAAGTTACTAGTGTGGGTATAAAAGAAGATTGGTATGTTTTTAATGACAATTATGATTTTTTAACTAATGGAAATTGGCTAGATTCAAATATAGAAAAAATTACAAATATTATAGAGTTTATTAAAGGTTTTGATGTTGTTTTTCCTATAATTCATGGTAATACATGTGAAGATGGAAAAATACAAAGTATGCTGGAATTGTTTAAAATAAAATATGTTGGATGTAATCCTTGTACCAACTTACTTTGTTATGATAAAGAATTAACTAAGATAATTCTTAATAATTATAATATTCCCCAAGTAGATTATGTTTGTATATCTAAAGATTATAATATGAAAGAAATAATTAAAAAAATTGAATTTCCAATGATAATTAAACCATGTAAAAGTGGTTCATCTATAGGAATTAATAAAGCAACTAATAAAAAGGAACTTAAAATTTTTATTAATGAAGCTTTAAAATATGATAATAAAATTATTGTTGAAAAGTTTATTAACGCAAAAGAATTAGAATGCGCAATTAGAGGAACAGATAAATTGGTTATATCAGATATTGGGGAAATTAAAACAAATAGTGATTTTTATGATTATGAAGCTAAATATAATGATTCTAGTTCTAAAACTATAATACCCGCAGATATTCCACACAACGTTAAAATACAAATTCAAGCATTAGCTAAAAAGGTATTTAATTTTTTAAGATGTCGTGGTATGGCCAGAATTGACTTTTTCTATAATGATAAAATTTATTTAAATGAAATCAATACAATACCAGGATTCACAGATATAAGTATGTACCCTATGCTACTTACAAATAAAAATTTTTCATGTAAAGATCTTATTACATATCTTATTGAATCTGCTTTCAATTAACAATATTTTACATATTGTTTTTTTATTAAATTACAAAAAAAAGAAATTATTTTCTTGCATCTAATTTCTTTCTTTGTTCTGTATTTAAAACTTTTTTTCTTAATCTTATATTATTAGGTGTAACTTCTACTAATTCATCTGAATTAATATAATCAAGTGCATATTCCAATGTTATAGGTCTAGGTCTTTTTAATACTACAGTATGATCTTTTCCTGCACTTCTTGTATTAGTTAAATTTTTACCTTTTACAACATTTACAGCTAAGTCATTATCTCTAGTATGTTCACCAACAATCATACCTTCATAAACATCTACACCAGGTTCAATAAACATTATTCCTCTATCTTCAAGTTGACCTAATGAATATGCAGTTGATTTTCCGTTTTCCATTGAAACTAAAACGCCTAATTTTCTTTCACCAACATCTACATTTTGATATGGTCTAAATTCTTTAAATGAATGATTTATTATTCCATAACCTTTAGTTAAAGTCATAAAGTCTGTTGTAAATCCTAGTAATCCTCTTGATGGAATTGTATAAGTTAATCTTACTTGATTACCAACATTAGTCATATTTTCCATAGTGGCACTTCTCATACCAAGTTGTTCTATAATATTACCTACGCAGTCTTCTGGAACGTCTAATTGTAGATCTTCGTATGGTTCCATTTTTACTCCATCTACTTCTTTTATTATTATTGCTGGTTTTGAAACTTGAAGTTCAAAGCCTTCACGTCTCATGTTTTCAATTAGTATTCCAAGATGTAATTCACCACGTCCAGAAACTATAAATGACTCTGAATCACCTGGAACTACTTTTAAACTTACATCTTTTTCTGTTTCTTTAAATAATCTTTCTTCAATTTTTCTTGCTGTTAATAATTTACCATCTCTACCACAAAATGGACTAGTATTTACACCAAATGTCATTTGTAATGTTGGTTCATCTATTCTCAAGATTGGAAGAGCTTCTTCTTTACCAACTTCACATACAGTTTCACCAACTGAAATATCAGGTAACCCTGAAATTGCTATTATATCTCCGGCTTCTGCTTCTTCTATTTCAACTTTATTTAAACCAAAGAAGCCAAATAGTTTAGCAATTCTAAATTGTTTAATAGAACCATCTAATCTTATACAAGAAACCATTTGATTTACTTTAATTTTGCCTCTTTTAACAAGACCAATTCCAATTCTACCCACATAATCGTTATAATCTAATAAAGCAGGTTGGAATTGTAATGATCCATTTAAATCTACTTTAGGGTTTGGAATAGTATTTATAACTGCGTCTAAAACATAATCCATGGTTGGTTCTTGAGTTTCTATTTCTGGAGACATACTTGATGTACCATTAAGTGCTGAAGCATATATAACAGGGAAATCTAATTGATCTATATCTGCACCAAGTTCAATAAATAAATCTATTACTTCATCCACAACTTGTTTTGGTCTTGCAGTAGGTTTATCTATTTTATTAACTACAACAATTGGAGTTACACCTGCTGCCAATGCTTTTTTTAATACGAATTTAGTTTGTGGCATAGGACCTTCATATGCATCTACTACTAGAAGAACACCATCAACCATATTCATAATTCTTTCTACTTCTCCACCAAAGTCAGCATGTCCTGGTGTATCAAGTATGTTAATTCTATAGTCTTTATAATCGATAGCTGTTGTTTTAGCTAATATTGTTATTCCTCTTTCTCTTTCAATTGCATTTGAATCCATAGATAGTTCACTAATATCTTCATTTGCTCTAAAAGTATGTGACATTTCTAACAATTTATCTACTAATTTTGTTTTACCATGATCAACATGGGCTATAATTGCTATATTTTTTATTTTTTTCATAAATACACTTCTCTTTCAACTGATACATTATATCATAATTAATAAAAAAACTGAACTTTTTTTATTAACGTTTTTTGTTTATTTTTTTTTATATGTTAATTCATTTATTTTCTCATCTATTATTTTTGATATATTTATATATTCTTCATCCGTTTTGATATTTTCTTGAAACTCTTTAAATTTTATTAACAAAGATAACAAATCATTGGGTTCTAAGTAGCAAAGTTCATTTCTAAAGCAAATATTTCTTTTATAAATATTAGTTAAAACCACATAGCCTCCAATTTCTGTTTTTGATTTTTCACCTATATAATATTTATCTTTATGTTTTTTAACTCCGCATTTGCTACTAGTAATGGTTAAGAAATATGTGTTTTCCTTATCTTCAGCAATAATGATTGCTAGTCTTTTTTTTGCATGATCAAATGTAAATTTTCTAGTTAATTTATTATTTAAATATGCTGTTTTAAAAACAACATTTTCTAACATTACTATGCTTCCAATATCATAATCCATTTATATCACTCCATTAATAATTTATTTTAAATAAAATTCCATTCTTCAAAAATTAAGTTATATATTATCATTTTTTCACTACAAGGTCAAGTTAATCTTACGTTTTTCAAACTAACTAAATATCTATATTTAACTAATTCATGTTATAATTATAATGGTGAAGTAAATTGAAAAAATTATTAATTATAATACTATTAATTATAATTCCTTTTAATGTCTATGCATATGAAAAAAAGGAGGTAACATTAAATAAATGCGTAGATGGCGACACTGCTTGGTTCAACTTAAATGAGGAAAAAATTAAAGCAAGATTTCTAGCTATTGACACACCTGAGTCAACAAATAAAATTGAATTTTTTGGAAAAGAAGCTAGCAAGTATACTTGTAATAAACTTAAAAAAGCTAATAAAATCGAAATAGAATATGATGAAAATTCAAACAAGTATGACAAATATAATAGAAACTTAGTTTGGGTTTGGATAGATAATGAATTGTTACAAAATCTAATTATAGAAAATGGATATGGTAAAGTAGCATATTTATATGGAGATTATAAATATACTGCTTTGTTAAAAAAAAGTGAAAAAAACGCACAAGAAAAAAATATAGGGATATGGAATAAAGAAAATAATGAAATTCAAAAGTCTTCCAATGATAATGAATACGGATACAAGTTTTACCTGATTTGTATAATAATTTTAATTATATGTTACATATGCTCAAAAAGTTTTAGAAAAAATATTAATAAAAGAGTTAAAAAAAGAATAAAGGGATAATATTATAAATTAATCCCTTTATTTTTTTAATTTGTTATAAATTTTTAACATAAAATTATATAAATTATATTTTGGCTTTGAAATAATTAAATCAAACTCACCAATTAATTCTACTACTCTTCCACCAAAACCTTTTTTAAATTCGTATATTCCATACATATCATTATTTTCTTTTTCAAAATTTCCACTTATTCCATAAAAATTATATATATCGCACTTTCTCTTTAAAGCGTCTTTCATTGTAAACCATTTTATTAAGTATTGGGCGTCATAATGCATAAATTCTTCATAAGCGCCACCAAATAAGTTTAAATATTCTTTTCCACATATTATAGACATTGTTCCAGCTAGTGGTATCTTTGAACCATATTTTGATTTATATTCTTCATATAAATCTATTTTCTTTTTATTATCATCTATTTCTTTCAAATGGTAATCTTTTATATCCTGATAACTTTTAATCTTATCTATTTCATCTTGAAATTTTTTAATACCTAGTTCCACATCAAGATAACATATATTTATTATTAAATTATCACCTATTTTATCATACATGTTTTCATAATAAGAATATGGTCTATCTATAAAACCACGTCTTGAACTTGTATGTTCCATTATATTTTTATAATCCATCAATCTATCTTTTGAAATCTGTTCTATAATTAGTCCCTGTTTTTCAGTTCTACGTATGGTTTTTCTATAGTGTTTGTTAAAGCCTGCAAAAACATCTTCTTCAGTTTTATTTTTTAAATCTAAAACATACATCCAACGTGGCTGTAATTCTTTTGTTATATCTTTATTAAAACCATAATGTTTAAAACCATTATTTTTTAAAAAATCAACTATATTTGAGTTATCTACACCATTTTCTACTATATTACCATCTATGTCTCTTGTTTTATATTCAACATATGGGTCAATTTTTAACATAAATCCTTTATTATTTTTTACATATTCTTTTATTTCAAGTATAAATTTTTTTAACAATTCTTTGTTATTATAATCTATTAAAAATCCCCTAGGGGCATAAAATAATTTCAATCCTAAAGGTAGTTTTTTTGACAAAACCATAGTAGCAGCTATAATTTTACTATCTTTTTTTAATCCAATTAAATCATAATTCCAACCACCAGCTTGTTTTAGTTTTCCCCAATATTCTTTTTGATGAAATGTTATATATTTACTTTTAGAAGCATATTCTTCGTATTCAGCGCTATTAAGTTTTTCTATATGCATTAATATCTCCTCCAAGTTTAATGTAATTATACCATTACATATAAATTATGTAAACTAAATTATTTAATATTAAAATAATATTTCAAAATATATTCCATCGTTATTTTTATATCAGGAAAAACGCTAATATTTTCTAAATCATTTAAAGAAAACCATCCTGCTTCTGTACTTTCTTCACTAATTACAGGATCACAATTATATGGGTTAAGTGGAACTGCTGGATAAATAATATCTATATGAACTTCCCCCATTTTATTTAAATTCTTTTGAATTCCAAGTGGGCGTATACAATCATTTTCTCTTGGAAATCTAACACCTAAAAGTTTAATTTTAATTTTCGTTTCTTCATATACTTCTCTAACTGCCGTTTCTTCTGGTAATTCGTCTGGTTCTATATGACCGCCTGGTTGAACCCATTTATCAAATTTTTTGTGTTTAACTAATAGTATTTTTTTATCAAGTGGATTTATGATAAATGCAGAAGCGCAAAATTGTCTCATAGTATCACCAAATATATTTTAACACATTTTATCATTCAAGAATATCTTTTGTTTGTTCATTTACATTTTTTTCGTAAACTGTTAATTTTTCATTTATATCTAATGTTGCGAGTAAAATATTTGATGTATTTTTATAACCTTTAATTTTAAGTTCTTTTTGTAACCATTCTTTATTCTTATTAAAATTATTTAAATTTTTAATCATAATTTTAGTATCTATTATTACATTTGCGCATAATCCTTGTTTCTGCACCGGTAAATTCATATCTTGTATAGTAACATTTTGATTTTCTTTCTTTGGCATTATACTAACAATTCCATTAACTTCTAATATTGCATAATCAATTTGACTTAAGTCAAAATATCCGTTCATTCTACATTGTTCTAATAAATCGTTTATATCAAATTTTACTTTTTTTAAGTTTTTTTCTACTATTTTTCCTTTATCAATTAATATAGTTGGGATACCCATAAAAAATCTTCTAAGTGTTATACTTTTCATTGTCAAAACAGAAACTAAATATGCAATTAAACCAAATATTAACATTGCAAGTATGCCATTTTCAAATTGTGTATCAAGTGATGTTGTGATTTCAGCTGCAAAATTTCCTATTGAAATACCAATTACATAATCAAATACTGAAAGTTGTGATACTTGCTTTTTACCTAATAATTTTGTTATTACAAAAAGAACTATTAATGATATTATCGATCTGATTGCTACATCATCTAATTGTTTTATGTCCATGTTATCACCAATATTATTATTTATTTTTAAGGCTTTTTTATACTAAAACTTAAAAAAAATCTTTATTTTTCTATTAAATAAAGATTATTTAAAAGTACACCTGTTCCCTCTGCTACACATGTAAGTGGACTTTCTGCAATGTATACTGGAACATCTAATTCTTTTTGTAATAATTCATCTAATCCATTTATTAAGGCTCCTCCACCAGTTAATACAATTCCTTTATTAATTATATCTGCAGATAATTCTGGGGGAGTTTCTTCAAGAACTTTTTTAGTAGTTTCTACTATAATATTTACGCTTTCTTTTAAAGCTTCTTCTATTTCTGGAGCTGTTATGGTTATAGTGCTTGGAAGTCCTGTTGTTAAATTTCTACCTCTAACTTCCATTTTGTTGTTTTTATCACCTTTGTAAACTGTACCTATAGTTAATTTAATATCTTCTGCTGTCCTATCACCTATTAAAAGCTTATATTTTTCTTTAATATATTTAATTATGTCACTATCAAATGTGTTACCTGCTATTTTAATTGATGAACTAGTAACTATTCCACCTAGTGATAAAACAGCAATATCAGTAGTTCCACCACCTATATCTATTACCATACTACCACTTGGAGCTGATATATTTAGGCCGGCTCCTGTAGCTGCTACTTTAGGTTCTTCCTCAATATATACTCTTTTTGCTCCTGTTCTTTCAGCAGCCTCTTTTATCGCATTTTTTTCTACTTGAGTTATATTTGATGGACAACAAATTAATATTCTAGGTTTTGTAAATAATGTTTTACCATTTACTTTTTTTAAAAAATAATCAAGCATAACTTCTGTGATTTCAAAATCTGCTATTACGCCATCTTTCATTGGTCTTATGGCTTGTACACTTCCTGGTGTTCTTCCAAGCATTTCTCTAGCTTCTACTCCTACTGCTAAAGGTTTTTTTGTTTCTGAATCTATTGCAACAACACTTGGTTCATTTAATACTATACCTTGTCCTTTTACGAAAATTAATACATTTGCTGTACCTAAATCTATTCCTATATCTTTTGTGAACATTATTTCCTCCTTTACTGTAATATGTTTAAGTATTTTTTTCTGGTTGATTCTCCACCTCTAATATGTCGTATATCTATATGATATTTTAAAATGTCTTCTACATTTTTGTATTTTTCTTTGTCTATTTTTAATAGTCTTTCATGTAAATCTTTATGTACTGTACTTTTTGATACTTTAAATAAACTGGCTATTTCTCTAACAGTCTTTCCTGTTTGTATAATATAGTTTGCTTCTTCTAATACTCTTTTATTAATATAATTCACTATAACACCTCTTTAGTAAATTATATTTTTAACTGATATTTTTATTCAAAAAAGAGCTTATGCCCTTCTATATTTCATTTGTTTTTTTACCAATGTAATTTAGTGGATTTACAGTTTTGTTATTTATGCTTATTTCAAAATATAAATGATTCCCGGAATCTTTATCTATATTTGAATTGCCACTTTTACCAATAACTTGACCTTGTGTTACTTGGTCGTTTTCTTTTACTGATACTTCACCTAAACTTTGATATATACTAACTATATTGTTTTCATGTTTAATTTCTATTACATTTCCTAAAATTTCATCTTGATGTACGGATGTTACTGTGCCACTTAGAATTGCTACTACATCAAATGTATCTTTTCCTTTGTAAGTTATTCCTGTGCTTGGTATATATGTTCCTTCATAATATATTATTGAATTTTTTTGTTCGTTTTCATCGCTAGCATAATCATAATATTTTTTTGTTATTGAAACACTTTCATCAATATAAGGATTAGCTATTTGTTCTATATTATTATTTGTTGTTGTATCGCTAACAACTGGAACTGTGTCTTCAAATATAGTTTTATTTACATATTCTGTAGTGTCTGGTTTTTTGTATAAAGACTTTTGTATTAAAAATATACTTGAAATTATTAATATAAATCCTATTGCATAAATAGTATATACTACTGGTTTTTTTAATCTTCTATATGTCATATTATCACCTCATTTAAGAGTTTTGACAATATTTAATATTTTATACAATTTTTTAAATTTTTTTTATTTTAGTTCCTTGGTAATAATGATATAAAATTTGATCATATGTATATCCTGCTCTTGACATTCCTTCTGCTCCATACTGACTCATTCCAACTCCATGACCATATCCTCTAGCAACCACTTTTATTGAATCATTATTTTGGGTTATAGTATAATAATTTGATTTTAGTCCCAATTTATTACATAACTCCCAGCCTGTAAATGTTTTATCATTTATTTTAATTTTTTTTATTCTACCTGTATTTGTTTTTGAAATTATTTCTACTGTTACCTTATCTTTATATTCTAATCCTAATAAATCATAAAATTTTTTTAAAGTGAAATAATATTCTTTATCATAAAGTGGAGATACAGAATCCCATGTAGAACTAACACTTCTTAAATAAGGAATTTCATTTGGAAATATATCTTCACTATTTTCGGTTACTCCAATACTTGTAGAAAAAAACAAGGCATCTATTATTTTTCCATTATATACTAAATATTCAGAATTTGTTTCTATCACTGCTTGTTTTACTTTATTTGAAAGTTCAGTATATCTATTTCCCCAATTTTGTTTTTGTTGGGTTTCATCTAAATATACCTGATTTTGTACTGTATCTATTACATCATATTCATTTTTTTTATTTGTTGAAAGTCGTTTCATTACATAAGTACGAGCAGCTACTGCTTGAGCTTTTAATGCTTCTAATGAAAACTCTGCTGGCATTTCACCTGCAAGCACACCTGATACATATTCTTCTAATGGAATTTCATCTATTTTTCCAGTTGCGTTTCTTTTTACTCTTACTTTCATATTAGCGGTATAATTAAATTTTATTTCATCATCATATATAAATAATGAAATAACTATGTATGGTATTATTATTATTAACAGAATTACATATATTATTTTTTTCATATTCATCACTATTGTTTATTATAGTTTTAAATAATAGAGTTTTTTGTCAAAAAAAATCACATTTCTGTGATTTATAATATTTTTGTATTAACAAAGAAGTCATAAAAGAAATTTGTTGTAGTATATGATAAGAAAATTGCTATTAAAAAATATAAAATTCTTGATTGATAATATCTATTTTTTTTAAATATACCATTAATATTTATACTATCTAATGCCCAAATAGATATTAAAAGTGAAAAAAGATAAAATATTCCTTTTATCATTTTTCCTCATAATTCGTTATCATATTAATTCTTCTTAAATGTCTTTCTTCATTTGTGAATTTTGTTTCTAAAAAAGTATCTATTATTTCTTTTAGTTCATCAAATTGTTTTTCATAGCTAATGGAAATTACATTGCAATTATTATCAATTTTGCAAAGTCTTGCTTCTTCAACATTGTCTACTTTTCCACATCTTATACCTTTTACCTTATTACAGGCTATACTCATACCTATACCTGTTCTACAAATTAATATTCCTAGATCTATATCTTTATTTATAATTGCTTCGCCTACTGAAAAAGCATATATAGGATAATCAGTAGATTCTTCTGTTTGACTTCCTAAATCTTTTACTGTATATTTTTTTGATTCTAAATATTCTTTTAATTTTAATTTTAATTTATACCCTCTATGATCGTTTCCTATTCCTATTACCATATTTTCTCCTATCTAAATAATGTCCATGGATTTACTCTTGTTGCTCCAGAACTGAATGGGGCACCTCCATACCACACAGCAAAATGTAAATGTGGGCCTGTTGCCATTCCTGTCATTCCAACATATCCTATTACTTGACCTCTTTCAACAGTTTGGCCTACTTTTAAACCAGAAGCATAAGAACTCATATGATTATATTGTGTGTAATATCCATTATTATGATTAATTACTACATGTATACCATTGACACTATCTCTAGCTACTTTTATTACGGTACCATTATTTGTAGCATAAATTTTTGATCCATATTTACCTGCAATATCAAGTGCACCATGTAATTCACGTTGACCAGTTATTGGATTAATTCTATAAGTATAATTTGAACTTATATAATAACTATCAATAGGCCATAACCAGTTACTAAGTGAACCAACTGACGGTAATACCCTAGAACCTTTTACAATGATTTTATCTGTAGCAGGTTGTAATACTTCTTTAGATATTTGTTGTACATATACTATAGTACCATTTACTAATTTTTCATTTTGTTTTGTTCGTGAAATTCCATTTTTTCCAACTTGTGTTACCGTTTCATAACCTGCTACCATAGTTGGATCTATTTTTTCCACAGTTTTATATAATTCCTCTATATCTGTCGTTGTTTCTTGTGATACAGTTACATTTAGCTTTGGATTTGTTATGCCAATCACCACTTCTTCTCCTACAGAAAGAATATTTGTTTCTTTTTTATATTTAGGATTTGACATTAAAAATTCTTCTACGCTAATTTTGTACTCATAGGCAACTTCTTCTATAGTATCACCTACTTTAACAACATGAGTTTTACTTTGTTGATTTTCACCAAATAACAAATATTTGCTTAATTGTGCGCTATCAGTATATATCTTTTCTGTTGAAGGAATATTCATTTCTTTAATTGTTATGTTATTATCAATATATATATCCGTTATATATTGACCTGTTTCCTTTATTTGTTCTTGAGTATTATTTTTATACGCTTCATATTTTTCAGTTCCCACGTATGCATTTATAACCATTTCTACCGCATTCGTGAAAATATCTTTTGATAAAACATATATTTTTTCAGTGTTTTTTCCATTTTGAATTGTTATTTGATATCCTCTTAATGTGAAATCACTTTTTTTCTTTATTTTTTCATATATCGATTTTATATCTTCTATGTTATTATTATAACTTATTTCTTTTTTTATTTCTAAACCATTTGGAATAAAAACTTCATTTACTAAATACTTTTCTTTTATTTCTTTTTGTTCTTCATTTATATATTTTTCTAATTGATCTTTTGATTCAATTTTACCTAACAATTCACCATTTAAATAAACTTTGTAGTACGTGTTTGGTTCAACATTTTTTTCATATGATAAACTTAAAAAAGCAGTTGCTGCAATCACTATTACAATTAAAAACATCAGTAAAACTTTTTTCATATGAACCTCCTTATATATTATATAAGCGAGTATAACTACTCGCTTATATTAGTATTTTGTAGTTCTATTTGTAAACCTAGTTCCTCTTTGTGGAAAATTAACTAATGTTCTTGGATTAACACTTTTTGCTATATAAGTATTCCAAGAAGTATAATCAGTTAAATATAAACCGTATGCTGTTGCGAAATGTAAATGTCTACCCGTAGAACATTTGTCCCAGGTTTCAACACTAGGATCGCCACCCATTATTGCAATTTTAGTATCTTTAGTTACAGTGTCACCAACAGAAACTAAAATAGATCTTAAATGTACATATGATGTTGTATATGTAACTCCATTTATCTTATGATGTATATAAATTCTATTACCACCACAACTTGATTTCCATATAATACCAGCAACTATTCCTGCTGCAGATGCATAAACATCAGTACTTCCAGTTAAATCAAGTCCACTATGAAAATCTGTAACAGTTCTTCCATTTAATCTATAAGTTCTATAACCAAATTCACTACTAAAGCCACCAGATATTATTGGTCTCCAAAATTTTGTATCAGCAGGCAATTGACCTCTTGTACAAACATTTATATCATCAGTATCTTTACATCCATACTGTTTTTCATACATTTCAATGGCTTCTCGTCTAGATGCTATTTCATCTTCTATATCCATTGACAAATCTACAATTTCATCTAATTGATTTCCAAGACTATCTAAACTTTTTGATAATTCTTGTTGTTTTTGTTCTAAGTTTTTTATGTCTTTCGATAATTTTTCTTGTTTTTCTTTATTTTTTACAATCATATTGTTGTATTCGTCTACCAACGAATCATTATATTCAATAAGTTGTTCGCTGATTGCTACTCTATATATAAAATCTGTAAATGTTTTTGCACCCATTGCATAATCTAAATACATTGTGCTACTACCAGAAATCTGATAAAAACTCATGATATCTTTAATTTGTTGTTTTTTTGATTGTATATCATTTTTTAGTTGTTCTATTTCTTGTGTTAAATTTTGAATTTCCTCTTGACTACTTTCTATTTCTTGCGTAGCATTACTTATATTTTTTTTAATATTATTTATCTGATTTTCTGTTAATTTTTTATCATTTTGCGCAGCATTATATTCATTTATGCTTTTTTGCAACTCCTGCTTTAAATCGCCTAATGTTTTTGCATAAGTTACATCTGGAACTATTATAGTAGTTAGTATAAGCATAAAGACTAAATTTAAATTAATAAGCTTTTTAAAAAATCTAATTATATTTTTCATTACCTAACCTCTACTTCCATATTTAAATTATATCACATATAAATTTTTTCGCAAGTAAATAAAAATCCTTTATTTTTTCTTTAAAGGATTTTTTAATATCTTTTTAATTTTAGATTTTACTTTTGCAATCCATGATGGACCAAATACATCTGAAATTAAATTGATTTTATTTGCCAAATAAAAATATACTACTATTCCAACACTTGAATATATTGCTATTAACAATATTGATTTTAATCGTGTAACAGCTGTTAAAGGGATTACAAAAGTAAGAGCTGATAAAATCAATAACATTATTATTAAACAGAAAATAGTTTTGAAAACTGATTTTATAATTTCTTTATAGTTGAATTTAAATTTTTTCTTTAAAGATATCATAATAAATAATATAGCACTACCTTGTATAATAATATTAGTTATTATCGTTGAATAGTAAGCAGGTATTCCAATATATTCGAGTAAATACATCATAGGAGCATTAAGTAATATCTTTAAAATTAAATTTCCAATTATAGCAGTTAAAGAAATTTTAGATTGATTTAAAGTTTGAGCCAAATTCAAAGCTATTATGTGTATACAAAAAACTATTGCTTGAAGAATATAAAATCTAAATATATTAATACTTAATTGGTCATAACCATAAAATGCTATCCATACCGGTTGAGCTAGGAAACTTAGTCCAAAAGACATTGGTATTACTATAAATAATATTAATTTATAAGCCTCATTGATTTTTTTATTAACATCCTTCATATCTTTTTTTGCATAACTACCGGATACGTTCGGTATTAAACTAGTTATTAATCCAAGACCTACTGATGCAACTATCATATTTAATTTTGTCGCCCATGTAGCAACAACACCTAATGTTGTTTCTGCAACTGATACATCATAACCTAATTTCACCATTGTCTTAACAACCGTAAATGAATCGACCATACCAAATGCAGATCTGATTAAATCAATTACCACGAATGGTAAAGAATAAAATACTATCTTTTTAAATAATTCTTTTTTTTTAACTTTTGGTTCATTCATCGATGTTGTTTTAAATTCAGAACTATGTTTTTTTATTTTTACTTTTAGATATATATATGAACTCAAGGCTGCGATAGTTGCTGCAAATATTGCTATATAAACAGCAAAATTTATTGGCATATGAAATATTTTAACAGTAAGATAACTCCCTACTACTATTATCAATACTCTAACTACTTGTTCTATTAAATTTGATATACTAGTAGTTGTAATCATTTTATGTCCTTCAAGGTATCCTCTTAAAACACTTTGTTGTGGGACAATAAGTAACGCTACTGAAACAATTCTAATAGCAGTTGATACATCTTCCAATGTATTTCCGCCTTGTATATTTCCAATGAACATATAAGCAATGTTATCAGCAAACACAAACAATAAAAGAAAAGCAATTAACCCTATTATAATTATTATGTGAGAGGACATTTTATATATTTTTTCTTTTAAACTATAATTTTCCAAAGCATTATATTCACTTACTAATTTTGCTACCGCTACAGGAATACCACAGGTTGAAAGACTTAGAAAAATTGCATATATAGAATATGCATAGCTATATAAAGCTCCGCCTTTATTACCTATAATGTCATAAAAGGGAATGACATATAATAATCCCAACACCTTACATAACAAAATTGAAACCGTTGCTACAAATGCACCTTCTATAAAGGAATTTTTTTTCATATTTCACTTTCCATTCTAAAACATTACAATTATAACATTAATATTTTTAATTGTAAATTCCAATTACAACTTTCATTAATTGGCATTTTGTAGTATTATTATATAGAGGTTAAATTATAAGGAGCTGAAAGAAATGAATTTTCAAGAAATCACAGAAAAAGAATACACATCATTTTTAAATAATCACCCCCTAAGAACATTCCTTCATACACCGAATATAGCTAAAATGAGAGCCGTAGATGGTTGGGAGCACATATATTTAGGTATTAAAAATAATAATAAAATTATTGCTGCTACAATGTTGCTTTCAAGAAATGAGTTTGCTAGTAAAAAAGAATTTTATGCAATAAGAGGTTTTTTAATCGATTATAATAATTATGAACTATTGAAATTTTTTACCACATGTATAAAAAAATATATAAGAAAAAATAACGGGTTTATTTTAAGAATTGATCCTTATATCATGAAACAACAAAGAGATGTAAATGGAGATATAGTACAAAATGGTATAAATAATAAAAGAATAATAGAAAATTTAAGAAATTTAGGTTTTAAAGAAAGAAATCCGGAACAAGTCAAATGGATGTTTACACTTGATATAGAAAATAAAACACTTGAGCAAATACTTAAAGATATGAAACCAAACACCAGAAATTCTATTAATAAAACATTCAAAGAAAATCTAATTATTAGAACATTAGAATATGATGAATTAGATAAATTTGTAAAAATTACTGATGATACAAGTAAACGTAGAAACTTTGCTAATAAAGGAATTGAATATAATCATGAAATGTATAAACTTTTTGGTGATGAAGTTAAATATGTTATAGCTGAACTTGATACAGAAGACTATTTAAATAAACTCAATTTGGAATATGAAAAAGAAAATAATACATTAAAAAAATTAAATAACTCTAATAGTAAAAAATTCATTGAACAACAAAGTAAAGTTAATATTTTATCCAAAAGAATTAATGAAGCTTTGCTCTTAAAAGAAAAGGGTTCTAAAATTCCTTTAGCTGCAAGTATGTTCATGTTATATGGGTACGAAATAATATATTTATTTAGTGGAAATTATAAAGAATATATGAATTTGCACGCACAATATAGAATACAATATGAAATGATTAAATACGGAATTGAGAATGGATACAAGATATATAATTTTTATGGTATTAGTGGGAATTTCGATCCAGATGATGATAGATATGGTATATATGCCTTCAAAAAAGGATTTAATGGTACTGTTGTAGAACTAATTGGTGAATATGATATCCCAGTTAATAAAATTTATTACTTTTTATATAAAATTATTAATCTTTCAAAAAAATGTATTAAAAAAATTATTAAGTTCAATAAATAAATCCAAAGTTGTTTAAAGACAGCTTTTTTTATAATAAAAAAAACAGCTTAAGCTGTTCTTCCAAATTTACGATTAAATTTTTCTACTGCTCCTGTTTTCTTAGTAGTAGTACCTTGTCCACCGTTAAAGAATGGATGGCATTTATTACATACTTCTAGGTGTAGTTCTTTTTTATTTGATTTTACTGTAAAAGTATTACCACATGCACATGTAACTTTAGTATCTACATATTCAGGATGTATTCCTTTTTTCATATATATCTCCTTCCGCCATGACAACCAATATGTCATAGAAATTTACTAAAATAGTATAACAATAAATTTATTAAAAAGCAACTATTTTTTAATCTTTTGATTTTCCAAATAATGAAATTAATCTATAAAATAGGTTTATAAAATCTAAATATAATTGAAAAGCACAAAAGATTGATAGATTTTCTTGATCAGGAATTACATTTTGTAAATATTTTACTTTTTGCATGTCATATGCAATATAACCTAGGAAAATTATGATACCTGCATAACATAATATTAAATCTATTGTTTCTGAACCTATGAACAAATTAATTAAGGTTACTAGTACAAGCGCTATTAAACCCATTAATAAAACTGTACTTATTTTTGACAAATCTAATTTTGTTACCTTTCCAATAAATGCAAATATTCCAAATAACAATGATGTTACTGCAAATACATATATAATTGATGTTATTTCATATACCACGAATACAAATGATAAAGATAATCCTGTTGTAAATGAATAAACAAAGTAAAGTATTTTAGCTGTCATTGGTTGCATCTTTGTTATTCTAGCAGATAAGAAAATAGCAATAAATACTTCTATAATAAGTATACCAATAACATATCCGGGTTTTATTAAATTAAATAGCATATTTACATTTGTTGATACAAAATAACCTGTCAAAAATGATACTAATAAACCTAAAAATAACCATAAATAAATTTTTGAATATAATTTATTTTCCATCTTATACCTCCTTTTGTTATTATATCATATATTTTAATATATATATATAATATTATATTTATTACATAATTTTTCTACCCTAGAGTTTACATAATCATCTATGTTTGAATCCGTTTCTATTTTTATAAATTCTATTTTTTCCTTACTATACATTCTTAATAATTTAAACAGTTCATCTAAATCTATTATTATGCTATCAATATCATCATATAAATAAATTTCTGATTCATTAATTATTGATTTTATATCATTATATCCTACATTAACTGTTATATAATCTGCTTTTATAATATAATTTAAAATCGTTTTATTATCTATTTCTTTTTTAAATTTTATATCATTTATTATATCTGTTATCCTATAGTTTTTATTTACATACTTTGTATTAAAGTTAAGTAATTTGTTGTTCTTTTCTAAATTACTTTTTTTATCATTTATATAATCTAAGTTTGAATCAATTCCTAATACAAGGTATGATTTTTTTGTTACCTTTGTACCTGAATATATTAATATTACTATTAAAATAATTGATAATAAGAAGAAACATTTTTTCATTTTTCACCTCAAAAAAAAGTAGATAAATCTACTTTAATTATATTTTATTTAATACTCTTCTATTCTTAATTTCGCACCTACATTGTTTAATTTTCCAACTATATTATCATATCCTCTTAATATATGTTCAACTTCTTTAACTACAGTTGTCCCCTCAGCTATTAAACCTGCTAATATTAAACATGCTCCTGCTCTTAAGTCTGTTGCTATTACTTCTTTTCCAATTAATTTTGTTGGACCGTTAATTTTTAATTTATTACAATCTATTTTTATATCTGCTCCCATATTATTTAAATATTCTACATTTAAAAATCTATTTTCGTATATTGTTTCTTCTACTATAGATGTACCACTAGCTTGTGTAAACAATGCAGTTATTGGTTGTTGTAAATCTGTTGGGAATCCTGGGTAACCTAGTGTTTTAATTGATGAAGAACATAAATTTGGTGTTGATGATACCACTACTGAATCTGAATTAATTTCTAGCTTTACATTCATTTCTTGTAATTTAGAAGTTAACGATTCTATATGGCTTGGTATTACATTATCAATTTTTAAGTTATCCCCAATCAAAGCACCTGCTATTATATAGGTTCCCGCTTCTATCCTATCTGGTATTACTTCTGTAAATGCTTTTCCCAGTTTTTCTACACCTGTTATAGTTATTGTACTAGTACCGGCACCAATTATTCTAGCTCCCATATTATTTAAAAATGTAGCAATATTTACTATTTCTGGTTCCTTAGCTGCATTTTCTATTGTTGTTATACCTTTTGCTTTTACTGCTGCAAACATAATATTTATAGTTGCACCTACCGATGCTATATCCAAATAAATCCTATTTCCTATTAATTCTTTTGCTTCTATAGTAAATTTATTTTTTGTTTCAGTAATTTTTGCTCCTAAAGCTTCAAATCCTTTTAAATGTAAATTAATGGGTCTTGCTCCTATAGAACAACCACCAGGAAAATATATTTCTACTTTTTTATATTTTCCTAATAAAGCACCCATAAAATAATAAGAAGCTCTTAATTTTTTTGCTTTTTCTTCTGGTATTTCTTTATTTACTATAGTTGATGAATCAATTGTAACTAATTCACCTTGACGTGTTACTTTTGCACCTAAATATTCTAATATTTCACTTAATGCATCTATATCCGAGATACTTGGAACATTATCTATTTTTACTTCTTCATCACACAAAATGGCAGCTGGAAGAAGCGCTACGGCACTGTTTTTTGCACCACATATTCTTATTGTACCTTTTAATCTATGTTGACCTTCTATTATTATTTGTTTCATAATATCCTCCACTACTATATTAATATGTTTTTTTCTTACTATGGTGTTTATTGCCTTATTAATTAATTTAAAAATAGTATTTACCACCATTATAATTATAATTTGTTTTAATATATTTATCAAGTAATTTATTTTTTTTAGTGTAAATAAAAACTATATTATTTTAAATAAATATAGTAACGCAAAGATAATTATAATTATTCCACCTATTAATGTAGATATTTTTCCTATTTTTTCATTAATGTATTTTCCTGTTTTTAACCCTACATATGTAAATAAAAAACTTATTATAGAAAATATACTTGATGCTAATATATTTTTATTTGTTATTGCATTTAAACCTATACCAACTGAAAAGCTATCTATACTAACTGCAAATCCAAATAGTATCATTTGTGATATTTTTAATGGAAATGTTTCTTTTTCTTCTTTAAATAACTCTATTATCATTTGTATTCCTATTATCGTGAATATAAGAGCAATAATTATATTTGGCTCAATTTTAATTATTTTTAATATTAAAATTCCAAATAAATTTCCTATTTGTGGCATTATAAAATGATATATTCCAACTATACAAGATAGTAAAATTATATTTTTTTTATCTAATCCTATTGTTCCATAAGCAAGGGAAAGTGAAAAAGCATCCATACTTAATGTTACTGCAATTATTACTAATAATATTATTTCCATAATAAAAGCCTCCTATAAAATTATATTTATATAGGAAACTTTTATACTTATTATAAATATTTATCTATTATTTCTTTTATTAATGATTTATATTCTACAGTATCACTTTCTTCTGCTTCTAAAACGCATAGTGGAGGAAATAAGACACACCACCAATTATTTCCTTTTCCTTCTCCTATAGTAACAAGAAGTGATTCATAATAACCTTCTTTGTAAATGATTCCTTTGAAATCCTTTTGTGGAAAGTAATTTAGTCCTAAATTAATATTATAGTTTTTATGATAATTGTTTTTATTAAATATTTCATTTATGTTATTTTCTAATGCATTCATATTATCTTTTAGTTTTAGTTTTGTTGTTTGAACATTATCTTTAGTGGTAATTAATGTATTAATTTCTTTTTGAAGTGACTTAGCTACTTCTTTTTTTATTGTTTGATCATATTCATCATTGCTATTGGCTACCACTCTTAATCTAATTGATTCTTCTGGTATTTTTACTTTTTCTTCAAAAATATTTCCTATTATATAAAACGATAATATTATTAATATAAATGTAATAAATGGTTTCAAAAAAATCATCCTTTCTATTTAATAGTGGACGATTATAATTTTTTTATTCATTATTTATGATAAGTTTCATTATTTAATATTTTATATGCTCTATATACTTGTTCAAGTAATATTACTCTAAATAATTGATGTGGAAAAGTCATATCTGAAAAAGATATTTTATAGTTTGATATTTTTTTAATTTCGTCATGTAATCCTGATGAACCACCTATTATAAATGTAATATTTGGATTTATTATTTGTGTTTTGTCTATAAATTGTGAAAACGTTTCTGAAGTCATTTTTTTACCTTCTATTTCCAAAGTTACAATGTAATCTTTTAAATTTAAAACTTTTAATATGTTTTCTTTTTCTTTAATTAATGAATTATTTTGTTCATCAGGGACCTCAATTATTTCAATTTTAGTATATTTTGTTAATCTTTTTTTATATTCATTTATTGCTTCTACATAAAATTTTTCTTTTATTTTTCCAACACATATTATTTTTATCATACTTCTATTAACTCCGTTTTTTCATTCTGATGCGCAATTATTATCTCACAATTATCAATATTTTGTTCTTTCAATGTTTCATATGCTAAAGATGGTGTGTTATTTTCTTCACTTAGATGGGCTAGTACTATATGCTTTGTTTTTTCTCCAGCTAATTGTTTTAGATATCTGGACGAATCTTTATTTGATAAGTGTCCTTTATCTCCTAGTATTCTTTGTTTGATGTGATATGGATATTTTGGATTTTCCATAAGTAAATCCACATCATGATTACTTTCAAATACATACAAATCTCTATTTTTTAATAATTTATAATTTCTAATATTTATATATCCAGTATCTGTTACATAAACAATTGATTTAGTTTCAGATTCTATTACATATCCATTAGAATCTGCTACATCATGCGAAGTTTTAAATGGAGTTATTTTTAAAGAGCCAACATTTATTGTATTTTCTATAAATTCATAATTTGGTAAATTAAGGTTTAATTCCTTATACATTGGTAATGTCAAATATACTTTTGTATTGTATTTTTTTGTAAATACCTTTAATGCACTTGTATGATCCGTATGGGTATGTGTTAAAAAGATTGCTTGTATTTTATCTGGTGTTGTATTTAAAGCTTTTAAATTTTTTTCAATATATAATGATGTTGTACCTAGATCTATCAATATCTGAGTTGAATCATCTTTTACATAGCAACAGTTTCCTTTTGAACCACTTGATAAAACTGATACTTCCATTTTAATCTTCCTTTAACATATTTACGAATGTAGAAGTATTTCTTTTAAATATTAAATCAACAGTTGTTGTTGGTCCATTACGATGTTTTGCAATTATAAATTCACTTTTGCTTGTATTTTCATCTATTGATGTTTCTTTTGTATAGTAATCATCTCTATATAAGAAAGCAACTATATCTGCGTCTTGTTCTATTGATCCAGATTCTCTTAGATCACTAAGTAATGGTCTTTTATCTTCTCTACCTTCTACTGTACGTGAAAGTTGAGCTAAAGCTATTACTGGTATTTTTAATTCCATGGCAAGGGTTTTTAATGATCTAGAAATTTCTGAAACTTCTTGTTGTCTATTTCCGGCATATCTTGCAGAACCACTAATTAATTGTAAGTAATCTATTATTACAATACCTAACCCCTTTTCTGAAGAAGCTAAACGTCTACATTTAGCCCTTATTTCTCCAATTGTCATACCTGGAGTATCATCTATAAAAATTTTGGTTTCTGCTAGTTTACTTATAGCTTCGTTTAGTTTTTTCCAATCTTCATTTTCCAAATGTCCTGTTCTAAATTTTTTACCTTCTATTTGACCTATTGATGAAAGCATTCTGTTTATTAATTGTTCTGCACCCATTTCCATATTAAATAATGCAACTGTCTTTCCTGATTGAATAGCTATATTACTTGCAAGATTTAAAGCAAATGCAGTTTTTCCCATTGCTGGACGAGCAGCTATTATTATTAGTTCATTTTCATGAAACCCTGATGTAATTTTATCTAAATCATAAAAACCTGTTGCTAACCCAGTTATTTCACCTTTTGTTTGAGCTAGTTTTTCCAAATCATTTTGTGCTTTATATAGAACTTCTTGAATTGACTTAAATTCTGTCCCTTTTTTAGATTTTACTACATTAAGTATCTTTTTTTCGGCATTATCAAGTATCTCTGAAATATCATTTTGTGAATTATATCCCTCTGTTGCAATTTCTGCTGATGTATCGATTAGTCTTCTACGAATTGCTTTTTCCTCTACAATTTTTATATATTCATCTATATTTACAGCTGATGGAACTGTATTAATTATGTCAGTTATATATTCAACTCCACCTACTTGTGACAAAATATTTTTATTTTCTAATTCAGATGTTACGGTAGTTGCATCTATTGGTATATTTTGTTCTGCTAATAAACTCATTACTTCAAAGATTTTTCCGTTTGCTTCTGAATAAAACAAATCTTTGTTAAGTGTTTCTACTGCTTTTTGTAATGCATACTTGGATAAAAACATTGCCCCAAGTACAGATTGCTCTGCATCTAAGTTACATGGCATCTTTTTTTCTTGCACATTAATCACTTCCTTGTTAATTCAATTTTAAGAATTGCTGTTACCTTTTTATGTAAATTTATTTCAATATTATGGAAACCTAATGAGGATATTGGTTCTTCTAAATGGATCTTTTTCTTATCTATTTTAATGCCTTTATTTGATAATTCTGTATGGATTGTTTTTGTACTAACACTTCCAAATACCTTATCTGAAGCTCCCGTTTTTACTGGTATTTTGATTTTTAATTGTTCTATTTTTTGTTTTAATTCTGTACATTCTTTTATATTTTCTTCTTCTTGTTTTTGTGCTTCTTCATTTTGTTCACTAAGAATTTTTAAACTTGTTGGCGTTGCCATTACCGCATATCCATTTTTTATTAAGAAATTTTTACCATATCCATCTGAAACAGTTTTAACTTCTCCCTTTTTTCCTTGTCCTTTTACGTCTTTTAAAAATATTACTCTCATATTACACCTCACCTAATTATTTTTAATAATTTTTCTTTTGCTTCTCTTATTGTTTTATCTTGAAATTGTGCAGCTGCTGATGTTTGAGAACCTCCTCCACCTAAAGAATTCATTATTTGTTGTACATTTATGTTACCAATTGAGCGCGCACTTATTGAAACTTTATTTTGTTCTATTTTTCCTATAACAAATGAAGCTTCTACATCTTCAAATTGTATTAATTCATCAGCTACTTCTGCTAAATCTTTTTGGTCATATATTTCATTATTCAATATACATATAATCATTTGGTCATTAACCATGTAACTTCTTTTGATAATGTTTGCTTTTTTAATATAGTTTTCCCTTGTTTCTTTTAATATTTCTGTTTTTATTTTGCAATCAGCTTTTAAATCTAATAGAATTGAGGAAGCTAAAAATGTTTTTGATGTTGTTTTCATCATATAGCCATTTGTATCTACTTCTATACCTACTAGCAATAATGTTGAAACAAGACTAGATGGTTGTATGTGCAACTGATTCATAAAGAATGTTATAATTTCAGAGGCACTTGAAGCATTATTATCTATAAGTTCATAAATAGAGTTTATTTTAAGATTCTCATCTATTACGTGATGATCAATTATTATTGTATCTAGTTCTAGTAAATCTTCGTTTTCAATTAATTTTTTATTGCAAAAATCCATTGCTATTAATAATGTATCTTTATCTATTAACTCTTTTGATTTTTGGAAATCTATTAAGTTATATATTTCTTTTGCATCTTTAAGTGCTTGAATACCTTTTTCTAATGATTTATTTATTTTGTCTAACGAAATATAAACATATGCTTCTTTTTTTAATTTTTTACAAATTTCATACATTCCTAAAGAGGATGCAAAGCTATCAAAATCAGGATTTTTATGGCCTGTGATTATTATTTTATCATATTTTTTTATTGTTTTGATTATTTTTTTTAATGCGTTATTCATGATCCACCTTCTATATTGTATTATACTATATTTTAATGATTATTAAAAGGAATAGTTTCCTATTCCTACTCATTATTTTTTATTTTATTTGCAAGTGATTTTATTCTATTAAATCTATGATGTAAACCTGATTTTGTAAGTGTTGAATTTGTTTCTATTGAAATTATTTCAGCTAATTCTTGTAATGATGATTCAGGGTATTTTATTCTATAATCAGCTGCTATTTTATCTTTTTCTGATAATAAATCAAATAATTTTTTTTCTTTTATCAAATTGATTTCATTTATTTGGTTAGTAGCTGTTTCTATTATTTTATCTACATTTGCTTGTTCACAATTATTAAGTCTGTTAGTCATGTTTTTATGATCTCTATATATTCTTATATCTTCATAATAAAGAACTGCTTGGTTTGCGTTTATAATTCTTAAAAAATCTCCTATTTTTTCTGCTTCTTTTATATATACCATATATCTATTGTCACGTTTAAGATACTTACTATTTAATAAATATTGATTTAATATGTTACTTATAAATTCAGCATATTCTTTTGTTTGAACTATAAACTCTAAATGATATCTTGATTTTTTAGGATCATTAATGCTCCCACATGAAAGAAATAATCCTCTTAAATATGATCTTGTTAAGTTATCATCATCTATTATATATTCTTCAGGTATGTTATTTTTATTAAGACCAACAGTATTTAAGAATAATGATATATCATATTTTAATTCAATTATATATATATATGATTTATTATAATTATATCCTTTTCTAACGGTAATTTTAGGAATCATTTTGTATATATTTTTTTCTAAATTATATATTCTTCTAGCTACACTGGCATTTTCTGTTGAAATTTTTATTGTATCTAAAATTTGAGATGAATTACTTACTATAGCTGATAGTTCAGATATTTGTTCAATTTGATTGGCTTCATTTATTTCTTTTTTACTTATTTCGTTTTTTACGTTACTTGTAAATGACATATACCTATAATAAGAATGTAAATATATTTAAAGCCACCTTTATTACATCATGTCTTAACATATCGTCTTCTATTTTAATCAAGTTATCAGATATAATTTGAACTCCTAATTTTTCCACTTCTTTTTTATCGAATATAACAGGATCTTTTTGCTCTAAAGTTTGATATTTTTCTGCTATATCAACGTCTATATGTCCATCGTTTACTATAACAACATCTACTTTTCGTTTTCCTAAATATTCATTCAATACTTTTATGTGATCACTTACTGTAAAATCATCTGTTTCACCAGGTTGAGTAACTATATTACATACATACATTATTTTTGCATTTGATAAAGCCATAGCTTCTTTTACTTCTGGTGATATTAAGTTTGGTATTATACTTGTATATAAACTTCCCATACTTAAAATAATAAGGTCTGCTGTTTTGATTGATTCAATTGCTTCTGGTGTTATCTGTGGATTTTCTTTATAATAAACTTTTTTTATTTTTTTACCAGTTTCAGTAATAAAATGCTCTCCTTCTACTATTGTACCATCAGTCATTTCAGCTACAAGTGTTAAATCACCTTTCTCTGTTAATGGTAATACCTTCCCTTTTAAATTTAAAACTTTACCTAAAGCTTCTATTCCATCTGACATAGATCCTGTAATATTAGCCATAGACTGTAATAAAAAATTGCCTACAGCATGCCCGTTTAAATATCCATCTGTCTGAAATCTGTAATTAAACATTTTTTCAAATAAAGGTTCTGTTTCTGAAAGTGATATTAAAACTCTTCTTATATCACCTACCGCTGGTGTATTAAATTCTTTTCTTAATCCACCTGTGCTTCCACCATCGTCACAAACAGATACTATAGCAGTTAAATCTATTGGAAATTGTTTTAATCCTCTTAATAAAGTGGACATTCCATTTCCACCACCTAATACAACTACTTTCTTATTCATTCGAACCACCCTTAACAATTATACTATACATTTGATTTTAAAACAATTAAAAAAGACATTATAGTCCTTTAATATATTTTATGACATTAATTGCTGAGGTTGCTCCTTCACTTGCTGCTGTTACTAATTGGTATATATCTTTTTTTATTATATCACCACATGCATATATACCCTTTATACTTGTTTCCATTTTATCATTAACAATGATGTAATTGTCTTGTGTTTTTATTCCTAATTTCGATAAGAAATACGATGTTGGAATTAATCCAATATATATAAACAAGGCACTTGTATTTAATATTTCACCTGTGTCTAATTTTATTCCAGTTAAAATTCCATTTGATTCTATTAATTCTTGTATTGTTGAATTATATTTTATATTTATATTTTGTTTTTTATTTACTTCATCTATTAAAATTTGATCTGCTGTAAATTTATCTTTTCTATGAACAATTGTTACGGTTTTAACTATATCACTTAAAAGTAGACTTTCTTCTAATGCGCTATTGCCTCCACCTTGTACTATAACATCCTTATTTTTATAAAAATATCCATCACATGATGCACAATAACTAACACCATGCCCTACTAATTTATCCAAATTTTTTAAATCTGGTTTTCTTGGTTCACGACCTGTTGCAATAATTATGGTTGATGTCTTATATTCACAATTATTCGTTTTAACTATTTTATATTTTTCTTGATTTTCTATATCAACTACATTACCATATGTTATTTCTATACCTAATTTTTTTAATTGCTCCAACATTTTTAATACTAGGGTTGGTCCATCACCTAAATATCCTGGATAATTATCTATTCTACTTGTTTTATTTATTTGACCACCTGGCATGTTACTTTCAATGAGTAGTATTTTTTTATTTGAACGTTTTAAGTATATTGCTGATGTTATTCCGGCAATTCCAGCTCCTATTATTATTGAATCATACATTTTATCATTCCTCACAATATTTTTTATTTTTTCTTGATACGAATATTATTATTATTCCTATAATTATCAAAATTATTGATATTATTTGTGCTTGTTTCAATATTCCAAATAGCATTAAACTATCTTGTCTTAAAGACTCAATAAAAAATCTTCCGACACTATACCATATAAAGTAAGTTCCAGTTAATTGTCCTGTTTTTAATTTATTTGTATGTTTTAATATTATTAAAAATATAAAGCCTAATATATTCCACAATGATTCATATAAAAATGTTGGATGGTAATAAACACCATTTATATTCATTCCATTAATTATAAACTGTGGAATATGTAATTGTTTAAGATTATCCAATGTTGTAACTGGTCCATATGCCTCTCCATTGAAAAAATTTCCCCATCGTCCAATTGCTTGAGCTATGATGACACCTACAACAATCATATCAGTCATTTCTAATATTGAAATTTTATGTTTTTTTGTCATAATAATTATTGTTATTAATCCAGCTATTATACCACCATGAATAGCAAGTCCACCTTCCCAAACCTTAAATATATCTAATGGATTATTAATATATTGTTTATATTCAAATATTACATAGTATAATCTAGCACCAATTAATCCAAATATTATTGTATAGAAAAATAGGTCTTCTATAAATTTTTTAGGAATATTTTTTTTATTTGCTTCCCTTAAAACTATCGTACAAGCAGTAAGTATACCTATTAGAATAAATATTGAATACCAATATATTGATATATTTCCGATTTTTAAAAATATTGGATTCATTTTAATTTTCCTTTCTAAATAACCAATCTATTATTTGTGTTAATATAAACTTCATTATAGAAATAAATACTGCTATTAAAAAAACTACTAAAATATTTCCAGGCAAGTTAAAATGATTCCCCATTACAAATGCTACAAAATATAGTATTATTACATTTATACATGGATAAAATAATCCAAGTGTTAAACCAGTTATTGGAAGTGTTAACCAAAAAAGAAGTGGTTTTACTGTTTTATTTAATAAATATATTAAAACTGAAGCAAGTAAACACCAAACACCAAAACAACTATTATCTATATAAATGCTTTTTTTAAAGATTATACAAGCACACATTAAGATAAATGAATAGCCAATAATTTGTAAAACCCACTTCATAATTTTTTTAATATTTATACGTTTACGTTTCATAATTCATCTCCATTTTAATTATAACATGTATTTTATGAAATATATTCTAATTATTGCTTTTTAATTCAAATAAAGCATCTCTAAGTTCTGTTGCTCTTTCAAAGTCTAATTCTGACGCAGCCTTTTTCATTTCTTCTTCTAATTTTATCATTAATTTTTTTTCTTCTACTTTTGTAAGTTTTTTTGTTTTAGCATTATCTGTTTTAACATTTGAAACTACATCTCTTATTTCTTTTATTATTGTTTTAGGTATTATATTGTGTTCCTCATTGTATTTTATTTGAATTTCTCGTCTTCTTGCTGTTTCTTTGATTGCTATATCCATTGCTTCACTTATTGTATCTGCATACATTATAACATGTCCTTCACTGTTTCTTGCAGCTCTTCCTATTGTTTGAATTAAACTTCTTGAACTTCTTAAAAATCCTTGTTTATCTGCATCTAATATTGTAATTAAAGAAACTTCTGGTATATCTAATCCTTCACGTAATAAGTTTATTCCCACAAGTACATCATATGTACCAATTCTTAAATCTCTTATTATTTTAAGTCTATCAAGTGTTTTAATTTCACTGTGTAAGTATGCCACTTTTATGTTTAGTTTCTTTAAATAATTTGTTAATTCTTCTGCCATTTTTATTGTTAATGTTGTTATAAGTGTTCTTTCATTTTTTTCTATTCTTATATATATTTGTTCTACAATATCATCTATTTGATTTTTTGTTGGTTTTACTTCTATTGTAGGATCTAATAATCCAGTTGGTCTTATAATTTGTTCTATTATTCTATTATTTGATTTTTCTATTTCATAATCATTTGGAGTTGCAGATACATATATAACTTTATCTATTTTTGCTTCAAATTCATTGAATTTTAATGGTCTATTATCTAATGCACTTGGTAATCTAAATCCATAATCAACTAATACTTGTTTTCTTGCTTGATCCCCATTAAACATTCCTCTAATTTGTGGAATAGTAACATGTGATTCATCTATAACAAGTAGATAATCTTTTCCAAAAAAATCCATTAGTGTTGTTGGGGTTGCACCAGCTGGTTTTAAAGCTAAGTGTCTTGAATAATTTTCTACTCCTCTACAAAAACCTGTTTCTGATAATAACTCCATATCATAATTTGTTCTTTCCATTAATCTTTGATATTCCAAATATTTATTTTCTTTTTTAAAATATTCTAATCTATCATTTAGTTCTAATTGTATGTTCTTAATTGCTTTTTGTAAGACTTCATTACTTGTTACAAAGTGACTTGCTGGAAATATTGTTACTGTTTTTTTAACGTTAAGAATGGTTCCTGTTACCGTATCAAATTCGCAAATTCTTTCTATTTCATCGCCAAAAAATTCTACCCTAATTCCTTTATTATGAAAGCTTATAGGTATTATTTCTACAATATCTCCTCTTACTCTAAAAGTACCTCTTTTAAAATCTATATTATTGCGTTCATATAACATATTTACAAGTTTTTCTAATACTTCATCTCTTTCAATTGCTTGACCAGTAGAAACTATTAATAAATGGTTTTTATATTCATCAATTTCTCCTATACCATAAATACAAGATACTGAAGCAACTACTATTACATCTTTATTATTTAAAAGTGATGATGTCGCATAATGACGTAATTCATCTATTTCATCATTTATTGATGCATCTTTATCAATATATGTATCTGTTTTAGCAACATATGCTTCTGGTTGATAATAATCATAATAAGAAACAAAGTAACATACGTGATTGTCGGGGAAGATCTCCTTGAGTTCCGCGTATAATTGCCCTGCAAGTGTCTTATTATGAGCTAAAACTAGAGTTGGTTTATTCACTTTTTCAATTACGTTTGCAATCGTAAAAGTTTTTCCAGTTCCCGTTGCACCAAGTAAAACTTGGTATTTCTCACCATTTTCAATTCCTTTAACTAATGAATTTATTGCCTCTGGTTGATCTCCACTAGGTGTATATTTTGAGTGAATTTTGAACATTTTTGTATCTTTTTGTTCCATATTGTCCTCCTTACTACGATTATTACCAGCCTAAAATTCGTATCCAATTATCAAAAATTCGTATCCTAATTCATTTTTATAACCCCAAAAATGTGTCTTTTTTGCTTGGATACGAATTTCAGCCACAAATTGACTAAATAAGACTAAATAAAACCAAGTAAAACTAAATGTTTTCCAGTAACTTATTTTAACACTAATTTAACAATAAAACAAGGAAAGCTACAACAGTCTTTCCTTATTATTATGTATATATTTAATATAAATATTTTGCCAAAATATCATTTGTATCTATGTCTATTATTGTATCTGATGAATACAAGTTTTCATCTGGTTTAACTAATTCAATAAATGAATTTAATTCTTTATTACAATCAACAATTATTTTATTCTTGTCAAAATATGTACTTGATGTAATTATTGTTGATGAGTGTCCTAGTAGTTCTGATACAGCCTTTAAATCGTGATTATTCATTAATAATAATGTGGTATATGTATGTCTTAAATCGTGAAATCTAATTTTTGGTAAATTATTTTCTTCTAATAGTTTATCATAATATCTTTTATGAAACCCTTTACTTCTTGGATGCCCATAGGTAGAACAACAAATAAATCCTAAATCAGTAAAGGGAGTTGTTTTATCATTTATTCTCCTTCTTCTATTTGTTTCATAAATTTTTCTTTGTTCTTGTATTGCCTCAAAAACCATATCAGGTATATCAAGTACCCTTTCACTTGAAAAGGTTTTTAATTTTATTTCCTGTTTCGTGTATGTTTTTTTCTTACAATCTTCTTTTGATTTATTTGGATCAATTCCTAGTTGCCTTTTTAAATATAATTTTCTATTAACATAATCAATATCTGAATATTTTACTCCATTAATTTCTTGCTTTCTTAATCCCATCAACAACGCAAATAATATATGTAAATATATTGGTGTTTCTTTACTTTTCTCAATTATTAATTTTATCTGTTCAATATTAAATGTCTTTTCTATATCAATTACTTGAACCTTATTATATGATGTATCAATTCCTTTCGGAAGTCTAACATTTAATGTTGGATTAGTATTAATTAAATTATTCTTTTTAGCATATTCAAATGCTGAATTTAATACTACTTTTGATAACTTTGCTATCGATTTATATTTAATTGAAACTTCATTATAAAATTTTTGAATATGTCCCATATTTATTTGATTAATGTAGTAATTTTTGAAATATGGGATAGCATAATTATTAACTACATTTCTATATGACATATAACTATTATATGTTAAATTAGGTTTCATCACTATTTCTAACCAATATTCAAAATACTCACTACTTTTTATTTTTGGATAAACAACATAGGAGTGGTTGACTAATTGTGCTACAACTTTATCTCTTTCTAGGTTTGCCTCTTTTTTTGTTTTAAAACCACCTATTTGCCTTATTTCTTGCTGTCCATCTATAAATGTCAGCTTAACCTTAAATCCGTATTTATCTTTTAATTTTAATACAGAATATACTGTATAATCATTATAAACTTTCCGCATTTGTTCTTTTGTTAACATTTCGTATCACCATCTTCAATAGCAAAAATATTATTCATAAATGCCAATATTTTATCTTTTTCATCCATTACCTCACAATAATATTCAAATGTTGTATGGATTGATCTATGCCCTAGAAATGCTTGTATTTTAGCAAGTGAAGCTCCACTTTCTAATAGAATTGTTGCACACATATGTCTTAAACCGTGTACGGTCAAATCTGGTAAACTTAGTTGTCTGCATATTTTTATTATTCTAGCATTTAAAGATGATTGAGAATGCACTACCCCTATTTCTGTGCAAGATATATAATTATTATCTATATATTTATTTTTATAAATTGCTTTATCTAAATTTACTTTTTCATTTCTTTTCTCTAATTCTTCTATAATTATATCGGGAACTTTAAGTGTTCTTATACTTTCAGGGGTCTTTGGATTTTTTTCTACTAATGAACATTTTGTAATTTTACTAGTATTTTTTTCTAATTCATATTCTTTTGCTATTTGTCTTTCCACTTTCACAGTTCTATTTTCCATATCAAAATCAGAAAATTTAAGTCCCATTATTTCACCCTTACGAAGTCCACAAAATAATCCTAATAATATTTCAAGATACCAATTTGATGATTGGGATGCTGTTAAAAATCTCTTTAATTGCCTTTTAGTATATACTCTAATTTTAGGTTTTTTTCTTCTGTATTGTTTAGTATCTAAAGATGGATTGTGTGAAATATATCCACCAATCAATGCATCTTTCATTGCCATAATTATAATCATCCTTGCAGAATATCCGCCACTTTCTGTTAAATTAGAAGCTCTTTTTATTATATCGTCTAAATAATCAGTTGTTACTAAATTTATTTTTAAATTATATTCAATACTAGGCACGATTAAATTATATATGATATATGAACTAACCATTTTTGTTGTTGTTTCTATTCGTTCAGAATATATATTTTCAAACCAATAAATCAGGTAATCAACAAACATTATATCTTTGTTAATGCTTACTTCATATTCTCTACTTTTTTCTTTAAATTTTTCTTCATATATATAATAATCTTTTACAGCATCTTGTTCCGTTGCATATCCCTTAACTTTTCCATATTTAGTTGATCCATCTTCTAACCTTTCTTTATATCTAAATCCCCACGATGAACCTTCAAAGAAAACTATCCCACTTTTTCCCCAAGTTAGTTTTGTTTTTTTCATAAACCATCTCTCCTATGACACTTGATAACCATTTATCCAATTATCGAAGGCTTGTTTTGGAACTTTGTATATTTTTCCAAATTTTAATACTCTAAATGGGGTTTGTTTTTTATATACTTCTTCTAAATATTCATATAATCTATTTTTCCCCATCCCTAGCATTTTTTGAATCTCTGTTGCATTGTAAACCTTTTTTTCTATATCATTATTCATAATTATTATCTCCTAAATTAGATTTAATAATTGGCTATCACTATGAGAATACCAATTATTTTATTTTTTTACGAATGTGCAAATTTTAAATTTGTACATTTTTTATAGCTTCAATATATTTTTCTACTTTATATATAAAATTAGGTTTACTATCAAAGGTTTTATTTAATAAAACATTGTTATCACTACATTTATTTAATAAGCTTGCAACTTTAATCACTGCTTTTTGCATACTTTTCTCACTAACAATCATCTCAGTTTCTTTAATCATCTTTACCTTAATCATATAATTTTTATTTCTCATATAAATTTATCTCCTTAATACTTAATCCAAATGCGTTTATAATTGCCTTATCTACCAATTTTTGTTGTTTTTTTGTTAATGTTGTTAAGTAATATGTTATTCTCGATCTATCTATTTCTCTAATATGTTCAGCTAAGACCACCGAATCATATTTTAAATAATTAGAAGGTTCAATATATACGTGTGTGGGTAAATCGTATTTCTTATTGATCATTTTTGTTAAAGGTGCTACCAAAACAGTTGGGCATCTTTTTAAACTATGATTATTTTGTAAAACTAAAACTGGTCTATTTCCACCCTGTTCGTGTCCTAGAACAGGATCTAAATTGGCATTAAATATTTCTCCTCGTTTAATTTTTTTCATAAATCCTCCACTTTAGGCATAAAAAAAAGACCTCTATATGAAGTCATAAATAATTGCTTACTAATAATACTTTAATTCAATTTCTTTAGTTACATCTATCTCATTTATTTGATCTTTATATATTTCCAAATGAAATGCTAATACTAATCTAATTACACAACTATTATATATTGGAATTAATCCTATTCTTGATCTTCCTATTATTTTTGCTGCTGTACTTTCACCTTTATTATGTAAAAGTATTTCCGTAAAACAAGCTCTTTCTTCCGAAGACATTTTATTCATAATATTTTTTATTTTTTCGTTCATAAATTCATAATCTCTTATATCATCTAAATGTCTATCAATTTTTTCCATTACAGCATTTTTTCTCGGCATTGGGCAAGAATAAATAGGTTCGTAGTTATGTGTAATTTTAAGATCAACTTCTTCAGGGCAAGAGTTTTTTAACCTTTTATACTTTTTCATTAGCATTGTAGCTATAGATTTACACTCATCTAAGTTATAATCAGAAATAAACTCTTTACTTAATATTTCATTTTCTAAATACATTTGTTCTTCCATAGTGTATCCTCCTAAAGAAAAAGAGAAACAACACAGGGAATAAAAACCCAAGTTATTTCTCTTTTAAAATTAATTGATATTGATTATTAGTGCAATTTTTAGTCAATGAAAAATTGTTTCTATTACTAGATACATTAATATACCATCTATATTTTTTATGTAGTAATTTTTGCATATTTTCACCTCTACTAAAATAAAAGAAGAAACAGCACAAATAATATCTATATAACTTGGTACTGCTTCTTCTAAATAAATACTTTTGAGAAATAGTCTCAAAACTTGTTATTTATTTTAGCACTTTTTTTATCAATGTCAAGTTTTTTTAGCAAAGCTCTTTTTATGCCAAAAAAAATGAAATAATTTTTGGATACTCTCTTTTTCCATAATTATTTCATTTTACTACATTATAGCACTTGACAAATTATATTCAAGCAACTAAGTGAATAAGTTTGATTAATAAATTTTTATAATATTATATTTTTGTATATTTCTGTATATTTTTGCATATTTCTATAATTTTAACTATATTTGACTATCAATAAACTCTAATAACCTTGATTCAGTAAATTCATTTAAAATTGCTTCTAAGTAGTTATATCGGTTTATTACAGTTTGTTCATCTCGATTCCTGATTGCACATATATTATCTATTGAATATCTACCATCAATATCATCCTTTATCATCATCATACTAGCCTCATAATAAGACCTTTTTTCTTCTTTAATAGTGTAGTTGCTGTCTATGCTTAAATCACTATATTCTGGCGTTTTAAACATATATATGGCATAGGTAATGTTATTGTATTTTTTTTCTTTATATAATAGCCTATCCGTTTTATAATTTTTTTTATAACCTAAATATTCTTTATCATAATCTAAAATATTATTATCTAAACTATCTTCATATATTTTAGTAATATTATCTTTATTATTAGCACTACATAATTTTTTGTATATAGAGTCAAAAGTAATTTTTTTCATTTTATTACTCACCTCACATTAAAACTATTATATCATTAATCTCATAAAACAAACCATTAAAAAATTATTATTTATATTCTGTAATTTTAATTGGATTAATACTTATAAGTTCTTTCCCTTGATCTATAAGTTTTAAATTAATATTTTCTATCAAGTAGTTTCCCTCATTTATCAAGTCAATGCTCTTTCCCTCTTTTTCATTAATATTTTCATTTAAAACATCTAAAATTGTTAAACTATCCATATTTTCATTAATTAACATTATTTTTTCAGCTACTTTTTTTGAAATTTTATCTAATAACAATTTATCATCATTAATTCTTTCAGTTATTTTTTTATTTTCTATTTTTTGTAATTCATTATTTGTTACAAATATTTTTGTATTATCTGGACATATATATAAATAGGTAGGAATATTTTTTATAGTTTCATTAAGAACTTCTAACCTTAGTATATTAAACTTTTTGTTCATATATTTTTCAACTAAACAATTAAAACTCAAATTAGTTTTATTATCTTTTTTATACAAATCATATAATACTTCAAATATTCTTTTTGCTTCTTTTTTTATTTCTCTATCAATCATATCCTCATAGTCTTTTATTAAGTAATCTCTCATTAATGCCTCCTCCTAGTGAATACTTGTACTGCTTATTGATATATTATATTGTTTTTTATCAAAAATCAAGTATTTTCCTTTAACAAATGTTAAAAGACATTTATTTAACACTTGTATAAAATATATTTTGTAGAAATGGAGGTAAGTTGATGAAAAGTAGTAAAGAAATTCTTTCTATAAATTTGAGATATATTAGAAAGATTTATAACTTATCCCAAGAGGAATTTGCATCTAAAGTGGGTAGTAGTTTAGTATATATTAATCAACTAGAAAAAGGTAGAAGGAAAACATCATTAGAAATGTTAGACAAACTTGCTGAGGGTATTAATAAAAATATTGATAGTAAATTAAATATAACAAGTTCTGATTTATTAAAATATGATGAAAGTCATATTACTAATTACACAAGAATTGATCAAAAAAAGTAAACTTTGTAAAAAAATTACATAGTTTTTTATAAAAAAAGAAGCAAATTCGGTTACTTCTTTTTTATTAATCATTTTCCAATATTCACACTATGTAATGTAAAAAACAATTAAATATTACTTCAAACTATGATAATCACTTCATTTAAGCATTAAAGGATGTTACTATCTAAATTTTGATTTTAATAATGCCTAAAATTTCATCATAATCTACTAATCCAAAGCTTCTACTATCTAAAGAGTTTTCTCTATTATCCCCAAGAACAAAATATTTTCCTTTTGATACTACATAATTAAAATTTTCTGTATATGCAAATTTATCTAAAAATTCTTCACTTATATTCTCACCATTAATGTATAGGTTATTATTTTCATACATAATTTCTTCCGTAGGTAATCCAATTACTCTCTTTATATAAATAGTATTACCTTTTTTTAATATAACAACGTCAAACCTAGAAATAATTTTATTAAATTTTTGATATACTACAAAATCACCTTCAATAAAATTTGGCTGCATTGAAGTACCTTTGATAAGAGAAAATGAATAAAAGAAATTTGTAATTATCATAATAATAATAGTTGGAAAAGTAATTATTATTATATCTCTAAAAATTTTTTTCAATGTTAACACTCCCAAAAAAAGGAGCTATTGAAAGCTCCACAATATCATAATTAGTAGCATTATTCTTGACAAAGTTGATAATCAAAGAAGCTTCTTGTTGTTAAAGTACCTCCATCAAGGTTACTTTTTGAGACAACAGATCTTAAATATAATTCGCTAACATTATCGCCTTCATCTTCAATATTTCCACTGATTTTTGTACTATTTAAATATACATTAGTTAACGTAATTCCTGTAAAAGTACCATAGTAAGTTTTTACTAAATCATCTGCATTTAGCCAATCATCTTCCATTAAATTAGCACCCAATAATCTATTAGGATCGCTAGCAAATGTATTAGATAATGTAGATAAATTGTAGAAATATGTTTTAGCCCTATTTCCAGTTGCAGTAGCATAACTACTTGCTAAAGAATATACAGTCCCGTTATGATCAGTGCCAGCTTTTAAACTAGGACCATCTAAAACAGCTGTACAACTTCCAGCATGAGCTGTCGTAGTAGTTGCAATAACTGCCGCAAATGTTAAGAACATTGACATTAATATCTTTTTCATTTTCCACTCACCTCCTCACTGCTATATATATATTAAAAACCCTGTACTAGCGATTTTTAATCAAATTAATCATATATCAACGATTTTATGCTTTTTGATATATAAATTCTAAATGGTATAAAAATAAGTAAATAACAATATATCAATATTATCAATACTATTAATATAAAATGTTTAATCGATAAAAAAACATTAACATTTAAAATATAAGAAAATATCAAAGATATTATAAAATCTATAATTATTGCTAAAATCAATGAAAAAATATATTTATAAAAATATTCATATAAAACGATTTTTTTTATTCTTCTCTTGTTAACACCAAATAATTGTAAATATCCGAACTCTTTTTTTCTATAATATAAAGATAAAATTATTTGATTTGCTAAAAATATGAAAGATATAAATGATAAAATTGCTAACGCTATAAAAAACAAATTTATAAATAAATCTAATGTATATGTTATATTTTCTATTTTATTACTCCAACAATTAACAAACCCTAACTTAGATAATTCTTCAGATAAATGTTCATTATATAATCCTTTGATTGTAACCATTATATTTTCTGTCGTTATTTTTTTTGAAATCTTTTTTATAGATTCATATGGTATAAAAACCTTTGGATTTATGGTATTATCATAATAAGAATTTGTATTATAAATATCATTTAATAATGTTTCATTATTTGTTATTACACCTGTTATTTTAAAATTTTTACCTCTTATTAAAATAGATTCATTTCCAGTTAGTATTTTCTTTTTTAAAACTTTGTTTAAAAAATCTTCATTTATTAAAACTTGATTCTCTTCATTTGGAAAATAGCCATCATACAAATAAATCTTATTACTTAATAATGATTCTTTTTTAGGCAATAAAGTTAAATAATCTATATTTTCTTCATTAAAATTATAGTTATCATATACTTTAAAATTTATTTTATCTTTCATATTATTATATATTTTAGAATTTAGATCAACTGTTTCAAAAGGGTATTTTTTACTCATATATTTAATATATGCTTCCTTAAAATTCATCTTAATAGCTAAAATTATAAATATTAATAGCATTATTGAAGTAATTGTAACTATAGAACCAATATTAAAAGATTTTTTAAATTTTCTAAAAGAATAAGTAAAGTCTATTTGTTTAAAATTATTTTTTTTATAACCAGTAATATATTTTTTTTCTGAATTTTTTTTTGCTACATTATCCTTCACAATAGAAGTAACACCATAATCTATTGTTATAATGCAATCAGAAATGTTATCAAATATATTATCGTGAGTTGATATTATTATGATCTTGTTTTCTTCGTGCAATAGATTAAGTAATTCACACAATTCCAATGCATTCTTTCTATCTAAAGAAGCAGTTGGCTCATCAGCAATTATGATATCAGGATCTAGTAACAGTGCTCTAATAATGCTCACTCTCTGTCGTTCTCCACCCGATAATTCACTAGGCATTTTATCTAATAATTTACTTACTTTAAATTTTTTCGACAACTCATAAATTTTTTCTTTGTCATTTTTTATAAGTTCTAAATTTTCATAGATACTTAGATTACTAACCAATAAGCTTTCTTGAAAAACATATCCAATTTTAGTGAAAAATTTGTTCCTATTTTTTTTATTTTGATCGGTAATACTAACACCATCTGAAAAATACTGTCCAGAATAATCATCATCTATTCCACCTATTATATTAAGCAAACTTGTTTTGCCACAACCACTAATTCCCTTTAACAAATAAATATTATTTTCATAAAACTTAAGATTTATATTTTTTAAAATAGGTCGATCATATGATTTATTTATATTTTTAATCTCTATCATATTAAATCACCACCATTTTTAACAATTCTATACCATCCGTTCTTTTTAATACTTTTGCATAAATATATCGACATAATTATCGATATTAATATTGTAATAATATACATTACCAAAACAATTGGGAAATTAACATTAAATAGCTCATAGTTAAATAAATTAAAAGATGTATTTATTTTATTAAGTAAAAATGATAGTACAAATGAAATAAAAAATGAACATGCAAAACATTTACTAATGTTTATTATATTATTCAATATCAAGCCCTTTTTAATTTTTGCTAATGAATAACCATAAAACTGATATACACCTATTATATGAATATTATAATTAATATCTAAAACCATTGTTTGAAAATAGAATATCATAGCTATTATTATTGATAAAAATACTATTGGGTATATAAAAAGTGAAAAAGTTCTAAATTGATTCATAAAATCTAAATACTGGCTTGGAAAGGAGCTTACATAGATATCATCACCACTAATTATATTTTGACTATACCTCTTATTAACATTATAAAGTTCATTAAAATCATTAAAATAAACATAATAAACTAATTTTGAATTTGATATTTCATTATATCCCAATACATCATCTTTCAAATATTTTTTGGTATATTCTCCTGATATAAAATACTTATTATTAATGTTTTCAATATCAATCTCACCAGATTGAAAATATTTTGCATCTATATCAGTAAAATTATTAAATACTCCCGCCACAACAAATTTTTGCTCTCCATCTGGTAATTTTAATACAATATCGCTATCTATTAGTTTGTCTATATCACCATTTGAAAGCTCCATTGCTAATTCGTAACCTAACATTATTTGATTTTTTTCCATTATGTAGTGCCCAAAAAGTATTTTATTTACTAAAGGAAAATTATTTTTATTAGCCGGTAAAGTAACTAGTGATGTTTCATAGTTTAAATTTCCAACAAATCCCTCTTCTACTTCCACTGATGTTGCCAAAGGAACATTCAGTGAATAAACATAATTATATTCTACAATATTCTCATTTTTAAATAGACTCTCACAACTATTTGTATTTATTGGACAATATACAGTTAAATAGTTAACTTTATACTTGTTTTGAATTGTTGTAACCAGTTTTCCTTTAATATCAAAGCAAAAGTAGCATAACATAAAACTAAATAAAAATATCAATAATATCAGTATTTTACTTCTAACAGTTTTTTTATCATTTTGTTTCATCATGTAATGAACCAATGGCTTTTGTTTTTGGGGTGTCAACGGATTCAATATTTTTCCAATTTTATTATCATCTAATGTATATTTTTCTATTTTATCAAATTCTATAACATTATCACAATATTCAAAAATTTTTGAATCATGCGAAGCACATATTATTAAAACATCATCTTTCATTTCCATTAAAAGTTCGAATATTAAAGTTTTATTTGCTGGATCTAAGGAAGCAGTTGGCTCATCTAATAAAATTATTTTTTTTTGTTTCAACAAGGCCTGAAGTAATGATAATCTTTGTTTTTCACCACCAGATAAATTTTTAGGATACAAATTAATTTTATCTTCAAGTTTAAATTTTTTTAAAAGTTTATTTATTTTTTCCTCATTATCACTGCATAGTTCTATGTTATCTTTGACTGTTAAATAATCAACAAAATAGTTTTCTTGGGTTAAATAAGCCATATATGACTCAGATACATCTGTTGGAATTTTATTGATGTACTTTTCATTTCCAAGTTCTATACCCCCATTTTCATATTCAGTTAGTCCATACAATATATTAAGCAAAGTTGTCTTTCCACATCCGCTAGGTCCAAATAGAACATAAAATCCTGTTTCATGAAAAGAATAATTAAAATTTTTCAAAACATATTCATCATATAAATTATACTTTTTTGTTAAATTTGTAACATTTATTATATTTTTCATAAAATCACCACTCATCAGCCAATTTTCTTAAGTAATTTTTTTAATTCTTCAAAATGTTTTAAATCTAATTTTTTATAATTTGACAAGTCAAATGTTTGATTTTTAATAATATATTCTTCAATTTTTTTAAATTCATTATACTCATTTACTTTATCTTCTGAAGCTTTTTTATTCTTTACTAAATCTGATAAATAACTTCCATCTTCATATAACAAATCAATATTAACCTTTTGAAGATTTCCATATTCAACATAATATCCTATATTAAAATAATAATTATCAATTTTTTCACTTTTTACTATTTCTACTTGTGGCAAATTAACCCAAACCCCCAAATCAATTGGTTCTTTATTGTAGGCATTGTTAAACATTGTTACTAATAAACTTTTATCTATAAATTCTAACTCTAGTTCATCTAAATCATCCTCAGATATTATTCTATTAAAATCTTCTTTCATAAAAAAATCATTAATTTTTTTTATTTCATTTCTCATTTGTGATGAAACTGACAATGAAGGTACAGCTGGCTCAATATTTCCAACTTCTGTTCCGCTTTCATCATAGATAGGAATATAATAACCATCAATTTTTTTATATTTTATATTAAATCCGTCAAATACATATGAAAAAGCATTGTCTTTTTGATAATTATTTTTGACTTCCTTTGTATTTTTATTTTTCTTTGGATACTGAATACAAAAATAATAAAACCATCCATCATCACTATCAGTTGTAACACATTTTGAAACAAACTTTGGATATGAATTCAAATTTTCATCAAAATCTACTTTCTTGTTGCAGCCTGTTACATATAATAATGAAACAATAATCATAAAAATAATTTTCATCCTTTTATTAAGCATAACAAATACACCTCTTATACAAAAAGCAGTACACAAAAATATTTTCTGGGTACTGCTCAACAAACATATTAAACTTCTAAATATAGAATATAACATTTTTTTATTAAAGTCAATATTTTTGTCAAATTTTGTAATTTTTGTCAAATTTTGTAATTTTTTATTTCTTATAATGTATAATATCCTAGTTGATATAATTTTTTATACTCACTATAATAACAATCTAAGAAATTATCTATGCAACTTATATTATCACACCTAATAAGATATTTTACTATTTATTCTATTTTTTGTGCTGATAAGTGCTATAAAGTAATGTCGTTTAAGAAACGACTTTTAATTTGCCTTAAAATAATTAAATTGTGTTGTTTTAATATGTTCATACGCGTTCCAAAGATCAGTATAATTTGAAGCTGGATCTACCATTTTAATATTATTTTCATTTACTTCCATTATTGCAACCCAATGTTGATTACCTTCTGTTGCTCCTTTTACTTCAGCTGTTAAATAATATCCTTGCTCAAGATATAATTTAATCATACCTATTTTTTCTTGTTTTGTTAATCCTCTTAAATTTACATTACCAACATAACTAAATTTAGGAACTACTTTATTTATTGCTGCATACTGAAGATTACCATTTTCACTAAAACCACCATTTTTATTTAAAGCTTCTACAAAAGTGCCAGGATTAAATGGATCTATCGGTGTTTCTACACCAGATTTTTCAATTAAAATAGCTACTGAAGTTACTAAACATCCTATATCACTTATTGTACTATTAGTATTACCTATTTTTATGTTAGACCAAACAGCACCTTTTTGCCTCCATTTAGTATATTCTCCTGAATCCTCACCATAAATAACAGTATTCCATAAAGACTTATATTCATCACTTAATAATTCACTTATTTGTTGATTTTGAAAATAGTTAAAGTTCTTTTGTAGTTTAACTTGTTCTAAAGTCTTTGATTTTACTGTTATATGTAATACCTTCTTTTGTACTTCTTTAGGCATTTCAAGTGCATTAGTACCTTGTTCAATTACGGTTTCTGTTTTTACTTCTGATGATAAAATATTCATACTCCAAAATATTTCTTTTATTTTATTTTTCTTATTTTCATCTATTGTAACAACATCTCTTTGATCTAAACTGTTTGTTTCTTCTACAGTATAAACAATTAATATGTCTTTCCAAGAAGCCATATCTCCTTCAAATACATAATCATCGTGGGGGTTAGTATCTTGAATATTTTGTATTCTTTCAGAAAATTCTTTATGACACTCCGAAACAACCTGATCCATTGTAATTGAATTAGAATTTGTTTTATAACCACTAAAAAATATTCCAAATATTGATCCAACTAATAAAGCTACTAAAGTTATACTAATTATTATAACACCTACAACCGAACTACCAGCAGTTAAAATAGCCATTAAAGATTTTGTACCAGCTATTATTGCTTTGATACTTGTTGAAGCAGCTTTTGTTCCTATTTTTATTCCTTTAATAGTAGTTTTAATTGTCTTTTTTGTCATTTCAATAGCTTTTTTAGTTCTTAAAGCTGTTTTTCTTCCTTCATTACCAATATTTTTGGTATTTTTTATAGCTTTCCTAGTTTTTTTTATTCCTTTAATATTTTCTTTTAAAATCTTTTTATTGTCCTTCTTTATATTACTTTTATTTTTAATATTAGAAAAGGATTTTTTATTAATTTTAGAAATAGTAGATACCGATTTTCTTGATATATAATTAGATGTATTAATTATAACATTTTCTCCAAACTCATTTTCCTTGTTATTTTCTTTTATTAAATCATTTGTTTTTTGTTTTGTTTCTACTAAATTATTTTTAAATTTCTGTGTACCTATAACTGTCTTATCTAAAACTTTAATACCTTTAGATTTCTTATATTTAATTTTAATATCAGCCATAACTATTCTTCTTCATTTGGTTTTGTTGTCATTAACTTATAAAGTTTAGTATTTTTAGGAAATTTATTTATAAAAGGTACTAAATTACTACCTACTTTAATTAATCCTTGTCCTACACCAACATTTGTAATATAACTCATTTGTAATTCTGAAATATTTAATAATTTAGCAAGTTCTAGCCTGTCTGTAGATGCTTGATTAAGCATAACTATAAATTCTGAATTAGCAAGCATAGTTCGTGCAGTATGAGATTGTAATAGATCATCTACATTTTGTGTTATACCTGTTGCATAAGCTCCATATTTACGCACACGCTTCCATAGAGTAAATAAGAAATTAGCTGAATATTCGTGTTGGAATAACAAATAAATTTCATCTATAAAAATGTATGTATTTCTTCCCTTACTTCTATTCATTGTTATTCTATTTAAAATACTATCTAATACTACTAACATACCTATTTGTAACAGTTGCTTTCCTAGATCTAAAATATCATAGCATATTAATCTATTGTCGGTATTAACATTAGTTTCTTTAGCAAATGTATTAAGTGATCCATCTGTAAATAACTCGATTGCAAGTGCTATTTCTTTTCCTTCTTTTTCTTCTTGCTTTAATAGTTCTTTTCTAAAATCTTGTAATGTTGGCGGATTCCCTTGATAATTATTTTGTTGATAATTTCTATAAACATTTGCTGTACATCTATCAATTATAGATTTTTGTTTTGGTCCTAAATTCTTACTTCCGATTAGTTGTTCACATAGAGATAAAATAAATTCTGATTTTAAAATTACTGGGTTAGTACCATCTCCATAATTGGCATTTATATCCATTGCGTTTATATGATTTTTGCTAGTTGCTGAAATTTTGATAACTTCACCATTTAATGCGTTAGTTAATGATGAATATTCACGCTCTGGATCAATTATTATTACATCAGCTTTTGGATCACGAAGAATTATAGAAACTATTTCATTTTTACCTGTAAATGATTTACCACTACCACTTACTCCTAAAATAAAACTATTACCATTTAATAATTGTTTTCTATCAGCAATTATCATATTTTCACTTATAACATTTTGCCCATAATAGATCCCATTTTCGTGATTTATTTCTTGAACCTTAAATGGCATAAATACAGCTAGAGATTCTGTAGTTAATGTTCTTAATGAATCAATTTTTCTAACACCAAATGGCATTACAGTGTTAAGTCCATCCATTTGTTGAAATTTTAATATAGAAAATTGACATAGATTTTTTCTTCCTATAGTTAAAAGAGATTCTGTATCATTATCCAGTTGTTCTTTTGTGTCAGCTGTATGTACTAAAGTTAATACAGTTAAAAACATCCTTTGATCTCTAGTTGTTAGATCATCCAAAAATTCTTTACTTTCTGCTCTTTGTTGTTCCATATCATAAGGTATAATTGCTGAAAAGTTATTATTAGCATTTTGTTTTCTTTGCCAATTAGTAATATTTGTTTCTACACCAAGTCTTCTGTTTTCAACTTCCTTTATAGCCTCATCCATTGGAACTGGTACAACATCTAAACTTAACATCATATTTCTGTCAATTTCTGTCAACTCTGCAACCATTGTGTCTTTTATATAAGAAGCATAATCTTTTAAAAATATTACCCTTCCATACCTATTTCCCATCTTAAAATAATCATCTTTAAATTCCATTGTATCAGGACATATATAATCAGTATAACTATGTCCTTTTTGCATACTGTCTTTTAAATTAAAGAAAAAAGCATTTTCATCACCAACTCTATAAAAGTCGTGAGCTATTTTCAATCTATCTATAGTATCTAATTCAATACATTTAGAACCAAGAGCAGAAAATTTACTTATTAGATCAGCACTTATTCTTGTAAAATAATTTCTTGCTTCTTCTATTGATTTTTTATTTATAGAAATAGTTAAATATTTTTCTTGAACTATGCCATTTGTACTACTTATTTTTTCTAATAACATATTGTTATATTCATCTCTATATCTATTAAGATCATCTTCTTCTTTTGGAATTAAAACGCGTTTTTCAAAATCTATCTTATTTATTTTTCTATTAGAAATGGTAATTTTAGAAGTTGCTCCATTATCTAATGAATTTAATAACTCAGAATATTCTAAAAACATTGCCTCCTGATCTTGTTTACTTGCTACTGTATAATTAATATCAGTAAACATAAAACTTTTTGAATATTTATTTTTTCCACATAAAAAAATACCATCTTCCCATACTCTAGTGATTGGTATTACATCTTGTACCCCTTTTGGAACTATAAATTTTTCTTTATCCTGTTTAAATAAATTTTTAAGAGTTTTCACTTTTTTCACTACCTTTCATAATCTTTTTTTAACTCTATCACTTCTACTGTTTTACATACATTTTTGGATTCAATCTTTGAAAAACTATCAACTCCATAAACTAACGATAATGTTCTTCCATTGTCCCAGATCATACCTATTTGTCCTTCATCATCTACATAATCAACTGTTCCAGTTGTTCCTGCTGGAACAGAAAAATTGTCTTCCATATAATTTAATTTTATTCTTGTTCCGATAGGATACATTTTTTTTATCATTTCAACTTCTTTTCTATCTCTCATATCTATCACCTCTCATCATCTCTGTCAAAAGTTTTATATAAATTTCCACCATTTAAAACTTTATTAAAATCTTGTTTTGCTTTTGGTAGATCAGTGCCATAGTAACTACCATAAGCCCAATTAATTTGGTCGTTATTAATTTCATAATTAAATGCAACTACATATTCTACACCATAATCAGTATCTCTTTTTACTAATGCAACAGGTTGCTCATTTCGATAGCCAGCACTAATAACAGTTATTCCATCTTCTAATTTTCCTATTTTATTATTTGATTTTTGTTCAAAAAATAAATCGTGTTGATTTTTAATGTAATTTTTATTATTATTTACCCAATATTCTAACATTTCATAAGAAGAATATTTTTCATTTCTGTATTCTTCACTCTTTAAAAATTGTTCTGCTATCATATTGCAAAAATCATAACTTATATCATTTTCTGATGTAGATGATTTTGTAAGCAAATCATTTAATAAATCATATCCTAATACAAATGTGAAATATGCTTTTTCACTTGTTATCATATTATTTCTATATTTAGTATCAATATAATCTTTAATATTCATCTCTAAATTAATACTATTTAATGAAATTATTTCAGTATAATTTTTACTATTATAATCTTCTTGACTACTAAAAAGCTTTACTATTTTTTCTTTATAATTATTATCATTTGTGTCTTCTATCTCTGCTATCATACCTTTATACTCAACTATATCACCGTATTCCGATAACACTTTTTGACTGAGTAATTTTTCTCTTACATCTCCAAACATAACTTCATCAATTATTTTGTATTTTTTTACTTTTTTCCCTTTTTGTAAATCAACAAGTCTTTCAATAATTTCTCTTCTAAACTTTGGTTCACATTTATCTAAATGGCATCCTATTGTAGTTGCTATTGGAGTCATTGATGGATTATGAAAATCATATATTATTAAATTTGAACCTTGTCCTGTTCTATTATTTACATCTACTATAAAATCGGGTAAATCTTCAACTCTTACTATAACTTCATCAAATCCATCATCAACATAAACAAGTTTTTCCTGTTCTTTAATTAATTTTTCTATTTCTTTTTTATTATAAAGTTCAAAACAATCTTCCATAACGTTTTTCCTCCTTATTTTTTACTTTATTTAATAGTTTGTTATTTGTAATCATAGAACTTACTCTATAAAAAATACCAACTTCCTATAATCTAGTAATTGATATTATATCTTAAACCTTTTTTGAAACTATAAAATTTTTCACTTTAATCCTTCCTTCTCTAGTTTTCTATATGTTAACTCTAATAATTTATAATAGTAATTAGTGGGTTTAAATACTAATTTTTTTGGTATTAAAAATTTTGATTTTATAATACTATAAAAGATTTTTTCAGCTGGTAATCCATTATAAGTTATAAAACCTAAAGCAGCAAAAGGGGCTGCACCTAAAATACAACCCCAAGAAACTACTTCTTCATTAACTTTACCATGCAATAAAAAATAAATTACTATTGCCATTAAACAAGCAATTACTGAAAATATAAATTGTCTTAATGATAATCCAAAAAATATAGATTCACTAAATTTTCTAATTTCCTTATTTATTTTTACTTCCATTATTTTCCTCACAAATTAGTTTAATATATTTTTCTCTTGTCTTCATATTTTCAGTTAAACTTTTGGTATAGTTAAATATTTGTTTAATATTATTGTATGGTATATTTCCTAAACCATCAAATTGTCTTTCATAGAAGAATTTTCTACAAACTTTTGATATATCACATAAATTATGATAAATATTTAATTCTACTTTTTCTAAACTTTCTTTATTATTCATAATCTACCTCTCATCTCTTGAATCATAATTTCTATTACGAAACATTTGATCTTCTTGACGCTCTAATCTATCAGATTCTCTTATAATTTTTGATTGAAACTCTGGATCATTTTTTAATTGTTCATAAGTTTCAACAATATCCTCACTTAATAAATGAAAATTTTTCTTTTCTTCTTGTTGTTTTTCACCTATATACTCATTTGTATAAGTTAAAGCAATCTGTTCATTAATTCTTAGATCTTTTGGGTTAATTCCCATATCTATACATAATAAGGCTTGGTAAAAATACTTTTCATCTTCCTTTTTTAATGAAGATAATTGATTGTACATTACTGATAAAAATTGCCTACTTGTAACTTCCTCCATATATTTTTCTGTTATTTGATTTAATATATTTTCATAGTGTCCTGCTGGAACTATAGTGGGAGTTTGAGTATCTGGATTAATGTATTTATATGTCATATCACTAATTGTCTTACTCATATCCTTTAATTTTAATTGTGTAAAATCATCATATTGTTTTCTCATAATATCACTTACCTTTCTTTATCTTTAATTTTAATTACACTATTTTTATCTAAATAATCAAATACTTTATTTGCTTCATTTATTGCTTTAAATAATTCATTAGGATTATCCTCTAAAATTCTTATCCACGATTGTATATAACATTTATGATTATTATAATGTTTACTACCTACTTTTATATTTAATTTAGACATCAAAAAAGAAGAACCAATTTCAGCAATCAATTCTTCCCTTGCATAATCTTCTGTACCAAATTTATTTTCTATCTGTCTATTTAATCTATTTTTTGAACCGCTTGCGTGGCTTAGTTCGTGAAGCTGTGTTGCATAATATGAATATTTATCTTCAAAACGCGTTGATGGTGGTAATGTTATTGTATCATTAGCAACATCATAATAAGCTTCATTTCCTTCTTCTTTATATGATATTTTTAAATTATGAAAAATATTTGATATATACTTAGGTATTTCGATTTTTTTATCTTGATAATCTATTTTAAATTCTGGTAACCCTTCAATATATTTAGCATTATAAACATAACTTACTTCTCTTATTATAGAAAAATCCTTTTTTCTTTCAGGAAATTCATCTATAATTTCTTGATATTTTGAATATTCTATTTTTCTTTTTCTTATTTTATCATAACAACTCCAAAATTCTACTGGTACTCCTTTATTTTTAGCATCCTTTAATTTCCAACCCTTATTTTTTATTTGTAAAAATGTGTACCATCTTGGATCAGAGTATTTTTCATTTTCTGAAATTAATGATAATAATAAAGAATTTTCACCTCTATATCTCTTATTAGTAATACCATTTCTATTTTCAAGAGTATTCCAAGATTTATGAAAAAGCATTTTGTCCTCTTTCAAAGAATCTAAATACATTTTTATAAGCATTTCTCTAGTCTTATTTTTTTGCATTATAATCCCATCATCTCCCTTACTACTCTATCGGATACTTTTACTGTACCAACTAATACAAGCATATTAAAGACCAATTCTCCAATATATTTCCAAACCATTGTTACGGTAGCTGCATTTGTATCGACAACTGGTGCTGCTGAAGCAAAGAGTGAAAATATAATACACGCCAAAACAATGATTGCACCTTCTAAACATACTCCACAAAATGATTTAAGAAAACTCTTACTAACATTTTGAGTAGGTTCACTTACTATTGTAGAAAGTGGGATTGGTGCTATAGCAATATATAAATATAATTTAAAAAATCTTCCATATACTGTTAAGATCATTATAAATGATAACACAGTTACAACTAAACCTCCAATTAATGTAACAGACCAAAGTGGGATACTCTCAAAAAATCCACAATTTTCTATTGCTTGTACCATTTCCTGAGGGATAGTAGCTCCTCCACCTTGTGTTATACCAGAAGTTTTAATTATAGTTGAAATTATACCTTGAGCTATATTAAATATTGCCATCATTAATTGTAATCCATAAGTTACAACGCCTTTAGCTATTGCAAACCTTAAAAATAATTTTAAAGCGTGTTCTGGTTTTTTTATTTCTGAAAATGAACTACAGGTTTTTACTACTCCTACAACAAAAAATAAAACAAGAAGTGCAAATCCTATTGCCTGCATTGCTCCATTTATCGTTGTAATAACATTATAAATCGTTCCACCTTTAAAAGTTTGAGGTGATTGTGTTACTAAACTCCATATTTCACCCAATTTTCCGTTCCACGTATCGAGTGCATTTTGGATATTTTGTACTACCCAATTTTTTGACAAGTTCTACACCTCCTAGTTAAACTATTTTGATATTAAATCTAATATTTCTTTAGCAAATGTAATAATTAATCCACCAGCTACAAACATAAATCCGTTTGCTCTCTGACTTGGATCGTGGCTAGTAAATGATAGACCAATTTGGACTACAGCATATCCAGTTATAATTAAACCTAATGCTCTTGTTAAACTAAAAATAAAATTAGATAAATTATTTACAACGGAAATAGGATCATCAGCTGCTAGTACATTTGTTGCTCCTCCAATAGTTACTAATCCTACTAAGATTGCCAATGTATAATATTTATAGCCTTTCTTTAATTTTTTTTCGATTGAATTTTCTTTTTTCTTCATATTCTTACCTCTCTTTCAAATATTCTTCTATTTCTTCTATTGATAATAGTTCATAATCAGTTTCTATTTCTTTTACTTCATCATATTTATAATCATTATTAACTACATCAAAATTTATTGTTGCAATAGCATTTGATGTACTACCGTGAACATAAGGTTTACCCTTATCATCTGGAGTTAATTTAATATTTGGATGTGTTAATATGTCATATTTTAAATCTATAATAGGTTTTTCACCTCTTATAAATAAAATTGCATAATCATTATTTAACAATCTTACTTCATCAGGTGTCATTAATTCTCTGCCACTTAATTGATAGTTAATCGAATAATTGCCATTTCTACCCTTACTTTTACCATAGGTATTTATATCTATTGTTTCTTTACCTAAGAGTTCAGATACATATTTATGTGTGGATTGTTCATTTCCTCCTAAATATAAAAATTCATCACAATTACCAACTATTGATTCCCATTGTTTTTCAAATAATGCCTTTAATTGTGCTAGATTTTGAAGAATTATACTTACAGAAACAGATCTTGAACGCATAACACTTAATATTTTGTCAAAATCATCCGGTAAACTTACATTTGCAAACTCATCCATCAAAAAATGTACAGGGATTGGCAAAGAACCTCTGTACTTATGATCTGCAACATAAAATAATTGTTGAAACAACTGTGTATATAAAATACTAATTAAAAAATTAAATGATGTGTCATTATCTGGAATTATAGCAAAAAGTGCTGTTTTCTTTTCTCCCAAACTGGGAAGATCTAATTCATCAGTAATTGTTAGTGCTGATAAACTTTCCAGATTAAATTTCTCCAACCTAGAAGCAAGAGTTATTTGAATTGACTTTAATGTTTTAGCTGAACCACTATGATAATCTTTATAATACTTAACTGCTATATGATTTGGATTCTTTAATTCTAAATTATTAAAGAGAATATCTAATGTGCTTGGAATAGGACTATCTTCATCTTCTATTTGCCCTGCTCTTAACATTTCCATTACCATTGTAAAATTTTGTTCATTATCTGGAGCTTCATATTTTAAATAAAAAATAAGTGCTAATAACAACATAGAAGCTGCCGTATCCCAAAATGGATCACTTGATGATGATCCTTTTGGAGTTGTTGACTTAAATAAATTAGTTACTAATTTTTGAACATCATTATCCGTTTTTAAATATACAAATGGATTATAACAATGACTTTTTTCCATATTAATTAAGTCTAATACTTTAATTTCATAACCTTCTTTTTCTAATAAAGTTCCTGTATCTCGTGCTATTTCACCCTTAGGATCTAATATTACAAATGATGTATTTGCTTGTAACACATTAGGTTTACAAAAAAATCTTGTTTTTCCTGCACCTGATCCACCACATACTAAAGTGTTTAAGTTCCTTCTATGTTTTTTAGCATTTAATCCAATACTAACATTTTGTGTTAATATTTTATTATTTACAGAAGGTGATTGAAAATATTTTTTATTTACCTCTTTTATATTTCCCCACCTAGCTGAACCGTGTTCTTCACCTTTTCGGTAATTTTTTCTTGTGGATAAATAAAAACAAACTATACAGATATAAACAATTATAAAAATAAATATCCCTTTTAAACTATTTTCACACCAAGTTATCTTAAATGGATTGTCAATTATAAGTGGAATATTTTTAATAACCTGTGGAAAACCACCATTTAATGATGGAGAAATTAAAAGAGAAAACCAAATTGTCGGTATAATACCTAGAATTATTATGATTTTTCTATTTTTTTTATTATTATTCATTACCTTATATAATTATCTTTCCTCAAACATTTTACATAGTTGGTTTTTTTTTCATAAAAATCCATTAATTTAAGCAACAAATTATTAATAGGTTCTAAAATATCAGGTGATTTATTTAGATTTATTTGTTCATTTCTAAATGAATTTAAAGAATTAATTAAAATTCCAGTTTCATATTTATCCAATTCTATTTTATCTTTCATAAATATTTCCTCCTATCTTTCATAACTTTTATTTTTTAGATGTTTAAAAGCAGATTCTAAAGAACTATTAATCCTACTATTAAATTCTTCAGTTGCATCTTTAACTTCCTCTAATTCTTTTCTTATCTCTCTTGAAGATAAATTTTTAAATTCTTTTGGAATATCATTAAAACTATAGTTTGTTACATCTATACCATATTTTTTACAAACAATATATGATGTACACTTTGCTTTAAAGGAAGCAATGCTAGGATCATCAGTTTCAAATGATACTTTGGAAATTTCTCTTACAATCCCTTGATATATCTCTCTAGGATCTGCTCCCCTTTGTATATACAGAATATTATCATCATCATTTAGTTCTACAAATAATCCACTTGTTAACTCATCCACAACTTTAATCTCAGTAGGATTTTCGTGAATAAATGCTTTCAATAAAATCCGATCATCTAAAACTTTTGAATGTGTTTGTTTCTGTGGCATATTTGTTTGAGATATATCAAACATTTTATATACTACAAATTGCATAGTATTTTTTCTATCTTTTTTTAATAATAATATACTATTTTTATTATCGTTAAAAAAGAGATTAGGTATTGCTTTCCACTCGGAATATTCTCTTAATTGAGTAGCACTTGGCATTTGTGCATATATTAATAATCCATTAGCAACAGAATATTTATCAAATCGACTCTGAATATTCAAATAACCTTTAAACATTTCACTATCCTGTACTATTTTTAAAGATGTTTTATCAATTAATGAATAAACTTTATTTCTTTCCCCATTTTTTTCTTTAATCCATTTTTCTTTATTAAAGTCTTTTTGAAAATTATTTTCTTGAAAATCAGTTTCTAATATTTCATCTATATTCAAATTCAAATTCTCCTTTCTTTATTTTTTTTCTTTTTATTTTTGGGCTGAGTATGTTTTGTTTCCCTATTTTTTGAAACTTTAACTGTTTCTTTAGAGTCATCTAATTTAGATTTTTCTTTTTGTTCTTGTTCTATGCGTTTTATTTCTTCTCTAACAGAAGGCTTTTCAATCTTTTTAGCACCCTCCTCTAAAGGCATTTTGTTCTTTGATAAAGTCTCGGACAGAGGGTCTTTTTCTGTCTGAGCTAAATAGGGGTTTGATTGTTCATTATTTTCTTTTTGAATTGGCTTAGATAACATTTCGTTAACTAGCTTATCTTCAATACTCACTTCAATATCATTTTCTTTAGGTTCTTTTGATTTTGATATTTCACTTCTAATACTTGCTGTATCAACGATTGACAATTTAAACCTTTCTATAATTCTGTTAATTTTAGATGCATCTTCAGCTCTAACCATTATATCTACTAAACCATCATTACTTTTGTGTTTTCTATTTATTAAAGCACAAAATAAAACACCATATCCTTTTGCTTCTTCAGTAAATTTCTTTAAATCTTCTTCTTTTAATGAAAAGACTTTAAGTTCTTTATTCGTTTTAAGCATATTAGTTAATGATGTTTTACCTTTTGTTTGTTTTTGATTTTTTAATATTGTATATAATAATACAGTTACATTTTTTGCTCCTGAACCTGTTATTTTTGCTGCAATTTCTATACCTTGCATACACATCCTTACTGTTGATTCAGCTGCATCACTTGATGTGTTCATTTTTTTCATCCTCCTTCTTATCTGATTTTAAATTCATTTTAGAAATTAGATCTGGTACTTCTTCTTTATCTATTTCGGATACTTTTGATAACATTACTGAAAGTCTTTCTTCTACGCCAGAACATAATTTTATTTCTTTTCTTAAAGAATTTGCTTCCATATTTAATTCTAAAATTGTTTGTTTAATACTTTCTTTTTTATCTGGAGTATTAACTTTCTTTTCTAATTTCCACAGATCCTCTTTTTTATCAATAATTTTAGATAAATTATTTTCTAATGAATTTTTATATTCTTTAAGTTCATCATAAGTTTTAATTTTTTTCTCACTTAACATCCTAGTTTCTTCAGATATTTGATCCATTATTTTAACATCTGCTCTAATTGAGGGTGGAATTCTCTTAGTTGGATATTCTTGTGGGAAAATTTTTAGCAAATAACAATAATATAAATAAAGTCCATATATTCCACCAACTTTATTTTTTTTATACTCTGACTTACTTATAAATTTTTTATATACATTTTTTGCTTCTGGAAATGGATCTCTTATCATTGTTGTAGTTTTGATTCTTTTAATAATATTTTCGATGCTATATTCTTCACCAAAACTTCTTTCAATTCTTATATTTCTTTTATATGGTGGTCTTTTAACACTTAACTTGCCATATCTACAAGTTATTTCATAATTCATATTTCTCAATAAATTAAGAAAATCTTTATAATCATAAGCTTGTCCTATAGCCAGATCTATATCAATTTTTGATGTTGAGTGATATGTTGATCTTGCTACTACACCCTTATAATAATTAGCATAATTTATTCTACTATTACGACAAGGTTTTTCCTCTAATACACTAAGTCCATATTCAGCACAAAGTGAATCTGAAATATGTCTTATCTCTGCTTGTGTTTCTCTTTTATCATAATATTTTTTACCATCTTTAAATGAAACAGAATTAACAACAAAATGATTGTGAATATGATTTGTATTTAAGTGTGTACTTATAACTACTTCAAATCTATCTCCCCACATTTCTTCAGCAAGTCTTACACCTATTTCGTGTGCCATTTCTGGAGTTACTTCACCTTCTTTAAATGATTGAAAACCGTGATAACCTAATATGCCATTAGTTTTACCAAAACCATTTTTTGTTTGTATCATTTCTGTAAAAGCTGTATCTACTCCACAATTTAATGCTGACACATAATATTGTTTTTCTGTTTTATAATCTGCTTTTGCATAATCTATTACATTGTGCAACTCTTTTAAAAATTCTTCATTATGTGTTTTCTCAGCATTACCAATATAATCTATAACTTTATCAAGCCTACTAGCAATTTTCCATAATCCAGTAGTAGCCATTTTATTTTTCAGTTTTTGGATATAAATATGTCTTTTTTATTTTCAAAATAAAATCATCTAATTTTTCTTGTTCTTTTTGATAAGATGATATATCCAAAATTCCTGTTGCATTATTTCTTTTTGCAATTTGATTTATATTATTACTAATATTTCTCAAAAGTTTTAGATAATCGTAAAATTGTTCATCAGGTTTTTCTCTTATCGGATACTCATTAATACAATATCTAATATAAGTTGATTCATTGAGTCCAACCTTTTTAGATTTATTTTTTAATTTTGTAGCTTCTTCTTTATTTAACCAAACTTGTTTTTTTATATTTCTAGTTCTCATTTAATTCCTCATTACAATTTTGTTTTAACTTTTTTATTTCAGCTTCAAAATCATTTATTTTATTAACTTGTAAACAACACATTATAACAGTTGCTGATAAACCTCCAATGATAATGCCTAACACAAAAAATAATAATTCACTCATACTAATTTTTCCTTTCTTTTCCCATCAAAAAAAGATTAACGCATAGTTAATCTTTATAATTCTTATTTCTTCTATTTATTATTTATTTATTTCTTTTTTTAAATCAGATCCTGCTTTAAAAGCTACTGACTTACTTGCTGCAATACTAATTTCTTCTCCAGTTCTTGGATTACGACCTTTTCTTGCTTTTCTTTCAGATATTTTAAATGTTCCAAATTGTGATACTGAAACATTTTCTCCTTTTTTTAATTCATCTTTAAATGTATCAAATGTAGCATTAAATACTTTTTCAGCTACTGATTTTGTAACTCCTGATTTTTCAGCAATTACTGATAACATTTCTGATTTCTTCATAATTTTTTTAACCTCCTAAAATAAAGCTTACGCTTATGAATACATTTTATCATAATATTAATTCTTTTAAAATACTTTTGTAAAAATTATAATATTTTGGGGATTGGGGTTTTACCCTATATTGAATTTGTGGGAGGACAAATTCAGAGCTGGCTATTCCAATTTTCCCATCAAAACTCTGGGAAAATTATTATAATTTCTTCTTCGTTTTCTTCTTCTTTTAGAATCTCTTTTTCATCTGACTCAACTGAAGAAATTTCATAATATTCATTTATATCTTTATCAATTATATCATAAATTTCTAATTGTTTTTCCATTTTATCAATAGCTTCATCTCCTGAACTTGCTACTACTTTTTTTGATAATTTATTAATTAGTTTTACTTCTACATCATATATTTTATCCATTTTATTACCTACTTTCTATTGTATTTTTTTCTTTTTTTTTAGAGTTTTGATTAATAAGTTCTTTTAAAAAATCATTCCAATCTTTTCCATAAAAAGGTTTACCATCAATTACTTCATAATTAGTTTTCAAAATATTTTTTAAATATTCTGTTGCCCTTCTTCCTGCATCATCATTATCTAAATGTAAAAATATTCTTTTAATGTATCTATTTTTTTTAAGGAAAGAATCTACTGCCAATGGAATTTTAGTTTTTTCTTTATCATTTGATGGTTGATAAACTCCTGCAAGTGCTATTAAATTTTCATCTTTATAATTTTTGTTACACATTTTTAATACTGTAGCATAACTTAATAAATCTATAGAACTTTCAAAAATATGTAATACTTCATTTTTCTTTTCTGATAGAATTCTAAAAGAAAATTCTTTATCACTACCTGCTGCATCATACATAAATCTTGTTTCATTTGTTGCTCTAATACCAGCATATCTTGGATTATTATTAAAATCTTTTCCAACAAAAACTACATTATGATTTTCTTTTGTTTCATAAATAAGATCATCATTTATACAATCTAATATGATTTCTAAATCAATACATCTTTTCATTAAATACTCAATAACTTTATTTTCATTATCATTTTTTTCAGGAAGAATTAGTCTTGATATTTTTTCCTGTTCCTTTACATTGTTATTATTAGTAACAATTAAATCATCTGTACCAACTAATTTTTCCATTGCTTCCATAAAGGAAAGATCTTTTACTTTCATTAAATAATCTAAAGCATTATAACCACCAAAACCTCGTGAAAACCAATACCATTTTCCATTGCTAATTTTTAAACTGTCGTGTTCCTTTGTACAAAATGTATCCCTAGAAAACCTTACTAACTCATCTGGTTCAAAATTTTGAAGATAGGTTAATAAATCAATTTTTTTTGCTTTTTCGATTGTTTCTTTTGTATAAAAAAAGGACATTTTATTTTTCTATGTCCTTTTCTTGATTATCGTTCATTATATTCACTCTCCTCAACTATATCATCAAATAAATCTTTTACTTTAATATCTAATTGTTTTGAAATTAAATTTAAAACATTTATATTAACAGCTCTAATATATTTTCCATTTTCCAAATTTGAAATAAATTTATCATTTTTTCCAATTAGTCTTGATAGTTCTTCCTGAGATAATCCTTTCTTTTCACGAAATAATTTTACATTATATTCAGTTATTTTTTTTAGTTGCATAATTTTCCTCCTAGCAAGAAAATTATATAAATTATAATAAAATGTAACAAATGTGTAAAATTTTTTCTGGCATTTCTATTTTAAAAGACTTTATTTTTTATAACTAAAGGAGTGTTGTTTAAAACTTACACTCCTGAGTTATTAGAATTTTTATATGATTCTCTTACTTTTTCTAAAACTGAATAATAATCTACTTCACTATACATTTTTAATGTATTTATAAATTGATTAATAATTTCAGATGATTCAGACATATAAAATCTTATGCTTACTTTTTTTGTTCCATCTTCTGCTGTTTGTGGAACACTATATTTTAATAATTTATCTTTTATCTTAGTAGTAATTTCTTTTACTTCTTGATTCTCTGAATTTGTTAATTCTGTTAAAAATTGAATAAAATTATTAAAATTTTCTTTACTTAGTTCTATTTTAATTGGTGGAATCCTATTTGAATAATTACTCATAATATCACTACCTTTCTTGTTCATTATCTTCTTTTTGATTTTGTGATCTTGCTGATAGAAATGTTACTTTTTCTGCAATTATTGATGTTGTTTTCTCCTTATCATCATTAATATCAGTAGCTATTCTACCTTTAACGCCAACTATATCACCTTTTTTGCAATAATGGGCTACATTTTCAGCAATATGATCAAAAATGATACAATCTACAAAATCAGTATCATAAACGCCTTCTGAATTTTTATAACTTCTTGGAATTGCTAAAGTTATTCTTGCATATTTTTTGTCATTTTCTCCTTTTAACACTTCTAAATCTTTTGTTAATCTTCCTACTAAAACTATCTGATTCAACATAATATCACTTACCTTTCTTTTTTAATTTCATCATTAGTTTTTGTCATTTTTTTACCACTTAAAAATGGTATTAATTCTTTATTTTTAATTGCTTCTTGTAAACCAATTAAAATTGATATTTCTTGTGAACTTAATCCATTTTTAATTTTAGAAATATCTGTTAATTGCATTTTTAATATTGCCTTTTCATCACAAAATCCAATATCAAAAATTTTCTCTAATACTTTTACAATATTAGATAAATTGTTTTTTTCCATCACATCACCTCCTTCTCTATCAATTCACAAATAACTACTATTTGATAGTTAGTTCCATTACGACAAGAAATTAATGTAAGAGTATTCTTATCTTTGTTTCTTACTATTTTTGCTTTACCTGTTTTTTCAATGTCATACATATCTACAACTTTATAAGTTAATTTCTGTCCATTATAAAAAAGATAAACAAGATCCTGTTTATCCATATATTTTAAGTTAGTAAAATAAGAAACTACACTATTTCCAGAGTGAGCTGCTAAAATGAAATTACCATTTTCAACTTCTGGCATATCAGAACTGTTTAATATTTGAATATTATAATTAACATTATTTCTCCAACTATTTCTATCAACTAAACCTCTTTTTAAGTTCATTTTTGGTATTTCAAGAACTGCTATATAATTAATTTTTTCAGGTTGGTTTTCTTCTTCTATGACAGGTTCATCTATAATTTCTTCTTGACTTACTTCCTCATATACTGTTTCTTCTAAAAATTGTTCAATTTTTTCTTCCTCAATCTTTTTTACTTTATAATTGTTAAAATACTTATTAAAAACTATTGCAAAACTTATAACTATAAAAAAAATGCCTATTAATGTTAATAAACATTTTCTATTTTTTACTTTTCTTATTTGCATATATAACTACTCCTATTCCTAGTACACATAAAATAGCACATCCTACTTCAACAAAATAGTTTTCGTTTTGTAGTGTATTTGGAACTTCAATTTCTTTTTCATCTTTCATATTGGCTTTTACTATTTTTCCATCTTCAGTTATTTCAAAATACATTTTATCAGGATTTATTAAATATCCTTCGGGTGCTTCTTTTTCAAGAATATAATATTTTCCATATTTTAATTCTGGAATAATAATTTTTCCGTTTTCATCTGTTCTACCTGTGAATATTAATTCATCATTATCATTATAGATTTCTATTAATGTATTTGGTAGTCCTTCATCTGATACTAAATCTGTTTTTGTAAATTCTAATGATCCAGTTATTATTTTGTCTTTCATATTGGCTTTTACTACTTGTCCATTTTCAGTTATTTCAAAATACATCTTATCTGGATTTATTAAATACCCTTCGGGTGCTTCTTTTTCAAGAATATAATATTTTCCAAGTGGAATATTTTCAATAATAATTTTTCCGTTTTCATCCGTTCTACCTGTAAATATTAATTCATCTTTATCATTATAAATTTCTATCAATGTATTTGGTAATCCTTCATCTGACACTAAATCTGTTTTTGTAAATTTTAAATTACCTTTTTTCAAATAATTAAAACCTTCAAATAATTCAAAAACTATTGGCGTTGTATTATTTTTTTCAGTTAATTCAAAATAATATTTACTTGAATCTAAAACATAATCATCTTTCGTTTTAACTTCTATTAAATAATATTTTCCAAGTGGAAGCTTTTTGCTTATACCATATCCGTTTTTATCAGTTGTAATAGTATCAACAAGGTCATTTTTATTATAATAAATATATTTTCCATCAGATGATTTAATATCTTCTGCTGCATATATATTATATATTATTCCATCTAACAAAATATCTTTATATGTGTAAGTTCCCTTATCTATTACAAAAGATTCACCTTTTTTGATTATTTCAATTTGCCCTTTTATAGGACTATTTTTGTATTCTACAGTTACAAATGAACCATAAGTTGTATAATTAAAATGAGTATCATTTCCAATAGTAAATGTTAATCCTTCTTTATTGATTAAATATCCCTTTGGGCTTCTTATTTCGATTATTTTATAATTACCACTTGATAATTTTAACGGTGTTATAACAATTCCATTTTCATCAGTTTTGAATTCACTAATTACTTTACCACCAACATACTGTGAAACATATTGGTTAGTATCAAGATTTAAAATTTTAAAAGTGGTATCTGATAACTCTATTTTATTACCCGTTTCTGTATCTAATTTTAAAATTTGCAAATATGCACTTAAAGCATTATTTAAAATATTGTAATAGTGTTCTTTTTCACTATTTTCATCTATAGTTATATAAAAATCATAAATTTTTTCATAACCACTTGTGGTATTAACTTGATGAAATTTCCAAGTGCCATAAGGGATTTCCAAACTTGCGTATCCGTTTTTATCTGTTGTAATGCTAGCATATTTAGAACCATCCTCAGCATAAATTTCAAAGGTTACATTTGCTTCAGCATTTAAAAATTGAGTTGTACCATCTACATAATCATATTGTTTTAAGATACTTATACGATTTTTAATAACATCTTCTTTTGAAACAATATCTATTATTTTATTTTCAGTTATATTTGCATTATAAATATTGACATCTAATAAATATCCTTTTGATGAATATTTTTCTTTTATTTTATAGTTTCCGTAAGGTAGGTTCTTAGATAGTGCTGTGCAATCTTCTCCAATAGTTAATGTATCTACTAAATTACCTCTTATATCAAATATTTCATATATTGCTCCTTTTAATGTTGCACTACCTTGAGCTTTACAAAAATTATTTTCACTATCATATTTTGATATTTTAATTTTCCCTTTTATAACATCCTCTTTTGAGATAACATTAAAAGTTGTTTCTGAATTTATAAATACATTGTAAGAATTATTATCAATTAAATAACCCTTAGAACTATCAGTTTCAACAATTTTATAGTTTCCGTAAGGTAGATTCTTAGATACTGCTGTACAATCTTCACCTATTGTTAGAGTATCTACAACTTCACCATTTGAATTAATCACTTGATATTTTGCCCCTATTAACGAAGCTTCCCCTTGAGCTTTACAAGCGTTAGTTTCACTATCATATTTTGATATTTTAATTTTTCCTTCGATTATTTCTTCTTTAACTTGGATAGATGGTTCTAAGTTAGTTTCACTAATTTCAATTTCATATTTATTTGGATCTAATTTATATCCTTCACTAGCTTTTAACTCTTGAATATATAATTTTCCAACGCTAGATAAATAATCACTCTTTGCATATCCATTAGAATCAGTTATTAATTCTGCAATTTTAGTACCATCCATTTTAAAAACACCATAAACAGCTCCTTTTAATGTAGCGTTTCCTTGAGCTTTATTTAATAGAGTTTTTGAATCCACTTTTTGAATTTCAACTTTTCCACCCATAACTTCTAATTTTAAATCAACTACAATAGGATCAAAAGAACCTACTCTCATTACATTTTGTGAGTGATTGCTAAAATATGCTATTGGTGGTGTTGTATATATTGAATCTTGTTTTTTTAGTTGTATATATCCGTTCCCAATTCCTGTAGCTGTGATAGTTAAATTATTTCCATTTACACTAGCACTTACATTTGATGTTTTTGATATTGTAAATTCATTTAAAATATTATTTGAATCATTTATAGTTATTGATTGTCCTAGTGGAATACTAATTTTTTGACTACTGAATTTAGGAATTCTATAATGATTATTAACCAAATTTTGTATTTCTTCTATTTCACTTACAAACAAACTATCATTTCTTGTTCCATTTAAGGTATTAGTGAAATAAAAGTCAGTTGTTGGATCAGCTACTCTCCAGATCATTACTTGTGTTATTGCATACCACTTATGTTCTTGATGATTTCCATACCCATAACCATAATAAGCAATTAAAGATATTTTATCCCATTGTTCTTCTGTCATATTCAAATATACTGCATAATCACTTCTTGCTATGTTATAGTATGGCAAATTATTATCTATATCGGCAAATGGTTGTAAGCAATAGACAAAAGCATTGTCTTCACTTCTTCTCATAAATCTTCCTTGTTGATATTTGCCACTACCATCTGGTTTTACTTTTTTTATGTAAACATTTGAAATAAATTCACTAGGCCAAATGGCTTGTCCTGTATATTCTTCAGCATTAACAGGAGTAATATTAACTATACTAACAAAACTTGTAATTAAAAATGCTATAAATAATATTAATTTTTTTGACATTTTGTTCCTCCTTAATTTCATAAAAAAAACAACCATTAAGGTTGTAATAATTTATAATCAAAATCTTCTCCTAAATAATCACCTGAATAGGAATTAACTGTTGTACAACGATAAGTTCCTGTATGCTCAGAAATATATGAATCACCATAAGCTACACATTTTTCACGACACTCTGTTGAATTTGAACAATAATTATCACCTGAAAGATAAATTCCAAACATAACTTCTTGCCATTTCCATACAGGTGAACGATAATATTCATCCTCACTTATTCCTAATTCTTCCCACGCTGTCTTTGGCTGTTCTACTACTGGAATCTCTTTTGGAGTTTCTTTTTCTACTGGTGGAACGTTATCTGGAACTTTTGGTTGCTCAGTTGGTGTTTGTGGTTCTTCCTTAATAATTTTTTCATTTTTGGAATTATCATCTGTATTGTTAATTATTTCTGGTTCTTTGGAGTTACTTTGATTATTATTTTCTTCTTGTTTTTGTTCTTTTGATTCAGCATTTCCTTTTTCTGATAATGCTTGATCTTCTTCTAAATCAGAAATAGCTTCTGATTCTTTATTTTCTGTTTCTTCTGAAACAACTTTATTCTCCTCATCAAAATTTGGTATATCACTACTAAATGCTTTACCAAGTTGAATTATAGAATAAAGACATAATACTGCTACTAAACTACATAAAATTTTTTTCATAAAAGATTTCTCCCTTCTTTGCCAAAACTCTAACATACATTTTTCTAAATTGCAAGTTTATAATACTTCTATAATTATTATACTACATAATATATTATTTCAGTTAGTATTTATAGTTAGTATATATTAGGGAGTTTTGTAAAGAGGGATTTTTTTAGGAACTAATACTCCCATCCCTTATCTTTCTTGAATTTTTTTGCGTTGATATTTGTTATAAAATTCTATTGCTTTAACAACATAATCTTCGATTTGTTCATTGTTTAAATTTTTTGGTAGTATTTTTCGTAGTTTAACAGCACTAAATTTATATTTTTCTATTTGATTTGGTTTTTCTTGCCCCATCAAGCTTTCAATTCTTTCTAAGTTTAAATTTCCTTTTTCACTTAATTTTCTTAATTTAATTGCTTGAGATACTGATGGAGTACAATCTAAAGATTCCATACATTCTAATAATAATTTTTGCTCACTAATTGTTAGAAATGATAATTCTACAGCTGGACTTAAGGCAATACTTGGTGATATGTTTTGTTTATCATTATCTACCATTTTTAACAATTCAGGTATCAAATTAGTTAATCTTATAAATCTAAAAACTTGTCTTTCACTATCACCGAGTTTCTTACCAATTATTTCAGCAGTAGACAACTTCCTGCCATCTTGGCACAAAGTTAAATCATTTCTCTTTCCTTGATGATTTAAAGCATCCATTTTAAGTTTATAGGAAAATGCTCTTTCACTTGGGAGTATAAGTTCTCTTTGCATATTACTATCAACCATAAAAATTGTTGCTTCATCATCATTTAGTTCTCTAATAATACACGGTATTGTTTCTTTATTTGCTAGTTCTGACGCTTTCTTTCTTCTATGTCCTGAAATCATTTCATATTTACCATTTCCTTTTGGTCTAACTAAAACCGGTACTAGCACTCCATATTTTTCAATACTCTTACTCATATTTAACATATCTTCATTTACTGTAACTTTAAAAGGATGATTAGGAAAATCTGATATATCATTAATATTAATCATTTCAATGTGTTCTTTACTTTTTAAATCTCTTTCTTCTTGTGTAGTAAAGAAATCATCTACTGTCATCTCTGGAAGATGCATCTTTTGTTTTATTTCTTTCATCTTTTATTAACTCTTTAGCAAATGAAGAATATGCTTCTGCAACTTTACTATTTTTATCATAGCTGAATATACTTTTACCCTGTGAAGCTGATTCTGCCGCTTTTATTGCAATAGGTATTTGAGTATTAAATATTTTAACTAAATTACCATAGTTTGCAACTAATTCTTCTTTTATTTCCTTTGCTAAATTAGTTCTATTATCTACTAAAGTTAAAAGAACTCCACCAACTTGCAAATCAGGATTTAAGTGTTTTCTTACACTTGAAATAGTAGATAATAAATTTCCCATCCCTTTTAATGCTAGATAATGTGCTTGAACAGGTATTATTACTCTATCTGCACTTGCTAAAGCATTTACTGTAATCATACCAAGTGATGGCATACAATCAATTATAATATAGTCATAACTCTTTTTTAAGTCTGCTAAACATCTTCTCATAGTATGTTCTCTACTCATTGCATTTATCAATTTCATTTCCATTGTAGAAAAATCTAGGTTAGATGGAATTAAATCAATATTTTCTTTATGATGTAATATAGCATCTTTAGAATTTATTGATTTATCATTTATTTCATATTCCATTAATTCAGAAATTGTAACTGGAATATCATATTGATTATACCATCCCATGTAAGTTGTCAGATCACCCTGTGGATCAGCATCTACTAATAAAACTTTTTTACCAAGTTTTGATAAAGCAACACCTAAACTTAATGTAGTTGTTGTTTTTCCAACTCCACCCTTTTGATTGGTAACAGCTATTACCTTGCAATTATTCATTTACTTTCCTCCTTTCTAATCTGCCACGCTATCTCTACGCAGCAAAGTAAACACAAAAAAAACTGATTAAATAAATCAGTTTAGATATATATTTATAGTGGACACGAATGGATACGAATTTCAGCCACAAATTTACATTTTATTATTTAGTTTTATTTAGTCTTTTTTTGGTATTTTCGAGGGACTAAATAAAACTAAAAGTCTTGAAATAAAAGGGTTTTCGAGTGGTTACTATACTAAGAAACAAAATAGCATACATGATTGTTAGGAAACAACTCTTTGAGCTCTGCATATAATTGCCCTGCAAGTGTCTTATTGTGAGCCAAAACTAGAGTTGGTTTATTCACTTTTTCAATTACATTTGCAATCGTAAAAGTTTTTCCTGTTCCCGTTGCCCCTAGTAAAACCTGATGTTTTTCACCATTTTCAATTCCTTCAACTAATGAATTTATTGCCTCTGGTTGATCACCACTAGGCGTATATTTTGACTCTAATTTAAACATAATGACCTCCTTATTACAATCAATATCAACTGCCGATTTAACTAAATATTTTCTAGTAATTTATTTTATAAATTATTTAATATTTTGTAATTTTACCTTTATAATTCTTATAAACTTCATTGGTTTTCTATATAATACAACTAACTTAGTAAATACAAAATATAAAAAAGGATTTAATATATATGTAAATTCTCCTATAAATTCAGTATATTCTGCTCCAAACTTTTTCTTAAATTCATGCAATCCTGCAACTGGTTTTGACGAATTAGGATCACCTATAGTACCAAATTCATCAAAAATTTCCTTTCCAAAATCATGTGAAAGCTTTATTTGAAAATCAAATAACTTATAATTTGCATATGTATCCTTATAATTTAAATCATTCGCACCATATAAATACCAACTTTTATTTCCATAATGAATATTAATGTAACTACTTACCGCTACCATTTTACTATCAGTACTTAATTTATAAAAATGTTCTCTTTGAAGTTCTAATTTTTCACGTTTTTTTGTATCTTCACATACCTTAAGATCATTATCAATTACTTTTAAAATATTATCTATGTTCACATAGGCTATTAATAAACTTATTGCATCTATTTTTGAAAACAAATCATATAATTTTGGATAAAATCCATATTCATGCGAAAAAAAGCCTTGACGTTTTTCTGTTATTTTCATAAGACGAATAAATTCTTTTATTTCATTTTTTTCTGCTTCTTTGACTTCTACACCAAACTTATTTGCTACCTTTATCCAACGAATCACACTTTTACTATAATTTTTGCGAATAATATCTATATCTTTTGTTGTATCTAGACGAAATGTAAATCTTGGTTGCATGTTTTCAAAATACAAGTTTAATTTTTTTCGATGAAAACCTATTTTTTTTAAATAGTTAACAAGTTCATAATTATTATTACCATCATTTACTACATTTGCATTTTTATCTATTGTATGTAACTTTATATCTGGATCTATCTTAAAAAAAATAGCTTTATTTTTTTTTGCATATTCTTTTATTTTAAATGTGAAATTCTTCAATAACTCATAATTATTATAATCAATAGTATATCCTCTTGGAATATAGTAATAGCTATATCCTAAAGGAAGTTTTTTTTCTAAAATAAGAGCTGTTGCCACTAATTTTTCTTTTTCTTTTAATCCAACATAATGAGGAATAAGGCCCCTACTTTTAGATAATTCACCCCATTCATAAGATTTTAAAAAATGCGAATATGGATGAGTAATTACAAATTTAGTATATTCATCTTCATTTATATTTTCTACAAATTTCATTGCATACCTCTTTTCTTGGATATCATATATTAAGTATAGTAAAAGTTATATTAAAAGTCAATTAAACAAATAAAACAAGGAAGCAATTACAATGCTTCCTTTAATTACATATTTTATTTTTCTATTCTAAAAATTACTTGATACATATCACCTAAATCAAAATCATCATGTTCTTGTTTATATCCTAATGATTCTAATTTTGTTGCGCATTCTCGTATTGCTGCAATTGCTGTTTCAAAACTTGAAGTTTGTGAAATAGTTGGTGGTACCATTGTTGCTTGAGTTTCTACATGTGTTGCCATAGTAGAAGCCGGTTGAACTGGTATATCCATATTTTGCTGTATACTTTCTTGTGGCGTATTATTTATTGTAGATGCGAAATTATTTAGAGGCTCCACGTTTTGATTAATAATTGGAATTTCAGGGGCTTGTGGCTCTATTGCAGATTGTTGAGTTTGTGAAGTTGGTTGAAATAAATTGTCAAAATTAAATGGATTTTCATTATTTACAGGATTTACAGGTTGAGCTGGTTGTGGCGTTTCATCATTATTCTCATCCTCTAATATATTAAAGAATTTTTTAGGTTGTAATGCATCTTCAGCTGGTTGAACAGTGTCTGGTTGAGTAATTACATTATTATTATTAACTTCAGGTGTTTGTGGTAATACTGGTGATTCAGTAGTAGATTCCACTGATGTTTGTGGATTATATGATGATACTAATGAATTCATATCGACATTTTTATTTACTGCAAATGGATTTACAGCATCAACAGGTTTAGCATCTTCTACTATTCTATCAACATTCATAAAACCAGGATTTGTTTTAGCACTAAAATCTATAGATTCTATTGGTTGTTCTGTAGCAGCAAATGGATTTTCATTCATTACTGGTGCATTATTTATAACTGGTTCTGATGTCTGTGGTTGAGTTATATTATTAAATTCAACTGGTTGTGGTGATACTACTGATGTCTCTTGAACTGGTGTTGGATTTGAAAATAAACTTTCAAATGATAATGGTGCTTCAACTGGTTGTGAATTAGTATTATATGTATCAGGCACTGGTTGGTCAAATGGTTTAAAACTTGACATTGTATTATTTAAATTATTTGTATTATTCATATTATTATTCATAACTTTTTCAATCTCCTCATCTGTTTTTCTAACAGTCATTCTTTCATTTATTATTCTATTTAGCATTTCTACTTGAAGTTTTTTATCTTGTAGCTTTAACAATGAACGTGCATGTCGTTCTGATATTTTTGAATTTAATAGTGCTTCTTGCACTTCTTCATCTAAATCAAGTAATCGTAATTTATTTGCAACAGTTGATTGATTCTTGCCTAACTTTTCGGCTAAAGATGTTTGATTCAAATATCCCATATCTAATATTTTTTTATAAGAAATTGCTTCTTCTATAGGGGTTAAGTTTTGACGTTGAACATTCTCTATTAGTGCAACTTCTGCACTATCTTTATCATTCAAATCTGTTATTATGGCTGGAATTGTTGTTTTTCCTGCTAATACCGAAGCCTTATATCTTCTTTCTCCAGCAATTATTTCATATTTATCTCCAACCGGCCTTACAACTATTGGTTGAATTACACCATGCTCTTTTATTGATTCGCTTAATTCGTTCAATGAATCTTCATTAAATTTTATTCTTGGTTGAAATCTATTTGGTAAAACATCATCTATAGACAAGTCTACTACTTTTTTTCTTAAATCCATACAAAAACTTCCTCCCTATTCTTTTATAAATATATAATACAATATTTTGGGAAATAATACAAGTGATTTCGGGAAATAATTTTAAATATAAAAAAAGCCATTGTAAACAATGACTAAAGTGGATTTTTCTTTATTACAGAATATTTCCTGGGAAATAATTTTTGTGTTGAACTTAGTTTTTGAATTTTTAGAATTGTTCTATTACTTTCTTCTATTGGTAATAAGAAATGTTCTATCTTGATTATTTTAGAATTTAATTTTTTTAATGCATTCTTGCTTTCTTCTAATTCTTCTGTTAAATTTGCCTTTAATGGTATAAAATATTTATTTACTTTTACCATTGGTATTGATAATTCTGAAAGAATATTTAATTTTGTAACTGCTCTTGAAGTTACTACATCATATTTCTCTCTATTTTGTAATGCATATTCTTCTGCTCTACAATGAATTGCCTCAATATTATTTAGTTCAAGATTTTTGATAACTATATTTAAAAATTCTATCCTCTTATTTAAGGAATCTAATAAAGTTATTTTTAGGTTTGGATAAAAAATTTTTAAAACTACTCCCGGAAATCCCGCACCTGTACCTACATCACATAGTTTTTCTTGTGATGATAAATCTATAACTTTTACTATACATAGTGAATCATAAAAGTGTTTTAAGTATACTTGTTTTTTTTCTGTTATACCAGTTAAATTCATAACACTATTATATTGAATTAATAACTCATAGTATTTATCTAATTGATTTAATTGTTTCTCAGTTGGAGTTATTCCTAATTTTTTTAATTCTTCTATAAAACTATTTATTTCCATTTTTATATTCCTTTTTTAAATAAATCATTAGTATTGAAATGTCTGCAGGATTAACACCACTTATTCTTAATGCTTGTCCTATTGATGTTGGTCTTATTTCTTTTAATTTTTGTTTTGCTTCACTTGCTAGATTATGAATTAAATCGTAATTTATATCATCTGGTATTTTCTTGTTATCTAAATCAACCATTTTTTTTGCTTCATTATTTGCTTTATTTATATATCCCTCATATTTAATACTTATTTCAACTTGATCTATTACTTCTCTTTGATAATTTAATTCAACAAAATGTTTTATATTTTCCATAGTAATTTCAGGACGTTTCAATAAATTATATAATGAAATGCCATCTTTTATTTCATTTGTATATTGTTTTAAATATTCATTTACTTCTTTTTTAGGTGTTATTTTTGTGTTCAATAAAAGATTCTTTAATTCTTCTATCTCATTTTTTCTTTTCATATATTTTTTAAATGAACTTTCTTTAACTAATCCTATTTCATGTCCCTTTTCTATTAATCTTAAATCGGCATTATCACTTCTTAATAATAATCTGTATTCAGCTCTTGATGTTAAAAGTCTGTATGGGTCTCTAACTCCTTTTGTTACTAGGTCATCTATTAAAACACCTATATAAGCTTCATTTCTTTTTAAAATTAATGGTTCTTTTTTTTCAAGATTTAATGATGCATTTATACCTGCTATTAATCCTTGACATGCCGCTTCTTCATATCCACTTGTTCCATTTATTTGACCTGCAGTATATAGATTTTTAATTATTTTTGTTTCTAATGTTTGTTTAAGTTGAGTTGGATATATTGCATCATATTCAATAGCATAAGCATATTTTAATATTTTTGCTTGTTCTAAACCTGGTAAACTATGTACCATTTGTTCTTGAATATCATGTGGCATACTTGTAGAAAATCCTTGCAAATATATGTCATCATAGTAAATACTTTCGGGTTCCAGAAATAATTGATGTCTTTCTTTGTCACTAAATCTTACTACTTTATCTTCTATAGATGGACAATATCTTGGACCAATTCCTTTAATATCAGATAATCCACCATACATACTAGATTTTGTTAGGTTATTTTTAATTATTTCATGAGTTTTAGGAGTTGTATATATTAAATAACATGGTTGTTGATTATTAACATCATAATATACGTCATTATCAAAATTAAAAGTTAATACTCTACTATCACCATATTCTATTTGAGCTTTTGAAAAATCTATTGAATTTTTATCTATTCTTTGTGGAGTACCAGTTTTAAGTCTTATTATTTTAAATCCATACTTGTTTAAATTATCACTTAGATGTTGACTTGGTTTTTCACCATGTGGGCCTTCTCTATGTCTTGTGTCACCTACTAATATATCTGCTTTTAAATATGTTCCTGTAGTTAATATTACAATATTAGAAGTTATTTTTTTACCATTTTCTAAAACTATTCCTTTAATTTCATTATTTTCTACTATCAAATCTTCTACTATACTTTCTAAAATTTCTAAATTTGGTTGACTTTGTAATGTCTTTAACATTTCTTTTGGATAAGTTATTTTATCTGCTTGAGCACGTAGAGCTTGAACGGCTGGTCCTTTTGCGCTATTAAGCATTTTAATTTGTAACAAACTTTTATCTGCATTTTTACCCATTTCTCCGCCTAAGGCATCTATTTCTCTAACTACTATTCCTTTTGCACTACCACCTATTGATGGATTACAAGGCATATCTGCTATATTCTTTATATTTCCTGTTACTAATAAAGTTTTATGACCTAAACGAGAAGTAGCTAGACAAGCCTCACACCCGGCGTGCCCTCCACCAACTACTATTACTTCATATTCCATAAAAAAACACCTCTTTTTGACTAAAATATTATACAATATATATTTTTTTTTAACAATATATAAAAAGTAATTATTAACTGTAATAATTACTTTCCTAAACAGAATTGACTAAATAATTTATTTATAAGTTCATCTTCATATGTTTCACCAATTATCTGACCAAGTATATTCCACATTTCCTTTATATCTATTTCTATCATGTCTATAGGTAAATTATTTTTTATTCCATCTTTTATAGAAGGTAATATTGAATAAGCTTTTTTTAACAAAGCAATACTTCTTGAACTTGTCAAATATGTTAAATCTAACTTTTCTATTTGATTTATACTAAACATTTCTTTAATTTTTGATTTTAATTCGTCAAATCCCTCATTATTTAACGCACTTATATATATTATTTTTTCAGGATCTAATTTTTCTGTTTCCAAATTTCTACTTAAATCATTTTTATTTATTAGTATCAAATATTTTTTATTTTTCAATTTTTTTAATATTTCTTCATCTGATTTTTCCAAGCATCTATTATTATCTAATACAAATAATATTAAATCTGATTTTTCTATTTGATCTAGACTTTTTTGAACACCTATATTTTCAACTATATCATCTGTTTTTCTGATTCCTGCTGTATCAACCAAATTAAGTGCGATTCCATCTATGTTTATATTTCCTTCTACTATATCTCTTGTTGTTCCTTCTATAGAAGTTACTATTGCTTTTTCTTCATCTATTAATTTATTTAAAATACTACTTTTTCCTACGTTTGGTTTTCCAATTATTGATGTGTTTATTCCATCTTTTATTATTTTTGCATTTTTACTTTCTTCTAGAATTTTTTTCATTTTTATTTCTATTGTATTTATATTTTCTAATAATTCGTTGTGTGTAACATCTTCTATATCCTCATATTCTGGATAATCTATTTTAACTTCTATTGAAGCGAGAAGTGTTAAAATTTCTTCTCTTAGGTCTGAAATAAGTTTAGTTGCGGAACCTGTTAATTGTCTTACTGCTAATGATAAAGACTTTTCAGTTTTAGAATTTATTATATCCATAACACTTTCTGCTTCAAGTAAATCTATTCTTCCATTTAAAAATGCTCTTTTTGTAAATTCACCTGGTTCTGCTAAACGACAACCATTTTCTATAAGTAATTCTAATATTTTTGAAACTGATGCTATACTACCATGGCTATTAATTTCCACAACATTTTCTTTTGTATAGGTGTTTGGCTCTTTCATAACACTTACTAAAACTTCATCTATTATTTTATTACTTTCTACTATATATCCATAATGTATAGTATGGGAATTTACATTCAATAAATCTTTTCCTTTAAATATTTTATTAACTATTTTTATTGAATCAGTTCCGCTAACTCTTATTATTGATATTGAACCACCTGTTGCTGTAGATATTGCTGCTATCGTATCATTCATTTTCTACACCTACTTTTATTCCAATATACATTAATAATTTAGAAGGTTCATTAAATATCTCCATTGATACATATTTATCAACTGATGATATTATCCAACTTTCTAAATATCTTGGTGGGACTATATTTAATGGAAACATATGTCTTAATATAATATTTCCGACTTTCTTATTATAATATTGTGGAAAATGTTTTTTAGTATTATTCACAGCTTGTTTTGCGTGTACAAATCCATGCTGCTTAAAAAAAGTAGTCTTTGTTTTATTATTTTGCCAAGGTTTATCATAAAAATCATGTAATAAGCCACCTATTGCTGCACTTTTATAATCTAATCCTAATATTTTTGATATTTTATATGAAATAATTGAAACTTTTAAACAATGGTCATAGACACTTTGTTTTCCATGATGCATATATTCTTTTCTCTTTTGAAATTCCTTTGAATTCAATATTTCATCCACTATATCATAATACTCATTAAGTGTTGATTTTTCTATTTCTAACAATTTCATAAAATCTCTCTTTTCTAAATATTAATTCTATGTTATTTTATTAAAATAGTCAAGTTGTACAAAAAAAATGTAGATATCTACACTTTTATATTTTACTTTTCATTATATTTTATAACAACAGCTCTTTTTGGTTCTTCTCCAACACTTTCTGTGCTTAAAAATTCATTTTCTGATACTAAATTATGAACAATTCTTCTTTCATATGAATTCATTGGATCTAATTTTACATCTATATGTGATTTTAAAACATCTTTTATTATTAATTTTATTTGTCTTTCAAAATTTTTTATCTTTTTTCCTTTATAATTTGCTACATCTAAATTAACTTTTATATTTAATCCTGTTTGAACTATTAAAGCTTGCTTAAGTATTGTTTCTATTGCTTTTAAAGTTCTTCCTTCTTTTCCTATCAAAATCGAATTATTGTCTGAAACTAATATAATTGATATATATCCTTCAGATTCTCTTATTTCTGTATTAATAGAAATATTCATTCCTTTTGCAATATCATTTATATAATTTTTTAGATATTCGATTATATCTTCTTTTTTATAACAAATTAACTTTATTTTTTTAGATTTAAATAATCCAGATTCTTGTGATTCTTCTTTTATATATAAGTCATTTTCAGAAACATTAAGTTCATTTAAACAATTTTTTAATACTTCTTCTTTTATTTTACCTTCATAATTATATGATGTTATCATTCTTTTTACCTCTTTTTACCATTAAATTTTGTAAAATTGTAAATGCACTATTGAAAATCCAATATAATTCTATACCTGTTGACATAGTGAATGATGCAATTCCGATAAATATTGTTGAAATATTGGTCATCATCTTCATTTGTTTTTCTTGATCTTCGCCTAATGAAGCTGTTTTATTTAATTTAAATGAAAAATATGTTGCTGCAATAACTAATATAACAAATATTATATAATATATTTTTCCATTTGTAATAGCTGTTAAAGGACTTGTACCTAATTGGAATCCCAACAAATTTTCTTCAAATATAGCTGGCATTCTATTCATTGCTTCGTAGAATGCAAAGAATAATGGTATTTGTATTAATGAAAATATACAACCTGATAATGGATTAATTTTATATTTTTTATATATCATCATCATTTCTTGGGATTTTTTCATCATTTCTTCTTGGGATTGTTTATTTTTATATTTATTCTCTAATTTTTTCATTTCTGGTTGGGCTTTTTTCATTAATTCTGATTGCATTGCTGTTTTTTTAGTTAATGGATATAATATCAACCTGATTGCAAGTGTTATTATGATAATTGCTAATCCATAATTTTTTACTAATTTTCCCATTAAAACAATTATCCATGCTAAAGGTTTTACAAATATAGTAGTCCATATTCCCTCATAACCACCAGATGTTACTTTAAAATCATTACACTTTGGTAACTTACTAATATCAACACCATTTTCGTTATACAAACCTATAACTTTTTCATTTTCTGGTTGACAAAGAATATTTTTAGTTAGACTTTGACCAGTTTCAGGATTTTGAACAATTTTTTTATTTGAATCAGTCAAAGATTTTGAACATCCTGTTAATGAAATTAAAGCAATAAATACAAAAAGCAATGTTTTAATTTTTTTTCTCATTAATTTTCTCCTTCAATTATATTTAATTTTTTAAAAGCATAGTTTAAATTTATTTCCATTTCTTCATAATTTCTATTTAATATGCCCTTACTAACTATTATAATACAATTAAACCCTTTTTGATAGCTTTTTTTATCTATTATACTTTTTAATTGCCTTTTTACCTTATTTCTAATAACTGCATTACCTATTTTTTTTCCTACTGATAAACCAAAATGATATATTTCATCATTATTTTTTTCAATATAAATTATATAATCCTTGTATTTATATGATTTATTATTCTTAATTATTCTTTCAAAATCATCACTTTTCTGTAATATATTAATTTTTTTCATGTTTATACCTCTTTAATAAATAAAAAGCCACTGAGAATCAGTGGTTGTATTAATGAGCTAATGTTTTACGCCCTTTTCTTCTTCTTGAATTAATTATTTTTGTTTTCATACGTGCTAAAAAACCCATTTTCTTACTTCTTTTTCTATTATTTGGTTGAAATGTTCTTTTCATTTAGTCCACCTCCTGAACTTATAAATTTGTTTGCTCTAATAATTATATAGATTAAACTTCGTTTTGTCAACAAATTTATGAATTTCCACTATAAAATTTGATATTAACTTATTTTCCACAGAAAAAGATATTAAGAAATATGTTTATTTATATAGTTATCCACGTTTTTCCACAGTTAATGTGGAAAAATATACTAACAACAAATAACATGTTTATATTTTTTTCCACATTTATGTTGAAAACTCATTTTTTTATTTAAATTTCTTAATTTAAACTGTGTATTATATTGTTAAAAACAAAAATTTAACTTTTTTCCACAATATTTATTTAACTTTTTGTTTTTTTATTGTATTATATAAGTAATTGTTTCTCGTGATAGGGGTGAGGAAATGGATATAAATAATATATGGGATTTATTTTTGGAAAAAATGAAACAACAAATTAATCCAATGCATTTTGAAACTTGGTTTGCTGATACCAAACTTATATCTTTAGATGAAAACTGTGCAAAAGTATTAGTTCCAATGTCAGTTCATAAAAAACATTTAAAAGAGAATTATAACGATTTAGTTGTTGAATTATTTACTGAAATAACAGGAACTAACTTTAATTTTGAATATGTACTTGAAGAAGAATTAAAGAACAATATTGTTATAAATACTGATGAAATAGGAGTTCCTTCAATAAGTTTTGATTCTAATTTGGACTCAAGATATACTTTTGATAATTTTATAGTAGGGCAAAGTAACAAATTTGCTAAGGCAACTTCACTTGCTGTTGCAGAAAAACCTGGTTACATGTATAATCCATTATTTATATATGGAAAGAGTGGGTTAGGTAAAACTCATTTAATGCATGCTATTGGTAATTATATTAGTAAAAATTCAAATATGAAAGTTTTATATGTAACAAGTGAAAAATTTGTCGAAGATTTTATAAATATTTATAGAAAAAACAAAAATGATAATAATTTTGAAGATGTGGATTCATTCAAAAAAAAGTATAGAGATATAGATGTTTTAATGATAGATGATATACAATATTTAGAAATTGCTAATAAAACACAACAAGAATTTTTTAATACATTTAACGAACTACATTGTAATAATAAACAAATTATTATATCTTCAGATAGATCACCAGATGATTTAAATAAACTAGAAGAAAGACTTAGAACTAGATTTAACTGGGGATTAACTATTGATATATTACCGCCAGACTTTAAATTACGTATGGACATAATAGATAAAAAAATAGAAGCAAATAATATATCTTGTGAATTTCCAAATGACGTTAAAGAATATATAGCAAGCAATTGTACTTCTGATATAAGAAAATTAGAAGGAGCTATTACTAGGGTATTCGCTTATTCAATTATTATGAATGGTTCTGAAATAACACTTGATCTAGCTATTGAAGCATTAAAAGATTATTTTGTAAAAAGCATAATATCCAAAAACAAAGTTGATCAAGTACAACAAGTAGTAGCAGCACATTACAATATTACAGTAGAAGATTTAAAAAGTAAAAAAAGAAATGCTAATATATCGGTTCCAAGACAAGTTGCTATGTATATATGTAGAACTGTACTTGAGGAATCGTTACCCAAAATTGGAATGGAGTTTGGTGGAAAAGATCATACAACAGTTATGCATTCAGTAGATAAAATAAAAAAAGAAATAACTAATGATGCTTCTTTTAAAAATGAAATAGATAAATTGATTAGTAAAATTAAATAAATCACAGTTTTCTAATTTTTATCAACAAGTTTTCCACAGCTGTTTTACTAATAAAAACAATGTTTTAAATAAAGTTTTCCACAGTTTCCACAACAATAATAACAATAATAATTTAATAAAAAATATATAAAATGGAGGATGATAAAATGAAATTAAAAATAAAACAATCAATATTAATGGAACATTTAAATTACGCTATAAAAGGAATTTCAAATAAAAATCTAATTCCTATATTAAATTGCATTAAATTTGATTTAACAGAAGATGGATTATATTTAATGAGTTCTGATAATGACATAGCAATTAAAACTTTTATTTCAAAAAATCAAATAGAAAGTATTGATGTTTGTGGAGAGTTAGTTGTTTCTGGTAGATATATATATGATATAATAAAAAAACTTCCTAATGAAATAATAAATCTAGAAGAAGTAATGGATTTTAAGTTATACATTACTACATCAAATTCTTCTTTTACACTTAATTGTAATAATGTAAATGATTTTCCACAGATAAAATTAGAAGAACATAAAAATCCAGTTGTTTTAACAACTAAAACGTTAAAAAATATAATTAATCAGACTGTTTTTGCAACTTCTAATCAAGAATCAAGACCTATTTTAACTGGTGTAAATATTAAAATAAATAGAAATATAATGGAATGTACTGCAACGGATTCATATCGTTTATCTAAAAAAATAATAGAGTTAGATAATGAAGTATCTGAACCAGTTGATATAATAATTCCTACTAGAAATTTAAATGAATTAGTTAAATTATTTATGGATGATAATAATAAAGTTGAATTACATATATTTAACAATAAAGTTATATTTAAGTTTTCTACAATAATTATGATGTCAAGATTGATTAATGGATCATTTATTGATACAACTGCACTTATTCCAAAAGATTTTTCAATTATAATGAAAGTAAATTTACAAGATTTATATAATGCTATTGATAGAGCTAGTTTACTTACAAATGAAAATGATAAAAATACAGTTAAATTAGAAAGTTTTAATGATAATATTGTATTATCTAGTAATATACCTGAAATAGGAAATGTAACCGAAAAAATTAATTTATTAAACATAATAGAAAATAATATTACGATTGCTTTTAGTTCAAAGTATATGATGGATGCATTAAAAGCATTTGATTGTGAAGAAATTGAATTAATGTTCAATGGAGAAATAAGACCAATAATTTTAAAAAATCCAGATAGTAATGATCTAATAGAATTAATAGTACCAATAAGAATTGGCTAATTAATTCTTTTTTTTTCAAAAAATTTAATTTTTTCTACAAAATTCAACAAATTTCGCAAAAAAATAGTGTATAAAAAAGGAAATCTATTTTTTTTTTGGAAAATTAGATATAGGGGAGGTGAAGTATGTTGGATAATTATGAAATAAATAAGTCAACACTTGCTATAATACCAGTTGAATCTAATATAAGTAAGATATATGAACATGATTCAAATTTTATAATTAATAAGAGTGTGGCTGATATAATTAATCATAGTTGTAAATATTTTGGTAGTTCTTATGTAGGAAGATATGAAGGTGCAAAAAATATATTAGGAGTTAGTTATAAACTTCCAATTATAATAGAAGAAACACAAGAATTAATATTTTTTCCTACGAATTCTCCAAGATTAGATAATTGTTCTTGGATATCATTAAAAAATATTAATAATTATATAAAAAATGATAATAAGGTATTAGTAAATTTTAAAAATGGAATTAATTTAGAGTTTGATTTATCAATATTTTCATTTGAAAATCAAATATTTAGAGCATTAAGATTGGAAAATATTTTAAAAACAAGAAAATTAATTCAAAATTAAGGGTAAAAATATTATTTTTTACTCTTTTTATGTGTTTTTATGTTATAATATTAAGTGTGTATAGGAGTATTTATTTTATATAAAATTTAAAAATGAGCATTTTTAATATGAAAAGAGGCATAGTATGATTTTAACAGATATTAAATTAAATAATTTTAGAAATTATAAAAATGTTAAAATTAAGCTATCTGATAAAATAAATATAATATATGGTGATAATGGACAAGGAAAGACAAATTTATTGGAATCTATATATGTTTTAGCGCTTACAAAGTCGCATCGTATGTATATAGATAATAATTTAATTTATAATAATTCCAAACAAGCTAGTATTTCTGGTACTCTTTTAAATGATGAAATTAAAACAAAACTTTCTGTAAAATTATCACAAAATGAGAAAATACTTACAATTGATTCAAATGTTGAAAAAAAAGTAAGTAATTATATTTCAAAACTTAATATTATATTTTTTTATCCTGAAGATCTTGAATTAGTAAAAGGAAATCCCATTATAAGAAGAAAGTATATAAATACACAATTAAGTCAATTACAATCAAATTATATGATTATTTTAAATGATTATAATAAATTGATAAAAATTAAAAATAAATTTCTGAAAAATAAAAATTTATTAAATGATTCTGATAAACAATATTTTAAAATTTTAAATGAACATATTGTTAATAGAGCAGTATCAATATATTTATTAAGAAAAAAATATATCGATAAAATAAATTCAAATGCAGAAGATATATATTATAAATTGACGGGAATAAAAAAATTTTATGTAAAATATAAACCTTCTATAGATATAAGTAATGATAGAAATGAGATAATTAGAAACTTAAAGCGGAAGTTAGAAGAAAAAGAAAAAGATGAATTTAGATTAAAGAAATCACTAATTGGACCTCATCTAGATGATTATGAATTTTTTATTGATGAAAAAAATCTAAAATCATATGGTTCACAAGGTCAACAAAGAATTGCTGTACTTTCAATGAAATTATCGGAGGTTGAAATATTTAAATATTATAAAAATACATTTCCAATACTATTATTGGATGATGTGTTTAGCGAATTAGATAATAAAAAAAGAAATTTGTTACTTAAATATATTAATAATAATATTCAATCTATTATTACTACGACAGATTTAAGAAATATTAATAAAAAAGTATTATTAAATTCTAAAATATTCAAAATTATGAATGGAACTATAATAAAAGAGGTGGAAAAAAATGGATAAAAGTAATGAACATTATGATGCATCGGATATTCAAGTTTTAGAAGGATTAGAGGCAGTAAGAAAACGTCCTGGTATGTATATAGGAACAACAGATGTAAAAGGATTACATCATCTAGTATGGGAAATAGTTGATAATTCAATTGATGAAGCGTTAGCTGGATATTGTAAGAATATAGAAATTATAATAAATAAAGATAATTCAGTAACTGTTAAAGATGATGGACGTGGAATTCCTGTAGGAGTTCATCCAAAAACTCATATTTCCACAGTTGAAACAGTATATACAGTATTACATGCTGGTGGAAAATTTGGTGGTGGCGGATACAAAGTATCTGGTGGATTACATGGTGTAGGAGCAAGTGTTGTAAACGCTTTATCAAAATGGGTAAATGTAACTGTGTATAAAGAAGGAAAGATTTATGAAGTAAAATTTGAAAATGGTGGTAAAACAACTCAAAAATTAACAGTAATTGGTGATTGTGATATTAATAGAACAGGAACAACAGTAACATTTAAACCAGATCCAGAAATATTTGATACTGATATATTTGATTATTCAACACTTAAAACTAGAACACGTGAATTAGCTTTTTTAAATAAAGGGTTAAGACTTACATTAAGAGATGATCGTGATATGGTTGATACTACTGGCGAAACATTTCTTTATGAAGGTGGAATAAGCGAATATGTAAAATTCATTAATAAAGGAAAAACTCCTATTCATGATGAGATTATTCATTTAGAAGGTGAAGAAGATAATATTGTTTTTGAAGTTGCAATGCAATATACATCAGATGAAAATACAAGAATTTATTCATTTGTTAATAATATTAATACTCATGACGGTGGTACTCATGAAGAAGGCGTTAGAAGAGCTTTAACAAGAATCATAAATAATTATGCTAGAAAAAATAATATTTTAAAAGAAAAAGACGAAGCATTATCAGGTGACGATGTTAAAGAAGGATTAACGATGATTGTTTCATGTAAACATCCTAATCCACAATTTGAAGGTCAAACTAAAGGAAGATTAGGAAATTCTGAAGTTAGAAAACTTGCAGATAATGTTTTTTCACAAGGATTTGAAAGATTTTTACTTGAAAATCCAGATAAAGCAAGAATTATTGTGGAAAAATCTATGTTGGCAGCAAGAGCTAGAGTAGCTGCAAAAAAGGCTAGGGAATTAACAAGAAGGAAAAATGATTTAGATGTTGTTAATTTTGGAGGAAAATTAGTTGATTGTAAAGAAAAAGATCCTTCAATTTGTGAATTGTTTTTAGTCGAAGGGGATTCAGCCGGGGGTTCAGCTATAAAAGGTAGAAATAGTATGACTCAAGCAATATTACCGCTAAGAGGTAAGATATTAAATGTAGAGAAAGCCAGAATGGATAGAGCTTTAGCAAATGAAGAAATAAGAACAATAATAACAGCATTTGGAACTGGTATAGGTCAAGAATTTAATTTAAGTAAATTACGTTATGATAAAATAATTATTATGACCGATGCCGATGTAGATGGTTCACATATTCGTGTATTGTTATTAACTTTATTTTACAGATTTTTTAGACCAATCGTTGAAGCAGGACATGTATATGCAGCTCAACCACCATTATTCTGTATTAAACATGGAAAAACTATTAAATATGTTCTAAACGAAGAAGAAAGAGATGAATACTTATCCAAATTGAATAATGCTAAACCTGAAATAACTCGTATGAAAGGTTTAGGTGAAATGGATGCTGAAGAATTAAATGAAACAACAATGGATATAGAAAAAAGAATTCTTCGTAGAATAACAGTTGATGATATAATAGCAGCTGATGCAGTGTTTAATAAATTAATGGGTGAAGAAGTAGAACCACGTCGTGATTTTATTGAACAAAATGCAGTATATGCACAAAATTTGGATATATAGGAGGTTAATGTATGGATCATAGTAGAGATAGAAAACAAGAAAATAATATAGTAAATGAAGTAGAATCCTCATTTCTTGAATATTCAATGAGTGTAATTGTTTCACGTGCGTTACCTGATCTTAGAGATGGACTAAAACCTGTTCATCGTAGAATTTTATGGTCAATGTATGAATCAAATTATACTCCAGATAAACCTCATAAAAAAAGTGCGAGAATTGTTGGGGATGTTATGGGTAAATATCATCCACATGGTGATTCAAGTATATATGAAGCTATGGTTAGAATGGCTCAAGATTTTAGTTATAGATATCCTTTAGTAGATGGACATGGAAATTTTGGTAATATTGAAGGTTATGGAGCAGCAGCAATGCGTTACACAGAATCTCGTTTATCAAAAATATCATTGGAATTACTACGCGATATTTATAAAAATACAGTTGATTTTACTTCAAATTTTGATGAATCTGAAAAAGAACCTTCTGTATTGCCTTCTAAATTTCCAAATATATTGGTAAATGGTACAATGGGAATTGCAGTTGGTATGGCTACTAATATTCCACCACATAATTTAGGTGAGGTTATAGATGGATGTATTGCTTATATAGATAATCCAGAAATTGATACATTAGGATTAATGCAATATATCAAAGGACCAGATTTTCCAACAGGTGGTGTTATATTAGGTAATTCTGGAATTAAAAAAGCTTATGAAACAGGAAGAGGAACAATTACTATTCGTAGTAGAGCTAGAATAGAAGAAAATAACGGAAAAAATTATATAATAATAGATGAAGTTCCTTATGGAATAAATACTTTAGAGTTAAAAAATAAAGTTGCTGAATTAGTTCATACTAAAGTTATAGATGGAATATCAGATTATCATACTGATTTAAAAGATGGTGTAAAAATTACAATTACTTTAAAAAAGGATGCAAATCCTCAAGTTGTTTTAAATAATTTATATAAACACACTTCTTTTCAAACTAATTATGGAATAATCTTTTTAATGCTTGATAATGGTGTTCCGAAAACTTTACCATTAAAAGATATAATTTCTAAATATATTGATTATCAAAAAGAAGTTGTAATTCGAAGAACTCGTTTTGAATTAGAAAAAGCTGAAAAAAGAGTTCATATTTTGGAAGGATATAAAATTGCACTTGATAACATTGATGAAGTAATAAAAATTATTAAAGAATCAAAATCAGATGTGATAGCAAAAGAAAAACTTATTTTACGCTTTAATTTTACTCAGATTCAAGCAGAAAGTATTTTAGAATTAAAATTACGTAGATTAACTGGCTTAGAAAAAGATAAAATTGAACAAGAATTAAATGAATTATTAAAATTAATAGAAGAATTAAAGTTAATTCTTGGTAGTGAACAAAAAGTACTAGATATTATCAAAAAAGAATTATTAGAAATTAAGAATAAATATTCAGATGATAGAAAAACTAGTATTGATATGACTTCAATTGATTATATAGAAGATGAATCCTTAATACCAGTTGAAGATATAATAGTAACTTTAACAGATAAAGGATATATAAAGAGAGTTAATAGTGAAACTTATCGAACTCAAAATAGGGGCGGGGTAGGTATAAAAGGTATGACTACAAACGAAGAAGATTTTGCGAAATATCTTATTACTATGAAAACTCATGATTATATATTATTCTTTACAAACAAGGGAAAAGTATACAGAATTAAAGGATACGAAATCCCAGAATTTAGCAGACAATCTAAAGGATTGCCAATAATAAATTTATTACCTATTGATAAAAATGAAATCGTAACGACTATGTTATCTGTTGAAAATGAAGATAAAAATGAATATATTGTATTTTGTACACAAAATGGTTTAGTTAAGAAAACTAAGATATCAAAATTTGATAGTATAAGAAAAAATGGTAAATTAGCAATATCATTAAAAGAAAATGATAGTTTGTTATTTGCTAAAAAAACAGATGGCAATAAAGAAATTTTAATTGGTTCATCAAATGGTCGAATGATTAGATTTGATGAAAACGAAATAAGAGTTATGGATAGAACTGCATCAGGTGTAAGAGGAATAGATGTTGGAGACGGAGTATGTGTTGGTTGCGAGATAGCTGATAAAGATGAACAAGTTTTAGTTGTTACTGAAAATGGTTATGGTAAAAAAACTGACGTAGAAGAATATAGAATTACACATAGAGGTAGCAAAGGTGTTAAAGCACTTAATATAACTGAGAAAAATGGTAATATAGTTTCATTTAAATGTGTAAAAGGTGATTGTGATCTACTTATTATTACTAATAATGGAATTATTATTAGATTACCATTAGATCAAGTTTCTTCTACAGGTAGGGTTGCACAAGGTGTTAGATTAATTAATCTAAAAGATAATCAAAAAGTAAGTACTGTTGCGTTAGTTGAAAAATGTGATGATTCTGATAAAGATAATTTAGAAAATAACTAATATATAAATATATAAAATGACGTTTATTAATGATGTCATTTTATTTTGTTAAATATATTTATATTAATATAAATAAATATTATTAATGTTTCACGTGAAACATTGATAATACAATTTAAATTAAAATATATAAATAAGAAATAATTCTGATATAGTTTAAGATTATAAATATCTAAATGTAAAAGCTAAGTATGTTTCACGTGAAACATTGATAATACAATTTGAATTAAAATATATAAATAAGAAATAATTTTAATATAGTTTAGGATTATAAATAACTAAATGTAAAAATTGAGTATGTTTCACGTGAAACACCATTAAAACTTGATATAAAGTTTAATATATTATATATTATTAATGCACAGTAATTATGTTTGAACCAGGTCAGAGTTGGAAAACAGCAGCCTTAAGAGCCTCTAATTACGTGTGCTTTTTTTTGAAAAAAAGGTGATAAAATGGAAAAATATATGAAAATTGCATATAAAGAAGCTGAAAAAGCTTATAAAAATGGTGAGGTGCCAGTTGGCGCTGTAATTGTTAAAGATAATATTGTAGTTTCTAAGGCATATAATAAAAAAGAAAAATATCAATGTACAACTAAGCATGCTGAAATTATTGCAATTGAAAAAGCTTGTAAAAAATTAAAAACGTGGCATTTAGATGATTGCGAAATATATATAACTATGGAACCTTGTATGATGTGCACAGGTGCAATTATTCAAAGCAGAATAAAAAAAATTTATTATGCAATAGAAAATGAAAAATTTGGATATTTGAATAAAATAGATACAAAAAAAATAAAAATAGTAAAAGGTAATATGACACTTGAATCAGCTCAACTTTTACAGAAATTTTTTCAAGATAAAAGATGATCTTTTGTCTTAAAATAAAAAATTTAATGTTATAATATATATGAAATGAGGTGAAATATGTATCAGGCATTATATAGAAAGTATCGCCCTAGTAATTTAAATGATATAGTAGGACAGAATGTTATTGTAAAAACATTATTAAATTCAATTAAGAATAATAAAATTACACATGCTTATTTGTTTACAGGACCAAGGGGAACAGGAAAAACAAGTATGGCTAAGGCTTTTGCTAAAATAATTAATTGTTTAAATCCAAATGATACCGTGCCTTGTGATGTTTGTGTAAGTTGTACAAAAACTAATTTAAAACAAAACACTGATATAATAGAAATAGATGCTGCTTCAAACAATGGCGTAGATGAAATACGTGAAATCCGTAATAAAGTTTCATTAGTACCTACTTATAGTAAATTTAAAATATATATTATAGATGAAGTACATATGCTAACCACAGGTGCTTTTAATGCTTTATTAAAAACTTTAGAAGAACCACCAAGCCACGCTATATTTATATTGGCTACTACAGAACCTCATAAAATTCCAAGTACGATTTTATCAAGATGTCAGCGCTTTGATTTTAAAAAAATATCAGATAAAGAAATTGTAAACAGATTAAAATATATTTCAAATCAAGAAAATATATCAATAGATGAAGATGCATTATATGAAATTGCTGTTTTAAGTGATGGCGGTATGCGTGATTCAATTAGTTTATTAGATCAAGTAATTGCATATTCTGATTTACAGTCTAATGTTACAGAAAAAGACGTACATGAGGTAAGCGGTACATTAAATTTTAATAGTATAAATGAATTTGTAAGTAATATTTTAAATTTGAAATTAGATGAAACTCTATGTTTATTAAATACTTACGATGAAAATGGAATAAATATAAAAAAAATAACGGAACAAACTATAAAATTTCTTGAAAATATAATTCTTTTAAAAGAAACACCTAATTATTTTTCACAAATAACAAATAAAAAGTCTTATTATGAAAAGTATCAAGATATTGAAAATGAAAAATTAATATTAAGTATAGAAATATTAAATGATACTAATTATAAATTTATTAATACAACAAACCCCAAAATTTTGTTGGAGTTGGCACTTATTAAAATAATGCAAACTCTTAAAAAAAATAATAGTGCAAATATTAACGAAAGTAATATAAAGAAAACTGAAGAAACAAAAGATAAAACAAGCAATGTGTACAAAGTACGCAAAGATAAAATTGATGAAATTTTTGAATATGAAATAACATCGTATGAAAAATACAAAAAATTTAAGAAACAACGAATAAATAATGTTCTTGCTGATTTAAATAAAAGCAAAATATTAGAATTTAGAAAATTATTTGAATCATTAAAAAATAATATATTTAGTCAAAATTATGGTAAATATATTTCATTACTATTAGATTCACAAGTTAAAGCCGCAAATAAAGATTCAATTATATTAGTTTTTCAAGAAAAATCAATCTCTGAAACATTCAACGAAAATATTCCTTTAATCGAATATATTTTGGAACAGTCAACGGGACAAAATATAAAAATAATTTCAACTTTTTTGGATGATTGGACAATAATTAAAAACGAATTTAATAGCAAACAAAAAAAATATGAATATGATTTAAATGTCATAGAAGAATTAGATGTATATAAAAAAATATTAAAAAACAAAAATGAAATACAAGAACAATTTAGTGATTGTATAGAATATGTATAGAGAAAGGAAAAATTAAAATGAATATACAAGCAATGATGAAGCAAGCTCAAAAGCTACAAAAAGAAATGATGGAAACAAAAAAAATAATAGATGAAACAGTTTTTACAGGAGAATCATCTTTTGTAAAAGTAAATGTATATGGAAATAAAAAAATAAAAGAAATAATGATCGAAGAAAAAGACTTATCAAGTGATGATATTGAAATGTTACAAGATATGATTGTAGTGGCTATAAATGATGCGATGAATAAAATAGACAAAGAAACTGAAAATAAAATGGGTAAATATACACAAGGAATGCCAGGTTTGTTTTAATGGGCTATCCACGAACTATTAATAATTTAATAGAAAGTTTTAAAAAATTACCAGGAATAGGTGAGAAAACAGCCGAACGAATGGCACTTTCTGTTTTAGAATTAGATTCAGATATTGTAAAGTTTTTTGCAGAAAATTTATTAGCTACTAAAACAAAAATTAGAAAATGTTCCATTTGTAATAATTTATCAGAAACAGAAATATGTGAAATATGTTCAGATAAAACACGTGATACAGGAGTTTTATGTATAGTAGAGGAACCTAAAAATTTAATCACTTTTGAAAAAATAGGAGTTTTTAATGGAAAATATCACGTACTTGGTGGTCTAATATCGCCACTTGATAATATTACTCCTGAGGATATAAATATTTCAAATTTGTTGGATAGAGTAAAAAAAGAAAATATTAAAGAAATAATAATAGCTGTTAAACCTAGTATAGAAGGGGAAACAACAGCATTATATATATCAAAAATATTGTCAAAAGAAAATGTTGTTATTACAAAAATAGCCCATGGCGTTCCAATGGGTGCTGATATGGAATATCTCGATTCACTTACTTTGGAATTAGCTTTTGATAACCGTATGAAAATATCAGAATAAAGTTTTAATACTGTCATAATATTTATTGGGTGAATAAAATGTTAAAAAAAATCTTTAAAATATTAAAAAAAATAATTTTAACTTGCTTTTTGTTATATGGATTTAATTTAATTGCATCCCCACTTGGTGTGATAATTCCAATAAATATTATTACAATATTCTTTGTTACATTATTTGATGTTCATGCACTTTGTGGTTTTATTGTTATATTCTTGATAGCTTTTTAATTTTGGAGGTGTGTAGTATGCTTGAAGATTATAAAGAAAAACAACCTATTTTATATAAAATGATTGTTAATTCGGTAAATAAAAATAAAATATCTCATGCATATTTAATAGAAACAAATTATAATCCTGCTGGATTTAATTTTGCTGTTTCTTTTGCAAAATTTTTGTTGTGTCCATATCATAAATCTAAAATTGAAAAGTGCAATAGCTGTACACAATGCCAAAGAATAGATGATAATTGCTTTTCAGAATTAAAAGTATTAAAAAGTGATACGTTACAAATAAAAAAAGAACAAATCAGTGATTTACAAAAAGAATTTAGTTTAAAATCAGTCGAATCTTTAAATAAAGTATATATTATAGAAGAGGCAGAAAAACTAAATGATTCTTCATCAGCGACATTATTAAAGTTTTTAGAAGAACCAGAAGCTAATATAATTGCTATATTGATAACACCAAGTAAAGATTTATTATTAAATACAATATTATCACGTTGTCAAATATTAAAAATGCGTCAAGTAAAGCAGATTAATAATTCTCCTGAAAAAGAATTGTTGGACATGCTGTCAATCGAAAATCAAGATGAATTTATAAAAGATGAAACAAATATAGAAAAGTTTAATTCAATAAAAAAATTTATAAAAGAAATTTATGATTGTGGAAAAGATACTATATTATATGTAAATAAATATTGGAATAATTTTTTGACAACGAAAGAAGATTATTTATTTGGTTTTAGTTATATGATTGTGCTATATAAAAAAATGATAGAACAAAAACTAAAAATTAGTAATTATAGTGATGAAATGTTAGATGAAATAATTATTAAAAGTAGCATAAATAAATTGTGCAATCAATTAAATATTCTATTGGAATATAAAGAAAAAATAAAATTTAATTTAAATTTAAATTTACTTATGGACAAGTTTATTATAGATATGGAGGGTGTAGAATGATAGACGTAGTAGGAATTTCATTTAAAGAAAATGGTCATGTGTATTATTTTTCTCCAAACAATTTAGTATTAAGTGAGAACACACACGTAATAGTTAAAACAGAACACGGAATACAATATGCATATGTAAGAAAATCAAATTTCAAATTAAATGATAATCAATTAGTTACCCCATTAAAATCTATAATGAGAATTGCAGATCGTGAAGATTTAAAAAAACATACAAAAAATATAAAAGATGCAAAATTAGCATTGAACGAGGCAAGAAAAATTTCAGAAAAACTTAATATGAAAATATACTTAATAGATTCTATGTATACGCTTGATAGAGATAAATTGTTGTTTAGATTTTTATCTGACACAAGGGTTGATTTTAGAGAATTAGCAAAAGAATTGGCTAATAAATATAAAACGAGAATTGAATTAAGACAAATAGGAGCGCGTGATAAAGCGAAAGAAATTGGTGGATATGGTCCTTGTGGTAGAAAATTATGTTGTGGTTCATTTTTGAATAATATGGATTCAGTATCAGTTAACATGGCTAAAAATCAGAATGTTTCATTAAACCCAAATAAAATTAACGGTTTATGTGGTAGATTACTTTGTTGTCTTACATATGAAGATGATAATTACAAAGCTTGTAAAAAAAATATGCCATCAGTTGGACAAATTGTTAAGATTCCTGAAGGTAAAGGTAAAGTTATATCAGTTGATATATTGAAACAATCATATAAAGTAAACATTGATGACAAAGGAATAATAGAGGTAAAAATTTGCAATGAATGTAGTTAATTATTTATTAAAAGAAAAAAATATTAATATTGTTCAAAATCCTAGTATGTTTAATTTTTCACTTGATTCAATTTTATTACCTAATTTTGTAACAATTAATAAAAATATTAAAAATATTTTAGATATAGGTTGCGGAAATGCACCAATCCCTTTGATACTTTCAACAAAAACTGATGCAAATATAATAGGCGTAGAAATTCAAAAGGATGTATATGATTTAGCTGTTGAATCCGTAAAAATAAATAATTTAGAAAATAAAATAACTATTATTAACGATGATATTAAAGAATATTCAAAAAAATATGATAATGAATATTTTGATGTTATTACTTGCAATCCTCCTTTTTTTAAGGTAAACGAACAATCAAATTTTAAAAAAGATATATATAAAACCTTAGCACGTCATGAGATTAATTTAACATTATCAGATGTATTCAAAATAGCTCGCAAATTACTAAAAAATAATGGAGTAATTGCTATGGTCCATAGACCTGAAAGAATAGTTGAAATATTGGATGAAATGAAAAAAAATAATATAGAACCAAAAAAAATACAGTTTATTTATCCAAAAAAAGATAAAGACTCTAATATAGTATTAATCGAAGGAAGAAAAAATGGAAATCCAGGTTTAAAAATACTTTCTCCAATATATACTCATATGGATAATGGTGAATATACTGAAGAAATAAAAAAATATTTTATTTAACGGAGGTGATAGTATGTCACAAAAAAGTTATGACAAAAGTCCTACTTTATATTTGGTACCAACACCAATTGGTAATATGGAAGATATAACATTAAGAGCAATAAATATTCTGAAAAATGTAGAAGCAATATTTTCGGAAGATACTCGTGTTACTGCCCAACTGCTAAAAAGTTTAGATATAACAAAAAAACTAATAGCTAATCATAATTTTAACGAAAATGAAAATAAACAAAAACTTAAAAATTACTTAGAACAAGGTTATGATATAGCACTTGTTACTGACAGAGGAACTCCTATTATAAGTGATCCTGGTTTTGTGTTAGCTAAATATGCAATAAATCTAGGATATAATGTTGTTGGTTTACCAGGTCCAACTGCTTTAATTCCCGCACTTATAATGTCTGGTTTATCACCAATGCCATTTTTATTTTATGGCTTTTTAAATAGTAAAGAATCAAAAAGAAAAAAAGAACTAGAAGAATTAAAATATGAAACCCCAACTTTGATTTTTTATGAGGCCCCACACCGAATCCAAAAAACATTATTAGATATGTTAGAGGTGTTGGGAAATCGTGAAATATGTATTTCCCGGGAAATAAGTAAAAAGTTCGAAGAAGTATATAGAGGAACAATAAAAGAATTAATAGAACAAATAGTTGACATTAAAGGTGAAATAGTAATTGTTGTGGATGGTAATAAACAAGGCAAAAACTATGACAATTTAACAATTATTGAACATGTAAATTCGATTGTTGCACTGGGAAATACTTTAAAAGATGCAATAAAAATAGTTTCAAGTGAAAGAAATATTTCTAGAACTGAAGTTTATAATGAATATCATGGAATTAAAAAGTAGGTGAAATAATGAAATTAATTGTAGGCCTTGGAAATCCAGGAAAAGAATACGAAAATACAAGACATAATATTGGTTTTATGGTCTTAGATGATTATGCTAATAAAAAAAATCTGACTTTTACAAAATCAAAAGATGGTGGATTGTATATAAAAACATGTATAGAAAATGAAGAAGTAATATTATTAAAACCTCAAAAATATATTAATTTATCTGGTGAAGTTGTAATTAAATTTGTAAAATTTTACAAAATAAATATAGATGATATTCTTATTATAAATGATGATTTAGACATTGAGTTAGGTAAATACAAATTAAAATATAAAGGTAGTAGTGGTGGTCATAATGGACTTAAAAATATTGAGTTACATTTGGGTACTCAACAATATAAGAGATTAAAAATAGGAATATCTAATAATAAATTATTGGATACAAAAGATTATGTATTAGGAAAATTGTCATCAGATGAAAAATTAAAACTTCAAACAGTAATTAATATTTCTTCTGAAATAATAGATGACTATCTTCACATTAACTTTGATAAATTAATGAATAAATATAACAAATAAGAAAGGAAGAAAAAATATGTCCTTTTTTGCTAAAATTTTTAAATATAATGAAAAAAGTACACAAATACAAGGTTTGAATGATAGTCTTAAGGCACTTTATGTTTATGACTATTTTAATCACGATAAAGATTCAATTCTTGTTGTTACTAATACTCTTTTTGAGGCAAATAAATTTTATCAAGAAATATATTCATATACAAAAGATGTTTTATTGTTTCCAATGGATGATTTTTTGACAAGTGAAGCATTAGCTATATCACCTGACTTAAAAAACACAAGACTTGAAACTTTAAATGAAATACTCAATACAAAAAAAATTGTAGTAACAAATTTAATGGGGTATTTAAGATTTTTGCCACCTAAAGAAATTTATTTATTTAATAAAATAGTTATTAATAAGAATAAAGAATACAATAAAGAATCGTTAGAAAAAAAATTAGTTAATATGGGCTACACTCGTGAAACTTTAGTTGATAAAACGGGTGTTTTTGCGTCTCGTGGATATGTTTTAGATATTTTTCCAATATCTTCTACAAATCCAATTAGAATAGAATTTTTTGGCGATGAAATAGAATCAATAAAAGAGTTTAATGTTGATAATCAATTAACTATAAAGCCAATTGAATCTATTGAAATATATCCTAATACAGAATTTCTGATTAATGATGAGAATATGGAATTAACTGAAACATCTCAAAAAAATCTTGTAAAATATTTAACTCCAACAAATATATATAATTTTATCAAACCATCATTCGTTTTTTTTGATAATTATAGTGAAATAAAATCAGCTAATGAAAGCTTAATGAAAGAAATAAATGATTATAATGTTAGTCAAAATATTGCTTCTTCAACTATGTATATGAATGATTTTTATTCTATAAATCCAAATATGTATAAAGATTTTATAACATTTGATAATGTAAATTTAGATATACCTGAACTAGCTGAACGATATATATGCGGTGATATAGAAAATTTTACAGGTTCTATATCAGATATTAAATCTCGCTTGAATAGTTATATAAAATCAAATAAAACAGTTTTAATCTGCTTAGGAGATAGATATAAAATTGACAAATTTCTATTAGAATTTGACCAAGAAAATATTATTTTTACAGATGAAAATAATATTGTGGAAAATAAAATAAATTTGATTATAAAATCAATAAAAACAGGTTTTGAGTATAATAAATATATTTGTATTTCAGAAAATGAACTATATAATAAAAAAACTTCAGATTTTAAATATAAATCAAATTTTAAACTTGGAACAAAAATTAGAGATATAAATAAGTTAAATGTTGGTGATTATATAGTCCATTATTCACATGGAATAGGAAGATATATAGGAATAAAAACACTTGTAAAAAATGGTTTTAAAAAAGACTATTTAGAATTAGAATATAAAGATTCTGATAAACTCTATATTCCTGTTGAAAAAATAGAACTTATAAGTAAGTACTCAACAAACGAAGGAATAGTTCCTAAAATTAATAAGTTAGGTTCAAAAGAATGGCAAAAAACAAAATTACGCGTTAAACAAAGAATTGAATCAATAGCAGCAGATTTGTTGAAACTTTATGCTGAAAGAGAAGCTTCAAAAGGAATAAAATTTGATAAAGATAATGAAAATCAAATTGAATTTGAAAAGTGTTTTCCATATGATGAAACTCCAGATCAATTAAGGGTAACAGAAGAAATAAAAAAAGATATGGAAAGTAGTAAGGTTATGGATAGATTACTTTGCGGTGATGTAGGGTATGGCAAAACCGAAGTAGCTTTTCGTGCTGCTTATAAAGCAATTATTTCTGGATATCAAGTAGCTTTTTTATGTCCAACTACTATTTTATCAAATCAACACTTTCAAAATGCACTTAACAGGTTTTCATCATTTGCTGTAAATATTAAATTACTTAATAGATTTACTTCTTCAAAAGATGTTGAAAATATAAAAATTGGTTTGGAAAAAGGTAATATTGACTTACTTATTGGTACTCATAGAATTTTAAGTAAAGATATTAATTTTAAGAACTTAGGTTTATTAATAATAGATGAAGAACAAAGATTTGGTGTTAAAGCAAAAGAACAGATAAAAGAATATAAGAATAATATAGATGTTTTAACTTTATCTGCAACACCAATACCTAGAACATTACAAATGTCTATGTCAGGAATAAGAAGTTTGTCTTTACTTGAAACACCTCCTGTAGATAGATATCCAATTCAAACATATGTAATTGCTGAAAACAAGCAAATTATAAAAGAATCTATATATAAGGAACTTTCGAGAAACGGTCAGGTATTTATATTGTATAATAATATCGAAGACATGGAAGAGAAAAAGTTAGAAATTCAAAACACTGTACCAGACGCAAAAATTGTGTGTGCGCATGGAAGATTATCTAAAACAGAGCTTGAAAATATAATGATTTCATTTGTTAACAAAGAATTTGATATATTGCTATGTACAACAATAATAGAAACTGGGATAGATATACCAAATGCTAATACATTAATAATATTAGATGCCGATAAATTTGGTTTATCCCAACTATATCAAATAAGAGGAAGAGTTGGAAGAAGTAATAAAATTGCTTATTGTTATTTAATGTACGATAAACACAAAATTTTATCTGAAATAGCTACTAAAAGATTAAAGGTTATTAAAGAATTTACAGAACTTGGTAGTGGTTTTTCAATTGCTGTTAGAGATCTATCAATAAGAGGTGCAGGTGATATCTTAGGTAGTGAACAAGCAGGTTTTATTGATTCTGTTGGTGTAGAATTATTTCTTAACATGTTAAATGAAGAAATATCTAAACAACAAAATAAAGAAGTAAGTAAAGATTTAAAAAGAGAAGAATTAATCTCAGAAGTACCACTTTTAGATGTATCAACATCTATTGATGATAAATATGTTTCAGAGGTACCACTTAAAATAGAAATCCACAAGATGATAAATAGTATAGACTCACTTGATAATTTAGAAAAAATAAAATTACAAATAGAAGATAGGTTTGGAACTGTATCAGATGATATAATAATATATATGTATGAAGAATTATTTGAAAAAAAAGCAAGAAAACTTGGTATAACAAAAATAAATCAAACAAAAAACTTTGTAGAAGTTATTTTACCTCCATTATTAACTCAAAAAATAGATGGAGAAAAACTATTTATGGAAGCAAATTTAATAACTAGAATGTTTAGATTTAGTATGAAAAATAGATCATTAAGCATAATTCTTGATATAGTTAAATTAGAGAATCACTATATATATTATTTAATAAAATTATGCGATGTTATAAATGACTCAATAAAAAAATAAAAATTGTGAATAAAAAAATTTATAAGAACCAATCTAAAAATGTGAGGTGCTTATGAAATCAACTGGAATAATAAGAAGAATAGATTCTTTGGGTAGAATTGTTATACCTAAAGAAATAAGAAAAAGTTTAAAAATTTTTGAAAATGATATGTTAGAAATATCATTAGATAATAATGTCATTAAATTACAAAAAACTTCAACGTTTTCAGACTCATTAAACAATTATGAAGAAATATTTAAATTAGTAAATAAATTATATTTTTGCGATGTTTTTGTATCAGATAAATCAAAAATATTATTATATGTTGGAAAAGATAAGATGAAATATGTAGGTAAAAATATAAGCGATTTTTTACGCCAATGTTTAAATACACGTCAAAAACTTTATAAAAATGAGAAATCTACTTTGCAAATTACCAATGATTTATCTAATTCAGAAACTGTAAATAATTATTTAATAATTCCTATAATTAGTTCAGGTGATATATATGGAACATTGGGGTTTATAAATTATAATAGCTTCGAAAATATAATAAATATAGGTAATATTATCGAAAAAACATTGCATTTTGAATTAAAAGAAATATAGGTTATAGTATATGAAATATAATCTATATTTTTTATTTATTTTATGTCAAAAAATGTCTAAAAAACAAGAATACGTGTAAAATGTTGTAAATTGTCGTTTTAAATTTTAATAATGATATTGTTTAAAGATATTAATTATGGTATATTTGAAATGTTTTTAATAGAGAGGACTGTCTAAATTGGAACACTGCAATTATGTGAAGTATGTTGTACCAATATTTTTGATATTTCTGTTTCTTTTAATTAGAAATATAATTATTAATTTTAATTACATAGATTTAATGTATTTATTTACGATAATTTGTTTCTCAATTAGGTATCAATTTATAAGAAAAAAATAGAAAATTATATCTTTACGTGATATAATTTTTTTTGGTGATATAATATGATGATTGATACTCATTGTCATTTAGAAAAAAAAGATTATGACAACCTTGATGAAGTAATAAAAAAAATGGATGACAATATAATTATAACAAGTGGTGTGGATAAACAAACCAATATAGAATGTATTAATCTTAGTGAAAAATATAAAAATGTATTTTGTACAATTGGTATTCACCCAGAATATGCAAATGAATCTGATGACCAATTAAACGAAATGTTAAAACATATAGAAAATAATATTAATAATAAAAGAGTTGTTGGAATAGGTGAAATAGGATTAGACTTTCATTATGATGGCTATAACAAAGAAAAACAAAAAAAATTACTTATTTCTCAACTAGAACTTGCACGTAAATATAATAAAACTGTTGTAATTCACAGTAGGGATTCAATTGCAGAAACATATGAAATATTAAAACAATTTAAAGATTTAAAAAAAGTTATACATTGTTATAGTTCAAGTTTAGAAATGGCTTTAGAATTTATAAAAATAAATTGTGTTTTTGGAATAGGTGGTGTTTTAACCTTTAAAAATTCTCATAAATTAGTTGATGTTGTTAAAAATGTAGATTTAAAATATTTTTTATTAGAAACTGATAGTCCTTATTTGACTCCAGAGCCATATAGAGGAACAAAAAATGAACCATATAATATTATATATGTAGCAAAAAAAATTTCTGAAATTAAAAATATTTCTTTAAATAGTGTTTTGAAACAAACAACAAAAAATGCAATAAGTGAATTTGATTTGACTTTGAATTTATGATATGATTATTGTAGTTTAAGAAAATCAAGAGGTGAATAAATGAGTTTATGTCTTTTAAAGATAGTTAAAGAATGGATTGCTATACTTTTTGTTGCACTAAGTTCATTGTTTGGTTCTGATGTTGGTAGTGATAAAATAGAAGTTGCTTACAACATTGAAAATATAAATATAATAACATCTGTAGAATCAGTAGATTATAAAATAAAAAAAATATATAATGACAAGATTTCAAGTGATACGAAAAACGTATTAACTGAGGGCGAAGTTGGTATTATATATGATGTAGAGGGCGAAAAAGTAACTCTTAGAGAACCAGTTACAGAAGTTATTGAAATTGGAACAGGAGCAAAAGATAATTATAATGGTGAAATTACTGGATATGGCGCAGACTGTGTTGGATGTTCTGGTAATGTTAGTTGCAAAACACCCGATGGAGTTCATAATTTAAGTGATAGTGAGTATTATAATGACTCACAATATGGAAATTTAAGAATAGTTGCAGCAGATAATTCATTGTTTAAATGTGGAACCGTAATGGATGTTATTAAGTCAGATGGAACATCTATTAGAGCAATTGTACTTGATACCGGATCAGCTCTTAGAAGTGCATGGCGAAATGATGGAAAAATCGTTGTGGATGTAGCTTTTAAAACTCAATCAGATCCAGAATTACGTAATATAACTGATAGAAGCGGAAATGTTAAATTTTCAGTAAAAAGATGGGGTTGGTAATTAGGTCACTTTTATATTAAAGTGACTTTTTTTTCTTGCGTATTAATTTTTCTTGTTTTATAATCATATAAAGAGGTGAGATAATGGAATATTCTCCTAAAAAAATGTCTGATAATTTATTATCTAATGGGTTTAATTTTAAAAAAAAATTTGGGCAAAATTTTATAGTAGATGAAAATATAATTAATTCTATAATAGATAAATCACATATAGACAATGATACTTTAGTAATTGAAATAGGCCCAGGAGCTGGTTCATTAACTGATAAATTAACACAAAAAGCAAAATATGTTTTATGTTATGAAATAGATGAAAAATTAAAACCAATCCTTGAAAAAAACATATCTAAAAAAAATAATTTAGAAATAATTTTTAAAAATTTTTTAGAATCAAATGTAAAAGAAGATATAAAAAAATACAATTATGAAAAATTGTATGTTATTGCTAATTTACCTTATTATATAACAACGCCAATAATAATCAAGCTTATAGAAGACGATTTAAATGTAGATAAAATAGTTGTAATGGTACAAAAAGAAGTTGGTGATAGATTTAAAGCAACTCCTGGTAGTAAGGATTATAGTTCACTTTCTGTTTTTTTAGGATATTATTATAATATTAAAAAACTTATGGATGTTAGTAGAAATGTATTTATTCCAAAACCAAACGTTGATAGCATAGTTGTTGAATTTTCTAAAAAAAATAGTTTATTATATTTAAAGGATACACAAACTTTTTATAAATTAATTCGTGATAGTTTTAAACAAAAAAGAAAAACTTTGAAAAATAATTTAAAAGATTATAATTTAATAAAAATTGAAGAAACTTTAAAAAAATATAATTTTGATTTAACTGTTCGCGCTGAACAATTACCAATAGAAGTTTTTATTGATATTTCAAATTCACTATAAAAAAAGACATTATAAGACAAATTAAAGTTTTATAATGTCTTTTGGTGATATTATGCAAATTATAACAAAGGTATTATGGTTTTTTGCGACATTAATTATTTTAACATCTAGTATATATTTCACTTATAAACTAAAAGGAATCCAATTTAATTTTAAGTCTATGTTTAAATCAATTGGTTCAAATAGTGAAACAAGTGGTATATCAAATTTTCAAACATTGATGCTAACACTTGCAGGAAGAATAGGAGTAGGTAGTGTTGCAGGTGTTTCACTTGCTATATATACAGGTGGAATAGGAACAATTTTTTGGCTTATAATAACAGTATTTTTATGTGCAACAAATACATTTTGTGAAACTATATTAGGTGGTATATATAAAGAACAGGATGCTAATTTTCAGTATAAAGGTGGTCCTAGTTATTATATAAAGAAGGGATTAAAAAATAAAATACTTGGAAATATATATGCAATATTAATAATTGTAGGTTATGTTGGATTTTTTTGTGGAATACAATCTAATACAATAACAAGAAGTTTAGTAAATACTAACATAAATGTTTTTTTTATAGCTACCGTTCTTTCAATAATAACGTTTATAATAATATATGGAGGATTAAAACAAATTACTAAGTTTTCAACTGTGATAGTACCTATAATGACAATTATATATATTTTATTTGCTTTTATAGTCTTAATTTTAAATATTAATAAAATTCCTCAAATATTTATAGAAATTATAAAAGATGCTTTTAACTTTAAATCTTTTTTTGCAGGTTTTATATCAGGATTTTTAATTGGCATACAAAGGGGAATTTTTTCAAACGAATCTGGTATTGGAACAGGAAGTATAGTATCATCTACAAGTTGTAGTACGGATATAGTTAAACAAGGATATATTCAAATGCTTGGAATATATATAACTACGTTTTTAATATGCATATCAACAGCTATAATAGTTTTAACTAGTAACTATCAAGATTTAAATTATATTGATATGAATGGTATAGAAATGACTAAAAATGCTTTTTTGTACCATTTTGGTTCTTTAGGTGATATTGTATTAACTTTATCAATAATTTTATTTTCATTTTCAACAATAGTTACAGCTTATTATTATGGTGAATCTTGTTTAAAATATTTTGGTAATGTAAATAGTATAAAAATCTTTTTACTTAAATTAGCGACTGTACTTATAGTATTTGTTGGTTGCATTGCTTCTTCATATTACTTATGGTCTTTAGTAGATATAATAGTTGCTTTACTTATTCTAATAAATGTTTATGCAATAATAAAATTAAGAAAAGAAATCTTAGTTTATGTTAATAAAAACAACTAAATGTGCTAAAATATAGTTGGTGATTTGAAATGGTTACAAAAAATTGGGATAATGTACTTAAAGACGAATATAATAAAGATTATTTTAAAAGACTTAGAAGTTTTTTAAAAAAAGAATATTCTACAAAAATTTGTTATCCTAAAAAAGAGGAAATTTTTAATGCACTTAAGTATACTAATTATGAGGATGTGAAAGTAGTTATATTAGGGCAAGATCCATATCATGGTGAAAATGAAGCACATGGTTTTTGTTTTTCGGTGAGAAATGCGGTTAGAAGACCACCATCATTAAATAACATTCTTAAAGAGTTATATGATGATTTAAAAATAGTTAGAAAAGAAAATGAATTAACTAGTTGGGCAGAGCAGGGAGTATTATTGTTAAACAGTGTATTAACTGTAGTAAAAGACACTCCTCTTTCACATAGAGGAATAGGTTGGGAAGAATTTACAGATTCAATTATAAAAAAAATAAATGAAAAAGATTCAACAGTCGTTTATATTCTTTGGGGAAGTTACGCTAGAAGTAAAAAGTATTTAATAACTAATCCTAAACATTATGTAATAGAATCAGCACACCCATCACCTTTATCTGCAAACAAAGGATTTTTTGGAAGTAAACCATTTTCAAAGACAAACGAAATATTAATTAAAAATAATATGAAACCTATTAATTGGTAGATAGTAGTTAGGAGCAATATATGGAAGAAGCATATTTAGAAATTTTAGAAAAGTTTAAGAATTTTAATGGTGAAAATATAATAGTTGCTGTATCAGGTGGTGCAGATTCTATTAGTTTATTACATTTAATGATAAGAGCAAAAGAAACCTTAAATTTAAATGTTGTTTGTGCACATGTTAATCATAATGTTAGAAAAGAAAGTGAGCAAGAAAAAATATTTGTAAAGAATTTTTGTGATAAAAACGGAGTCATTTTTGAATATATGAAAATAGAAAATTATGGGGATGATAATTTTCATAATGAAGCCAGAACAAAAAGATATGATTATTTTGAAAAATTAATTGAAAAATATAATTCAAAATATTTATTAACAGCTCATCATGGTGATGATTTAATAGAAACTATACTTATGCGTATTGTAAGGGGTTCATCATTTAAGGGATATAGTGGCTTTTCAAAAGAAGTAGATAAAGGTTCATATAAAATATTTAGACCACTTATTACAGTTACAAAAGATGATATATATTCTTATGTAGAAAAAAATAATTTAAAATATGTTGTAGACCAATCAAATTTTAAAGATGTATATACGAGAAATAGATATAGAAAATATGTATTACCCATGTTAAAAAATGAGGATAAAAATGTGCATCATAAGTTTTACAAATTTAGTAAGTCTATTTTAGAATATAATGACTACATAGAAAAACAAGCTAAAAATATTTTTGATGAAATAGTTAATAACAATAAAATAAATATAGAAAAATTTTTGAAACTCGATAAAGTTATTTCGGAAAAAATAATTTATATGTTATTAGAAAAACAGTATCAAGATGATCTAATGCTTATAACAGATAAACATGTTGAATTAATTAACAATTTAATAAAATCAACTAAATCTAATTCATATATATTTTTGCCAAACAATTTGAAGGGAATAAAATCATATAATGAATTTTACATAGAAAAAATAAAAGAAGAAAAAGATTCTTATGAAATAGAAATAAGTGAAAATGTAATTTTACCTAATGGTAAAACTATAGAGGCTATAGATTCATCAGAAATTGATGATAATAACATATGTCGACTAAACTATAAAGATATATGTATGCCACTTCATGTAAGAAATAGAAAAAATGGCGATAAAATTAGTGTAAAAGGAATGTTAGGTACAAAGAAAATAAAAGATATATTTATAGATTCAAAAATTCATTCATCAGAAAGAGATTTATGGCCAATTGTTGTAGATTCAACAGGAAAAATAGTTTGGATACCAGGACTTAAAAAATCTAAATTTAATAGTAAAAAAGACGAAAAGTGTGATATAATACTAAGGTATTATTAGAAAGGAAGAGATTTGTGAATAAAAAAGCAGTTAAAAAGGGTATATTACCATACGTATTCTTATTTTTAGTAATGTTAGGAATTTTATATTTTTTTAATATAGCAAATCAAAAAGTTAATGTAATTGATTATCAACAATTTTTAGCATCTGCATCAGAAAATAAAATAAAAGAAATTGTAGTAGTTCCATATACACGTTCAAGTTTATATCAAATAGAAGGAACTATGGAAGGTTACGCTGAAAATGAAACATTTGTATTAAAAATGCCATTAGCAGAGGAAGTAATAACAGAATTACTTAACCTTCAAAAACAATATAATTTTAAACTAGATACAATAGCTGATCCAGGGTCAAATACAATATTATTGTTTGTTGTAAATATTTTACCAACAGTTATATTAATAGGTTTTGCGTTCTTCTTCATTTCAAAACAAATGGGTGGAGCAAATAAATCTATGGATTTTGGAAAAAGTAGAGCTCATTTAAGTGAAAATAACAAAAAGGTTACTTTCAAACAAGTAGCTGGATTAACAGAAGAAAAACAAGAAGTAGCTGAATTAATAGACTTTTTAAAAAGCCCAGCAAAATTTCAAAAAATGGGAGCAAGAATTCCTAAAGGAGTATTATTAGTAGGCCCTCCAGGAACAGGAAAAACTTTACTTGCTCGAGCTGTAGCAGGAGAAGCAAACGTACCATTCTTTTACATAAGTGGTTCAGAATTTGTAGAATTATTCGTAGGAGTAGGTGCTAGTAGAGTAAGAGATATGTTTAAACAAGCAAAACAAAGTGCACCATGCTTAATATTTATAGATGAAATTGATGCTGTAGGTAGACAAAGAGGAGCAGGTCTTGGTGGAGGACATGATGAAAGAGAACAAACATTAAACCAACTTTTAACAGAAATGGATGGATTTGGAGCTAATGAGGGTATCATTATAATAGCTGCAACAAATAGACCAGACGTTTTAGACCCAGCACTTCTTAGACCAGGACGTTTTGATAGACAAGTCCAAGTTAATTTACCAGATGCAAAAGGTAGAGAAGAAATTTTAAAAGTTCATGCTGAAAATAAAATATTTTCAAAAAATGTTAATCTAGAAAATATAGCTTCAAGAACAGTAGGATTTAGTGGAGCAGACTTAGAAAACCTATTAAATGAAGCAGCTTTATTAACAGTTAGAAGAAATAAAAAATGTATAACTATGGCAGAATTAGATGAGGCCCAAGATAGAGTTTTAATGGGACCAGCTAAAGTTTCTAAAAAATATACTGAAAATGATAAAAAATTAGTAGCATATCATGAATCAGGACATGCAGTTTTAGGAATAAAATTAGATGGTGCTAATGATGTTCAAAAAATCACTATTATTCCTAGAGGTTATGCAGGTGGTTACACTATGATGCAACCAAAAGAAGAAAGATTTACATCTACTAGAAAAGAACTAATTGAAAGAATTACAGGATTGCTAGGTGGACGTGTAGCGGAAGAATTAGTGTTTGGTGAAATAACAACAGGAGCACATAATGATTTTCAACAAGCAACAAAAATTGCGCGTGCAATGGTAACAGAATATGGTATGAGTAGTTTAGGGCCAATTCAATTAGAAAGTAATGATGAAGGTAGTGTTTTCTTAGGAAGAGATTATAATAAAATAAGAAACTTCTCATCTCAGGTCGCATATGAAATAGATCAAGAAATGAGAAAAATAATAGATGAATGTTATAAAAATGCAGTTAAAATAATAAAAGAAAATAGAAAATTGTTAGATTTAATTGCGGAGGTTTTAATAGAAAGAGAAACTATTACTAAAGAACAAATCGATTATTTAGTTGAAAATGGATGTATGCCTGATGAAGATGATGAAAAAGATTATAGTGAATTTAAAACAGCTTCACTAAACGATTTAACTTTATCCGAACTAAAGGATTTAGCAAAAGAAAAGGGAATAAAAGGTTATTCCAAAATGACAAAAGAAGAATTATTAAATGAATTAGATAAATAAGGAAATTATATTTCCTTTTTTTAATGAAAATGGTACAATATAATTACACAGTTATAAAGAATAAGAAGAAAGGGTTAATTTTCGAAATATTATTTATATAAAGTATTAAATATAGAGAAGTATAATGAGATGGTGATAAAATGGGTAAAATTATAGCATTAGTAAATCAAAAAGGTGGAGTAGGGAAAACTACATCTAGTATAAACTTAGCGGCTTCACTTGGAGTGCTAAAAAGACGTGTTTTATTAGTTGATTTAGATCCACAAGGAAATGCTAGTACAGGAATAGGTATAGATAAATCAACAATAAAGAAAAGTATTTATGATTTACTTTTAGATAATGCTGAATTATCCGAAGCAATAATAAAGACTAAATTTAAAAATTTATATGTAATACCTGCAACGATCAATTTAGCTGGTGCGGATATAGAACTTATGGAAAAAAGCAGATATGAACCTGGTTTTTCTAAGGGAGGACAGTTAAAAAAATATCTTAGTCAAGCAAAAGAAATGTTTGATTATATAATAATAGATTGTCCACCAAGTTTGGGAATTCTTACAACGAATGCTTTGACTGCAGCAGATTCAGTAATAATACCAGTACAATGTGAATTTTTCGCACTAGAAGGTATAATGCAATTAATTAATACCATAATGCTTGCTCAAAAAAATCTAAACCCTACTTTAGATATAGAGGGAGTATTGCTTACAATGCTTGATAATAGAACAAATTTAGGATTAGAAGTAGTTGAAGATATTAAAAGTTATTTTAAAGAAAGAGTATATGATACTATAATTCCAAGACTTGTAAGATTATCAGAAGCACCAAGCCATGGTAAACCTATTATAGCGTATGACCCACATAGTAGAGGAACAGAAGCTTATTTAAATTTAGCCAAAGAGGTGATTGAAAGAAATGGAAACTAAAAAAAGAGCACTAGGTCGAGGCCTAGAAGAATTATTTAATAATGAAAATTTAGATTTACAAAGTATGGAAAACAAAATATATGAAAGTGCAACTAACGAAGAAATTGTAGAAATACCATTAGAAGAATTACGACCAAATCCATATCAACCAAGAAAGGTTTTTGATGAAGAAGCCTTACAAGATTTAGCTGATTCAATAAAGGAACATGGTGTTTTTCAACCAATAATAATTAAAAAAAGTATTAAGGGTTATGAAATAATTGCTGGAGAAAGAAGATATAGAGCTTCTAAAATAGCTGGTTTAACTAAAATTCCTGCAATTATCAGAAATTTTACAGATGAACAAATGATGGAGATTGCTTTATTAGAGAATTTGCAACGTGAAAATTTAAATGCAATAGAAGAAGCAATAGCTTATAAGAAAATGATTCAAAATTTAGGAATTACACAAGAAGAACTTGCAAAAAAAGTAGGTAAAAGTAGAAGTCATGTTACTAATATAATTGGTTTACTTCGTTTACCACAAGAAGTTCAACAATTGGTAGCAGATTCAAAAATAACAATGGGACATGCAAGAGCTTTAAGTAAATTAGAATCAGAAGAAGAAATGAAAGCCTTAGCTAATAAAATAATAGATGAACATTTGCCAGTTAGACAAACAGAAGAGGATTTAAGCTCTGATAAAATTGAAAAAAAAGTAAAAATTAGTCGTGTAAATAATAATTCAAATACTCGCGAGTTTAAATATGTAGAAGACTTACTACGTGATAAATTAGATACAAAAGTAAGAATAAAAGAAAAAAAAATAGAAATATCTTTTACAAACGTAGCTGATTTAAATAGAATTCTAGAAGTATTAAATGTTAAGGAGTAATATATGAAAATTTTAGAATCTATACTTATTAAAGAGGTTATTTACCCAATACTAATAATTTTGTTTTCTATATTAATATATTTATTATTAAAAAATTTTACTAAAAAAATATTTGGTGTGAAAGTAAAAAAAGTAGATATTAAAAGAAAAAATACTGCGTATAGTATAATTATTAATTTAGAAAAATATTTTATCATTGTAGTAGCTTTTTTAATGATATTAAATGTATTTGGAGTAGATACGATGACATTGGTTACTTCACTTGGAATAGTAGGGTTAGCAGCAGGTCTAGCAGTTCAAGATACGTTAAAAGATTTTATTTCAGGTGTATCAATTGTATTTGAAAATAAATATAGCGTTGGAGATAATGTAACAATAGGTGACTTTAGAGGTGACGTTATAGAACTTGGAATGAAAACAACAAAGATTAGAGCTTATACAGGAGAAGTACTTATAATTCCAAATCATTTGGTAGAAAAAGTAATAAATCATAGTATATCTAAATCTGTTGCTATTGTGGATATAGATGTGTCATATGATTCCAATCTTGAAAAAGTAGAAAAAGTATTAGAAGAATTATGCAAAAATTTAACAAAAGAACTAAATGGTTTAAAAGGTGAAGTTCAGTTACTTGGAATAAATGAACTAGCTTCTTCTTCTATCAAATATAGAATAATAGCAGATACAGTTCCTCTTAAGAATTACGAAATAGAAAGAAAAATTAAAAAGGAACTAAAAATAATATTAGATCAAAACAAAATAGAAATTCCATATAATCAGGTGGTGATCCATAGTGCAAAATGAGTATAAGTTAGGCACGATTGTAGAAATGAAAAAACAACATCCTTGTGGTTCAAAAAATTTTTCTATTATAAGGTTAGGTGCAGATATAAAAATAAAATGTGTAGAATGTGGAAGAATAATCATGCTTCCAAGAATAGATTTTAATAAAAAAATCAAAAAAATTATTACCTATTAGGAGGTATTATGAAAAAACGAAAAAATAAAAAACAAAAGTATATAGGAATAATAACTTCATTATTAATTATTACTTTTGTAATTATGATATTAAGTTTAATATTTAATATAATAGGAATAAATGGTCAAAAAACTGCAATAAACAATGGTTTATTAGAATCATCCTTAATAACAGTAAATAACATCTTTACTAAAGACGGAATAAGGTTTTTATTAAATAATGTTACCTCAAATTTAGATTATTTAAAACCATTAATTATATTAATAATGTCGGTTATGTGTACAAGCATATTGGAATCCAGTGGACTTTTAAGCCATATCTTTTCTAAGTTTGGTAAGTTAAAAACTCCAATTATTACATTTGCTACAGTATTAATATCAATAATATTTACATTCTTTGGAGAGTATAGTTATTTATTTTTATTTCCTCTTGTTGCTTCTATATATAGAGTTATGGACAGAAGCTCTGTAGTTGGAATAATTACAGTTTTTTTAGGAATTACTTTAGGTTATGGTTTTGGAATATTCATGAATTATGATCAATATTCATTAGGACTTTTGACTGAACAAGCTGCTATACTTGATGTAGATCCATCATATAAATTTAGTATATTTTCTACTAACTATATAATGGTCATAGGAACTGCATTATTAGTATTTGTACTAACAATTTTTATTGAAAAAAATATTATGTCTAAATATAAAAAAGTCGAAAAGTTAGAAAATCAGTATAATTATTCAAAAAAGGGATTAATAATTTCTGGAATATTATTTATATTTCTTTTCGTTACTTTAATAATTTGTTCTTTACCAAAAAGTTTTTTATTAGATGATTCTAGTTCAAACTATATAGCTAAATTATTTGGTGATAATTCAGTAATGAAAGATGGTTTAATATATATATTATTACTTTTCTTAATGCTTATAGGTACAATATATGGTAAAATTACTAAAAACTTTAAGGACGATGTTAAAGCTAATATAGGACTTAGTAAGAATTTTGATAATTTTGGTTATATATTTGTAATTATGTTTTTTTCAGTACAATTAATTTCAATATTAAATTATACGAATATAGGAACTATATTAATAACTGGTTTAACAAATTTATTAAGTTTTATGGATTTTTCAGGATTATTTTTAATAGTAACTTTCATAATAGTTACTATAATTACAACAGTATTCGTTCCAAGTTTAATAGATAAATGGGTTCTTATGTCACCAATCATAGTACCATTATTTATGAGAGCCAATATAACACCAGGTTTTTGTCAATTTTTATATGTAACATCAAATTCTATAGGAAGAAGTATAACTCCATTTTTTATATATTTTTTGATAATGATTGGATTTATTCAAAAATATGAAAGTGAAGATGTAAATACTACTATAGGAAGTACTTTAAAATTAATATTGCCAACTATATTATGGACAGTAGGTATAATGCTTGTTTTCATATTATTGTGGTATATTTCAGGGTTGCCTGTTGGAATAGGCGGTTATCCAACTCTATAGAAAGGAAGATTTAAATGAGTTTAACAGCAGGAATAGTGGGGTTGCCTAATGTGGGAAAATCAACTTTATTTAATGCAATTACTAAAAAAAACATTTTAGCAGCAAATTATCCTTTTGCTACTATAGATCCAAATGTAGGAGTAGTTACAGTACCAGATGAACGTTTAGAATTTCTTGAAAATTTATATATTCCAAATAGCCTAGTACCTACAACTTTTGAATTTACAGATATAGCGGGTTTAGTAAAAGGTGCATCAAAAGGAGAAGGACTAGGAAATAAATTTTTATCTCACATAAGAGAAGTCGATGCTATAGTAGAAGTGGTTAGATGTTTTGAAGATAAAAACATTATACATGTAGAATCAAATATAGATCCAATAAGAGATATAGAAATTATAAATGTTGAATTATTGCTTGCTGATTTGGAAGTTATAGATAATAGAATAAATAAAATTGGCAAAAAAGCTATTCTTTCAAATGATAAATTAGTAAAAAAAGAAGCTGAATTGTTAAATCGAATTAAAGAGTCACTTGAACAAAATATTCCAATCAGAAAAATAAATTTTGAAGAAGAAGAATATAAAATGATTAAACATTTTAATTTAATAACAGCTAAACCTATTATATATATGGCAAATGTAAGTGAAGAAGATATACAAAATGGAAATGAATATGTGGAAAAAGTAAAAGAATATGCTAAAGCAGAAAATGCACAAGTTATTACAGTATGTGCAAAGATAGAATCCGAATTAAGTGAACTTAATGATGAAGATAAGTTAGAATTTTTAAAAGATCTTGGTATAGAAGAGAGTGGATTAAATAAATTAATTAAAGCTACCTATGATTTATTAGGTCTTGCTACATATTTTACAGCGGGAAGTGATGAAGTAAGAGCATGGACTTTTAAAAAAGGAATGAAAGCTCCACAATGTGCGGGAATAATACATACCGATTTCGAAAAAGGATTCATAAAAGCAGAAGTTATGAGTTATGATGATTTAAAATTATATGGAAATGATAAAGCTGTAAAAGAAGCAGGAAAACTTAGACTTGAAGGCAAAGATTATATAATGCAAGATGGAGATATATGCTTTTTTAGATTTAATGTATAATATTTATACATTTTTTCTTTTTTTTTTAATAAACATTAAATAAGGTTTACAAATTTAAATCTATTTGATATAATCAATTGCGAGTATTAATTTACTCCTTGCTCATAAGAGCCTAGTGAGACCATAAGGAGGTGTAGAAAATGAAAAACTATGAAATTATGTTTATCGTTCGTCCTACATTATCAGAAGATGAAATAAAAAAAGTAGCTTCTTCTTTTGAAAAAGTGTTAAAGGATAACGGTGCAAGTGAAATCAAAGTTGAAGAAATGGGACAAAGAGAATTAGCTTATGAAATCAAAGACTTTAAAAGTGGTTACTATTATGTAATGACTTGTATAGCAAATGATGATAAAGCTATTAAGGAATTTGACCGTTTAGCTTTAATAAGCAATGACATTGTTCGTCATTTAATAACTAAACTTGAAAAATAAGAAAGAGGTAAATAAATGAATCGTGTAATGTTGATTGGAAGATTAACTGCAAAACCTGAATTAAGATATACGGGATCAAATTTACCATTTGCTCGTTTTTCAGTAGCAGTAAATAGAACTTTTAATAATGCCCAAGGGCAAAGAGAAACTGACTTTATTAATGTTGTTGTTTGGAGAAAACAAGCTGAAAATGTTTGTAATTTTTTAAACAAAGGTAGTTTAGTTTCTGTTGAAGGAAGATTACAAACAGGAAGTTATGATGATAAAGATGGAAACAAAAGATATACAATGGATGTAGTTGCTGATTCTGTTCAATTTTTAGAAAGTAAATCTCAATCTCAAAATAGAGAACAAGGGTCTGAAATGACTCCATATGATTATCAAAATGAAACACCAAATGTAGATGTTGATAATGATCCATTTGCTGATTTTGGTGACAGCGTTTCTATTGATGAAAACTTCTTAGACTAAAAGGAGGAAATAAAAATGGCTGAATTTTATAGAAAAAAGAAAAAAATATGTCAAATGTGTGCTGGAAAAGATGTTGACTATAAAAATGTAGATGTTGTTAAAAAATATGTAAGCAATGATAAAGGTAAAATTTTACCTAGACGTATGACAGGTGCTTGCGCTAAACATCAAAGACATATAGCTGGCGAAGTTAAAAAAGCACGTTTTATGGCTTTATTACCATTTGTAAAATAATCATTAATTTGATTATTTTTTTTATAATATGTGTTTTTTAGTTCATAATATATATGACATAAAAAATATACAAAAATTTACAATTTGTGCTTTTTTTTACCTAAAAATGTTGAAATAGGAAAAAATGTATATTATAATTATTTTTAGAATAGGGTGGTAGATATGATAGAAAGTGTTAAGAAGTTTAAGGGAATATTATTATTTCCAGTTTTATGTTTTATGTTTTTTATGTGTGGAACTGTAAGTGCTGAAACAGTGCCTGCCACTATAGGCATTGATGATGCAACAACAGCTCCTGCGGATTATTTACATTACATTCAAAGTAATGATGGTTCAACGTTAAATCAAATAAAAACTCCAATGCAGTTTGTTGATGTTAATGGTAATGCGCGTGCTGCTTATTGTTTTGAAAAAGTTGACTTGCCATATAATCCTGGGTCATACGCTCCAAATGTTTATGTATTAAATAAACTAGAACAAGTAACAGATGTAGGATACATATATATATTAGTCAATGGATATCCTAATAATTCTTTTGGTAAATCTGAAAAAGAAGCTTATTATATTACACAGATTGCACTATATTGGTATCAAGATTTAGCTAGTAACAAATCAGATTCAACAGATGGAGTTTTACCTGCAAAATTTAAGTCAGATATGGCCAATAATTATAGTGATCCAAATAGCTTATATTCTCATATAAAGACATTAGCACATGGTGCAAAAAACGCTAAAAAACAATCAGCCACTATATCACTTAGTGGAGGCACTATGACTTATGCGAGCGATTATAAATCTTTTAATGGAACTGTAAGTGTCAGCACAAATGGAACTTTAGGTACGACAACTGTTTCTGATATTAAAAATCTAGATGCAAGTTTGATTAAAAAAACAATATCTGGAAATAAAATTAATTTTAATGTTCCTGTAAGCGCTATACAAAATAATAGTTTAACAGCAAGTTTTAAATTAACAGCAAGCGCAAATAAAAATATTACAAATGCCTATTTATATAAAACTAGTGTATCGCCATCTGCTTGTGAAGAGGTTGTTGATCGTACAACTGGCAATAAACGTTGCCAGGAATTTCAAGAGATGTTAGTACCTTTTACAGCAACTGATACACAAAGTGCAAACATAACATTAAATATTACAAGAACAAAAGTTCAAATTAAAAAAGTAGATGAAAATGGTAATGGAGTTTCTGGTGCGAAATTGAAACTACTATATAATGGCTCATTGATAGAAAGTTGGACATCAACAACTGGTGCAAAAACATTTTGGGATATTCCCGAAGGAAATTTAACATTAGTAGAAGAAACTGCCCCAGTTGGATTTATAAAGGCTTCTAATAAAACTATTAAAATTGTTCGTAATGGAACAATGCAAACAGAAAACATGGTAAATAAGAAAACTAAAATACAAGTATTAAAAACTGATGAAAAAGGTAGCCCAATAGCAGGCGCTAAAATGAAATTAACTGATTCAGAAGGTAATGTTCATACTTGGACAACTACAACTAAGGCTTATGCGTTATCAGGTGTTGCAATAGGTAAATGTACAATAGAAGAAATTGAAGCACCATCTGGATATGTATTAGATACTAAAAAACAAAGCTGTGAAATTAAAAATATTGAAACAGTTCAAACTTTTACTTTTAAGAATACAAAAAATCAAGTTGAAATTAGTAAACAAGATGCTACTACCGGAAAAGAGTTGCCAGGAGCAACATTAGTTTTAAAAACTGCTGCTGGAAAAGAAATAGATAAATGGGTATCTTCAGATAAGCCACATGTAATAACTGGACTAGCAAAAGGAATGTATGTTTTAGAAGAAACAATAGCTCCAGAAGGATATATTAAATCAACTGAAAAAGTTATGTTTCAAATAAATGAAAAAGGACTTGTAGAAGATAAGGTAATAATGAAAAATCAACCTACAAAAATAATAGTATCAAAGAAAGATTCAAAAGATAAAAAAACATTACTTGAAGGTGCAAAATTACAATTAAAAAATTCAAAAGGTGAAGTAATAGCCGCTTGGACTACCACAAAAGAAGCTTATACAATAGAAAAATTAGTAGTTGGTGAAACTTACACTTTGGAAGAATTAGTAGCGCCTACTGGTTATGATAAAGCAAAACCAGTAACATTTAAGGTAGAAGAAAAAGAATCTCAAGAAATTGTTATGTATGATTCATTAACAGTAATTGATGTTCCAGATACGGGAAGTTTTACATCAACTATGATATACGTAATAGGTGGATTATTAATAACAGCAGGTATTGTTGGAACAGTATTATATGTTAACAACATAAAAAAACGTAGAAGTGTGTAATATTGAATAAAATAGGAATCGCTTTCCTTGTATCTATAACTTTTATTGGTTTAACATTGATACTAATTCCATATAAAAATCAAAAAAAAAATATTGCTTTTCAAAAAATGTCACTTGAAATAGTGGATAATGAATCAAAAGAACAAATAAGTATGATAGGTAATTATGAAACAGATGAAGAAGTGAAACAAGAGGAACAAAAAGAAGAACAACAAAAAGATCAAATTGATTCTTCTAATACAATTCAAACCAAACCCACACAAACAGAAACAATTACTGAAAAATATATTGGAACTTTAAGAATACCTAAAATATCTTTAGAAAAAGGTTTTTATGACAAAAAATCAAAATATAATACTGTTAATAAAAATGTTATGATAATTAAACAATCTAATTATCCTGATGAAAATCTTGGCAACGTTATTTTAGCTGCTCATAATGGCAGTTCATATAGATCTTATTTTAAAAAATTAAGCGATTTAAGCATTGGTGATGTTGCATATATAAATTATAAAAATGTTGAATATAAGTACAAACTTGTTAATACATATACCCAACCCAAAACTGGTAATTTAATAATATATAGAAATAATGAGAAATCGACATTAACGTTGATTACTTGTACTAAAAATTCAAAAACTACTCAAACAATATATATTTTTGAGAGAGTATAAATAGAAGGTGTTTAAAATGGAAGAAACTAATTTTTTACAAAATATATACTCAATATTAGTTTTAATATTTACAACACCTTTTTATTTAGAAATGTTTATTTTCTTTGCAGCATCACTTTTTATGATGATAATTTTTATGATAAAAAAAGATAAAAAGGTTAGAAAAATTTTATTCATTATATATTTAACATTGATTATACTTTTATTTGGATATTATGGAAAATTTTTATTATATTTATTTGATAAGATAGTAGATTTAATATTTAGTATTGTTTATTTTCCTAACGTAGTAATATATTTTTTGATATTAATTATTGTTAATATAAATGCTATATTTAGTATATTTAATACTTATTCAAAAATAAAATTTTTAAGTCAAAAAGAAGTACTTACTATAAATATCATTAATTTATTCAGTTTTTGTTTGACCTACTTATTTTTCTTCATAATTCTTGAAACAGTTATAAGTAATGATTTAGACTTTTTTTCACAAAGCTCTTTATATGCAAACTCAATATTTCTAATGCTAGTACAAGCCAGTTCTATAATGTTTGTGTTAAATGCTATAATAATATCATTAATAATAATATATTCTAAATTGGTTAGTTTAAAAAATAATAAAGTAAAAAATAACGCTAATGAAAACATAGTTAATGATAATGAACAATTATTAGAAAATAATAATAAATTTTCTGAAAATGTTCAAGACAATAATTTCTCACAAAATAATATTAGTTTTGATAACAATGTAAATAATTCAATGTGTGTGAATTATGATAATAAAGATACCAATCAACAAAATTGATTGGTATTTTTAATTTTGTTTTAAATTATCAATTTCTTGTTTCATGGCATTGATGACTTTTTTCATTAGATCAATTTGCTCGTTAATATTATTTTGAGAGCTATTTATATTGTTATCGTTAATAATATGTAAGTTATATGGCGTAGAAGTATTACTTCTGTTATTAATAACTTGTTGTTGTGCAGAATTAGTACATAAAACTTGCCCAATTGCCATAAACCAGTTGCCTAATGAATTTTGTTCAGCTGGTGTTAACTCATCAATTAATAAAAAGCCTATTGTAACAGCACTTAGTGTAAATGTTTTAGCGTTTATATTTGGAACTAGATTCATTATTTCACCTATAATATTATATCTACTTTTGATATTAAAATATGCAATAATATTTTATGAGCAAAAAATTTAATAAAAAGTTCTAAAAAAGCTTGATTTTAATACAATTATTGTGTATAATTTTGAATGTGTGGCATGCAATGATGTGTGAGGTTGCTGATACGCCAGGTTAAGTTGCAAAACAAATTAAACTGACATTCGGGTTTTTACACGGAGCAAGTCTATACTAGATATAGGCGAGAGGAGGATACAAAATGTCTAAAACTAAAGTTCGTATCAAATTAAAAGCATTTGAACACAAAAGTTTAGATGCAGCTTGCGCTAAAATAATCGAAACTGTTAAAAGATCAGGAGGTACAGCTTGTGGACCAATTCCACTACCAACTGAAATTGAAAAAGTTACTATTTTAAGAGCAGTTCACAAATACAAAGATTCACGTGAACAATTTGAAAAGAGAACACACAAAAGACTAATTGATATCGTAAATCCAACAAAGGAAACTATTGAGGCACTTTCTCATTTAGATATTCCAAGCGGTGTTGATATCAAAATAATATTATAGGAGGAAAAATATGAAAAAGGGAATCTTAGGTCGTAAAATTGGAATGACTCAAGTATTTACAAAATCTGGTAAATTAGTTCCGGTAACTGTTGTAGAAGTAGAACCTAATGTTGTAACACAAATCAAGACATTAGAAAACGATGGTTATGAAGCTATTCAACTTGGATTTGATACAAAGAGAGAAAAGTTAGCGACAAAAGCTTCTGCTGGACATACTAGCAAAGCTAATACTACACCTAAGCGCTTCTTTAAAGAAATTAAAGGTGTAGACATTAACAACTATTCATTAGGTCAAGAAATATCTGTTGATATATTTGAAGCTGGTGAAGTAGTTGACGTAACAGGAACTACAAAAGGTCATGGGTTCCAAGGCGTTATTAAAAGACATAATCAAAGTAGAGGACCTATGGGACATGGTTCACATTATCACAGAAAACCAGGTTCAATGGGTACTATGAGACCAATGCGTGTTTTTAAAGGTAAAAAATTACCAGGTCATATGGGAGTTTTAACAGTAACTATTCAAAACTTAGAAATAATTGCTGTTGATAAAGAAAATAATGTAATATTAGTTAAAGGTAATATACCAGGACCTAAAAAATCATTAGTTGTAATTAAGACTTCAGTTAAAAATCCAGGAAAAGTAAATGAAACAGAAGAATTAAACACTTATGTTACTGAAACTCCTGTAGAAGTTGCTAATGAAGAAACACCAGTTGTCGAAGAAACTGCTGAATCAGCACCTGCTGAAGCAACAGAAGAATAGGAGGAATATAGATGTCTAAATTATCTGTATTAAATACAAAAGGTGAAAAAGTAAAAGATATTACATTATCAAAAGAAATTTGGGGTATAGAACCAAATAATGCTGTATTATATGATGCAATTACTTTATCAAGAAATTCATTAAGACAAGGTACAGCAGATACAAAAACACGCTCAGAAGTTAGTGGAGGAGGAAAAAAACCTTGGAGACAAAAAGGTACAGGACGTGCTCGTCAAGGTAGTACACGTGCTCCACATTGGTATCATGGTGGTGTAGTTTTTGGACCACATCCAAGAGACTACAGTAAAAAAATGAATCGTAAAGAAAGAAGACTAGCTTTAAAATCTGCGTTAGCTTATAAAGCATTAGAAAAAGAATTAATAGTTGTTGACAATTTTGATATCCAAAGTTCAAAAACAAAAGATGTTAAATCTTTATTAGCAAATTTAAAAGCTGAAAAAAATGTATTAATAGTTGTAGATGAATTAAACGAAAATATGATTTTAGCAACTCGTAACCTAAGCAATGTTATTTTATTACAAGCTAATGAAATAAATGTTTTAGATGTTATATCAGCTGATAAAATGATTATTACAGAAGCAGCTGTTAAACAAATAGAGGAGGTGCTTGTCTAATGATGAGTAATTACAGAGATATTATAAAAGCACCAATCATTACTGAAAAAAGTTCTGATTTAGCAAAAAACAATGTTATAGTATTTAGCGTTGATGTTAAAGCAAATAAAACACAAATCAAACAAGCAATAGAAAAAGTATTCAATGTAAAAGTTGATAGTGTTAATACTATAAATGTTAAACCAAAGAAAAAAAGAGTTGGACGTTATACTGGTAAAACAGTAAAAGTTAAAAAAGCAATTGTTAAACTAAGTGAAGGAAGTTCAATTGAACTTAACTAAGGAGGGTAATCATGGCAATAAAAACATTTAAACCTATGACTAATGGTACTCGTGGTATGTCTAAATTAGTTAACACTGAAATAACTAAAGATACACCAGAAAAATCACTAGTTGTAACATTAAAGAAAAATGGTGGTCGTAATAACCAAGGTAAAATCACTTTAAGACATCGTGGTGGAGGAGCAAAAAGAAAATATCGTATTATCGATTTTAAAAGAAATAAAGATAACGTTGTTGGCATAGTTGCTTCAATAGAATATGACCCAAATAGAACATCAAACATTGCTTTAATCAATTATGCTGATGGAGAAAAAAGATATATTATCGCTCCAAAAGGATTAAAAGTTGGAGATAGAGTTGAAAGTGGAGTTTCAACAGATATTAAAATTGGGAACTCACTAGAACTTGGAAATATTCCAGAAGGTACTTTAGTTCATAATGTTGAATTAAAAGCAGGAAAAGGTGGCCAAATGGCACGTACTGCTGGTTCAAGTATTCAAATATTAGGACGTGAAGGCAAATATACATTACTTCGTTTAACAAGTGGAGAAGTTCGTAAAGTATTAAGTACTTGTAGAGCTACAATTGGAGAAGTTGGAAATGCTGATCATGAATTAGTAAGCATTGGTAAAGCAGGTCGTAAAAGACATATGGGTATTAGACCTACTGTTCGTGGATCTGTTATGAACCCTAATGATCACCCACATGGTGGTGGAGAAGGTCGTACACCTGTTGGTCGTAAAGGACCTGTTACTCCTTGGGGTAAACCAGCATTAGGATATAAGACACGTGATAATAAAAAAGCAAGCGATAAATTAATCGTACGTCGTCGTAAAAAATAGGGAAAGGAATTGAATTAAATGGCTAGAAGCTTAAAAAAAGGACCTTTTATAGATAAACACTTATTTAACAAGGTTATAAAGGCAAATGAAACAGGAAAAAAAGAAGTTATAAAAACTTGGTCTCGCCGTTCAACAATCTACCCTGAATTCATTGGACACACATTTGCTGTTCATAATGGTAAAGAATTCATTCCTGTTTATGTTACAGAAGATATGGTTGGACATAAATTAGGTGAATTTGCATTAACACGTAAATTTGGTGGACATGGCGAAAATAAAGTAAAATAATTAAAACTCAGGAAGGAGGACTAAAATGGAAGCAGTAGCGATTGCAAAAGGAGTTAGAATTGCACCTCGTAAAGCCCGTTTAGTTATAGATTTGATACGTGGAAAAAGCGTAGAAGAAGCAGATAAAATATTAAAAAATATTAATAAAGAGTCAGCTAGACTATCTAGAAAAGTATTAGTGTCTGCTGTTGCAAATGCTGAAAATAACTTAAGTTTAGATAAAGCTAAATTATATGTTAAAGAAGCTGTTGTTAACGAAGGACAAGTAATGAAAAGAATGAAGTTTGGTTCTCGTGGACATGTAGATCCAATTAAAAAGAGAACAAGTCATATAAAGATAGTTGTTAGTGAAAAATAAACAAAGGAGGAAAACTCGTGGGTCAAAAAGTTAGTCCAATAGGACTTAGAATTGGCATCAACAAAACATGGGAATCAAAATGGTTCGCAGATAATAAAAATTTCTCAAAATATTTAAATAATGATGTTAAAATTCGTAGATTTTTAACTAAGAGATTAAAAGATGCTGCAGTAGCAAGTATTCTTATTGAAAGATCAAATTCAAAAGTTGATGTTATTATAAATACAGCAAAACCTGGCGTAGTAATTGGTCACGGTGGAGATGAAATAGAAAAATTAAAAAAAGAATTATCAAAATTAGTAAATGAAGATATTCAAATATCAATTATGGAAGTAAAAAATCCAGATATGGTTGCTGCACTTGTTGCAGAAAATATAGCACATCAAATTGAAAATCGTGTTTCATTCAGAATCGCTCAAAAAAGAGCTATAAGAAATGCGATTAAAGCAGGAGCAAAAGGAATTAAAACTTCAGTATCAGGACGTTTAGGTGGAGCTGATATGGCAAGAACTGAGGGATATGTTGAAGGAAATGTTCCACTTCATACTTTAAGAGCAGATATTGATTATGCTCATAAAGAAGCAGATACTACTTATGGTAAGATCGGTGTTAAAGTATGGATTTACAAAGGAGAAATCCTTCCTGAAAAGAAAAATAAGGGAGGTAATGAAAATGGCAGTCATTCCAAAAAGAACTAAATATCGTAGACCACATCGTTTACAATATGATGGCGTAACAAGAGGAAACAAAGAGTTACATTTTGGTGAATATGGTTTAAAAGCAGAAGAAGGTGCTTGGATAACTCAACAACAAATCGAAGCTGCTCGTGTTGCAATGACTCGTTATATGAAACGTGGAGGAAAAGTATTTATAAATATTTTCCCACACTTATCATTAACTAAAATACCTTTGGAAACTCGTATGGGTAAAGGTAAAGGTCAACCTGAAGTATGGGTAGCCGTTGTTAAAAAAGGAAAAATTATGTTTGAAATTAGTGGGGTAGATGAAGCAACCGCAAGAGAAGCTTTAAGACTTGCAATGCACAAACTTCCTATCAAATGTAAATTCGTAAAAAAAGAAAGTGGTGAGACTAGTGAAAAATAATGAAATCAGAAATATGTCAACAGAAGAAATTACAAAAAAAATTGAAGAATATAAGGAAGAATTATTTAATTTACGTTTAAGTCAAGCTACTGGTAACCTTGAAAAACCTTCAAGAATCAAAGAATTAAGAAAGTTAGTTGCTCGCATGAAAACAATTTTACGCGAACGCGAACTATCAGAATAGGAGGTTAAACAATGGAAAAAAGAACTCAAGAATTAGTAGGAAAAGTTGTAAGCGCTTCATCAGATAAAACAATTACAGTTTTAGTTGAAACTTATAAAAAGGATACTTTATACGGAAAACGTGTTAAATATTCTAAAAAGTATGCTGCTCATGATGAAAAAAATGAGGCTAGTGTAGGAGATACAGTTCGTATTATAGAAACTAGACCTCTATCTAAAACTAAACATTTCCGTTTAGTTGAAATAGTAGAAAAAGCAATTATTTTATAATTGAAAACGAATAGGAGGATTAATATATGATTCAACAACAAAGTCGTTTAAAAGTTGCTGACAATTCTGGTGCTCGTGAACTAATGGTCATTAGAGTACTTGGTGGAAGCAAAGTTAAAACAGGTAATATTGGTGATATAGTAGTTGGAACTGTAAAAAAAGCAACTCCTAACGGTACAGTAGCAAGAAGCAAAGTTGTAAAAGCTGTAGTTGTTAGAAGTAAGTTTGGTCTTAGAAGAGAAGATGGATCTTATATTAAATTTGATGATAATGCATGTGTTATTATTAAAGATGATAAGACACCAGTTGGAACTCGTATATTTGGACCAGTTGCACGTGAATTACGTGATAAAAACTATATGAAAATTGTATCACTTGCTAAAGAAGTGTTATAGGTTGGAGGAAAAATATGGAATTTAAGACAGGAGACAAAGTAGTTGTTACGTCCGGAAAATCAAAAGGAAAAGAAGGCACTATTACTAAAGTTCTTAGATCTGAAAACAAAGTAATTGTTGAAGGCGTAAATATGATTAAAAAACATATTAAACCAAATGGTCAAACAGCTGGTAGCATCGTTGAAATGGAAGCTCCAATTAATGCTTCAAATGTAATGATGATCGATCCAAAAACTAAAAAAAGAACTAGAATAGGTCATATGATAGATAAAAATGGCAAAAAAATTAGAATTTCTAAGAAATCTAATGAAAGCCTTGATTAATTGGAAGGAGGGTATTTATGAACCACCTAAAAGAAAAATATTCAAAAGAAATCGTACCTAGTTTAATGGAAAAACATGCTTATAATAGTATTATGGAAGTACCTAAACTAGACAAAATAGTAGTAAACATGGGTGTTGGTGATGCAACAACTAATAGTAAATTAATTGATGCAGCAATGGCAGATCTTGAAATTATTACAGGACAAAAACCTGTTGCTACTAAAGCAAAAAAAGCAATAGCTGGTTTCAAAGTAAGAGAAGGTCAAGCTATTGGATGTAAAGTTACTTTACGTGGAGAAAATATGTATAACTTTTTAGATAAATTAATTTCTATTACACTACCACGTGTTCGTGATTTTAGAGGTGTTTCCTCAAAGTCATTTGATGGTAGAGGTAATTATACATTAGGACTTACAGAACAATTAATTTTCTCTGAAATAGAGTATGATAATGTTGTTAAAGTACGCGGAATGGATATTGTTTTCGTTACAACAGCAAAAACAAACGAAGAAGCTTATGATTTGTTAAAAGGTTTCGGTATGCCATTTAAAAAATAATTATTAGGAGGATAGTATGGCTAAGAAAAGCATGATTGTAAAAGCTAGTCGTAAACCTAAGTTCAAAGTACGTGAATATACACGTTGTGAAAGATGTGGCAGACCTCACGCTGTACTTAGAAAATACGGAATTTGTCGTATTTGTTTTAGGGAACTAGCATATAAAGGACAAATACCAGGGGTTAAAAAATCAAGCTGGTAGGATGAAGGGAGGATATATATGGTAACAGATCCAATCGCAGATATGCTTACAAGAATTCGTAATGCAAAAGCGATGCGTTATAAAGAAGTTGAAGTACCCGCTTCAAAAATAAAATTAGAAATAGCAAGAATACTAAAAGAAGAAGGATATATAGTTGATTATAAAACTAAAGAATCTGATTCTCAAAGCATTATTGTATTAACTTTAAAATATGGTGAAAAGAAAGAAAGCGTTATCACTGGATTAAAAAGAATTTCTAAACCAGGATTACGTGTTTATGCTAAAGCTGAAGAATTACCACGTGTGTTAAATGGACTTGGTATTGCTATCGTGTCTACTTCTAAAGGAATAATGACAGATAGAGATGCAAGACGTCAATCATTAGGTGGAGAAGTATTAGCGTTTATTTGGTAGAAAGAGAGGATTTATATGAGTCGTATTGGAAATAGAATACTTTCATTACCTGCAAATGTTACACTATCAACTGATGGAGATGTTGTAACAGTAAAAGGACCAAAAGGAGAACTTTCTACTAAAATTAATAAAAATATTACTGTAACAGTAGAAGGAAATGAAGTTAAATTAACTAGAAAAAATGATAACTTCAAGAATTTTCATGGTACTGCAAATGCTAATATCAAAAATATGATTATTGGTGTTTCAGAAGGTTTTGAAAAGAAACTAGAATCAATAGGTGTAGGATATCGTTTTGCTACTAAAGGAAATGAATTAGTAGTAACTGCTGGATATTCACATCCAGTTAATGTTGCAATCCCTAGTGGATTAACACTAGAATGTCCAAGTAATACTGAATTAACAATAAAAGGTATTGATAAACAATTAGTTGGAGAATTTGCAGCAAATGTAAGAAAAATTAGACAACCTGAACCATATAAAGGTAAAGGAATTCGTTATAAAGACGAAGTTGTTCGTCGTAAGGAAGGTAAAAAAGCTTCTAAATAATAGAAAAGGAGAGAAAATTCATGATAAAAAAAGAATCTCGCAATGAAGCTCGTTTGGCTAGACATGAACGTGTAAGAAAAAATTTATCTGGAACAGCAGAAATGCCAAGATTAAATGTGTTTAGATCAAATGGTAATATCTTTGCTCAAATTATTGATGATGTAGCTGGTAACACACTAGTAAGCGCCTCTTCTATTGATAAGGAATTAAACCTTAAAAATGGTGGAAACGTAGAAGCTGCTAAAGAAGTAGGTAAATTATTAGCTACAAGAGCAAAAAAATTAAAAATTAAACAAGTAGTATTTGATAGAGGTGGATACCTATATCATGGACGTGTAGAAGCATTAGCAGAAGCTGCACGTGAAAATGGTTTAGAATTCTAAGAGGAGGGAAATAAATGGAAAAAACAAGAAGAGAACCACGCCCAAAACAATTTGAAGAAGAAATAATCAATATCGGTCGTGTTACCAAAGTAACAAAAGGTGGTCGTCATTTCCGTTTCTCTGCTACTGTTGCAGTTGGAGATAGAAAAGGTCAAGTAGGAATTGGAACAGGTAAAGCAAATGAAGTACCTGATGCAATTAAAAAAGCCGTTCAAGCTGCTACTAAACATGTAGTAAGAGTATCTATAGTTGATGAAAGAACAATCCCACATGAAGCAATTGGTGTAAGAGGAGCTAGTAAAGTTTTACTTAAACCTGCTGCAGAAGGTACTGGAGTTAAAGCAGGAGGACCTGTTAGATCTGTACTTGAACTTGCAGGAGTTAAAGATATACTTTCAAAATCATTAGGTTCAAACACTAAAATTAATATGGCATATGCTACATTAGAAGCATTAAAATCACAAAAAACAGCAGAACAAATAGCTAAATTACGTGGAAAAAAAGTTGAGGAGATATTATAATGAAATTATATAATATTAAACCAGCAGAAGGTGCTACAAAAACTCGTAAGAGACTTGGACGTGGTATTGGAAGCGGTACAGGAAAAACTAGTGGTAAAGGTCATAAAGGACAAAACGCTCGTAGTGGTGGTGGAGTTAGACCAGGATTTGAAGGAGGACAATTACCTCTATTCAGACGTTTACCAAAAAGAGGATTTAGTAATGCTATGTTTAAAGTGAGATATGCTACTATAAATTTAAGTGATTTAAATAAATTTGAGAATGATACAGTTATCACTCCAGAATTATTAAAAGAAATGGGATTAGTAAAAAATCAATTGAATGGAATTAAAATTTTAGGAAATGGAACTTTAGAAAAAAAATTAGTTGTAAAAGCACACAAATTTTCTAATGTTGCTAAAGAACAAATAGAAAAACTAGGTGGAAAAGCAGAGGTGATTTAAAATGTTTGCAACAATTAAGCAAATATTTAGCCCAAAGAATAAGGACTTACAAAAAAGAATCTTATTCACATTCGCTGCTTTGTTCATATTTAAATTAGGTACAGCTATTGTAGTTCCTGGTATAGATCAAGCATCATTGGGGACTAAAAATATGGGATTTTTAGAGTTAATTGATGTAATGGGTGGAGGAGCCTTATCAAATTTTTCAATATTTGCATTAGGTGTTAGTCCGTATATTACAGCATCAATTATTATCCAGTTACTAGAAATGGATATTGTCCCATATTTAGCCGAGCTTAGTAAACAAGGCGGTACAGGAAGAGCAAAACTTAATCAAATAACTAGAATAACTGGTATAATACTTGCATTTATTCAAGGTTATATGTTCTCATTTACTTTTTTAGGAAATGGAACAGTAATGGATTATATGTTATTCTCATTAGTACTTACTGCAGGGACATGTTTTGTATTATGGCTTGGTGATCAAATAACAGCGAAAGGTATTGGAAATGGTATTTCTATGATTATCATGGCTGGTATCATTTCAAGTATGCCTAATATGTTTAAAACAGCTTTTAGTGGGTTTATAGGTAATTCAGGAAATATAATGGGTATTATTATGTTTGCGTTATATGTAATTGTTTATTTAGCAATTATAATTGGAATTATTTATGTACAATCTGCTGAAAGAAGAATAGCTGTTCAATATTCAACTAAAACTGTAAGCAGTGCTTATGGTGGAAATCAAAATTATGTACCATTTAGATTAAATTCAGCAGGAGTTATACCAGTAATTTTTGCATCAGCTTTAATATCAATTCCAGGAGTTATTGCTAGTTTTGTAAACAATCAAGCATTTACAAATTTTGTTTCAAAATGGATAACAATGACTTCACCAACGGGATTTGTATTATATATTATCTTTATATTTGCATTCTCATATTTTTATACGTTTATGCAAATAAAACCAAAAGAAATGGCTGAGAATTTACAAAAAAATGGTGGATATATCCCAGGTGTTAGACCTGGAGAAGAAACAGTTGATTATATATCAACTGTATTGAAAAGATTAACTGTAGTTGGAGCTTTTGCTTTGGCTATAATAGCTGCTTTACCAATTATATTTGGTATGATTTCAAATTTACCAAGTTCAGTAACAATTGGTGGAACAGGATTATTAATTGTTGTTGGAGTTTCACTTGAAACTTACAAACAATTAGAAAGTCAACTTGTAAGTCGTACTTATAAGAAAGGAAGACGTAGATAGTGAAAAGTATTATTCTTATTGCTCCACCTGCTGCAGGTAAGGGTACACAATCAAGTTTGATAGAAAAGACTTATCATATTCCTCATATTTCAACAAGTGATTTAATAAGAAAAATGATTGCCGAAAATAATGAGAAGTATGGGGAATTACAAAAGTCTTTAGATAATGGAATTTTAATCAGTGATGATATAATTTTAGAACTATTAAAAGTTCGTTTATCAAACAAAGATTGTTCAAATGGATATATATTAGATGGATTTCCTAGAAATATTAATCAAGCTTATTGCTATGAAGAAATATTAAAAGAACTTAATTTAAACGAAAGTATAGTAATTTATCTTTCTTTAGATAAAACAATAGCTGAAAAAAGAGTTCTTGGAAGAATGGTTTGTCCGAATTGTAAATCAGTGTATAATAAATATTTTATTGAAACATCACCAAAGTTAGATGATGTATGTGATAAATGTAATACAAAGTTGGAGAAACGCGTAGATGATAATATAGAAACATTTGATAAGAGATATGATACATATTGTAAAGAAACAAAACCTCTGATAGATTTTTACAAATCAAAGAATATATTATGTGAAATAGACAGTAGTCTATCTAAGGAAATTGTTTTTGATAAAATCAAAAAAGTATTGGAGGATTTAGAATGATAAGTATTAAATCCGAAAGAGAAATCGAGTTAATGAGAATAGCTGGATCTATTGTTGGAGATACTCATAAATATTTACAAAAATATATTAAACCAGGTATAACAACTGCAGAATTAGACGAACTTGCTTATAATTATATTATTAGCAGGAACGCCACTCCATCTTTTAAGGGATACGAGGGATTTCCTGGAACTATATGTGCTTCAATTAATGAAGAAGTTGTACATGGTATTCCAGGTAAAACCAAATTAAGAGAAGGAGATATAATATCGATAGATATTGGAGCTTGTTATAAAGGTTATCATGGAGATTCCGCTTGGACTTATCCAGTTGGTAAAATAAGTAAGCAAAAACAAGATTTGTTGAAACATACAGAAGAATCTTTATTTGCAGGTTTATCAGTTATTAAAGAAGGTGCAAGAATAGGTGATATTGGTTATGCAGTAAGTAGTGTAGCTAATAAATATCATTTAGGTGTTGTAAAAGAACTAGTAGGACATGGAGTTGGAACTAGTGTTCATGAAGCACCAGATGTACCAAATTATGGTAAACAAAACAATGGACCTGTCCTAAAAGCAGGTATGGTAATTGCTGTTGAACCTATGCTTAATTTAGGAACAGCAGATGTTTACTTACTTGATGATGATTGGACTGTAATAACTGCTGATGATGAGCCTTCAGCTCATTTTGAACATACAGTTCTAGTTACAAAGGATGGTTACGAAATATTAACGAAGAGGTGATTATAATGGCTAAAGAAGACATTATTGAAGTTACTGGTAAAGTTATTGAAGCATTACCAAGTGGTGAATTCAAGGTAGAATTAGAAAATAAACATACTGTAATAGCTCACGTTTCTGGTAAAATCCGAATGTATAATATTCGCATTTTACCAGGTGATACAGTAACAATGGAATTATCCCCATATGATTTAACACGTGGGCGTATAACCTATAGAAAATAGTAGGAGGGTAGATTATGAAAGTAAGACCATCAGTAAAAAAAATATGTGATAAATGTAAAATCATAAGACGTAAAGGAAAAGTTTATGTAATTTGTGAAAATCCAAAGCACAAACAAAGACAAGGTTAATAGGAGGTGTAATTAATGGCACGTATTAAAGGTGTAGATGTACCTAATAATAAAAGAATTGAAATCGCATTAACTTATATTTATGGTGTAGGTAGAAGCCTATCAAATAAAGTATTAAATGCAGTTAATATTGATGTTAATAAAAAAGCTGGTGAATTAACTAATGATGAATTATCATTAATTCGTGATGAGCTTAATAATTATTTAACTGAAGGAGATTTACGTCGTGAAGTTAATATGAATATTAAGACAAAAATGGAAATTAATTCATATCAAGGAACACGTCATAAAAAAGGTTTACCTGTAAGGGGACAAAGAACAAATAGGAATGCAAGAACTCGTAAAGGAAAAGGAAAAGTTGTTGCTAATAAGAAAAAATAAACTTTAAAGGAGGTTATTTAAATGGCTTATAAACCAAGAAAACGTAAAGTTAAAAAGAACGTTCCAGAAGGAAAAGCATTTATTCATTCAACATTTAATAATACTATAGTAACTGTTAGTGATATGAATGGTAATGCAATCAGTTGGGCTTCAGCTGGAACATTAGGATTTAAAGGAAGCAAAAAGTCAACTCCATTTGCAGCAGGTATGGCTGCTGAAGCTGCAGGAAAAGCTGCTGCTGATATGGGAATGAAAAAAGTAGAAGTTTATGTTAAAGGATTAGGTTCTGGTCGTGAAACAGCTATTAGATCTTTACAAACTGCAGGACTTGAAATTACTACAATTTCAGATGTAACACCAATCCCACATAATGGATGCCGTCCACCAAAACGCCCACGTGGATAAAAGAAAGGAAGTGCTTTTAGCATGTTGAATTTTGAAAAACCAATATATAAAATTACAGAATATATCGAAAATAATAATTTTGGAAAATTTGAACTAGAACCTTTAGAAAGAGGGTTCGGAACAACAATTGGTAATGCTTTAAGAAGAGTTATGTTATCAAGTATGCCAGGATCTGCAATAGTTGCAATTAGAATAGATGGAGTTATGCATGAATTCCAAACTATCGATGGTATAGTTGAAGATGTTACAACAATTGTTTTGAATTTAAAAAATGTAGTTGTAAAAAATTTAACTGAAGAAACTAAAGAACTTCATTTATCCGTTTCAGAAGAAGGCGTTGTTACAGCTGGTGATATTAAAACTGATTCAGATGTTGAGATTATTAATAAAGACCAAGTAATTGCTACTATATCAAAAGGTGGTAAATTAGATATGGATTTAATAGTTTCAAATGGACGTGGATATGTTCCATCAGTTGATAATAAAAAGTTTATTGAAGGAAATAAAATTGGTTTTATTCCTATCGATGCACTTTATTCACCTGTTGAACGTGTTAGTTATGAAATAGAAAATGCACGTGTTGGACAAGATGCTAATTATGATAAATTAATAATGAATGTTCAAACTAATGGTTCATTGAAACCAGAAGAAGCAATGGCTTTGGCTTCAAAAATACTTATTGAACATTTAAATATAATTGCTGATTTAAATGAAATAGCAGACGTGACAGGTATTATGAATGCAAAACAAGAAGATAGTAAATTAAAAAAATTAGAAACTCCTATTGATGATTTAGATTTCTCAGTAAGAGCATATAATTGTTTGAAAAGAGCTAATGTTAATACATTAGGAGATTTAACTGAAAAAACAGAATTAGAAATGATGAAAATACGTAATTTAGGTAAAAAATCTTTGAAAGAAGTTATAGATAAAATCAAAGAAATGGGACTTAGATTTCGTGATGAAGATTAGTAGTTAGGAGGAAAAACAAATGGCTTATAGAAAATTAGGACGCACTAATAAACATAGAAGAAGTATGCTTGCCAATCTAACTAAAGACTTAATTATGAATGAAAGAATCGAAACAACAGAAACAAGAGCAAAAGAAACTCGTAAATTTGTTGATAAAATGATTTCATATGGTAAAGATGGATCATTAGTTGCAAGAAGAAAAGCATTAGCATTCTTACAAAATGATACTGTAGCAGTAAAAAAAGTTTTTGATGACTTAGCTGTAAGATATGCTAATCGTAATGGTGGATATACAAGAATTTTAAAACTTAATGAAAGAAGAGGAGACGACGCTTTAGTTGTTATTCTTGAATTAGTAGAAGGAGATGCTAAATAAGCATCTTTTTGTTTGTGTAAAACTTGTTTTTAATGTATAATGAAAATGGTGATACTATGAAGGCTTTAATAACAGGTGCAAGTTCTGGATTAGGAAGAGAATTTGCAAAAATCTTAAGCAATATGGGATATGATTTAATACTAGTAGCTCGAAGAAAGAAAAGATTAGAATCTTTACAAAAAGAATTAAATACAAATGTACAAATTATCTCAATGGATATTTCTAGCTCATATAATTGTATGCAACTATATGAATTAGTAAAAAAGGAAGATATTGAGATACTAATAAATAATGCGGGTTTTGGAGTTTTTGGTCAATTTACTAAAACTAATATAGAAAAAGAATTGGATATGATTGATTTAAATATAAAAACTGTTCATATGTTAACAAAATTATTTTTAAAAGATTTCAAAAAGAAAAACAAAGGTTATATATTAAACGTTGCAAGCTCTGCTGCATTTTTGCCAGGTCCATTGATGGCTAGTTATTATGCTTCAAAATCTTATGTATTTAATTTAACAATGGCAATTCATGAAGAATTAAGACGAGAAAATAGTAATGTTTATGTTGGAGTATTATGTCCGGGACCAGTTGATACAGAATTTAACAAAGTTGCTGGTGTAAAATTTAGTGTAAAATCATTAACTGCAGATAAGGTATGTAATTATGCAATAAACAAAATGTTTAATAAAAAAATACTTATAATACCTGGATTTCAAATGAAATTTATATATGCTTTTAGTCGCTTTTTGCCTTTAAAAATGAAATTAAAACTAACATATAATATACAAAAATCAAAAAAGGATAATACAAAGTAATATATATAAAAAATTATAATAAAATTAACTATAAAAGCCTATTTTTCATTGACTTTTTATAGTTTTTTTTATATAATTAGACTTGGTACATTTAGTTAATCCCACATATAATAAGTCTTGGGACAACTTATTATTTGTAAAGGAGAAAGGAAGACAATATGAAAAATTCATATATGCAAAAAAAAGAAGAAGTTGTTCGTAATTGGTATGTAATTGATGCTAGTGGAAAAAACTTAGGTCGTATTGCTACTAAAGCAGCTCATATTTTGAGAGGAAAACATAAACCAACATTTACACCACATGTTGATTGCGGAGATTGTGTTATTATTATTAATGCATCAGAAGTAAATTTAACAGGAAATAAATTAGATGATAAAATCTATTATAATCACAGTGGATATACTGGCGGTTTAAGAGAAAGAACAGCTCGTGAAATGAAAGAAAATTATCCAGTTGAAATGATTGAAAGAGCAGTAAAAGGTATGCTTCCAAAAGGAAGATTAGGAAGACAAATGTATAAAAAATTATTTGTTTATGCAGGAAATGAACATCCTCATATGGCACAAAAGCCAGTGGATTTGAAGGACTAGGAGGGTTTTAAATGGCTGAAAAAAGAATATTTTTAGGAACAGGTAGAAGAAAATCTTCTATAGCTCAAGTAAAAATGGTTCCAGGAAAAGGAAAAATCACTGTTAATGGAACTGATGTTAGAGATTTCTTTCCATATGAAACAAATGTAATGGATTTAAAACAACCATTAGTTTTAACACAAACAGAAGAAACTTTTGATATTGATGTAAAAGTTTCTGGCGGTGGTTTCACAGGTCAAACTGGTGCTATTCGTTTAGGGATTGCTAGAGCTTTACTTGAATATGATAAAAACACTGATCCAACTAGTGAAACAAGTTATAGAAAAATCCTTAAAAGAGCTGGTATGATTACTAGAGATTCTCGTAGTAAAGAAAGAAAGAAACCAGGTCTTAAAGCAGCTCGTAGAGCTCCACAATTTTCAAAAAGATAATTTTCAAGAACATGTTATATGTTCTTTTTTCTTTATTTATTTTTCATTTTTATGTATAATAAATATAGGTGATAAAATGAAGAATAAAGTTGTAATTATTGGATGTGGAAATGTTGGAATGAGCTATGCTTATGCACTCTTGAATCAAAAAACTAGAGTTAACGAATTAGCGCTTATTGATCTAGATGAAAAAAGAATAGAGGGGGAAGTAATGGATTTAAATCATTGCCTTCCTTTTGCACCTACACCAATGACGATAAAAAAAGGTAGTTATGAAGATTGTAGTGATGCAACTATAGTTATGATAGCAGCAGGAGCTAATCAAAATCCAGGAGAAACACGAATGGATTTAATAAATAAAAACAGTAAAATTTTTAAAGAAATAGTTACAAAAGTAATGGAAAATGGATTTAATGGAATTTTTTTAATTGCTACAAATCCTTTAGATGTAATGACATATGTAACCTGGAAATATTCAGGATTACCTCATCATAAAATAATTGGAAGCGGAACTATTTTAGATACGGCACGATTAAGATATATGATTAGTGAAAAATTAAATATTAGTACAAGAAATATTCATGCATATGTAATTGGTGAACATGGTGATTCTGAATTTGTTCCTTGGAGTAGTGCACAAGTTGGGACACAAGATATTAAAGATTTTATTTCAGAGGAAGAGCTAAATCAAATAAGTGAAAAAGTAAGAAATGCTGCTTATGAAATAATTAATAGAAAAGGCGCCACTTACTATGGAATAGGAATGTGCTTAGTTAGAATAACAAATGCAATATTGAGTGATGAAAATAGTATTATAACAGTTTCTTCTTATGATAAAACTAATGATATATTTGTAGGTGGTGCAACTATTATAAATAAAAACGGTTGCAAAGAGCGAATGTATATTAAGTTGAATGAAGAAGAAACTAAAAAACTTGAAAAATCAATATCTATAATCAAAGACGCAATCAATAGCATAGAAGAGTAGGTGGCATATGAGATTAAGTAATGATTGGAAAGATTATGAACTAATAGATGCAGGTAATGGTGAAAAATTAGAAAATTGGAATGGTGTAATCTTAAGAAGACCGGATCCACAAGCAATATGGCCAGTTGAAAATATAGATGAAATATGGAAAAATCCAGACGGATTCTATCATAGGAGTCATAAAGGTGGTGGAAGCTGGGATTTTAAAAGAAAATTAAAAGATTTTTGGTGTGTAAATTATAAAGGTCTTACATTTAAAGTTAGCCCTACTAATTTTAAACATACAGGTTTATTTCCAGAACAAGCAGCTAATTGGGATTTTGCAATAGAAAAAATAAAAAAAGCTAATAGACCAATAAAAGTATTAAATTTATTCGCTTATACTGGGGGTGCTACTATGGCATGCTCATATGCTGGTGCAACAGAAGTAGTTCATGTTGATGCAGCAAAAGGAATGGTAGAATGGGCAAAAGAAAATATGAAACTATCTAAATTAGAAAATAATAAAATACGTTTTATAGTTGATGATTGTATAAAATTTGTTGAAAGAGAAATAAGAAGAGGAAATAAATATGATGTAATTATAATGGACCCTCCTTCATATGGAAGAGGTCCAAATGGAGAAAAATGGAAATTTGAAGAAAATATTTATAACTTGATTAACTTATGTATAAAAGTATTGAGTGATAAACCATTATTTTTCCTAATTAATTCTTATACAACTGGTATTTCAAGTTCTGTATTAGAAAATATATTAAAATTAAAACTTGTCCCATTATATCCAGCAGGTATTGTAGATTCGGGAGAAATAGGATTACCTATTACAAAAAATAATATGGTATTACCTTGTGGTATATATGGTAGATGGCAATGCAATGATTAAAATATTGTATGAAGATAATCACGTATTGGTTGTTTTAAAACCTGCTAATATTCCAGTACAAGAGGACTCTAGCAAAGATGAAGACCTACTTACAATGCTAAAAAAATATATAAAGGAAAAATATAATAAACCTGGTAATGTATATTTAGGCTTAGTACATAGATTAGATAGACCAGTTTCTGGGATTATGGTGTTTGCTAAAACTAGTAAAGCAGCTTCTAGGTTAAGTGAACAAGTAAGAGAAAATAAATTTATAAAAAAATATAAACTAGTTGTACATGGTAAATTAAATCAGAGTAGTGGAATATTATTTGATAGATTATTGAAAGATACAAGAAATAATATTGTAAAAGTTTCTCCTAATGGAAAAGATTCTTCATTAGAATATAAAGTAATTGATTATGATAAAACTCACGAACTTTCATTAATTGAAGTTAAATTAATTACTGGGCGTTCACATCAAATAAGGGTTCAATTTTCTAGTAGAAATCATCCATTATATGCAGACCAAAAATATAATCCAACACCAGACTTTGATAATATAGCACTATTTGCTTATCATTTAGAATTTTTTCATCCTACAACAAAGCAATTATTAGTTTTTGAAGAAAACCTTCCTAATAAAAAGCCTTGGAATTATTTTAGTTAATTAATAAAAAAAACAACATATATTTAATTAAGGTGAGTGTATGATTAAGTATAAAATTTATGTTGTTTTTTTATTGTTTTTATCTATTTGTGCTTTTGGATTTGTTCGTGCTAGCGATAATGATTTACCACTTTTAGGAAAGGTAATCTATATAGATGCAGGACATGGTGGAATTGATCCAGGAGCTGTATATAAAGATATACATGAAGCAGATATAAATTTAAAAATTAGTATGTCTTTAGCTAATTTACTTGAAAAAAATGGTGCTATAGTTTTATTAACAAGAACAGGTGACTATGATTTATCTGTAAATAATGCGGTTAATAGAAAGAGGAGTGATTTATCTAGAAGAGCTAATATAATAAATGAATCAAGTGGTGATTTATATATATCTATTCATTTGAATTCAATAGCTTCTTCTACATGGAAAGGTGCTCAAGTCTTTTATGATGATATAAATCCTAAAAATGAAAAAATAGCTAAATTACTTCAAAATGCGTTAAAAAAAGACTTAAAAAGTTCAAGAGAATATAAGGAAATGAATAATATGTATATGTATAAAAGAATAAAAATCCCAGGTGTTTTAGTAGAAGTTGGATTTTTGAGTAATGATAATGAGAGATATTTATTACTGCAAAAAACATATCAAGATAAAGTGGCAAAGTCATTATGCGGTGGAATAATTGAATATTTTCATTCATAATACAAAAATATTTCATATTTTTTTCATATTTCATGTGTTATAATTATTTTAGGGTGAAGATATATGGCAAATAAAATATTTAAAACACTTGATGAACAAATAGATATTTTAAAAGCGAGAGGTTTAATAGTAAATGATTATGACAAAGCAAAAAAAATTCTTTTTAAAGAAAATTATTTCTTTTTAAATGGTTATAGACATTTTTTTACTGCAAATTATAAAGATGAAAATTTTATACCTGGTACAACATTCGAAGAATTGTATTCAATGTTTACATTTGATAGAAAAATTAGAAATATATTTTTTAAAAACATATTAATTATTGAGAATAATATTAAATCGGTTATTAGTTATCAACTTTCTAAAAATTATGGTTATAAAGAAAAGAATTATTTAAATCCACAAAACTTTAATCAAGATGCAATGAAAGTAAGACAAGTTAATGATGTTATATCCAAAATGAAAAGACAAATTAGAATAAATGGAAAAAAACATACTGCAACTATGCATTATATAAATAATTATGGATATATCCCAATGTGGATTTTAGTAAAAGTATTGTCTTTTGGTATTGTTTCAGAATTATATGGTATATTAAAACTAGATGATCAAGTTGAAATAGCGGAATTTTATGGATTGCCTGTTGAAACATTAGTTATCTATTTATCTATATTAGCTAATTTTAGAAACCTGTGTGCGCATGAAGATATTTTATATGATTATAGAACCCAGAGGATGATACCAAATGATATAATTCATTCCAGATTGCAAATAGAAAAATCAGATGAATATTATAAATATGGTAAAAATGATTTATTCGCACTTATGATTATTTTAAAATATATGTTAAGTGAAGATGAATTTAGAGATTTGTTTAATGAACTTGAATATGAAATCGATTTGTTAACAGGTAAGATTAATATACTAAGTATATCTACTATATTAAATAAAATAGGTTTTCCAGATAATTGGGAAGGAATTATTGATTAGGAGGATGATAATATAAATGAAAAAGGTATTTCCACATATATTAACAAGTTTAATTACAATAGTTGTTGTTTTTAGTGGTATATTTTTATATGATATTTTTAATAAAAAAAGTTGTTGTGTAATGTCAAATTCTGATTATTCTAATGTTAATATTACCGAAGCTGATACTATTAAAACTAGTGTAAAAAAAGTATATGATTCTGTTGTATTAATAGAAACTTATAATGGACAAACTATATCTGGAACAGGAACTGGTTTTGTATATAAAAAGGATGATAAAAATGGTTATATTTTAACTAATTATCATGTTGTAGAAAATTCTAAATCGATTAAAGTAACTTTTACTGATGGAAAAACATATGATACAACATTACTTGGATATGATGAATATTATGATGTAGCTGTTTTATCTGTAGATGCTAATTCTGTTATATCTTTTGCAACAATAGGAAGTAGTGAAAAAGCAGAGGTTGGTGATACTGTGTTTACTGTTGGTTCACCGTTGGGTTCTAGTTATATGGGAACTGTAACAAAGGGAATAATTTCAGGTAAAGACAGGCAGGTTTCTGTAACAATTAATAATTCCTCTTATATTATGGAAGTGTTACAAACTGACGCTGCTGTAAATCCTGGAAATAGTGGTGGACCATTAGTAAATATTAACGGTGAAGTAATTGGAATAACTTCCATGAAATTAGTAGAAAATCAAATTGAAGGGATGGGATTTACAATTCCTATAGAATTGGTTATGTCTTGTACAGATACTTTAGAAAAAGGTGAAAAGATAGAAAGACCATATTTAGGCGTAGAAACTTCAAGTATTGATAATAGATTTTATCTAAGAAGATATAATATTAATATTCCTGATGAAGTTACATTTGGGGCAATCATTGTAAATGTTGTTTCAAATTCACCAGCTTCTAATGCAGGTTTAAAATCTGGAGATGTTATTGTTACTATCGATGATGTTGAAATAACTGATTCTACTTATTTAAAATATAATTTATATAAACACAAAATTGGCGATAAAGTTAAAGTAAAATATTATAGAGATGGTAAGATAAACGAAACTGTTGTTGCTCTTAGTAAACTTGATAGTTAGTAAATAAAAGTATTTAATTTTGTTAATTAAGTACTTTTTTTATTTGGATTTTTAAAATGTTTTTAATATTAATTTTGACATATATCACGCAAATGATTAATTATCATATTATAACTTTAGGAGTGATAATATGGCTAAAATTGTTATAGACGCAGGACATGGAGGAGATGATCCAGGTGCAAGCGGTAACGGTATTATTGAAAAAGATTTAACTTTAAAAATTTCACAGTATATGTATGATAGATTTAGAGATTTAGGGATTCCTGTAAAAATGACCAGAACTACTGATGAAACTATTTCACCAACTGAAAGAGTTAAAAGAGTTTTGGATGCGTATGGAAATAGTAATGATGTAATTGTTATATCAAATCACATAAATGCAGGAGGTGGCGATAGTCATTGTGTAACAAAATATGTATAACGATTAAAGCCAAATAAATATAGAAAGAAATGGAGAAATGTTATGAATATTAGTTACACTAAAAAAGGTGATTATTTATTACCAGATTTGAAATTAGAAGATAAAGAAAGATTTAATATAGGAAAATATGGATTACTTAAATTAGAGTATTTAAAGAAGAATAAAAGAGAATTATATACTGAACTGCTTATGAAAGATAAGTTAAATGGATATTTGCATGATATTGATATTACTGTTAATGATAGAATAAATAATTTAATTTTTTTACTTGCTGAAAAAGAAAATATTGATGAAAATTTAAAACAAAGTGATCAATTTTTATGGATAGGTAAGATGAATAATATAAAAAATAGAGTAGAAGAAATTATTTTAAAGGAGTATATCTATGTGTGATATTACTGATGAAGAGTTTGAAAAAATATACTTACCAGTATGCATTAATTATGATAACTATCTAAAAGAATTTGTAATACCAGATTTAGTAGCCTTTTATATAGCAGATAATTTTTATAAGAAAGTATTATCTAAAGCACCACTTTATAATCATATTAACTCTGCAATAGATGTATTTAATGTAATATGTGATATAGATAAACTAATACCATCTATAAAGAAGATATTAAGAATAAAATATAATTTAAAAATAGTAAAAGATAATCCAATGATATTAAAGAAATTTTATTAAAAATAAAACACTATCTAACATTCACTTGTTAAATAGTGTTTTTATGTCTTTAAATTCATATTATCTATCCTTATCTATTATTATAGTTTAATGAATTGTAAGCAAATCTTTTTGCATAGTCATTTATACCAGATTCAATAAATACTTGTACTGGATTTTTACGTCCTTGTAGTATTAAAGACAAATCGTTGCCAAGTTTATAGTAACTAGCTAATTCCCATGTTAACATTACATATTGCATATTATCCCTCCTTTCTTAAATACAAAAAAATCATCATATACAAATACGATGATTGGAGACAAAATATAAAAAATAAAATTAAATAAATTGTCTCCTTTCCTTTAGTGTTTGTATATTTACTTTTGTATTTAAGAAGATTATAACACTTAATACTGATAGTGTCAAAACACTAGTTAGGAGTAAATTCTTTGTCCAGCAAGCACTGAATTTGTACTCCCATACGAAATTCTTTTGTGGGAATACTCCCAAACCCTTGATTAAATTAATTAAATAGTTTATACTTATAGTAAGTAAATAAATTTATTTACTTACTATAATAAAGAGGTGGTTTATTTGAACGAGGAAAAATTTGGAAGTTATTTTCAATTAATTAGAAAGTCAAAAAATATAACCCAGGTAGAAGTGGCGAATTATGTGAAAAGAAATAAAATGACTATAAGTTTGATAGAAAATGATAAAAATGAACCTCCGAGCGGAGAATTATTAAGAAATATGATTGAAAGCTTATCTTTAGATGATCAAGTTCAGATAAGAAAATTATATTTGCTTGCATCAAGAAAGAGAAAAATGTTACCTGCTGATATTGAAGATTATTTTTTTTCAAATGAAGAAATATATAATTCAATTGTAAGAGGTATGAAAAATAATAAAAAGAATGAAGATTGGGGAAAAATATTTAGATAGAGGTAGTAAATATGAGTAATATAACAAAAATAGTAAACGAAAAAGCAAATCTCATATGGAGTGTTGCAGATAAATTAACAGGGATATATAAACCACATGAATATGGAGATGTTATTCTACCATTAACAGTCTTAAAAAGATTTGATTCTGTGCTTTCTGATACAAAATCAAAAGTATTAGAAGCAAGGAAAAAGTTTCCTGAAACTTTTGCACAAAGAGATTTTATTTTAAAAGAAACTTCTGGTCAAAATTTTTATAATACAAGTGAATATGATTTCAAGAAATTATTAGATGATCCAGCAAATATTGAAATAAATTTTTATAATTACATTAATGGATATTCAAAAGAAGTTATAGATATTATTGAAAATTTTGATTTAAAAAGACATATTGAAAAAATGGCAAATAATAATATTTTATATACAGTAATAGAAGCATTTAATCAAAAAAATGCAAATCTACATCCAAATGAAGTTTCTAATATAGAAATGGGATATATTTTTGAAGAAATAATTAGAAGATTTTCAGAAGCACATAATGAAGAAGCGGGACAGCATTATACTCCAAGAGAAGTAATTGAATTAATGGTTAATATTGTTTTTGAAGATCAAAGTGATTTAGCAGATAGTTCTAAAATTAAAACAGTATATGATGGTGCCTGTGGTACAGGTGGAATTTTATCTGCTAGTATGGAATATGCATCTAAATTAAATAGTTCTTCAAAAATGATTGTTTATGGACAAGAAATAAATGATCAAACTTATGCTATTTGTAAAGCTGATATGCTTATAAAGGGAGAAGATTCTAATAACATAAGAAAAGGTAATACACTATCTGATGATAAATTTCCAGGAGATAAATTTGATTTTATAATGATGAATCCACCATTTGGACGTGAATGGAAAAGAGAAAAAACAGTGGTTGAAGCAGAAGCAAAAAAAGGCGTAGAAGGAAGATTCCCAGCAGGGACTCCAGCTATATCAGATAGTCAATTATTATTCTTACAAAATGCAGTATCTAAAATGAAACCAGAAGGTTCTAAAATAGCAATAATACATAATGGTTCAGCATTATTCAAAGGAGACGCAGGTTCAGGAGAATCTGAAATAAGAAGATATGTAATTGAAAATGATTTGTTAGATTGCATTATTCAATTACCTAACGATTTATTCTATAATACTGGAATTGCAACATATATTTGGGTTTTAAACAATAAAAAGCCAGAACATAGACAAGGAAAAGTACAGTTAATTAATGCTAGCGAATATTACAACAAAATGCGTAAAAATTTAGGTAATAAACGTAATGAAATGTCAAAGAAACATATAGATGAAATTACAAAAATATATGGTGATTTTGTTGAGTCTGATGTTTCTAAAATATACGAAAATGATTTCTTTGGTTATAGAAAGGTTACAGTTCTTCAAGCACAAGTTGATGAAGGTGGTAATAAAAAGACAAATAAAAAAGGAGAATTTATTCAAGACAAAGAAAAAGGAACAGATACAGAAATTATACCTTTGCAAGAAGACATACATGAGTATATGGAAAGAGAAGTATTACCTTTTGCACCTAATTCATATATAGATAACTCTAAAACTAAAATAGGTTATGAAATTTCATTTACTAAATACTTTTATAAATATCAAGAACCAAGATCTACAAAAGAAATTATGGCTGAAATATTAGAACTTGATAAAAAATTAGACGGTGTATTAAAGGGGATTTCAGATGAGTAGAGAATTAGTTGATAGTAATATAGAATGGTTAGGAAAAATTCCAAATAACTGGAGTATTAAACCATTAAAAAGAGTCATTATTGAAAGAAATGAATTAAATAAAAATGAAAAAGAATCTTTTTTGCTTTCGTTAACTATTCAAGACGGTGTAATTCCATATTCTGAAAAGACAGGTGGGGGTAATAAGGCAAAAGAAGATATTAGTAAATATAAAATTGTGAAAAAAAATGATATTGTAATTAACAGCATGAATGTTGTGGTTGGTGCTGCTGGAATTTCAAAATATAATGGACTAGTAAGTCCTGTATATTACATTTTTTCAGAAACTAGTAAATCTTGTGCTAGATTTTATAATTATATGTTTTTGAATCAAACCTTTGAAAATCATTTATTTGGTTTAGGAAATGGAATACTAGTAAAAATAAATGAAGATAATGGAAAAATGAACACTATAAGAAAAAAAATACCTATCGAAAAACTTAATAATGAATATATACCTGTACCTTCTAAAGATGAGCAAATAAAAATTGCAAATTATCTTGATAAAAAAGTGGAATTAATAGATGAAACTATTGCAAATAACAAAAAAGAAATAGAGTTATTAGAAGAATATAAACAAAGTTCAATTAATAATGAATTAGACAATGAAAACTGGAGAAAAGCTAGAATAAAAAACACTTCATATCTAAAAGGAAGAATAGGTTGGCAAGGTCTAACAACAAGTGATTATAGAGATGAGGGAGCATATTTGATAACTGGAACTGATTTTGAAAATGGTACAATTAATTGGGATAAGTGTGTGCATATTAGTGAAGAAAGATATGAGGAAGATAACAACATTCATATTAAAGAGGGAGATTTGTTAATTACAAAAGATGGTACAATTGGGAAATTGGCAATTATAGATAAGCCATTAGGTAAAACGACACTAAATAGTGGAGTGATGCTGATTAGATCAAATAACGATAGTATTTGTTATGATAATAATTACTTATATTATGTTTTGAAGTCAGATATTTTTTGGAATTGGTATGAAAGTAATCAAAAAGGAAATTCAACAATTAGGCACTTATATCAAGAACAATTTTATAATTTTAAATACCCTCTTCCTGAATTAAATATTCAAAGAAAAATTGTAAAATATTTGGATAAGAAAATCTCAAATATTAATAAGGTAATTAAATATCGCCAACAAATTATAGAAAATTTAGAAGAATATAAAAAGTCATTAATATATGAAGCAGTAACTGGAAAGATAGAGGTGTAGTAAATGTCAGAAAATATAAAAGAAGTTAATTTTGAAGAAAAAATCGAAGAATATTTAACTACACAAGGTGGTTATATAAAAAGTAACGAACTTGGATATGATTCTTTAAAAGGGTATAAGCCAGATAGTTTGATTAAGTTTATTAAAAATACACAAGAAAAAAATTGGAATAAATTAATTAAAATTCATGGTGATATAACAGAAGAATATTTCTTAAAAATGGTAGAAAAACAAATAAAAGAATTTGGACTTTTAGAAACATTAAGAGGAAAAATAAAATTAAATGGATTAGAGTTCAAATTAATTTATTTTAAACCAGAAACAAGTATTAATTATGATATAGTAAATTTGCATGCTAAAAATATTTGTGAAAGTGTTAGACAATTGCATTATTCAGTTAATAATAACAATAGTCTTGATACCGTATTATTCATTAATGGTTTTCCATTAGTTACATTAGAATTAAAAAATCAATATACCGGTCAAGATGTAAATAATGCAGTAAGACAATACAAAGAAGATAGAGATTGTAATGAACCAATATTCTTATTTAATGAAAGAAGTTTAGTACATTTTGCAGTAGATTTATTTGAATGCAAAATGACAACAAGGCTTGCAAACAGTAAAACATTTTTCTTGCCATTTAATCAGGGAAGTAATGGTGCTGGTAATGTAGGTGGTGCGGGAAATCCTAATAATGCTAGTGGTTTTGGTACTTCATATTTATGGGAACAAGTCTTAAGAAAAGATGTATTATTTGATATTATTCAAAAGTATATGCATCTTGAATATGATAAAAGTAAATCATGGAAAACAGGTAAGATGATATTTCCAAGATATCATCAATTAGATGTTGTTACTAAAATTGTAGCTGATGTAAAGAAAAATGGTAGTGGTAAAAATTATCTTATTCAGCATAGTGCTGGATCTGGTAAATCTAATTCGATTGCATGGCTTTCATATAGATTATCAAGTTTACACGACATAAATAATAATAAAATATTTGATTCTGTAATAGTAATAACAGATAGAAAAGTATTAGATAATCAATTGCAAGACACAATATATCAATTTGACCATGTTGATGGGACAGTAGAAAAAATAGATAAGAATAAAACATCAAAAGATTTATTAAAAGCAATAAATGATGGAAAGAAAATAATAATCACTACATTGCAAAAATTTCCTCAAATTTATTCGGAAATTGATAGCATTGGAAAGCATTTTGCTGTTATTGTAGATGAAGCACATTCATCACAAACTGGTAGAAGTGCTTCTAAATTAAAAGAAGGTTTAGGAAATACAGAAGAAATATTGGAACAATATGCAAGAGAAGAACTTGCTGAAGAAAATGCTAGACCGGATGAAGATGAAGCATTATTAAAAGAACTTGCTTCACACGGAGTGCATACAAATATGTCATTCTTTGCATTTACTGCAACACCAAAAGAAAAGACATTACAAATATTTGGTACAAAAATGGAAAATGGTAGTTATAGGGCATTTCATAATTATTCAATGCAACAAGCAATAGAAGAAGGATTTATATTAGATGTATTAAAGAATTATATGACTTATAATATGTATTATAAAATTGTAAAAACAGCAGTTAATGATGAAAAATTACAATCATCCAAAGGTATGAAAGCAATAGCAAAATATGAATCTTTACATCCACATAACTTGAGTCAAAAAGCAGCAATTATGATTGAACATTTTTTAAATACTACTCAATATAAAATTAATGGTAAAGCAAAAGCTATGGTAGTTACTTCTTCAAGACTTCATGCTGTAAGATATTTAAAAGAATTTAGAAAATATATTAAAGAACATAACTTAGAAAATGTAGATGTACTTGTTGCGTTTTCTGGCGAAGTGAAAGACGAAGGAGAAGTGTATACAGAGCCAAAATTAAATATTGATTATAAAGGAGATAATAAGGAAATAAAAGAGAATCAATTACCAAAAAGATTTAATACAGACTATAATGTTTTAATTGTTGCTGATAAATATCAAACTGGATTTGATGAACCTTTACTCCATACTATGTTTGTAGATAAACCTTTATCTGGTGTAAAAGCAGTTCAAACTCTATCAAGGTTAAATAGAACTTGTCCTGGGAAAACAGATACATTCGTATTAGATTTTGTTAATTCAGTAGAAGATATTCAAAAAGCATTTCAACCATATTATCAAGGTACAATTCTTGAAAGTGGAGCAGATCCTAATATAATATATCAAATATATAAAAGAATTGAAGCATTCAGATTATTTAATGAAAATGAGGCTCATGAATTTGCTCAAACATACTATAGTAACGAAGATAATATGGAATTATTAAATCATTATCTTTATCCAGCAAGAACAAAGTTTATGGATATGGAAAAAGAAGATCAGAAAGAATTTAAAAGTGTTTTACAAGCTTTTTTAAGAAGTTATTCATTTATTGTTCAAGTTGTAAGAATGATGGATAAAGATATTCAAGAAAAATATATTTATTGTAAATATTTAAATCAAGTATTACCAAGAGAACACTCAAATGGAGTAAATCTTGATGGAAAAATAGAATTAGAATATTACAGACTTGAAAAAGCTTATGAGGGACCTATTATGCTAGTAAAAGAAGAAGGTGAATTATATTCTGCTACTGGTAACATTGGAAAAACATCAGAAGAGGAAGAGGAAAATTTAAGTACTATTGTTGATAGAATAAATGATAAATATCATACTAAATTTACTAATATGGATAAAGTAATGGAACAAATTACACAAGACTTTGTTGATGATGAAAAGATGGTACAGTTTGCTAAAAATAATGATCCAGAAGAATTTAGAAAAGTATATGATGATGAGTTTAAAAAGAAAGCATTTAAGAGATATCAACAGAATTCAGAAATGTTTGAAAAGATGATGTCAGAAGAAGGATATATGGAAGATTTTATGAAGTCTATGTTTAAATATATTTATGAAAATTTAAAAAATAAATAGTTAATTTTAAAACCATATTTCTTTAATGAAGTATGGTTTTTAGATTCATCAAAAATCAGTTTAAAAAGTACACTAGTGGACATTCTTTGTTTTAAGGAGGCTATATTTTGTATAAAATTAAATTAAATAAAAGAGTAAGTGAAAATTTTAGAGAGACTGTAAATGAATATTTAGATTTTTCTATAAATAAAACGTATCATGATGATGAAAAAGAAAATGCTTGGAATAGTATATGTGCAATAATGGACAGAATAGATGACTTAGTTATTTATTTAAATGAAAAAGAATTAAATAATGGTAAATGGAAAAGATGTGCATTTGATTTTTTTGAATTTATAGAACAAGCTGCAGTTCTAATTGAATGCATAAATGAAGCATATAAAATATATGGAATAGAATTGCCGAAAAGAAATGATATTTTTAAGCATAAAACATTTAATGAAGATTATATTGAACAAGCCAGGAAAAAAATGAAGAAATTGAAAATAAGTGATAATGATTATTTTGAATATATCAGAGCTTTGAGTTCTGTTCATCCAAGTAAAACTAATAGACATATAGAATTTCAACTAGCAAATTTAGAAGTTAGTCCTTTTGTCGTATGGAAAGATGGGATATATTCATTAGATTCTAGATGTAATGGTGAAATAGTATTAGTAACTTATAGTAACGGTTCAGAACATCTTTTGACTAACAAATCAATTTTTATTAATGAAGTATTTAATTTTGTGAAATTTAAATATCATTCGTTAAATTATTTGTCTAAAAGGGTTAAAAAATATAACGAACAAAATATTAAAATATTAAGGAATACAAAATTAAGGAAAAATGAAGAATTTGATAATTATAGTGAATATTTGGATTATTTAATTGAAGAAAGTAGAAAGAGGTGTTCAAACTTAGAGGATGATATTAAAGAAGTAAAGTCAATTTTAAATTGTACTGGTTTTATAAATGAAAATAAAGCTAAATATACCAAATATTGTAATTCACTAAAATATGCTATAAAAATAACTTGCAGGCAACTACAAAATATGGATTTTAAAGGAAATTCTATATGTGATAATTTACTTTCAAATTTATTGCTAGGAAAAATATATGTAGAAAAACAAGATGACTGTGGTTATTCATATTACCAAAGTAAAATTTTATATCTAAAAGATTGTTATCCAGATGATAATTATTATGGACACATTTGTTATAAAGAACTTTTACCTATTTTTAGCAAATACGTTAATATTTCTGAAAATGATTTATGTAATTATACTAATAATAATTTATATATATTATCTCAAGTTGCAACTTATTTTCATGAATTAGAAAATAAAGGATTAATAAATAAACTCATTCCAAATACCGAGGATTATAGGTAAATTAGAAAATTTATAATAAAAATTAAATGGGAGTACAGAAATGTACTCTTTTTACATGTTTTGTACAATTTATTTTTCTTTTAATTTATTATAAGATGAAAGCACCTAGGGAAAATAATATTTAAAAGTGCACTTTTATTATCTCAAGATATATCTTATATGTTGATTATTATGGATAAAGAAGAATTCATAAATGTATTTATTTTAAAATCCGTATTAAGAGATAATAGATTAAAATTTTTAGAAAGATTATTATTAATTCATATAATAAGTCTTTGTAAGAAAAATGGTTATTGTTGGGCTACTAATAGATATTTTTGTGATATTTATAATGTAACACAAGTAACTATATCAAAAAGCATAAGTAATTTAGCCACCTTTGGTTATATTAAGGCTGAATATGATAATAAAGGTACAAATAATTCTAAGCGTATAATTAAATTATCAGAGGTCTTAAATTTAAAATTAAAAAGTATTAAAGATAATTATAATACAGGCTATAAACAAAACTTTAAACAATATAATAATAAATTAAATAGAAAAGAAGATAGTATTTATTATAAAGATGAAGATGATAATGAATACTGGCATGGTAAGTTAATAACTAAAAATGAAGCAACTATTGAAGAACAAGAAGAATTAAAAAAACTATTAAGTGATATATACGAGGAGGAATAAGAAATAAAATGAAACAGACACTCATAAAATTTTATGAGGTGGCTTATGTTTAAAATTACAGAAACTTTTAAAAAGGATGATAATGCTCTTAATTTGGTAGATTTGTTAAATAAATATATAAAAAGTGTACTAATTAAAAATTAGCACATTCACGAGTTTGAATATAAAGTATTATACTTTAAATGGCTTTGATTGTTATACAAAAAAGAAAGGAGTAATAAATGTATAACGGATTGATACAAATGCCAAATAAGTTTTATAGAGCTGTCATATATATAAGATTATCTGAAGCAGATGAAGGAAAATCTTATGAATCAGAAAGTGAAAGTATTACTAATCAAAGAAATTTATTAATGAACTTTTTAAAAGAAAAAGGTTTTATATTTGTTGGAGAATATGTTGATGACGGATATTCTGGTACTAATTTTGAAAGACCTGGATTTACTAAAATGATTGAAGACATTAAAAACAAAATGGCTAATTTGGTTATAGTAAAAGATTTATCAAGATTAGGTAGAGATCATGTTATGACAGGATATTATATAGAAAACTTTTTTCCAGAAAATAATATAAGATTTATATCATTACAGGAAAACTACGATAGTGCAATTAATCAAGCAAGTAATGATTCATCAACATTTATAATTGCTTGTAATGATTATTATAGTAGGCAAAATTCTATTAAAATTAGAAGTGTTTTAAATGATAAAAGAAAGAAAGGAAAGTTTATTGGAAGTAATCCAAGTTATGGATATATGAAAGATCCAAATGAAAAAGGTCATTTAATACCAGATCCAGAATATGCACCAGTGGTTAAAAAAATATTTGAAATGGCTGCAAGTGGTGTAGGATTATCTGATATAACTTCATACCTAAATGATAATAAAATTAAAACACCAAGTAGTTTAAAACGAAAAAATCCTAATTCTAAAATGAGATATAATGAACAATGGACTACATCATCAGTTAAAAAGATATTAAAGAATAGAATGTATACAGGTGATATGGTTCAAAGTACACAGACTAAAGTAAATTATAAATCTAAAAAGAAAAAAACTCTTCCAAAGAGTAATTGGGATATAGTTCCTAATACACATGAACCTTTAATAGATAAATTAACTTTTGAAAGAATCCAGGGTAATGTTAAAAGAACTAATAAAAGTATAAGTAAAAGGGATAAAAGATTATTTGAAAATTTATTATTTTGCAAAGAATGTGGAAATGCATTAACTATTACGTACCGAAAAAATCACAATTATTGGACTATTAATTGTAATAAATATGCAAGAGATCCAAGAAGAAGATTATGTGAACCACATTTTATGCCATATGATAAATTAGAAAAAGCCCTGCTTGAAGTAGTAAGAACAACTTGTAAAAATTATATTAAGCAAATTGATTCTAAATCATTATCTAAAGAAATAGCAAAAAAAAATAATAAGAAAGAAGATAGTAAAGAAAAGATAAAATATTTAGAAAATAAGATAAAGGAATATATCTCAAAAATTGATATGTTATATGAAGATAAATTTAAAGGCAATATATCAGATGCTACTTATAAAAGATTATCTCAGGAAACAGAAAGTCTATTAAATAGGGCACAATTAGATTTAGAAAATTATAAAAATACTAAAAAAGAATGTATTAAAACTAAAGAATTAGAAGAATATGAAAAAAGAATAAGAGAATTAATAGATATAAAGAGGCCTACTAGGGAACTTTTACAAACATTAATTGATAAAATCGAAATTGATAAGGATAAAAATATTGAAATTTTTTATAGATTCATGATTTAAAAATTCTGTGCAAATGCACAGAATAGTACATAAAATTTAAACTCGTATATATCACAAAAAACACTATGTGGCAGACTTTCGAGAAGGTGAAAACTAAATAACTTAAGACCATTTTGGCCCGAAGTGTAAATCTAAGTATTTTTGTTCTAACATGAGACGAAGTTGAAAGAATACAAAATTATAACTTGTGTCCAAGTTGAACACAAGTTAAAACTTCTACCCAAGATGGGCAGAAGTTGAATAATTTATAGACGATCATAATTATTTGTTAGATTTTATACTATCATAAATTAAAGGCAATAGAATAACAGTTGATAAAAAAGTAAATATATCAATTATTTGTGGAAAAAATTGTTCTTTAAATAATACCATAATTATATAAACAATAATAAATGCAATAATTATTGAAATATTTGTTGATTTCTTAATAATTAAATTCCATTTATCTTTATTTTCTAATTGTTTAAATAAATTAAATAATTTGTTTTTAATTATTTTAATTGCATTAAGGCAAATAATTATAATTAGGTTTAATATAATTGTAGGAATACTAAGTATAGAAAATATTATTATATCTATAATTTTAGTAAGTTTATTATTGTACTTTCTGTATAAATAAAAATCATAATTAATGAAAGTAAAATTCTTTTCTTTATAAATAAAATAATCACTAATTGATTTTGATATTTTTTGTTTAAGAGTAGTGTTAATATTAGAAATAAGTACAAAAATATTTGTTGAAGTTAAAAATACAAATAAAATGATTTTAATTATTAAGTACAGTATTAATAATATTTCTTTATACATATGTGGTATATTAGCAAAAGCGTCTAAATAAATAGGTGTTACATATCCTGAAAAAAATATAATAAAAATAATTGTAGATGTTATATTTATATACTTGGTATCTAATGTAAAATCATTTTTATTGCTATAGATGTTTGAAACAGATTTTATTAAAGTAAATAGTGGTAATATAAAAATTAATATTGTTAAAATGATATTTTTAAAATTGGAAACTATATATATTGTAGCAAGAATTGATGCTAAAAATAATATTGTTACTTTGTAATGACGTATTTTGTCAAATTTTTCTTTTGCTTGTACCTTTGTTTTGTTTTTCATATTATCTAAATATTCAATAAATAAGAAATTTGCAATAAATGGTATTCCAACTATTAATTCAAATATGTGATTATATAGAAAAAAATTTAAATGTTCTATCATAATGACACCTCCATAATTTAGTTATATATTTTAACACTTTATGAAGATATAGGCAATTATTTGTGCTTGGGGTAATTTAACATGAAGTTATTAAAAACGATAGTTTGTCGAATATGTATGAATTACTATACCGATAACGAAACAAACATATTGACAAATACTACCGTTTGCGGTATAATTATAGCAGAGGTGAAAAGTATGGAATTTATGACTACAAAAGAAGCCGTTGAAAAATGGAATATTAGCGAAAGAAGAATAAGACAATTATTACAAGATGGTAGAATTGATGGTGCTGTAAAAGTAGGAAATAGTTGGAATATTCCTGCTGGTGCTGATAAACCTGTTGATAAAAGAATAATTAAACCAGATGATAATAAATTTATCATTGATTTAGATGATAATTATTTTGATGAAGTAGATAGCTTAAAAAAAGAATTAGATAGTAAAAGACCAATACCAAAAGAAACTTTGAAATCATTAAGAGAATCTATTAACTTAGAGTGGACTTATAATAGCAACGGAATAGAAGGTAATACTTTAACATTAAGAGAAACACAAGTTGTTTTAGAAGGAATAACTGTTGGTGGAAAATCTATTAAAGAACATTTAGAAGCAATTAATCATGAAAAAGCAATTTTATTTTTAGATGATTTAATTAAAGATAATGAACCAATTAGTGAATGGAATATTAAAAATATTCATCAGTTAATTTTAAAGGATATAGATAATGAAAATGCTGGAAGATATAGAAAAGAAAATGTAACTATTAAAGGTGCAACACATATTCCTCCAGATTATTTAAAAGTTCCCGAATTGATGGAAAAATTAATTTTAACTTATAATACTTGGAGTGAATATCATCCAATAATTCAAGCAGCATTATTACATGGCGAGTTAGTAAAAATTCATCCATTTGTAGATGGTAATGGAAGAACGTCCAGATTACTTATGAATTTAGTCTTAATGAACAACGGATATAATCCTGTAATTATAAAAAAAGAATCAAGATTAAAATATTATGAAGCACTGGATAAGGCGCATATAACTGGTAATTATACTGATTTTGTTAAGTTAGTTACTAAATTAGAAATAGAAATGTTAAAGAAATATTTAGAATTATTGTAGTAGAGGTGGTAGTATGAGAAAAAGTTTAATAGCAAGACAAGTAGAATATTTCTATGATAATTTAAATTTAGATGTTACAGAAAAAAGTCAAGGTGTAAATGCATATAAAGTAATTACAAATTGGTTTCAAATTAGTACAGCTTTATATAAATTAAGCGAATATGATTTTATTGGAGATAGCATACAAAATATTTTCGATTTAGGCGCTTCATTTCAATCATCAGCGAAAAGCATTTCGATATTAAGTGGAGAATATCCTGGATTTGTAACTAAATTTAATATAGTAAAAGCTAAATGCGAAGCTATAATAGATTTATATAAATTAGAAAAAGAAGATATAGAAAATATTTATATTAAGTTGCCCGATAGTTTAAATGATTTAAACACTTTATCTTCAATGATATCTAGTTTAGATGTAGCGTTTAATAAATGCCCAATTTTAAATAAAAATATTGGAAATGTTAGTTTTAAAAAAGTGGAAGAAGGATCAAATTGGTTAGTAATAGCAATTGGTGCTGCTATAGCTGGTGCCAAGGCGTTGGACTGGTTGGCAAACTTTGTTAAAAGTTGTAATGAAATAAGACTTCAAAATAAAACGATGAAAAATATTGAATTAGATAATATTTTGAAATTGATGGAAATAGAGGATAAAAAACAAGAACAAGAATACAAGAAGAAAGTTATAAAAGGTGAGGAAGAAAAGATTAAATCATTATGTATAGAAAAGTTTGAAAGTATTGGAATGAAGCATGAAGAAATAACTCCTGAAGATACATCAAGAATTGTTCACTCAATGAAAACATTAGCCGATTTAATAGACGTAGGAGTAGAAATTTATCCATCTCCTTCCTGTGATATTGAAACCAAGAAATTATTCCCAAAACAAGAAGAATTAAAATTAATCGAAGATAGTCAAAAACTATTAAATAAACCTGAACAAGAAAACAAATAATTAATTACACTTTGATTATCTCCAGGTGGAGATGGTGCAGAAGTAATTTATCCGCTTAGAAGTACAAGTACTTTACCTAATTTAATATTAGAACAATTATCAAAAGAAGGACAAAACATACGAAAAGCATATCAAAGAAGGTTACCAAGTGATACTTCAAAGGATTATTACTTTATGCAACGCAATACTGGTGATACACAATCATTAACTGTAGAATATGGTTTTTTAGATAGTACAAAAGATGATGTGCAACAATTGAAAAACAATTATGAAGATTTTGCAGAAGCAGTTGTGAGAGCGGTTGCTGAATATGCAAACTTATCATATATCCCAAAAGAAGGTGGAAACACATATACAGTAAAGAGTGGAGACAGTTTATGGAGTATTGCTAAAAAATATAATGTTTCAGTTGATGAATTAAAAAAGGCTAATAATTTAATGAGTAACGTGTTAAGAATCAATCAAGTTTTATTTATACCAACAAAAAAAGAAGAAGAATCTGGCAATTATATTGTATATACGGTAAAAAGTGGAGATACATTATATTCAATAGCTAAAAATTATAATATTGCTGTATCGGATATAATAGAGTTAAACAAATTATCAAATAATATATTAAATTTGGGTCAAAGACTACTTTTACCAGTGGAGGAAAAGGTAATAGAAACAAAATATAATACATATGTAGTTAAATCAGGGGATACATTATATTCTGTTGCTAAAAAATATGGGATTTCAGTAACAGAATTAAAAGAAATAAATGATTTATCTAATAATACATTGAGTATAGGCCAAAAACTACTAGTTCCAGCTACAACAATAATAATTGACGAAACAACTCCAGGAGAATATATAACGTATACAGTAAAAAGTGGGGATAATTTATACTCAATAGCGAATAGATATGGAGTTTCAGTTAAAGAGATAATGAATCTTAACAACTTAACAAGTAATTTATTAAATGTTGGTCAAACCCTTAGAATACCAACTTCTGAAACTAATACATATATAGTTAAATCAGGAGATAATTTGTATTCAATAGCTAGACGTTATAATACAACAGTAGACGCAATTAAAAGAAAAAACAATTTAGTTAGTAATAATCTTTCAATTGGTCAAAGCTTAATAATATAAATAATAAAAAAATGATGTAAACATTTTCTGAATTGTAGAAATTTCGTTTATATCATTTTTTTGTTTTAAATTTAATGTATTTGTTTGCATACACCAACATCAGGTTCATAAAAACAATGATTTTTATATCTTCCTGAATTTTTTTGCTCCCACCAATATGCTTTACAGTTATCACCACTACTTGGTGCATAAAACCATAATGCATTTGTTGCTGGATAATAGTATTCACCTCGTATTATTCTTTCAGCAAGTTCAAGTTCTTTACTTGTTGGGTTACTAAAGAATAATGGACTATCAGTTCCAGAAAACCCTCCTGGGCTTTGATATACTACCTTTGATATAGTAGTAACATTTTTGAATGTAAGACAATCAGCAAGTGCTCTATTAACAATTACATTTCCTACCATTAACATACCAAGGTCACCTTCGCCAATAGCTTCAGCTCTCATTAATCTTGCTAATAATTCCTTTTCTTTAGTTGTATATTTAATTATCGCCATAAAATCACCTATATTATAATATGGTTTTAAATAAAAATGTTGAAAAAGCTTTTTTTTTGTGTTATACTCTTTGTATATTGAATTAGGGGTGTAATTCAATGGTAGAATGATGGTCTCCAAAACCATTCATGTGGGTTCAACTCCTGCCACCCCTGCCATATATGTTGTTTAATATATTTTTAAATAAAATTAGTATATTATAGGAGGGTTTATGTCAACAATAGCGCATGGTTATAATACAATAAAATTGAGTGATGATACTTCACTTGAATTAGTAATATGCAGTGAACAAACTGATGAAAAAAATATCAGAAATACTAGTTGGAATGATGTTTACTTTAATTCAAATGATGAAAAAATAAAAATAGGAAGTTATGATACAACACCTAATTTTGTTGCTCGTAATTGGATAGAATATAATGATAGTTGTGTTATTTTTCTAAAACAAAATATTTGTACATCTGATGTATCCGTATTGAAAGTATTCGATATAGATACAAAAAAAGTATTAGATTTAACAGATGAAGAAAAGACAGAGTTTTATTATAACCAATTTCCAAACAGTAAAATAAAAAGTAAAAAGCTAGTAAAAAAATCTAGATAATTATATTGATAAATTTAACAGGCTTATAAATATTTTGGTCTGTTTTTTTTGTAGCTTTTTATGAATTAATTATTAAATCATTATTTAATAGTTATAAAACTATAATTGTTTAATTTATAAAATATTGATTATAAATCTTTAAAAGTAACAAAATTCAAAGATAACAAAAAACATATATACAAAATATTTACATGTTAAATATGGTATGTTATAAAAATTAATTGTATAAAACTTAATAATCTATGTACTAAAAATATTAGTAATATATAATAATTTATTCCCAATATATTAATTTCACATATATTAATATAGAGGTGAAATTTATGTATCAAATATATCAAGTGCAATCATATGATACTTTGGAGAATATAGCAAGAAATTTTAATACTACAATAGATGAGTTAAAGAAAATAAATGGAATTACCGATTTTACTCCAGTGATGGGAGCTCCATTGATAGTGCCAAAAGTAAATTCTGGAAATTATATTGTTCAAAGAGGAGACTCACTATATTCTATTGCAAAAAAGTATAATACAACGCCACAAGTGATAGCTACATATAATGGATTAAATGTTGGGGATTATATTTATCCAGGCCAAGAAATTCAACTTCCTAATAAGAATGAAAATTTTTATGTTGTAAAAAAAGATGACACTATAAATGATTTATTGCAAAAATTAAATATCAACATACAAGATTTATTAGATTTAAATGATAATATTTTATTAAAAGAAGAGCAAGTTATTTTCTATAAAAAGGACTAAAAATTACAAAGCTCTTTTTTTTTGTTTAACTTTGTTATATAATTATACAAGAAATAGAGGTGTTATTATGAAAAAAGTTTTTAGCTTATTAATATCTATTATGTTATTAATTGGGATAAGTGGTTGTTCTACAAAGTATAATACATATACTAAAATATCATATTCTGAATTTACTAAAATGAAAGAAAATAAAGAATCTTTTCCACTTGTAATAGGTGCTGCAACATGTAGTGCATGTGCAAGTTATGAAGTAACAATGGAAGCTTTTATTCAAAAATATAATGTACAAGTATATTTTATAGATATAGATACTTTAAGCGATGAAGAAAAAGAATCTTTAAGAGTTGAAACAAATTATACTTCAACTCCTACTACTGTATTCTATAAAGAAGGAAAAGTAACTCCATCATATAATAGAATGATTGGAGCTGGCGACCTTCAATCTGTAAAAACTATCTTTACACAAAACGGTTATATTAAATAGGAGATAATATGGAAAAAGATATAGAAATAATTGATTTTGATACAGAAAATAGCGTTGAAAATAAAATTGAAACCCCAGTGTTAGATATGTATGGTGAGGATTTAACTTCTAAAACATATGTTACTAATCCTGCAATAGCACGTGATGAAGAAATAAAAAAATTAATGGTTGTAGTTTTGACACCAGATAAATCTGCTTTATTAGTTGGTAAAGCTGGTATAGGTAAAACAGCAATAGTTGAAGGATTAGCATATTTAATTCAACAAGATAAAGTTCCAAATGCATTGAAAGGATATAAAATTATTAAAATTAATTCTACTTCATTATTAGGAAAAATGACTATAAATGGTAGAGAGGAAATGACTATATCATTATTGGTTGAAGAATTAAAGAAAATTCATAAAACAATTTTATTTATAGATGAAGTTCATACTTTAATTGGTGGAGACTCTGATGGTCCTATGGATCTTGCAAACATATTGAAACCTGCACTTGATAGAGGAGATATAAAAGCAATAGGTGCTACTACTACAGAAGAGTATGAAACATATGTAATTCGTGATAGAGCCTTTTTAAGAAGATTTGATAGAATTGATGTTTTAGAACCAAGTGAAGAAACAACAGTTCAAATTTTAAAGGGTTCGCTACCTAGAATAGAGAAAAAAACAGGTATTAAATTTAAGTATAGTGATTATATTACTACACTGTTAATTAAATCAATCGTTTCAGCAACCTCACAATATAAAAGAGTGTATGGTCTGGCTGCAATGTATCCAGATGTTGCCTTTTCGGTTCTAAGTCAAGCATTTTCACTTGCTTTATTAGAAGACAAGGAAGAAGTTTCTATACTTGAAGTTTACAATGCAATAAAGACAAGTAAAAGAATTTATCCGGATGTTATTGTTAAAGAATTAGATAAATTTAGAGTAGAATATCAAAAATTTTGTGAAGAAGAAAATATCGTTCTTCCAGTTGTTACTATAAATGATATAAAAACTATTAGTGATTAAAAAGGTGAACTTTAAGTAGTTCACTTTTATATTGTATTTTTGTTTGTTGAAAAAATAGCACTAATATGATATTATTAGTTTGGTGATTATATGAAAAAAATACCTTTAAAAAATTATATTATTTATTCAATAATAGTACTTGTAACATTCGCAATAAGTATTTATATTGTAATGCTATTTAATAGATCAAAAGAATATTATGAAAACAATTCCGTCTTAGCAGACGTTTTATATGAAATATTACCTAAAAATAATTTGAGTGTTAGTGATAATTTAAATAATTATTTGTTAGAAAATTCAAATCTTATTATATATATATCATCTGGAAAAGATAAAGATATAAAAGAATTCGAAAATTCATTTAAAAGTTATATTATAGGGAATAATTTAAAAAACGATATTATATATATTGATTCTAATGACATAAAGAAATCAAATTTTATAGAAGATTTATTTAATAATTATGCATCAAATGATGTAATTCTTTCAAATAAACCAACCATTAAATATCCTACTTTGATAATTTTTAAAAATGGAAAAATTATAAATGTTTATAATGAAAAAATACCTAATTTATATAGCGTTAAAATATTTTTAATGACAAATGGAGTTGAAATAAATGATTAATATTGTATTGTATCAACCTGAGATACCACAGAATACAGGCAACATTATGCGTACATGTGCTGGAACCGATACTATGTTACATCTGATTAAACCATTAGGCTTTAGATTGGATGAAAAAAGCGTAAAAAGAGCTGGTGTAAACTATTTACCTTTTTGCAAGTATAAAGTGTATGAAAATTATGAAGATTTCTTATCTCAAAATGAAGGAGATTTTTATTACTTTACTAGATATTCCAAAAAAAATTATTCAACTTGCGATTATAGTAAAAAAGATTCTAACATATATCTTATTTTTGGTAGAGAAAGTACAGGAATTCCAAAAGATATACTTCATAAAAATTTAGAAAAATGTGTCAGAATACCAATGAATGATAAAATTAGAGCTTTAAATCTTTCAAATTCTGTAGCAATTGCTTTATTTGAAGCTTTACGTCAACAGGACTTTAATGATTTGTTGGTTAAAGAACCATTTAAAAGTGAAGATTATATTTATGATGATTTTGTAGATTAAAGATAATTTCTTGTATATATTTACTTGAAAAAATCTTTTTTTTATGATAACTTATTATAAGAAGAATAGGAGGGAATGTAATGGAAGAATATATTACATTTATAAGTGATAACTATATAGTGTTTTTGATCATACTCCTAGTTATAATTTTTTCTGTTATTGGTTATCTTTCAGATAAAAAAGGTTTTTTGAAAAAAAAGGATAAAATTAATAGTTTTAATAGTGAAAAAAATGATAGTGTGAAATTAAAAGATGAAGCAGTATCTACCTTAAAATCAAATTTGAATAATCCAACAAATGAGACACAAGAACAATTAATAGAACCTAAATTAACAAACAATCAGGAAGAAAATATAGAGTCACAAGAAAAAGTTGAACCTTCAACTGAAGAACAAGGTTTAGATGAATCAACAAATGAGACACAAGAACAATTAATAGAACCTGAATTAACAAACAATCAAGAAGAAAATATAGATTCTCAGAAAGATGATGATACTAATATTACTGTTGATAATGATAATCTAAAGACAAATGATTTGAATAATGATAATGATACAGAAGAAAATAATCTAAATGATATACTCGAACAAATAAAAAATTTAAAAATTCCAAACATAGATGGAATGGATCAAGACATTGAAAATAAAGAAAAAATAGATGAAGAAGATATATGGAAGTTTTAAAAGGAAAGATTTTAATTTCCTTTTTTCTATACATGAACATAAAAATATGATATAATGTACTAGTCTAGCATTAAGGAGGTTGTATATGACAGTTGATCAAATATTTTCTTTAATAAAAAAGTTTTTTGATGTTTTAATAGTATGGTTTGTTTTCTATTATGTTTTAAGAAACTTAAGAAAAAATGTAAAAATGGCGTTATTATTTAAGGGAATATTATTTATCTTTATTTTAAAAATATTAAGTGATATATTTGATTTATCAACATTAGGATATTTACTTAATTATGTCATAATGTGGGGGCCACTTGCTTTAATAATAATATTTCAGCCTGAAATTAGAAATGTATTGGAACAATTGGGAAGAAGTCAACTTTTAGGTCGTCATAAAGTTTTGACTGTTGATGAAAGAGAAAAAATGGTATATGAAATAACAAATGCAATGGATTATTTGAAAAAAAGCAGAATTGGCGCATTAATAACTATTGAAAGAGATAACAGCTTAAATGATTACATTGAAAAATCAAAAAAAATATATGCTGATATATCTAGTGATTTATTAATTTCAATATTTTTCCCTAATAATCCACTTCATGATGGGGCTGTCATTATACAAGGTGATAAAATTACAAGCGCAGGAGCTGTTTTTCCAACTAGTGATAATGTAAAAATAAGTAAACGCTTAGGTACAAGACATAGGGCAGCATTAGGAATAACAGAAGAAATGGATTGTATATCATTGATTGTTTCAGAAGAAACTGGTCGCTTATCAATGGCTATAGGTGGAGAGTTATATTATAATTTGACTTTAGATGAAGTAAAAATTAAGTTATTAGATGAATTACGTCCTAAGAAAATGATATTTGATGAAGATGTAGAAAATGCAGAGGAGGAAACTCATGAAGAAAATAATTAATGGAATAAAAGCCTTCTTTATGGGGATCTGGCATATAATTGATAAATTTATTGTAGTTCCCATTACAAAACTAGTATTTATAATAAATAACAAATTAACAAAGTCCGGAAAAAAATTTGAAACATGGATTGCTAAACCTAGTACATTATTATTTATTTCATTATTTTTTGCTATAGTAATGTTTGTTGTAGTTGATCAAAAAATAATATTTTATTCAGAAAGTTCAGCCGAAGTTTTATCAGGGCAAGCAGTAACAGCAGTTTACAATTCAGAAGCATATGTTATAGAAGGATTACCTGAAACTGTAGATATTGTTTTAATTGGTAATAAAACAGATCTATACATAGCAAAACAATCAGTTGTTGGAAACGTTGTAGTAGATTTAACAAGATTTACAGGGACAATTGAAGGTGTTACAAAAGATGTTACAATAGAATATAATCGTGGATTGTCTGCTGTTGAATACAAGGTTAATCCATCAACTGTATCCGTAACAATTTATAAAAAGGATTCACTAGCCACTACGATGACTCCTGAAATATTAAACGCTGATCATTTGAATGACACTGTTTCAATAGAAAATGTCGAAATAGATGATGATAATGTAATAATAAAAGGAGCAAGAAAATATATAAAAGATGTAGCAGTTGTAAAAGCATTAGTAGATGTTGATAATTTACCATCACAACAAGCAGGTACTCAAACAATAGAGAATGTTCCATTAAAAGCATATGATAAAGATGGAAAAGTTGTAGATGTAGAATTAGTTCCAGCAACTACAAGCGTTAAAGTTACAACAGGCGAATATAAAAAACAAGTACCTATTAAAGTTATTCCAAATGGTAATATTGCCTTTGGCCTTGCAATTAGTACAATAGAATTAAGTGAAAAAGAAGTATGGATATATGGTTCTCAAAATGAATTACAAAATATAAGTTATATACCGGTTAACGTAGATGTAAATCAATTATCCGAAAATAAAACATATAAAATGGAATTAACTAAACCAGTCGGAGTTAAATCTATGTCTATTAATAATGTTAATGTTACTATAAATATTGATTCAATTGAATCGAAGGATATAGATGAAGTTACAATTAATGGTATAAATGTAGGTGAAGGATTAAAAGCTACTGCTTCATCTCGGGAGGATGGAAATATTACTGTAACGGTAAAAGGTGTAAAAAGTGTAATAGAAAATATTTCTAAAGACGATATAATAGCCTATGTTGATTTAGCTGGTCTTGGAGTTGGAACACATAATGTTCAGGTTCAAATAGAAAAATCAGACGTAAAAGTCGATTATGTGCCTAAGAAAACAACAGTTTCAATTCAAATAACAAAAAAATAATAAAACAAAAAAACTAATTTATGATGGATAACATCAATTAATTAGTTTTTTTATCTTTCAATGTGATTGAATAATAAACCAGTATTAATAATACCAGCTACACCAACAACTATATATATTATTTTTGATATAATACTTGTAGTCCCAAATAAATAATCTACAAGATTAAAATCAAGCATTCCAACAAGTAGCCAATTAATTGCTCCTATTATTGTGAATACTAAACAAGTCTTTTGTAAAGCTTCCATTATTTCATCCCTTTCTAAAATCATTAGTTATACTGTGCAAAAAATTAAAAAATATTCACATATTTTTTTTACTAAAAAAATATAATTAATTGAAAAGATAGAGGTGAAAGTTTGAAAAAAATTTTAATTGTTTTGTTAATTGGTATGTCGTGTTTTTTGATAACTGGATGTGGTAAATATGATGGAAAAAGTTTTGTTAAAGAATTATCAAAAAAAGTAAATAATTCAGATTCATATAATTTAAATGGTGTATTAGAAATTAGAAATAACGAAGAAACATATTCATATGATGTAAATGTTTCATATAAAAAAGAAAATAATTTTAAAGTTGGTTTAAAAAATAAAATTAACAATTATGAACAAATTATATTAAGAAATTCAGAAGGAATATATGTTTTAACTCCATCGTTAAATAAAAGTTTTAAATTTCAAAGTGAATGGCCATATAATAGCTCCCAAACTTATTTGTTACAAACTCTATTAAAAGATATAGAAAATGATGAAGAATATAAATTCAAGCAAACAGATAATGGATATATGATTGAAACAAAAGCCAATTATTCAGCAAATAAAGATTTATCTACTCAAAAATTATATTTTGATAAAAATAAAACTTTAAATAAAGTTGAAGTTTTCGACACTTCAGGAAATTTAAAAATAACAATGAATATAGAAAAAATAGAATATAATAAAAACTTTGATGATAATGATTTTAAATTAAATTCTAATATGAATTCTTCTACTTCAAAACAACAAGTTGATAAAACTATTGATCAAGTAATATATCCTATGTATATGCCACAAAATACACATTTATCAAGTGAGAATAAAGTTTCTAAAGAAAATGGAGAAAGAATAATAATGACTTTTTCTGGTGACAGTTCATTTATGTTAATACAAGAAACGGCCAATATATCAGATAAAAACAGTGTAGTTTCAGTAAATGGAGAACCTTATATGTTAATTGATACAATAGGTAATGTTACAGATAACTCTGTTGAATGGATAAGCAACGGAATAGAATACTATTTACTTTCAGATAAATTAACTAAAGATGAATTATTATCAGTTGCTAAATCATTAAGTGTAATGCCTGTTGGCAAATAAAATATTTACAAAAAAATAATATATGGTATAATTGTTTTGGTGAATAGAAATGTCAAATAAAAAATTAAATCAAAAAAAAATATATACAAGTGAAACAGAAATGGGAATAAATTATATAAAAATCATTTTAATAATATTAGTTATAATATGCGTGTTTTCGTTAATTACATCTTTTGTAACAAATAAGAAAAACAATAAAACCAATTCTAATGAAGTAACTATACAATATAAAGAAATAATAGCTGGAAACATATTAAACGTTTCAAATGATGAGTATTATGTTTTACTAGAGTTTGAAAATGATAATTATAACACTTTATATGAAACATATTTGACAAATTATGCTTCAAAAGAAAAAGCTTTACCTTATTATAAAGTAGATATGTCAAAGGGATTTAATAAGAGTTATATTTCAACAGATAAACCTAATTTAGATACAGATATTTCATCAGAACTAAAGTTTACAGAAACAACTTTACTTAAGATTAAATCAAAGAAAATAGTTGAAAAATATTATACTAATGATGCTATTATTAAAGCGTTAGAACAATTATAAGAGTGTAACTAAGCAAAAAATTAATTATACTCTTTTCTTTTTGCAACTAAAACATTTTTGTGTGGTATAATTAAAATGTTAAATATAGTTGAGGTGATTAAAATGAAAAATAAAAAACAAAATAATAATTATTTAAATCAATACAGGCCTGTAGAAGTTATTATATTAATTGTTTCAACTGCAATAATTTGTTTCATAGCGGGATGGCTATTGTCGATTAAGTTTACTAATCAAAATGTTAAAACGATAAATAACAAGGACGAGTTATCAGATTTTTTAGAAGCGTATGATACAATAGTAAAAAATTATTATGGTGAAGTTGATAAAAATGCGTTAATCAAAGGTGCAATAGAAGGCATGATTGATTCTCTTGGGGATACTAATACAACATATATAGATGATGAGTCTTCTAATAATTTTAATGCATTATTAAATGGTTCATATAACGGCATTGGTGTAGAAATTGCAAAAAAAGATAAAGATATCATTATATATAGTGTATTTGATAATTCACCAGCTTCAAATTCTGGTTTAAAAACTGGTGATATAATAAAGAACGTTAATGGTCAATCAGTAGATAGTATGAGTACAAGTGAAGTTGTTAATTTAATAAAAAAAGATACGACCCAAGTTAAACTAGTAATTCAAAGAGATAATAAAGAATTAACGTTTGACTTAAAATTAAATACAGTCACATTAGATTCTGTTAGTTCAAAAACATTTGAAGTCAATAATAAAAAAATAGGTTATATCTATATATCAATATTTGCATCTAATACTTATGAACAATTTAAATCAAAACTAGAAGAGTTAGAAAAAGCTAATATCGATTCATTAATAATAGATGTCAGATATAATTCTGGTGGACATTTAACAACAGCAACAAAAATAATTTCATTGTTTTTATCCTCAGACAAAGTTATTTATCAAATTGAAGACAGTAGCGGAACACAAAAACACTACTCTCAAGGAAACATAACAAAAGAATATCCAATTGTAGTATTAGTCAATGGGAATAGTGCTTCGGCATCTGAAATACTAGCGTCAGCTTTAAAAGAACAATATAATGCAATACTTGTTGGCAAAAAAACATATGGTAAGGGTACTGTTCAAGAATTACTAAAAACTAAAAATGGGATACAATATAAAATTACTACACAACATTGGTTAACGTCAAAAGGCAACTGGATAGATAAGCAAGGTATAGATGTTGATTATGATGTTGAATTAACCGATAAATATTTATCAAACCCTATAGATGAAAATGATAGTCAATTGAATAAAGCAATAGAAATATTGAAATAACATTAGTTATTTCTTTTTTTATATTATAATAATTATGTTATAATGAAGATGGTGGTTAAATTGAAAGAAATAAAAATAGGAGACAAATTAGAAATACAATGTTATAAGCATAACGGTAAAGTTCATCGATATTGGTCTGAGGCAGTACTTCTTGATAAGAAAAAAAATTATATGGTGTTTGGTAATGATAAAACACAAGTTATAGAAGCAGAAGGAAATGTTTGGAAAACAAAAGAACCGGCCATAATGTATTTTTTTGATAATGAATGGTTTAACATAATTGTACAATTAAAAAAAGATGGCATATATTATTATTGTAATATAGCATCACCGTTTATAATAGAAGAAGGTACGATAAAATACATTGATTATGACTTAGACTTAAGAATATTTCCTGATGGTGAATATAAAATACTTGATCAAATGGAATATAATTATCATAAAAGAATAATGAACTATTCGGATGAATTAGATAATGTAATAACTTCTGCATTAGATAGATTGATTCATAAATATAAAGAAGGGGTAATAATGTTTTCTAAGAAAAACAATTTAGAATATTATTCACAATATAAGCAAATAAAAGAAAATTTAAAAAAATGTAATTTTAATTAATTGCATACATATAATATATAGAAAACAGTTAAATTTGTTTTTTAAATATTGGTTGAGAATGTCAAAAATCGACAAAAATATTTATTTTTTTTAAAAATGTAAAAAAAGTATTGACATTGATTTTGGCATTTGATATATTAGTAGTGCTTTCACGGAAAGTCAGTAAAAAAGAGTGAGAAAAGTTCAAAAATATCTCAATAAAAAAATATTTAAAAAAACTTTCAAATAACTCTTGACTTAATGGATGGCATTTGATATATTAGTAGTGCTTTCACGGAAAGTCAGAAAAAAAGAGTGAGAAAAGTTCAAAAATATCTCAATAAAAAAATTTAAAAAACTTTCAAATAACTCTTGACTTAATGGATGGCATTTGATATATTAGAAGTACTTCAAAAAAGAAGTATGAAATGATCTTTGAAAACTGAGCAAAATGTCAATTCAAATTTAGCTAGGAATAACAAATTAATTCAAAATTATTTTTTTTTGGAGAGTTTGATCCTGGCTCAGGATGAACGCTGGCGGCATGCCTAAGACATGCAAGTCGTACGAAGTGGCCCATTGATGATTGAGTGCTTGCACAAGATTTGATTTGGATTCCCACTTAGTGGCGCAAGGGTGAGTAACGCGTAGGTTATCTGCCTTCGAGTTTGGAATAACAATTAGAAATGATTGCTAATGCCGGATTATATTTAAGATGATACGTTGTCTTAAATTAAAAGGAGCCTTTAAAGCTTCGCTTGAAGATGAGCCTGCGTCGTATTAGCTAGTTGGTGGGGTAATGGCCTACCAAGGCAACGATGCGTAGCCGACCTGAGAGGGTGATCGGCCACACTGGGACTGAGACACGGCCCAGACTCCTACGGGAGACAGCAGTTAGGAATATTCGTCAATGGGGGAAACCCTGAACGAGCAATGCCGCGTGAAGGATGACGGTCCTTTGGATTGTAAACTTCTGTTGTTAGGGAAGAACAAGCTGTATAGGAAATGATACAGTTCTGACGGTACCTTTCAAGAAAGCTCCGGCTAACTACGTGCCAGCAGCCGCGGTAATACGTAGGGAGCAAGCGTT